>Ga0213833_1001256_pt1 | contig 18713 bp, 21 predicted proteins | sample SWATP21_FD_160575 | JGI IMG/M metagenome (GOLD analysis project Ga0213833, IMG submission 160575) | Coastal seawater microbial communities from Marineland, Florida, United States - SWA TP2 #1 | ecosystem: Environmental > Aquatic > Marine > Coastal | place: USA: Florida | collected 2016-08-14
GGGCATCATCATCGCCGTGGCACAACACGCAGCTTCAAACTCCCTCTCACCTCTTTGGCAACCACGGGCTCGGTAAACGACACCGCCTTTGGAGCAGGAGATCCAATCAACTGCTGGGCAAAGGGGATGGTGCTTACGAGATAGGAGCGAACCTTTCCTGCGAAGCCGGCATGGAACGGAGACGCAGCACCAGGCGTGTAGACAGGACGATTCGCAAGCGCGGGGCGCGGGGCTTTCGACGCACTGCGCGCCGGCTTCAACGCAGTTCTACTGGACGTTGGAGGAGGAGTGGCGACGGGGTTGTCCGCCATGGTGCCGGCTGAGTGGAGTGCGGCGACGCGTGGTTGCCGGCACAGGCACCACAACGAGGGGTGGAGGCGAGGGCCAGAACGCACTCACCTGTGCCCCAAGGCGTGCACTGCAGTCGCGCGTGCACAGAGGGTTACAACCCACAAACGTGGTGCTACGTGGCAAGTACACACCAGCGCCGAGCGGCTGGTGCAACGACGGCACGCACTGCGCCTGCGTCGGTGAGCAACACTTCGCACCCCACGGCCGCACACGGACATCGTGACAGAAAAAAAGTCCGACAAACCAGAGAGCCGGAGTTGCATCAAAACTGAAAAAGCAGCACAAAAGATCGTGTTGAGTGACAGATGCAACCTGCACAATCTTTACGAAGGTACACAAGCAAGCACAGTGCTTCAAGCACTGTGCTTGTGTACCTTGTGCACGTGCCGCGCTGTGTACACATCATGTATTCCAGTCACCGCATAACAACAACAACATAGTACAACCGACAGTGCGCTCCATGTTGTTCAAATGATGTGAACTGAATTGATGACAACGGTGCGCAGCGCTAGCTTCGCGCAATCAACGTCAACACGGCATGCACGATGAAGCACTGCTTTCTATGGTTGTGCTCAGGGCCTATCTACAAAAGACACTTGCTTCTACGAACTGTGACAGTACAGCTAAGACTGGGTGAGCTTCCGGGCTCCGAGATTCACGCGCGTGATGTGGTTGACACTGTCAACTTGACAGCCACTGGCTGTGTGATTGGCAATCACTGATTGCTATCATCTCACAACAACCTCCAGCAACCGCCAGGCCATCAAATCTTTGCGGGTGAGTATGCCGACAAGACGTCCATCATCTGCCACAACGCAGAGGTGTCGCATCCCCAGTGACTGGAACATTTTGTATGCACGAGCAACAGAGGCCATTTCGTTGATCGTGTGAGGGGCACGCCTCATAAGACACATGATGTCAATCATCACCGGTGCATGTACGTCGGCCATCGGAGACTCCGACCGATCCACTTGTGATGCCCCTAAGCTCGTCCCGCCATCATGGTGATTGACATCGTCATCAGCAGACTGCTGTTGCACTTCTGGGAGGGCATAGTGAACCTTCTTCGTGGAGGTGGTCTGCGGAGATTTCGTGTTATCATCCTTGTCGTCTGCCTGTTGCGATCCGGTTGTGGCAGCGTCATCGCGCCCCTTCTCCGCATGTGAGCGATGCGACTTATGGTGGTGATGCCGATGGTGTCGATGGTGTCGATGGTGACGCCGCCGATGGTGAGCCACTTTGACAGCCCGAACCAGTACTTCCCGTGGAACCATGCCAATCACATGCCCGGACGCAGCAACCACAGGGAAGCATGAGTGAGCTGTCCTTCTCAACGGGATGTTGTTGAAATGGGCGCGACCGCCGCCTTCGTCGTGGCTGAAGGAGCTGGCGTGGCTGTACGTGGACCCGCTGCTGGAAGACGACGTGGACCGGCTGTCCCCGTCGCTGTCTTCATCAGAACCTGATGCCATGACACCAGCGGCATCATCAGACGCGGGGTCAGCGCGCTCCACGTCTTCCGTGACATTCTGGCTGGCTGCTGCGTCAACTCGTGTCGAGACTCTGACCCCACGCGACTGGGACATGCCAGGTCGCCCTGGAGGCCTGGGCACCGGGCGGGCTGCGCCGTATAACAGGGCCTCCACCTCATCTGATGCCATGAGGGGGCGGAGCGTGATCAACCGTTTGGCCATGACGCTTGACACAGGTTGCGTGGCTTGCGCCGGATGAGGCGCGCGCGGCAGGAAGGGAATGCCCGCGAGGGGGATGAGGGAGTGGTACAAACCGTGGTTGAAAATGTTGCCCACCCACCCTGCCAACATCACAGTGATTGCAATGACTGGCATGAATTGCACGTCCGCCGTCAGCTCCAGCATCACCACTGCCAAGAACACCGTGATCCGACCTGTGCCACCCATGACTGCGGCAGCACCAATGAGTGCGTACGTGCCGGGGTCGGCCACGCCGCACGAAGCAAGTGACTCTCGATACCCGGACAGTGTCCACTCGGCAACGGACATGGTTGCAGGGTCCACACCGTCTGGGGTGTTCACACAAGCAGCTGTGACCACTGCGAGATCCAACAGACCCACCAGTCGACCCAATGCTGCGCCAATGAGGAGGTGTGGGACGAACAAGCCAGACGCCACCGAAATGCCAGAGGTGAAGGCGGACAGCGGCGTGTACACAAACAAGAACGCCAGCAAGGCCCATGGAGAGAACAAATGGGGGACCCCACGAGTGAGGAGCATGGTCACGCCCTTCACACCAGGTACGAGCAGCAATGACGCAGCTTGGTTGAAGAAGCCAGTGCCACAGGCCCCGGGGTGGGCGTGCTGAAACTCCACGTAGGGCACATCCGACATGTTGCGAGCGAGGTACACCAAGTTATGTGCACCGTGACTCGGCAGTGCTGACGCCCACAGTTGCTCTTGCGGGGTGAGCTGAGGGAGCGAGTCCGAAGCACCTTGTGCATACATGCGTGCTGCATCAGTCCGAGTCACTACGCCCGGCGATAACTGCTCCCAGTGCTCTGGCAAAAGACAGCCGGTGCTGCCCTGCATCATCATTTGCGGCGCCAACTGGCGGCATCCCCACATCGCCGGGACTGCAACGCACGCAGTGGCTGTGACGAGAAGGACGACAACCACCTCGGCCACTCGCCGCCACACTTTGTCATCCACATGGTACAGGCGCCACTTGCTGGCCCTGACCACAATCTCGTTGAACAGGGCTCCCACGCACCCACCCAAGCATGCCAGCAGGGCAAACACAGCCAAATCCGGGCCCGAGTATCCGCCACAAAAGTTGGACGCTGGAGTATCAAACTTGACATGACCTGGCAAAGGCAGCGTCCCCAGTTCAACACCCGGCAATGTCACTGCACCTCACAGCACAACACCGCGAGCTTTCCAACCCAACCCAACACAACAACACAACGTACCATCGCCAGGCGGGGTGTCCCGGATTGCCCATGTCACGAAGAACGCGCTCGCACAAGCCACGAAGCCCCACTCCAGCAACCGCAACGTGACTTTGCTGGAAGCTTCCTCCACCACAAACATGACACCAGCCAGGGGCGCCGAGAACGCAGCCGCAATGGCAGCACCGGCCGCAACGGCTGCCATATCGCGAGCTTGCTCGTTCCGACTCCCAAGGCCGGGCAGCCAGTCAAAGCCGCCTGAAGCCGTCACCATGTCACGAAGGTCGTGCGAGTGGAGGTTCTTTTGGCGTCGAGAAAAGCGTGGAGACGGCGCGTGTCGCCACCGGAGCTGCGCTGCACACCCAGGATCAGAATCGATGGATGCAGGCGTCGGGGCGCGCAAACATGATGGGTGACGGCGGTGGTGCCCATCATCACCGCAGTCGTCCTTGTCGCCGGCAGCGTCAGCTGTGGCCGTCGGCACTGGTGAGGCGGGACCAGAGGGTTCCATTGACTTTCGCATCAACTGAGAGAAGCTCACACTTCCGCGCCGCGGGCCGTATCGCGTGGTCAGATGCGCCACAGCAGCAAGAGTTTCCCCGCGCGGCCGCACGATACGACCCTCCTGCTTCGCCCGGATCTGATCGGCAGTCCGACGTGACATGTGACTCCAGGCAAGGCAGTGGCTGAGGTGGCCAACAATAGCCCCCATGTGAATGAGCGGGCCCTCTGGCCCCAAGAACAAACCACTTGAGACAGCAAGGATGGTGCCCACGCACTTTGCCACCAGGGTGCGAAACCCAAATGGCTGCAACTTCTTCCCTGACGGCGCCAGCGGGCTTGCTTGGCTGGGCGGACCGGCGCCGTTTAGGAAGGCCAACAACAGCGGGATGCCAGACGATCGGACGGCAGGTGCAATCAAGACGCAGATGGAAGCTCCCAACGCCAGCACCAGCCCAATGCCAGTCCACGCAGCCCAAGCTCGAACCCAGGTGAGGAACACCCCGCTGCCGCTCGACTCCAGCAGTCGCTTCATGAGCCCCACCTTCCATGTCTCGATTGCAGACGTCACTGAAAGAACAAAGTTTACCAACACACCCGTGGCTATCCCCAACAACGCGACCACGGCCAGTGGCGCAGCGGAGGTGAGGCGCTGTTGCCATTTCGACCTTGGGAGTGCAACCACAGCATCGGAGAGCTCGCTGTCGCCACGGGTGTAGTCAATACCCTGGACAGCACACGTGGTGATCATCATGACATGTGCGTGCGTGTCTGTCGAAAAGCGCAGCAAAACAATGCCGCCGCGCACGTACCTGCACTTCGAAGTACGACTCCGCTTGCCGCGTTCGGGGTCGACCCATGCCGCCGAGGTGAACCTGCGAGAGAAGCCGTGCCGTGGAACTCCGAATGGGGAGCCGGGGGCGAACACAGGGCGCCTGCTGGGAGGCTGGTGAAACATCTTGCACTTTGTTTGCGCTGTTGCTGTTGCCCGCTTCGCTGTCTTCCATGGGAGGAGGCGGAGCGGGGGGGGTGCCACTGGCTGGCTCCATTTGCGCGGAATCACCAACTGATCCCAGGCTCGACGCTTGAGGATGGGCGAGTGCTTGGTGGGTTGATCGTGGCCACTACATGATGACGTTGTGTAAGTCCTTTGCTTCGCTTCTGAGTCACGAACGATGACAACAAGACTATTTGACCAATTTGTCAACCGGAGCCTTGGAACCGGGCTCGTGCAAGAGCATCCGACGGCATCCGAAGCCCATTTCATCCGTGCTGAAGTTCGCATCTTCAAGTGTCAAAGCTCAAGAAAGATCCAAGTTGTTGATCGTCCATCTTATCTGCGCAACGCACTACGGGCCGAAGTCAATTGGCAAGTCAGAATCTTCAGGCGTGGGAGGTGGCGGGGGGCGCGAGCTTGGGCTTTTGTCGGACTGCGATTCGTTTTGCCGCGCACGCTTCGCTGGGGCAGGAGGCTCTGCAGCAGAGTCTGCTGGTCGTTCCCGCTTCGTCGCCGCGGTTGCAGCAGGGGCGGACATCTCGCCAGAGGCAGGCGCAGAGTCAGCACTCGCAGCTGCAGGGGGTGGGTTCTTTCTTGATGCTGCGCCAGCGCCAGCACCAGATTCAGAGTCGCGTGCACTTCCAGCCTGTGCTGACGAGCCGGGAGCACTTTCTGTGTGTGGCTTGGGGGACGAACGCGGGCGTGACGAGGGGCGGTCACGCCGACCGTTCGGCGCGGTTCGTAGCGTTGGGCACCGACTAGCGTTGTGCCCGGGATGTTTGCAACGAAAACACAAGCCCCGTAGCACGCCGGTTGGCATCGGACACTGCGGCTTCGTGTGACCCCTCTCGCCGCAGTTGTAGCAGCGTCGTGGGGCGGTGTCTGGGAACCTTGGGCTGCGGTGATCGAAACGACCACGAGGAGGGGAGCGGCTCCCACGCCCAAAACTTCGCCCTGGCGGCGTGTGGTGAGCTGATACCTCGCGATGGCGATCATCACGACCAGCCCGCCGCTCCTCGCCCCGCCGGTTCTGCGCTTGTCGCCACGCACGCTCATCAAAGGCGCGGTTGTGCTGCTGCGTACTGCGGCTGTCGCGCTGCACACCACGGCGATCGTCTCCCCTAAAATCACGCTCCATGCGCCGCGAACCATCTGCGCGGCCAAATCGCTGGTTCGGCGGAACACCAGGTTCATCAGAACGTGGGCGCCGGTCACGCTCATCGCCAACGCCGCCAACAGTCCTCACAGCCTGGCTGCCTCGGCGGTCGGCACCACGCCAACCGTCGTTGCTCGGAGTGAGCACGGGCTTGCGTTCACCACGGTTGCGACTGCGGTCGAAGTCGCGGTCACGACCAATGTCGTGGCCTCGATCACGGCCTTGTCCTTGTTCGCGGCTGCGGTCCCGGTCTTGACCGCGGTCGCGTTCTCGGTCCGCACGCCTGCCGCTCCCTCCCGCATCACGACGGTTTGACCCGTGGTCATCGTGCTCGTGACGTGGCAAGCCTCGACTTTCTCCTTGTTTCTCACCTCGGTCGCTTTGCTCCACACGGTGGCTGCGCGGACTGCGCGAGTCGCGTTGGTGACTTCGGTGTGCTCCATAGTCTCGACGATCCTGCTGCTCAGCACGAGCGCGACGGCTTCGGTCGTCGTGGGTGCGGTGACCTTGGTCCGAGCCGCGTTCACGACGAGAGGCCCACTCATGGTCTGAAGGGTTGGCCTTAGTCTCCGTGGGTGCACCAGATGGCTCTGCCCGGGGCATTGCCTCCATGGCGATGTCGCCCGCCACGCCTGTGACTTCACCTGTCGCCACGAACGAGCCGGGCGCTGGGGGCCACTGAGCACCAAGAGACGGGTCCGGGGGGCCGGGGATCTCCGGAGGTTTGAACGCAGCCACACAAGACACCCCCAACACACGAAAGTCACGTTGGCGAAGCACATCCACTGCTCGTTGAGCGGAGGGTTTGGTCGAAAACTGGATGGTAGCATGTGTCGGAAACACGCAAGCATCCATGATTTGTCCAAACGTTCCCAACTGCCGTTCCAAAGACTGCGAACGCATGAAAATCGATGATAAGTAAAACCAGCCACCTCAACAAGAGGCCAGTAACTTTAATCACCTTCAACACAGGCTTGGGCTTCAACTGGCGCCACTCTTCAAGCATGGAGCCAACAAACACGGTGTCGCTGCGCGTTCCAATCCAAAACGAGGGCGACACATTTTGTCCACGGAACGGGGTCCGAACCATCCAATCCAAAGCACTTGACGTCAACACAGGGTCTGAAAAAGACACAAATGCTGACGTGGAGCGCATGCGGGGGTTCTTCTTTTGTCGTACAGAAGCTGACACATATGGAATGCGGGATGGCGACAAGTAGTCATGAAGCTCAGAGTCGGTGGCATCATCGGGGAGATTACTGACGCGCAACACGAGCGTCGGGATGCCCACAGCTTGTTGTGTGGTGTCCATCTTGTGTGATACACCAGACTCAGTGTGCGCTTTGGGTGCATGGCTCTCAGATACCTGGCTTGGCTGTGAGGCAGCAAGCTGACGCAGCCACTTTGTGAATGGGAATGGAGCGCGATGATCGCGGCCAGCAGTGCTACGTACATTTGCAGTAAGCTTCAGCAACGTAGTCAACTTGCGTTGAACAAGACTAGACGTAGAGATGCTCGCAAAACCTGTCAAGCGTTCGAGCACCTGCATGCACATGTGTGATGTGGGCGCCTCACAGGAACACCACAACACGCGCACCAACCTTGCGCACGCCATCAGGGCTCGCGGCACCAGCCAACTCCTTCAGCAACGTGAGGGCCGACAAGCGAGTGGCTGTATGAAAGCAGGTCGCCAGCCGGAGAAGAGTCTCCAATGCCTCGCCTTCCAAGCTTGGGTATGTGTCGAAGTGCTGCCAAAACCAGCGTGAGACTGACCAGGATACAACCCACACACTACACCCGCACGAACCGCGGAAAGGACCTCCCCGCCCATGCTGTGCACTTCAGGACTCGATGATGAGTTGACAATCGTAATCACGGACTTAAACACCGCCGCCAGCTCTTCCGGGTTCCCACTGCCAGCTTCGAGCGTGGACTGGGCTGCCTCAAGCTTGCCCATGGCATCGTGGTCCGCTGACGAGTACGCACGCACACACACACACACAACCAGCCGCCACCCAATGCAACCAAGCAAGCACTCGTGAATGCAGTGGACGAGCCGGTCAGCACGCCAGCACGTCATACCTTGACGAGACATCGCAGTTGGACGGCGGTGCACCACCCCAACGCCGCGCGACGCTCTGGATGGTGGTATTTATGTTATCTGTGAAGCTGCAGTTCGTGTCACACACACAGCGCACCCCAAAAAAGGCTTGCAGTGCTGTTTCGTTTGCGCTCATTGCACCAGGCTGTGCGCCTTGCCTTGGCGGAGCAAGTTCATGGAAGCCAAGCGCGGAGCTTGATTGGACGGGCTGGCATTGTGTGGATCTTGGCAGCGCTTGATGGATGCGTCGAAGGAGGCGGAAAGTGGGGACATGGCGGAAGAGAAGGTCGCCTTGAGTGATGGTGACCCGTTGCACGGTGATGCTGATGACAGTGCTGATTTCCAAGACCTCGCGCGGCAACGCCTCGGTGGCATCTATCTGGGGTCGTCTTCAGACGAGGACGACAGCGGGCAGGAATGTGGCGGTCGGAAAACAGAGGATGCCTCGGCCAGCCCGAGCCACTGCGACATGGAGCGTGAGGAGCTGGGTCCTCTTGATAGAATAGCAGAGGATGGACGCTTTCGCGTCAGGTTTGCACGCCAACACCGAGAGCGCCTGGCACGTGAAGGTGTTCGCACTGGTGAGCAGCCCATTGTCTACAACCATGCCACGAAGCAGGACACAACCGGAGACGTGGTGTCGCGTGTCAAGACCTTCTTTTTCGACGATCTGTCGTTCACTGAAGAGTTTAACGCCTGGGCCAAACCACGCGCACACCTTGTGGATCCTGACAGTGATGAAGTACGTCGCGCTTTGTCGTTTTGTCAGCGTGCATGTGGCTGCGTCTCGTGGTGCTGGTGATTTCATGTGCGTCTGCTTGGGTCTGTGTGTGGTCGCAGATGAAGCTTGAATACACAACGTTGCACAATGAGTTTGTGCAGTTCTTTGAGGAGAAGGTGGAGAAAGTTATTGCCTCAGTTGGTGGCTCGCCGAGCGAGTTTTATCAGCAGCTCAAGAAGCGTGTGCGACTTGATGCGACGGGTGCTGATGCACAGTTTACACAGGTGCGCTCCTTCCCGTCGCACGTGGTACACACATTCACCATTGTGGCGAACTTGAAGTTAGAGATCTTCCTGCTGCGTGTGATTGTGGCTCTGCTTCGCTCATGTGTGAAACGTTCGTGTTTCCCACCAGCTCATGCTTGCCTCCGTAGAATTTCCATCTTTCATTGAGCTCATGAAAGCCATGGCACGTGAGTCAAGAGATGCGTAGCTCAGATACCTTTGTGTGCAGCGTGGTCTCAAATACACCATGTTACTATGCGCTTGGGCAGTGTGCAGCTGGTGCCATCTTCGCTCCGTGGCACAGCTAAGTTCACGTGACTTTCCGAGTGACGTGGCCCGGCACACACACAGCTTGGAGCAGTGACCGTCGTCGCCGCAGACGTGCGTGTGCCTGGTCCTGTAGCAACGCTGTGCGTAGGCCAGCGTTCGCACACCTTCTTGTGTGTGAGTTTTCCTTGGCCACGATGCGATTATTCTGGGCGGGGCTGGCTGTTGCCCTGTGCTTCTTCGTGGTTGCGTGTTCAGGATCACGCCTGCACACAGTTCCGATGCCGACACAGGTGCATTGCCCCACAGCTGATGCCGGTTTGCGTGTTTCAATCTGTGACATGGACATAGCAGCTCACCGAAAGGTACGAACCCCCTGTTCTTGTGCTCATATCGGTGCGGGTCTCACCCTGGAGTGGTGCGCAATCGCCTGGATGATTCGCCAATCCAGAACCCGTCAGCACACCCGATGTTTCGCGAACAAGTTCAGCACTACTGCCGTTCCAGCTCTCAGCCTGTTCCCTTTGACGAATTGGAACTAATGATGAATAAGAACGGTGTTGCACCAGCTGCTCCTAGTGGATTTGTGTTTCATATGACACGCTGTGGGTCCACCCTCATCGGGAACAGTACGTGGTCGTTGACTCCAAATGCCTGGATCCCTGGCTCACAAGCCGTGCAGTGTTTGCCACCCTCCCTCATGTCACCATGTTGACGGAAAGCCAGCCTCCGGTGCAGCTTCTCGGGTGCAACTTGCCTGAGAAAGACACGTGCGTCGGGGTGTTTGTGCACATCGCGGGGCACGTGCTAAGCCGTGCTTGTATTTCTTTTTCAGCGTAGACGCGCTCCGCACCCTTGTACGCGCCATGGGAGAGGCAACTCGTGGTCAAAATGTTATCTTCAAGTTCCAATCGGCCCTTGTACCCAAAGCCGGCGTGCTCCTTCAAGCTTTTCCGGAGACGCCTGTTGTATTCCTGTACCGCGACCCCATCGAAGTCATGGCATCGAACCTTGCGACGGTGTGTGTCGAGTGTTGGTGCGGCTGGTTTCAGTGTGCCATGACGGACATTGTTGTTTCGTTTTCCCAGCGACACGGCCCATGTTTGCGCTTCCGACAGCATCAGCGAGCCATTCCACAGCGGCTCACGGAAGTGTCCAAGATGACGGCCGACGAACTCCGTTCGGCCCCAACTGGGCAAGCCTGTGCCGCTTATCTTGGATATCTCATGAACTTGGGAGCAGAAATTGTCTCCACGGCGGTACGTTCGTCTCGTGTGTCCGCCCCACTTGCGCCTCTCGCCCTCACCGGGGCGTGTCACCACAGAACACTGGACTCGCCTTGCCATACACAGAGCTGCCCGACGCGGTCCCGGACACTTTGGCCCCGCTTTTTGGTGTCACGGTATCAGATGTTCAGAAACGTACCATGCTGGAGCAAGGCGCAATCTACTCCAAGGTGGGGTGGGAAAGCGTGCGTTTCATTACATTATGCTGCCAGTCTCCCATCCCGCTTTGTTTGTTTCTTTGGGGTCTTTGTTTGTTTCTTTGTGGGTCAGGCTCGCAAGAACACACGCCAGACTTTCCGCAGTGACAGCGAGAAAAAGAAGGAAGCCATGCAAGGCGATAACGCCCGATATGCCCTGCAGTTGACCGCTGAGCCTTTTGCGGCCCTTGGTCGCCTCTCTCGCCAACACAAAGCCCAACCCAGTCTTGAAGGTCCTCCTGACGGCGTGGAGCCGACCGACGACACTATGTACGCATTGAATTGCGCGAAGTTGGTCCCTTCCCGTCGATGGTAACGTGATGATATCCGTGTGCTCAGTGACTACCCTCAGTACTTTCCACTTTCTGAAATTCTTGACTGGTGGAACCCGGACGTGCAAGACATCCCTGCCGATGTGGATCGGTACAACACATTGGCAAAATTCGACTACCGTGACCCAGTTCGTACCCTCTGCACCCCTGCGTGTGCTTGCAAGGATAGTGATATCTGAACTGCGCCAACAGGATGACTTGGCCAAGGCAACGCAATTCCGAAACGCAGAACTTCCATTCATCGTCTTCAACATCCCCTCCCTGGTACGTGGCTGTGCTTGCATCGTTCGCCGAGCCAAAGCTCACTGTGCATACAAAACACTTCACAGGAGCAAGCCCGCTTGAAGTGGACCGATGAATATCTGAGTGACACCCTGGGCCGCAAGTTTGGTGTGGAGACGTCCCCAGACAACCATTTTATGTACTACAACAAGCACATGACGCGACGTGGGGTGGTGCGTACCTTTGCGGCAACGTCGTTGCGTGGCCAGACTTACAAGTGCGTTCACCATTTCAGCACTCATCGATCCGCAAAGCTGGTTGGCACAAGCCTACAAAGGAAGCGTTCATGTCATACCCAGAGTGGTTGGAGAAGGCAGAAGCCCGTCCTCTCACAAACAACGACACACACTACTATTTTCGCGCAAGCAGTGGAACGCGCGCCACCAAGTTCATTTCCAGGGACCTACGGTACTTCAATGCCAGATCCAGCGAGTCAAAGCTGTTCATCGTGGACGAAACACGACAGCGAGTGCGTTGGTATGGGCTGTTCCGAAGCTGTGATTGCTGACTATGTCTTGCGTGGTGGCGTTGCTACTGCTGGCTCCAGGGCATCCATTGCAGGTTTGGGATGCGTGGCATCATTGCCGAGTGCCACTATGACGGAGGCCGCAACTATGTCTCCATGATTCGCGGCCACAAGCGGTACATTTTGCAGCCACCTTCCCAGTGCAAGCACTTGAAGATGCTGAAGTACCCTCACCCCAGTGCCCGCCACTCTTCTGTTGACTGGAGCAACCGCTACGTCCCGTATGAGCGGCACTCAGGGGAAGACAACGTGGCTGATGAAGCGTTCGACCGAGCAGCGTCGATCAACGTTCGTGTTTCCTTTCGCGTTTTGCTGTGCACTGTTGCACTGTCCACTGTTTCCACTGACCCGCATCCATGCACAGGTTGTACTGGGTCCTGGAGAAGCGATGTACATGCCCAGCTTCTGGTTTCATTACATTGTCTCGCTTGATACCAACATTCAATGCAACTCACGTTCGGGGACGCCCCCCACCGCTGTGCATTGGATTGAAGAATGTGGCTTCAAGGTCAACGCGGACACAAAAGGTGGAGTTGCGGAGCCGCTCCGCGCGCAGTATCGGAAAGAGTTTGCGGAGTTCAACCGCCCCATTCACAAGACTTCCGCGCAGTCAAAATCGCCCGATGTTCTTTCAGAGGCCGAGATTCGGCAACGAACAAACCAAGGAACTGGTTCCAAACTTGTCGGAGCGCCTTCAGACACGAACCTTGTGCGCCGATCAGGCGTCACACGGGCAATCCTTTCATCCGATTGGGTTATGGTGACCGCTTCGCTCGTGGGAGTTGTGGCGCTTGCCGCCGTGTTCTTTCTGCACAGGTTTCGAAATCGCAGAATGCATCATGGTGGGAGCGTGTAGACGTGAAGCGTTTTTTTTTTGCGCAGTTCGTCTGGTGTTACAAAACAGTTTGCTGTGCTGCCATCAGATGTCAATCACGGCGATTGTGTGCGTGTGGTATTGGTTGTAGAGTAGTGAACGTTTTGTTTCGACGTGTTGTTGTTTTGCGATAAACGCGAGACTCACAACTAACTATCTGCTGCAGCCTGCAATCGCGAGACATGATGCCACAGCTTACAGAGCCAACGCGTGCTGCACGGAGCAGTCGTCGTCGTAGTAGCCACGGAAACACTTGCAGATACCAGTCTCGTAGTCACAGATACCCCGGTTGGAGCAGGTGGCCTCCTCCTTGTTGCCAGCACGGTCGCGCGTGATGGTGATATCAGCCAGAGTCAGGCCTGAGGGGGTGGCGGGCTCGGTACCCTCGTGCACGTAGGCAACCAGCAAGGGCAGGGCACCAGAGTTGTCGAAGAAGGTGAAAGTGACCAGGTACAGGTCAGTGTTGGTGGCGTCGATGGCAGCCTCGACCTTGACGTTCTCAAAAACACCGTTGGGGATACCCTCAAGCTCGGCCTCGAGCACAGTGGCAGCAGTGGCAGCAGACACAATGACCTTGTCGAAAGCACCGCTGTGAGACTGGAAGGTTGTGGAGGAAGCGTCCTGGCCGGGCTTGCCAATCTGGATCTGGTTGGTGACCCACGTCTGGCCGGCCCAGTCGGTGAAGTTCAGGGAGAAGTACATGCTCTCATCGGTGGAAGCATCGGACATATCAATGTTGAGCAACTGGCGCTCGTTGGTGCAAGCGTAGCCGGCGCAGTCCTTGGCGCGGTGGGTCATGGGGTCATCACCACGTGGGCACTCACGCAGGGAGCAGTCAAAGCCACTGTAGCCGTAGTCGCACACGCAAGCCTGGTTCTTGTCGCCATCCCACAAGTTGTAGGTGAAGGCGGTCTCAACACCGCTCCACAGCTCGTAGTCGTGCTCGCGGTTGACAAGCTTCTTGTTCAGGGCACCAGCGGCGATCTCGTCGACAGTACGGCAGATACCGTGGCCGGAGCAGTCGTTGGGGCAAGTCGTACGCTGGCAAGAGGAACCCTCGTAGCCCTCAAAGCACTCACACAGACCGGAAGTGCGGTCGCAGAAACCCTTGTTGGAGCACTCCACGTAGAAGTGACCCTCGTTCGAGCGGGCGACGTAGTCGGAGCCAGCAACGTTGGGGAAGCGCTCCCAAGTGTTCATAACGTTCCACTGCACAGCCACGGTCGTGTCCGTAATGGAACCATCGTGGTTCAGATCACCCTGCGGGGTATCAACGAAACCCAAACCGAACGGGCACGTGCGCTCGGAACAGTCCGAAGCCTGCCAGTTGGGGTAGCAGTTGCACTCGTCCTTGGGGCCGCAGGTTCCGTGGCCGGAGCAAGCGTTGGGGCAAGCAGCCGACGCCAGGCCAACACAGGCCACAAGCGCGACTACAATCAAAGCAGTCTTCATGGTGATGGAATAGGTAGTGGGTATGAGGTTGGGTGAAGGAATGCACACAGAGGTGGATTCGAGTTTGGCGTTTCGTTCGATTTCACCCCAACGGTGAGCACACGGTCTAGTGGGCGCAGAGATTGTGGCATTCACGGCACTCACCTGCCACAAGCAGCGATTCTGCTGGCGCGTGACCGATTTCTTGCAACTTGGAATGACGTTTCGTCCAACGGACTTCATCGTCCTGACATAATTTTATGTTATTGACGTTTCGTGACGCTGTGTCACGCACACACCCCCGCATGCGGCACCCGTGCGCAAACGAGTTGTAACAACAACGGTATGTCCACACCACCGATGCAGGCGCGGGCTTTTGGCTGAAACTCTTGACTGTACGAATGGTATGTATATATGCAACAAAACTGCCTCCCCTACAGTCACCATAACCAGCGTGGACAAACAACACTCTCGGAACAGAAGAAAAAAGCTGACAACGCTAACGCCACTCCTGATCATCGTCACCAGGAAGCGGTATGCGTGGAAGATCTGTTGATGAAAACGTGAACCTATGGTGTGCAGCACTCAGTGCGATGACCAACACAGACGAACCTCGCACGAACTGTCTATCTTCTGCAGTCGACAAGTGAAGTCGAGCCTGGCGGCTGAGTTTGGACAACAAACACTGTGAGGGATGCCACGATTCCAACCACGACACACATTCATCGTTCGTACCGCACTTGCGCAGAACCTGGTCGTCGACGAACCCCAAACGCTGAACACGTCGAGAGCGCTGAAAGTTGGGAAACACGGCCATGGGGTGCAGAAGCAGCTCGTGCCGAACAGGTGGCACGGCTAACTCGGGTTGTTGTGGTTGAGAAGTTCTCCAACGGGCTTGGTCTGATCAATGGTCGATGGCCTGTTCGTTGCGTCCAGTCGTCCAGCGTCGAGTACGTTCCCGGTCCAACCAGTTCGTTGGCATGAGACGTGACAAACTTGCGCGAGTCGGGCGTCAGCGCCTGCGATGACAAGCACGAGACAGCCAACCTGAGCACAGCATCAAGGGAAACCAACCACTCAACGAGTGTAAACCTACTCGAGCACGTCCAGAGTTGGAGAACGCCGATGTCCCGTTCGGAGCCGGACGCGATGCATCTGCGAACGCACTCGGCGGCTGGCAAACCAATTGCGTTCAGCGCCACCACAGAACCAATGCACCAACAGGACAGTGCACCAACATCATTCAACCTAACAACACCAACAAAACAAACACGTGTGCTCGTACATCATAGGATCCAGGACCGACCGAATAGCCAGCGGGGCCGTGAGGGCTCGGTGTGCTCAACAGTCTCGGCGATTTGGACAAGTGCCCAAGTACAGCCCGACGGATATCCCCTTGCACAAGGGCGTTGGATCTGTTTGCTGCCGGCGAAAACCTGCAACGATGGCAAGGCACATGGACACCCGAAATGAGCAAGAGCAGTTCATGCAGCGTGGCCATCCACTCCGGGGTCCTCTGACGCACGGTGACTTGGGTGTCCGATATCCCGGTCCACGCTGGGTCTGCTTCACATCGCTGCCATACGGCGAGCGGAACCGTGTCTGCTTGTACCAAACTGTTGTCACTACATTTATCGCCAATACCACTGCCCGCGCTTTTCGTACCGAGCTACTCAAGAACGTGGAGGACGGGAGATCCTGTGGCATGGTGGGTTGCACTCCATGTGACTCACGCACCTAGCACGAGCAACACCACACCACCCGAGCGCGTTCGAACCTGCTTTGAAGATTGGAAAAGAGCTGGGGGGTCATACTCTCCGCCCGACGGCACGTTGTCCTGTGAAGCGTGCAGCCAGCGCATGGGTTGTGAGCCGCCGCACCAGTGCCCCGGTGTGTGAACCACGCCTCCACCAGCACGTACGGTCGCCAAAATAAAGAAACGGGGCTCGTTGCTCAACATGGCTGACTTCACAAAGAACGACCTCAACAATGGACGGGGGCGGGCCCTCGTGCCAGACGTCCGGCGATCGGGGATGCGTGCGTGTTTTCGCGGCTGCACCGGACAGGCAATCTGGCGCACGATCTTTGCTCTCAATCTGCAATTGTGTGTGTTCGTTCCGCCCACGCATTTGATGAATACACCTACATGATTCTGTATTTATCCGGTGCTGCACTCTTGTGCCCGCGATCACGGGCTCAAGACGTCCTCGGCGCTTGCGGGCGGTTTCTTCTGCGTCAGAGGCACACCTGCGCTTACGGAAGCGCTGCTTGCGAGCAATTTGTTGCGGGCTGAGTCAAGCAGTGGTCCCTTCCGAGTCTGTTGCCACAGCAGCAGGTGTGTTGTTGTCGGTGACGTGTTGGACCCTGGGCCACAACGCCAGTCACAATCACTCGGGTTGTGTGTCCTGAGGTGCCGTTACCTCTTCTTTGAGTGAGCTCATCATCTTCATGCGTGCGTGTTCCTGTCTTCTGCAGACGTTGGTGACAATGGCTGATGATGCAGCCTCCGTGCACATCTCCGACTCGTCATTCGTGCAGACCACTGCCTCGGATGGCACACTTCCAGAGGTTCGACAGCGAGCACTCCACGCGCTTCGCTTGCCGTCAACTGCACGCACAGACGAAGACAAACAATTAGTTTGGGAATGGCTGCGTACTGCAACACCAACCAAGCGTTACTTTTCAAGGTGTGTGGTGTGTGTGTGTGTGTGTTGTGCCATGCCCACTGCCGTTTGACCTTGGCGGCTCATCACCATGGCAATCTGGAACACCAGCAAGCGGTTGCCCAAGAAGGACATCATCGTTCAACTCATTGACGGCATTAGCCTCATGAATTGCCCGCCTCACACACTCATCTTCAAGCAAGGCGAGCCTGGCGATTGCATGTACATCATCGTCTCGGGCGCCTGTGAGGTGTGGCACAACCCGGTTTCCGCAGACGGAACCGAAGTGGGACTTCATGTAGATGGAAGCGAGCACATGGGACGCCGTGTTGGTGCTCTACCAGCGGGCCAGTGCTTCGGGGAGCACCTCATTGGCGATATTATGGGTGAACGTCCCGATGAGCCCCATATGAGGTGGTCCAGTGTGCTATCACTCGGCGCTACTGACAGCATGGGTAACCTGACAAGCTCTTTGGTACTACGCGTTGATGGCAAGGGTATGTGTGGGTGCATGCGTGCCGTGACTGTGCTGGGCCGTGGGGTGCCGTGCCTGACGTGTGTTTCCGTGGCAGCGTATCACACCATGCTGCACAAGAAGATCAAGCATGCTGATCATGTCCTGATGCGACGTGCTCGGTTCATTCGGCGCTTGCACCTGTTTCAAGGCTGGCCGTTGCAAGAAGTTGCCTTCTTTTCGTACTACATGCGCGAGTATGAGGTGCCCAAGGGAACAGAATTGTACCTGGAGGGCGAGGTGCCTCGCTCGGTGTTCTTTGTCCTGAAAGGCTGCGTAGCCCTGTCGACGGACAAGGTACTGAACAGTGAAAGCGGGAAAAAGGTGCACACAGTCGTGGAGCATGTGCGTGCCCCGCGGTGGTTTGGTGAGGAGGAGTTAGTCGCCGCCATGTACGGCGACGACATCGACTCAGACATTCGTCCGACGGCACCGGAGGGGTCTCACGGCACCACTCTCCATGACGGACCCGACTCGTACGAGTTGGCCGGTCGCTTCTACAACGCCAACGCTGTTGAAGACTGTCACATCGCGCGCATGCCACTCTCTGTGTTCTTCAACATGAAGTTCTCTCGTTTAGCCCGGTCCGCGTACTTGAGCACTGACTACCTGAAGTCCTTCATCTTGCGCCGGTTCGAGTGGCACCGCGTGCGCATGGAGCATGACCCATCCGGGTTCGACAAGGACGTGTCGTACTTCTTCATTGAAGAGGTACAAGACGAGTTCATTCCACAAGTGCTGGTGGACGTCCCAGATGACTGGGGAAACTTAAAGCGTGTTGCACAACGTGGTGACCAAGACACACTGGACCCCATTCGCCTCGCCGACCACGACCACCATGACGACCGCCACCACCCGTTGCGCCGCAGTTTTTCTCACCAAGACGCGACGTTGGATCCCGCAGACCTTGCGACCTTGCGGACCGCCCATGCATCGGACGGCGCCGGGGCCGGGGCTGGTGCTGGCTCGGGCTCTGGTTCCGGCGCCGCTTCACCCATCGTGGCGGCGTCGATCACCCCACCACGCTCCCGGGCGGCGTCCACCGCGTCTGCTGGGGGCACTCCTCGGAGCGCTCGCAGCGCGGAACTCTCTGGCCTCACGCCACGCAGCCAACGGGGCTTGATGTCGCCGGGCGCGAACATCACAGGCGATGATTGGAACAACCCCGCGGCGCCCAAACCAGACGCCCGGGCGCTGCTGCAGCAAAAGGCCTTCCGCGCCATGATGGCCATCATTCGGTGCGTCGGGGTGTGGTGGTGAGGTCAACACGGTGTTTTTGTCTTGTTTGTCTTTTTGGAGGGGGGGGG
>Ga0213833_1001258_pt1 | contig 18683 bp, 37 predicted proteins | sample SWATP21_FD_160575 | JGI IMG/M metagenome (GOLD analysis project Ga0213833, IMG submission 160575) | Coastal seawater microbial communities from Marineland, Florida, United States - SWA TP2 #1 | ecosystem: Environmental > Aquatic > Marine > Coastal | place: USA: Florida | collected 2016-08-14
GGGGGGGGGGATGGTCTCACATGGCTTGTGCTGTAGTGTGCCATCCGCGAAGGCGCAGAAACCAAGGTATGGAACCGACTGGGGTACTTCAAGGGCATGAAAAGAAAGCTGGCCGCTCGAAAACAGCCTGTGGTGGGCGTGTTAGGCTGCATGGCCGAGCGTCTCAAGACGAAGCTGCTCGAATCTGACAAGATGGTGGACCTGGTTGCGGGGCCTGATGCCTATCGAGACCTTCCTGACTTGATCACTGCGGTGCAGGTGGGACGCACACCACCGCCACATCAGCATGCACGCTTGTGCAGCCATGCGCACCCTTGCACTCCTTGTAGTTGCACTGTCTTCTCCTTCGTGGTGCACTGACGTGGTCGTGTGAACTGGTGCTGGCAGGGTGGTTCCAAGGCCGCCAACGTGCAACTGTCTGTGGATGAGACGTATGCAGATGTTACCCCTGTGCGGTCTCGGGAGGATCAGGTGTGTACTGGGGGGTTCGCTTCGCCACCCTCGTGATGCTGCTGCAATGTCTTCCGCTGAAATTGACCCCCGGGGGGCGTGCTTGGGACGAGCAGGTTGGCGCCTTCCTGTCCATTATGCGGGGTTGCAACAACATGTGCGCGTTTTGCATCGTTCCGTTCACCCGTGGTCGCGAGCGGAGCCGGGATGTTCCCTCGCTTGAGGACGAAGTGCGCATGCTGTCGGACCAAGGATTCAAGGAGGTGATGCTTCTCGGGCAAAACGTGAACTCCTATCACGACCCTTCGTCTCCAAGCACGGTGGGTCGTGTCAAGGGTGATTGAGGTCCAGCCCGCCGCACATGGTTGGTGTTGACGCTGGTGTTGATGCTTGGGTGTCATTGCTGCAGTGGGAGGCAGAGTACGAGACATCAGCAGGGTTTTCCAACTTGTACCGCCTCCGCCACGGTGATGGTGTCCGCTTCGCTGAACTCCTAGCGCGTCTCTCGGAGTGAGTTGTGGCACCGTGTTGTGTGCAGTGTTTGATACCGGTCTTGGCTTGTGCTTTACTTTCTTCTTTGGTGCTCGGTGCCTCTGCTCCTCCTCACCTGTGTTTGTTTCTTCTGTTCCCCCTTATTCTTTTCTGTTCCTCATCTCAGAATTGCACCGGAGATGCGCTTTCGATTCACTTCCCCACATCCAAAGGACTTCCCCGATGAGTTGCTTCATTTGATGCGCGAGCGTCCCAACGTGTGCAGCAAGTACGTAGGAGCTCGTTGTTGTTCTCCGTTCGGGCTTGTCTAATTGCCCTGTGAACAGCATCCACCTTCCTGCCCAGTCTGGAAGCAGCAGCATGTTGAAGCGCATGCGACGTGGGTACACACGCGAAGCCTACTTGGAGCTCGCTGCGCATATTCGTGAGGTTGGTGGTAGCACGTGTGTTGCTTGACGCCCGCCATCGCTGACAGCGAGTTGTGCCTGCAGGTGGTTCCTGGAGTCGCCTTGTCGTCTGACTTCATCAGTGGGTTTTGTGACGAAACCGAGAGTGAGCACGATGACACCATATCGCTGATGGAGCAAGTTAAGTTTGAGCAAGCGTTCATGTTTGCATACTCCATGCGAGACAAGACCCACGCCTACCATCGCATGGAAGACAACGTTCCAGAGGATGTGAAAAACCGCCGTCTCCAAGAGGTAGGGTGGTTTTGTGTTGGGCATGCACGCTGTGCTTGTGTTATCTTCGCCCCTGTTGCGCTTGTGTTTGCAGGTGATTGCCACGTTTCGCAAGCACGCAGCAGAACAAAACAACAAGGAGATTGGCAGGTGGGGTGCACTGCTGTGCGGTACTTTCGCATTGCTATGTCTAAGTGGCATGCGTTGACTGGGTTGTGGTTCCGCTGTGGCAGGGAGCATGTCCTGCTCGTGGAGGGCACCTCAAAACGGTCCACTCCAGAGGCCCCAGCTCTGGTTGGACGTGTTGACAATGGGAAGCGCTGCATCATCCCAGGTATCGCACCGCTTGTGACTATGGCCATGCTGCCCCGTCGCCCAGAATGAACTGACTGTGTGTGACGCGACCAACGCGAACGTGTGTGCTGTCATCAGACCTTCCCGTGTCACCTTCCGTGGCAGCGGCTTCGCAGGGGCGAGAAGCGGCTTTCGTGAGCCTGAAGCCAGGCGATTTTGTACTTGTCAAGGTGACCAAAGCAGGAGTGGCCACTCTGAATGCCCAGCCGTTGGCTCGCACCACACTCGCTGAAGCAGGTCCGCTGATGCAGCAGTCGCTGGGAATTCACTAAGTAGCTTCGTGTAGTGTATTTCGCAAGAAAGCCACAGCGGTGCAGTGCAATGTTTGCAGTGTTCATGGCTCGCACTCAGCACCACCAGCAGGTTGCGTTGTCGCCCGAAATCAACTCGGGGCACGCCAGGCAATTCCAGTGCTGCCGCAAATTAGAATGTGACATCGCCATGCAAACAGCTCCTTCGCAAGCGAAACTGTGTGGTGCCAAAAACTACCGATTGAACAGGTTGTTAGGTGAGTTCTAACAAATCAAAACTTGCCCGCCTGCGGCGGATGTCCAGCCACACTAGGTCCATCAGTCCATCAATCAAACACACAGCTATACCCAATGAACAACCGTACCCCTTCCCTGACGCAGACATGTCGTCACTGTGCAGGCTCGGGACCGAACAGCGAGGTGTTGAATGAGTCGTCTTCGTTCAACAGCAGGTCCCGCAAGCCATCGTCCCCACCCAACATGCCAAACAGGCCAAACTCCGAGTGGCTTTCAGGAGTCATACCCACGCCCACCGACACAGGCGTGCCCATGTCCACATTGCGCTCCGAACCAATGTCAGACAGAAACGATGGCGTCACATCCGCAGCTGGCGTTACAGCCAGCGTCGCAGCGGTGGACGGGACACTAGAGGAAGTGGAGTAGACAGCCGCCAACGACACTGACGGGGCGGTCGAGGCTACGGAGGCGAATTGCTGTGGGTTGGAACGCAACCGGGTCGACTGTGGTCGCTGTTGCTGCTGCTGCTGCTGCTGCTGCGGCGGCGGCGGCGGCAGCGGCGGCGGCAGCTCGTGGAGACGCTGCGCTGTGGAGCCGTCGGTGTTGACGTGGCTGTGCTGTGGTGCGCGCACTGCGCCCGAACCATGATCGGGACGCGCCACGGAGGCAGAGCTCGATGTGGCACCACGCCCCGGTGCGGAGTTCGACGGATGGCGGCTGGCACCTGCAGGGGCTGCGGTTTCGGTGGCTTGCTGGGGTCCTCCAGGCATTGCCGCGCCAGTGGAAGCCAACAAACGGCGCACAGCGGAGTCGTAGTGTGTGTGAAGCCGCCGCACGTCTTGAATATCCGCCGTCAGGCGGCTGTACCCGTTGAGAAGAGCCTGGTGAGAGACACAAAGGGGGGCGAACTCGAGTAAGTCCGAAAAGGTTTGACAGACACGCCCCGTCCACCTGCGCGCGCACGCCCACCCACTGACGCACCGTGTGGCTTTCTTCGGCAAGCTGCAGTCGCGTTTCCAGAACCTGTTGGCGATTCATGAGGCTGGACACAAACGTCCGCACGTCCACACGGCGGCGACCTGCACACACAGACACACAGACAGACACACACACACAGCCGCACACACATTTCCACACGTGAGTGTGACAGTGCGGGGGCACAGAACATGTACACAACTCGCCACACAGTCCGATGGGCAACGCGGCTGCAAACCAAGGGCACGTACCCACGCCCAAGCCGGTCCGACCCCGCGAATAGGGCAGCGCTGTGCGCATGCTGTCAACCGCCAGCGGTGGTCCACTCGCCATCGCAAGGAACCTCGCAGAGCCCGGCAGCAACCCAGCCGCGGACAGCGTGTCGTTGACACGGTTGGCGGCGCGCGAGCGCGAGCGGCGAGGGCGGCGCTGCTGTTGGGGTGGTGGCATCTGCAGTCGCGCCGACGCATCGCCGGCGGCGGTGACGGCAACACCACCAGCACGGGCGCCTGGTGGGGCTGACATGGGCGGAGCGTCGCCGTCAGCCACCCCCATCACCCCTCCATTTGCTGGCGCTGGCGCTGGCGCTGGAGAGGGTGGAGTCGTGTTCATGCCGACCACAGTCGCACCGGCGATGGCGGAAGGTGCACCACCACCACCACCACCAGCGCCGGACACGTCGGTGCTGTGCCGGAGCCGCTGGCGCTTCGCTCCCAAGGCGTGTCGAGCTGCGGACCTCCCTTTGCGCTTGACTCGGAGTGGACCCGCCACGTTGTCACGCGTGAATAACGGGTTGGAAAACACACGCCACTCGCCGCGTTTCTACGGATGGGATGGGGGAAGGCAGCACAATCGCACAATGCATCGCGGTCAGCGCGACTTCCGCGGCGCTCGCGATGAGAGAGAATGTGAGTGATTGGGCGCGTACCTGTGCCGACGTGTAAAAGTTGTACATGTTCATTTGTCGCAAGAAGGACGTAAAATTGGAGTGCTTGAAGAAACGAGGGAGCACCGTGCTCGAGAACTTGCCCATCTGGGTGGCGATGCGAGCTTGTAACATCGCCCCACGCAGCGTAGCGCAGGAAACAATGTTGCCATACCTGCTTAAGCACAATGCCTTTGCCATCGTCGGTCCAGCTTACAAAGTCACTGCAGTCGGGGTCGGCGAGAATCTGCAACAGTTTGCACAGGAACGGAGGGGGCTTGGCTTGATGCACCACATCCTGATTGCCACAAGGAGTCGTGCACACGTCCACCAAGCCGAGCAGCAGGGCCACCGCAGCCGTCACAACGTGTTCCAAAGACATATCCAACACACACGCACCTTCATTTCACCCTTGGACCCCTTCGCATTCCCTTTACGGAACGAGCGATACTTCAGGCGAAACTCGTTGACACGGGCCGCTTCAATGGGGTCGTTCACCTCGAAAAACGGTGCTCCCAGCGATGCCAGCTCTGACTGGTCCACGATGGGTTCCGAAGCAGGGAGGGGAGCGGCGATAGCATCCTCCTGTAATCCACCGAGGGCTAAATCAAGCGTCCGGGTCGTCTCACGTTGTCGTGGTCCCAGTCTGGTTGTGGGCAGCGCCGCCAGACGTGCGCGAGACTCAGGCGATAGGCGCATGGAGTCGGGGTTGCGTTTTGGTGGAGCCGATAGAGCCACTTTGGAACCGGCCTGCATGTTGGTGGCTTGAGGCTCTGCGGCCGGTGCTGCAGCAGGGGTCAGAGTGGCATCCATGGCTGGACAACCCAGACAAAGAGGTGTAACGAAATAAACAACGGGTCAATGGGAGCGCTGCGGCTCTGGGGTGCTAGCAACCCAACACCATGCTGGCGAACACACCAACGAGCGGTGTGGTTGCACCACGCTCGCCAACCACGAGCCTGGAACGTGCCACAAGGGCACAACGGTGTTGACGAGTTGGGCCCGTATGAGGTGGACTGCAGAGCGCCGTATGACAAATACACATATGTGTGTTTATGCCCGAGCGACACCACACGCTACACGTCACGCAAACCAAGAGACTGCGCCACTCTGGTTGCCATGCGAGACATATTGAGCCGGGAACGGGACTTTCTTCTTGTGTGACCCAAAGGGTCCTCCTGAGCCAACAACTTATCGAACTGTTGGCGCGTCACAGGCACTCGCTTGATGGAATCAAACAGGGCCTCTTCGCTTATATCCTGCACACAACAAGGCGCGAACGTTAACCTCTCCTTATGGCTGCACTTGGCACCGCTTGGTTACCTCTGGAATGTGTTGAATGAGTCGAATGGTACCGATAAAGTCTTGCTCCAGGATCTGAGGTTGGAGAAGCCGAAGCAATCCTGTGTGGAAAAGCGGCCAATGAGCGAGCGAAAGCGTGACGCACCCCACGCACCGCTACGCACCCAGCGCAGCTCTCCAAATGAAAACGTCTCCTCTCACAAAGTAGTTGTCCCACACGCGACATGCGATGTCGAGGCGTAGAGATTTGCTAAACAACGTCAGTAGCCTGTTTCAAGGTTCATGGTCAACACGCTGCTGCGGCTGCAACCACGGTCTGCGGGACATACCAGTCCACCATGTACATCTTCGATGTCACCGCGTGCTTCTCAAAGTGAGCAAACACATCTGGCACGTAGAATAGCAACAACGCTTCGTGAACTCGCAAGTACTTATCCATCTGTGAGCAAGACAAGGAAAGAAGGATGAGCACTTGCGCGAGGGACCTTTGCAGTCTGATCGCACGATTCGCACCTTCGCGGCGTCGAGCCCGATCAAGTCAAAGTAGAAGTGGCGTGAAATAAGGTTACAAAAGCATTGAAACGCGACCGGCGCTTCCACGTTCAGCAACAACACCGCCGCAATGTAGGACATCCCTGCACCGAAAGCGTGGGTCAGGACCATGTGGCAGGCAGGCACGCAGTCAGCAACGAGACCCTTGACCCACCTTGCACGTAGCCCACATCCGGGCGGTAGCATACGTAGGCTTCCAAAATATAGCGGAGGTCGGTACTCAACGGTCCATCTGTGTGAAAAAATGCCAAATCCGGAAACGTGCGCGGCAGGTCTTCGTCGATCAAGCGAAGGCTGCCCTCTCTGCCCAGGACAGCCGTCGCGGTGTCAGACGCTGACCCTGACGTCCCAGGCGTTACGGTGGCACTGTCTGCCCCATCGCCAGTCTCAACTGTTGTTGTTCTTGCGCTTCCTGCACCTGAACCTGCACCTGCACCTGCACCAGCACCAGCACCAGCACCAGTCGCTGAGGGGACACGCGGAGGGGGCTCCACACCGCCGGCGCTTCCTTCCTGTGTAGCACGCCTTCTGGCCAACTCTTGGGCTTGACGCTGCAACTCGAGGTCTTCTTGTCGCGCAATCTCCTCGACAGCAGCTCGCAAGGTCCGCGCGTGTCCCAAGAAAATCTCAAACAGAGCTGGTGTGACGCGCAGCGAGTTGCCGATGGCGACCGGCCAGACCTGAGAGCGCAAAGCGGGGGGAACACCTCGAAAGCACAAATCCTTGACTTGTGATGTCCCTTTCACCGAATCCCAACGCCCTAGCAGACCTGACTTCCACGTCGCAGTGTCCAAAGCGATGCGTCGGTCCTTGGCTTCCTGCCGCTTGCGTGCATCCTCCATCGTGCGGCGAAGGCGGGCGACCGTGGCGGGGCTCACCACAGTCACGCGCCCTCGGACCGATGCTTTAGCCACAGGGTTGCTCCGTGAGGTCCGTATCTGGGGTACAGAGCGCGGCATGCAGCATGCGGACTCCAAAACCACGAGGAACAGACCAAACACAAGCAGTCACACCGCACTTTACTTCGCCACGGATGTGTCTCGGCGTCATTCCTGCTGTCACGGTATCCAGTGACAAGCCACGCCTCTGATCTTCCAGTCCTTCGTAGTGGCGATACCATGGCGTGGAACCCGACACGATACATGAGCTTTGGCCAAGCACGCCTTCGACCAGCGTTAGACCTCCTTGCACAAGCTGTGGCGGTTACAGACCCCCAGTCTGTGCTGCGTGTTCTGGTACGTGCCGCAATTGTGTGTGCTCGCAGCGAGTGCATGGAACGCAGTCTTACATGTATTGACTGACACTGGATGACACGTTTGGAACAGGATCTTGGTTGCGGCCCTGGCAATCTGACGCGGTTCTTGCGGGATGCGTGGCCCAAGGCGCACATTGTTGGGGTGGACACCTCAGATGCCATGCTTTCTGCTGCAGTTGAGGTCGCAGAGAAGGAGGGACTCACGAATGTGGAGTTTCAACAGGTTGGTGATACTTGTTTGTCGCTGTAGCACTGTGAATCCCCTCCTGCCTCCTAGCATGCGCCAGGCTGACCACTCCACGCTTGATTCAGGGCTCCATCGAGGACATGGAATGCAAGGCGGAGTACGACGTAGTGTTCTCCAACGCGGCGCTGCACTGGGTTCCCGACCACGAAAAAGTTCTTCCCCGCTTGTTTCAACTCTTGAAACCAGGAGGTGTATTTGCCATGCAGATCCCTGATACACGCAGGTGAGGAGAGCACGGGGTGCATGGCAGTGTCAGGGCGTGCGAATGTCATCGTCAAATGATGGATCGTGACCTGGCCCCTGGCTACTGTTCACCCCAACACGCAGTCAAGCAAGCCATCTGCTGATGGAAACTGCAGCTGAGAACCTTAGTCTTGACATTTCCGCTGCCCGCATTCCACGTTGTGAACATGATCCTGGGTTCTACGTTGACATCTTGGGGTCCCTGTGCGAGGGTGGTGACCTGGGCGTGAATGCCTGGTCCACCCAGTATGCCCAGATGCTTCAAGGCGACAACCCGGTTGCCGCGTACACACGATCGACAGGGTTGCAAGCTGTTCTCAAAGTTCTCGGTGGTGAGGGGGCCCCTGAAGCTGACAAACTGCACGCGGAGTACCGCGAGCTTATTGCCAAGCACTACCCACCGCTGCCCTCTGGCACCACCGTGTTTCCATTTAAGCGCTTTTTCCTGGTCGCACGAAAGAAAGCAGCTACTGAGGCTGTGCCAGATGCCGAGTAAACAGGCAAAGATTTCATTCTTTTCAACTCAACGTGTTCGTACAGGCGCCAGCACGATGATTCAAACCTCTTTTCAAGTGTGTTTTGGCACCTCTTGCTTGATCCAACGCAACAAAACGCCCGCACGCCCCCTCCAACACTCAACTGTCGGCGACCAGAGCCTACAAGGCCGCCACGTTCTTACGAAGTGACTTTGATGCATGGTAGATACAAGAGTCAATGATACCAGACACCTGCAATAGGTAAATCAAAACGCGTTAGAGGAACTGCGAACCGGACAGTCAAGAGTCAGGGCACAGTGCAGCCGCACCGTGAACATGCCGCCAGCAATGGCGCACAATCCCGTCAAGAAATGAGTGAAGGGCACCGTGTGCTCCGTGACTCGAACCATGAAAGGCGACAAATCATACACAAAAAAGACGCCTGTCGCATTGCGTCCGCAATAGTGAGGTGCAGCCAACACAAACAGCTCGCAGCAGGAACAAAGGAGGAGAAGAAGAGCGTACCTGGGAGGATGTTGGCACGCCGACCGCCAACGATGCCAGCCTGGTACTGGGTTGTCACAGAGAACTGGGGGGAGAGACAGGATGCTACGTCAGTCAGACATTCGCGAATCAAGACAAGTTCCTGAACCCGTGCGCGTCACCTGATTGGAAAGGGTTTCAACAGCGCTACCATCGGTGTAGATCGTTGGAATGATCTTGATGAAGTACTGATACGAGCCATAGCCTGCGCACACCACACAAGGCTTGAGTAAAATGGAACCTGAATGCAACATACCATTCAGGTGCGGCTACCTTCTTTAATGATGCTCTGAGTTCCGTCTAACGGATTGTCCATTCCAGGGTAGAACGTGCCAAAAGACAACCTGTGACCCCAAGCAAACGACGACTGAGAACAAACGCAACATCAGGCATCATCGCTGCAAGAACGCACGCATGAACAGTGTGGGACACGTTGAAAAACCGCATCTGAGCCGGGTTAAACTGGTGGATATGGGCCCCACCACGAGCAGAAGAATCACCCAATGCAATGTGGAAGTTGCCGGCAACCTGGAAGTCAACAGACGCGTGAGATGGCAGCTAGACAGCGCCCCAGTCAGTCACAGACCTTGTTGACCAACATGTAGCCGTGAATGCGACAACCTTCGCCTTTCTTTGACAAAATCACAGGGTGCTTATCTTCCCGAATGCACTGCTCCGCCGTCTTTGCAACTGCCATAGCATTCCAGGAGCGCGCGATGTAGGCCTTTTTCACCTCGTCACACGTGTTGCAGCAGTCCTGACGCATCCGGCAACAAACCCGTTCGTGAGTGAAGCTTCCTTTCACTCACGTAGTCAGCACACGCATCGAACCCCATCTTTTTCTTCAGCCCCGTAACAGCTGCCGCAGTAGTCATCAGGTAGTGGCTCCATCTCGTCGGTGTTCTCCTCGGGCTCCAACTCATGCCTAAAAGCGTCACCAATAACTTGCCCATCAGGTGAGAGCCTTGTTTTGAAGATGTCATGGTCGATGCCGTTTTGCTGGTCGCCAGCCACATCCATGGCGTCGAGATTTGTTTCTGAGGCATGGGGTGCGTGAGGAAGGACAAGAAGCAACCATCACAACCACGCACACGCGCACACACCTCGGCACGTCAGCGCATGGAATGTAATGTTGAAGTTGATCCGCAACTTTGTTCCGATGGTTGGGTCTACCACAACATGGTCCTTGACCGTTGTTGTCATGTAGGTCGACAATTCAGAACAGAACAGCAGGAACATCAACCCGCCAGTGATGAGCGACACTGTACGCGCCGTGACAGCAAAGTGTGACCCAATATGCAACAGACAACCAACAAGTCACGCCAGAACACCATGTGAGCCGGTGTTTCATCAGCTGATCAAAGGTGGCGCGCCCGTCACCGCTCGTGCCATGCAACCACAACCACCACGCACCCATCGCGCCGCTCTGTGTCTTGACTTGGAAGTCTTCCTGCAGCTTGGGGTACACATCGAACTTTCTAAACGTCGCAGCAACCGATGTGGACGGCGCGGGTTGCTTCCGGCCAGGGCCAGCACGGCCTCGCCGCCGCATCCCTTCTGATGTGTCCATGCTCCTCAGGCAGGCAGCACACTCACGTCTTGACCGTCAGACGTGAAGGAGGCGGCTCGCAGTTGACAGAAACGAAATATGTGTATTCATCAAAAGACTGCTTGTGCCGGTGTCCAGGGTTGTTTGCAGCAAGCGGCAGCCATGGTTCGCACATTGAAGCCGCATGAGAAGCGTTTGCTCAAGAAGGTAAACTTCATCGAAGGATGGAAGAACGAGCGCAACGTCCGCGAGATCAAGGTGCTGCGTAGGTATCTGATTCAGGACCGAGAGGACTACGTGAAGTGCGTGCGGGCGCGGTGTGGTATTTCTTGTTTGTCGCTGACCTGCCCATGGCACCACTTGCTTCCAGATACAACCGTTTGTGTGGCCGCGTCACGCAGTTGGTGTCCAAGCTGAAGAAGCTTGATGCAAAGGACAAGTTTCGGCAGCAAGTGACACAGGACCTGCTGAACAAACTGTTCAGCATGGGACTGATCTCGTCTGCATCTTCCCTCCTCAAAGCTGAGAAGCTGTCTGTGTCAGCACTGTGCCGACGAAGACTTCCTGTTGTCATGGTGCGCTTGAAAATGGCGGAGAACCTGAAGGAGGCGGTCACATTTATTGAGCAAGGGCATGTCCGGGTTGGTCCAGAGGTTGTCACGGACCCTGCCTTCATCGTGACACGCGCCTTCGAAGACTTTGTCACCTGGGTTGACAACTCCAAGATCAAACGAACCATCCAGAAGTACAACGACAAGCTGGATGATTACGAGCTTCTGGGGTTGTAGGCTGCATTTCGTGTTTTCGTTGATCCGTGGCGCGCTTTTCCAAAGCCACAACTCGCTGTAATGTTCGTTGGAGAGAATGTCCTCTTCGCTTGTCGCGGCGTACAAGCACGCAACAAAGAAAATAAGTGCGTACCGATATCGATAAAGCATACAACCCGATACACCAGCAATGCAGGCGTTGGGCGACGGCGGAACGGCGATGGAGGAACAGACTACAAGAGAGGTTTGTCCTGCCAACATCGAAACAGCCAACGCCCCGCTTTCATGGTGCGGCGCGTACGTCTGCGTGCGGTGTTGCGGCGCCGGCACCGCGGCCAGCGTTGTAACCCGTGCTGCCTCTGACCCCCACCTCCCTCTCAGACCGACGGGGTGCTGCACACGTGAACCAAACGAAATCCAACGACCAAAGACCGTCAGCAGGTGATACACAACGACTTGGAAGGCCCCGGACCTTTGCGATGTGGTGAGTGAGGAGCCCGGGGCACCTTATCCTTCTCCGGTCCGAGGTCACATATCCCGGTGCTATCCACACCAAACTTTGCGACTCCCATTCGGCGTGATGTGGATTTCAGCAGCTGCATGCGGCGCTCACGACCGGACCAAAACATCATCAGTCGATTCGAGCAAGCATGAAACCAACTCTCCCCTAGTGCAGGGACAAGTTGGGCCGAGTCCGACGCGGCGTCAATGCGCGTGGTGACTTGATTCATTACAACAACCTGAGAGAGTATAGTGTAACGGGGGTGAACGAACGAGAAAGGTATGACATGTAGCGACTCACAGACACTCACTGCTAACCGCTTCTCGTACGCAACCTCATGGAATGTTTGCGCAAGGTCAGCCAGGATTCGAGCGCGTTGTGCCATGTCGGCAATGTCATGCCGGAAATGAAACGCAATACTATCAACAATCACGAGTTTGACCTGCGAGCATGTGAGTGGTGCAATGTGCTAGTCGATTGCCAGCGAGCGGGGCACAACACACAAACCTTGGGGTGGTCGCGTACAAAGCTGTCCAGCAGCTTGCATGTTGCAATTAACTCGGCAGCATTGCAGCAACGGAATACAAAAATACGATCAAGAATATCCCCCACAGTCAAGGCACAGGGCATGCCCCGATTCTGTACAACACGGCCACAGGCAGAGCCGCACTGTGAGCGAGGAAACGTGGTCGTGGGCAGCAGGGGGGAACACGCGCACCTTGGCCATGGCTGCCACCTTGTCGACCATAGCTGAAGCGATCTCGGATGCCCGAGCAGCATGAAAACTTCCCTCCGTATCTGCAACAACAACTCCATACAGTGCCCATAGGCGTTCACGTGTTTGAGTCGTTGAGCGAGCGTCCAACTCACCTATGAACACGGCCTCGCCTTCCACACCACCAAGGGCAGATGGAATACAGCAATTTACAGCAAGTTGTGTGCTGAACACATACCACCACAAAGGTAAGCAGCACACGTAACAGTACGCTGTTCCCGAGACAAGAACAAACCTGAGCTGGGTCTTGCCTATGCCGGGAGCACCACCTGCATCAATCACGTGAGCCATGTGCGCGGCTCGCCAGTGCAGACATTCGGCGGTACCGCTGCACTCACAAAACTCCGTCACCTCACACGCCTGGACACCCCCTCCCAGCAATGAGTCGATGCTTGTGCATGAACTTGTGACAGGACACGCAGCGGTGTGCTGCAATGGCACAGGCAATGAACTACCAACACCCCCACTTTCACGTACAGCGCCGAGGTACCTGCAGAAAGTCTATGGCAGACATGGGCACCGGCTTGGAAGCGGAGCGACCCTTGCCAACGTCTAAGGTGAACAAGACACACGTCAAGAAGGTCCATCAGACATCCATTACACAGTGTGCCGCTGCCGTGGGCTTGTTGTCGAACCTGCCACAAGCTTGCATACATCGAGCGCTTGGGGCATGCTCAATGTCGTCGCTGCGCACCCCCATGCCCCAACGCCGCAACCACAACACCCAGCACTCGAATCAGGATGAACTGCAGCTTCACCTTGCACTATTTTTGGCAACTCACCAGCTGCCAAGTCGCTTGCACTGATACTGCCAATGTCCTTCGTGGATCGAAACCCGGAAGACATAAGCTTCCCTGTTCCTCCCACATGGAACGAGCTGGGTTAGAGAACCACCGATAAACAACACCCTGGTTCCGCAACGCACGTTTCACTGCACCAGGCAGCGGAAGTCCGGACACAGATGCCATTGTGGTTGTAGTGCTTGTTGAAGCACCAGCAGTGTCGCGAGCGCTTCAAGGCACACTCTCGCGCGCGGGTTGGTATCTTACACAAATTCATGTTTGTACGTGCTGGGTGCTCGCACTGCTGCTTGGCCGTGTGTGACCGTGGTGGCATTTGAAGAAGTGGCACGTTGTGTCGCAACAAAGCGAGTAGCTATGGGAGAGGGAGGCACCCGTCACATGGGTGCGCCCGTGTTGCGCGCGATTGGCTCCATCACAGGCGGGTTGTCGCTGCTTGGCTCGGTCATGATCATTGCAGTGTTTGCTCCAAAGATGCGACAGCTGTACCTTGGCCCGTCCAAAACAACCAGTCATCAACAGGTGTGTTCTCCTTCCATGGCTGGGGTGGTGGCTTGGTGCAGTGTACAGCCTTGGTGGCTGTGTCTTGGGTTCATGCGTTCGTGTCCTTGTTCACCCTTTGCGATGTGTGACTGCAGAAAATCAAAGCACTTCGTGGAGGTGTGTTGGCGCCCCGTGCCGCACAACCACTGCTTTTTTGGTGCAGCCCTTTCCTCTTACCTCTTGGTTTTGGTTGTGTTGTTGTGTGGTGATACCAGGGTACCAGTTCACGCTGCTGTGGCTTGCGATTAGCGATGCAGTTGTCGGCGCTGCATGGCTCTCGTCTGCCGTGACGCCACCGGATGAAAGCCCTCGGTTCTGCCCGGTTCAGGGGTGCGTTGCGTTGCGCCTGGCTATTGTTGGTCTTGCGCCTGGCTCTTGTTGGTTCTATGCTATGCCGGGGGTCACATCACACATGCCATGCTTGTCCTTGTTTTTGCTTTTGTTGTTGTTGTTGGTTTTGGTTGCAGGTTCCTGATTGAGTTTGGCGTCGTTTCCAGCGCCATGTGGACTGCATGTCTGGCACATGAACTGTCGAGGGTGCGTGGCGTTGCATACCATGCTAGCGTGGCTGGCAGGAATTGTCATTACCCTTGTTGTTGTTGTTGTTGGTTGTTGGGTCCCATTGCTCGTATGTCCCAGTTTATTACAAGGCTCAACGAGGAGGTGCACGGGAACTTTGCGATGCGCCGGTATCGGATCTACCTTTGCTTGTCCTGGGGACTCGCTTTGGTGTTGGCTCTGATCGGTGGAATAGTGGGTGATTTTGCGAGTGCAGGTTCGTCACAAACAGCCATGTCCTTTGCGCTGTCAAAACCAATGTTCTGTGCCACGTCCATAACAAGCATTGGTGTGATGCTTCAGGAGGGTGGTGCTGGATCAAGAACAGCTTCGACATGGTGCAATTTCTGCTGGGCTATGTGCCGCTGTTCGGTGTCTTGATTTTCCTGGTTGTTACCTACGCACGCATCGGAGTACGCAATGTGTGCCATGCTTTGCCCCCCAATGATTTAATTTGTTTTGGGTGGCCCACAGTGGTGGCTCCACAGGACTTTCAAGGATCGCCTCGACGGTAAAGCAGAGTGCCTGAAACTTCTCAAGCTGGGCACCTTCCCCGCGACGTTCTTTTGTGTGTGGTTCATCCCACTGCTCGCGCGCCTTTTCTATCCTGACTCCGGTACGTGACCACTTGCCTTGTTGCGCTGGCTGCTGCCCGCCCCCACGTGTTCTCACCCCTGCTGCTTCCTGTTTTCCGTGTGGTGGTGTGCGTGGCGTGTTGTGCAGCCGGGGCGCTCGACGCTGCGGCTGGCCCAACCCCCCTCATCACAGCCTTTCTGGCGCCGTCTCAGGGGTGGATCAACGCGTTAGTGTACACCTGCATCAACAAAAGTGTCATGCAACAGGTGCTGAAGACCTTTGGCTGTCGTAGGTGCGCGCGAAGAGAGCCCCAGCATCCGCCCTCTGCACCATCCTCTTCCAGTCGCGGAGGGCCATCATCATCGGCATCATACATGCGACTCACGGACCCGGTGCCGCAGCAGTCGCCTGCCGTGTAGGTGGACATTTGGATTGATAGTGTCGTCATGTATCGAGCTTTTGTTTGCGTTGTAGATGCATTGCGTTGGTGCGGAAGGAGCGAGGGGGTCTGTGTCTCCACAAGGTGGTGCCGGTTGCGTTAGCTGCACGTGTCATAGCAAGGAAGAACCCATGGTGTAGTACTCATCGCGGTCGTTTCTTGGAGGAAGCTAGCAGTTCTCGAAGCTCGGCGTAGAACGTCAAGACCTTGGGGCTTGCGCGGACACAGGTGTCCTTCCACGTCGCAACACGAAGGCCGGACGGCTTTGTCACTCGACTCAGTGCCACGTACGCTTGTCCGTCCAGAAACACGCTTGCTAGCGCAATCTGCACATGCTGACGTTGGTACAACACCCACAAAGCGTGCATGGAGCCCCCAACGGCGTCCAACAAACCTCGGCATAGTCCAGTGTCATTCCTTGGCACTTGTGAACTGTCAGTGCCCACGCAAGCTTGAGTGGCAGCTGCGTTCGTACACAGGATCCAACGCCCGGAATCGTCATGGAGAAGCGCTTGCCCGTCAACAGCACTGGTTCGTAGTGACACCGGAAATGCACCAACGGGAGAAGTCTGCGGCGATGGTTCGTAGGCACGAATGGCAGATGGTCAACACATGCAGTCAACCCAACAGTCAACCCGATCAGCACTTCTGCGGCAGTACATGCGTACGCGTTGTCCAGCATGCCAGAGTTGGTTCCCTCATTGATCACCCCAAACTCCCCGAGTTGCTTCCTGTTTCTGAAACCCACAACCACGCCTCTAGCGCCGTTTGCCAAGCCTAATTTCGGGTCGATGTTGTCCAGCAGCATCACCTATTGTGTGCCCAGCAAAACCCAATAGCGTCATGAGCAATACCATGGTACCGACCATGCGCCTGTGGACCGGACACATACCTGCGCGCCAACCTTAAGAACAAGCTCCTGTTTTGCCATGCACTTTGCAAAGAAATTTGTGCGCTGCAACTGTGGCACAGACATGCACGCGCACGTGGGTGAGAGGCCAGCTACCATGCCACCAAGCACCCAAACGAAAGCAGTACCAGTCGGATGGCCTCACGTCGGGGCAGTCCTCCAGAGTCAGGCAAGGTTACGTCGAGGGCATTGAAGACAACAGGAGGGGCATTGAGACGAGCGAGTTCCGTGGAGTTCAGGGTATCCACACCGCTGTATGACACAACCGACATGATCGCGTGATGCCATGGACACACCAACATACCATGCGCAACACCATGCCAACAGCAGGCGCACCGATTGTAGCAAAACAGCTTCGTGGGCAGAACGCCACCGTCCAAGCGCAGAGGCCGCCGACAAGCTGCCACCAAGCTCTTTACCCTCGGCGTGCACTTGCCCACGCGGACATCCTGCAGCACATCCACAAACGCGCGATTGTCCTGCCGCCACACATGCTGCAGCTCCTTGGTGACAAAGTTGCACCGCGGCCACTCCTTTGCCTCAAAACACATGTGCTCGTTGGTAAACGGCGTTCCATGCCGTCGCATCTCCGCCAATGATTTGTCCGTGAAGCGGTTTTCCACAGGAGACAACTGTTTGCGCGACGGCCAGTGCGTTCAAGAGTGAGTGACGGCAAAGGAAGGAGACAACCCCCTCCTCACACCTGCAAAAAGTCGCCACATACAACCAGCTGCTTCCCGCCGAACGGCCGACTGTTCTTGTGCATGGCCGCCATTTCATGCGAAACGGCATCAAAGAAGTCCCCAGAAAGCTGGCACAAAAGGGGTTCACGCGACAATACGTCAACGGTTTTCACGGAAATCGATCGCGGCGGGTCACAGCGGGAAGGGTGGTGCACGCACCATGCTGATCTCATCAATCACCAGCGCTTTGAGTGGGCGCAATCGACTTGAGTTGCGCTTGTTACGGATTTTGCGGAAGTCCTCTGACAATGTGACCAACCAGCGTGTTGTGAGTGCGCAGTGTGCAAAACAGTGAGCATCCACCCGCAGCTACGCACTCATGAGTCTGGGAATTCCACACCCAAGAAGGTGGTGCAACGTACACCCCCCGATGTGTGTGGCAGCAACGCCAGTTGGGGCTGTCACCCCCACATTGCCGTGGTGCATCTCGAACAACACGCGGATCGCGACACGGAGTAGGAAGCTCTTTCCTGTGCCTGGTTGTGGCCCGTCACGCACACCCTTGAAGTGTTCAACAGCACGACGACACAAATCACTGCCACACTCCGCGCAACCCACCTGCACAGCCTGTAAAGAACACATTCTTGCCACTCTTAATGGCACGCACAACATCCATTTGCTCCGCACATAGCATATCCAGTGTCACTGCGTTTGCACCATTCGCTTGCCGCTTCTTTCCCATCCTCCGACGCGTTCGAAGCGCGGCACTGTGTGCCTGTATCGCAGAGACATGTTCCGCTAGTCGACCTGCCGGAGCAGCCCTGTCGACGGCCGCCGCCATACGCTGGGTGACACTCCTTCTCGAGTTGGGCGTCGATGACAACGACGCTGCGGTCCCTGAGAACAACACTGCCGCTGCCAGGTCAGCAGCTGCATTTCGCTGATTGCACGGCTTCCACTGCACGAATGGGAGCTTCGCGAGGTCCTCTTGAACCTGTGCTGCATGTTTCTGAACCTCCTCTGATACCTGGACAGCAGTGAAATGGCTGTGACGCGAGGCGCCCACAACAATCAAGCGGTGAGTTCTTCTCGTTACCAGCGCGCTGGACGACAACTCAATACTCTGCACAAGCACCGTACTTGATCAGCTCTTTGTTCGCACAATGGATGGTGACTTTCTCAGGAGGCAGTCGACTTAGTTCCTTCATGGCCCATTGAAGAGCCTCATTCAACGCAAAGATGTCCGAAGCACCCTGACTCACGACTTGCGCTTCACGAATAGGCCTGTTGTACAGAATTACACCTCCCCACGCCGTGGCCACACGACCTCGCTCCGCAGCAACAAACACCATGATGGATCGTGCTCGTGCTGGTGCCCGAGTGACAACACTGCTTGCTGCGCTCTTGGGTGGAGCGGAGTAGCGTGGTGTCGTGGCCGGAGCCACGCTCGGACGCTCAACGTCACCAGCGACAGCACCAGCACCAGCACCAGCACCAGCACCAGCACCAGCACCAGCACCAGCACCAGCACCAGCACCAGCACCAGCATCAGTATCAGAGCCAGCACCAGCACCAGCACCAACACCAGCACCAGTACCA
>Ga0213833_1001259_pt1 | contig 18673 bp, 26 predicted proteins | sample SWATP21_FD_160575 | JGI IMG/M metagenome (GOLD analysis project Ga0213833, IMG submission 160575) | Coastal seawater microbial communities from Marineland, Florida, United States - SWA TP2 #1 | ecosystem: Environmental > Aquatic > Marine > Coastal | place: USA: Florida | collected 2016-08-14
AAGAGCCACCGGTGAGCAGCGGAGGTGGCCAAAGAAAAGAAAGAGGAAGGGAGTGGGGGCCTCGGATCCACAACGAAGGGATGAATACACAAGGGGGTATGCAGCGTACGTACGAGAAGAGGGTGTGCAACAAGCGGGAAGGTTTTGCGTGTGTCAGTCGAAGCCGCGCACTTGTGACCACTTGCCAACCCTGTCAAGAATCAAGATGAGAAGCAGGGCACAATCACAACAATACATGTATTCATCAACACCACGCGGTGTCATTGATTCGTGTGTCCGTGCGCATGGGCAGCTGGCCATCACCTCGGTGTAGTGGTGCCCATGCACTGCAAACGGAGTGACTGTTGAGTTGAGTGCACACACACTGTATGATGTTGGGGCCAACGCTGGAGGAGCTTGCGTTTGCTCCGACGCCGAGCTGGCAACCCGCCTCCCCAGCTCCTGCTTCATTTGGGGGGGCTCCAGGCAATGCCTTTCCACATGGGCAGCACGACGGCTTCCTGACTGCTGGCGGTAGCGTGCTACACATTCAAAGTGGGTGTGCAGAGGGAGAGGGATCCATCGCTGAAGAAGGAGGGCGTGGTTGGCATCACAATGCGCCTCAACACGCCGACGTGCCCGCGTCACACGAAGGTGTCGACACGATGCCCTCTGCCGTTGCTGCCGTGGCCACTCACATGCCCCACAGCAGGGCAGCAGAAGCCACACACGGGGACACTGGCGGAAACGACCTGGTGTTCGGCATCCAGAGCGACGGTCGTCGATTTTGTGCGGTGCGGGTGGATCCCGGGCGTGGACGACCAGATGAGGTGTTACGCTTGCGGGAGGGAGAAGACACCGTAGAAGCCGTCACGTCTTTCGTTCACCGGTTCCAGGTGCCTGATAGCGCACTGGAGGTGCTTACCGACCGTGTGGCTGATGCTCAAGCCGCTTTGACGCGCATGGGCTCAAGCGCTCGCGTCGTCGAGCCGTCTGTGCCATCCGTGGCAGTGATCACTGCCCCAACAGTCACTGGCACTACTGGCGCTGCCGATGTCTCCACGACTGGTACCTCTGGCGTTGTTGGACCACAGTCCGTGACGGGTGGTGCGCCTCTTGGCGATCGTGCTGCAGTGGGGGCCACGGAATGGGGGTCTTTCCGCGATGAGTCACGGAGACAGGGGAGTCTGAGTCATGCCGATGGTGCCCTGGTGGCAGTGACACCACGACCTGCGACTGCAGGAAGTGATGATGATGATCGGCAACGGCCTCATGAGTCGGGTGACTTGCGTCAGACCAGCCGCAGCCGCAGCCGCAGCCGCAGCCGCAGCCGCAGCCGCAGCCGCAGCCGCAGCCGCAGGGGCAGGGGCAGGGGCAGGGGTAGCAATCGGAGCAGGCGCCGGGACGATGATGTAGCTGCGGAGTCAGAGGCTGCACCGTTTGATTTGTCCCATCGCCGCTTGTGGACAAGAGAGGTGGAACTGGCTTTGGGTGATGATGCCCACACGGATCCCACACGGTTTCGCCGCATCAACCTTGCATACAACCGTTTGGATGCTGTGCCTCGACTGCCGGGCGTTGTGGAGGTTCTGGATGTGACGGAAAACGTGCTGGCCACACTGGATGGAATCGAGGGTCTGCGCAGGTTGCAGGTGTTAACCGCGCCGCGCAATCGGCTCGTGTCAGTGGAAGCACTGGCCGCGTGTGTGTCCCTCCACACGCTTGACCTCTCCAGCAATCGTCTCACTGGCGTCCAAGGTCTGGAAGCGTTGACTGCCTTGAGGGTGCGTGCGTGCGTCTTGTTGGTTTTGTGTTGTACCGGTATTGTTTCCTTTGCGTCCAGGGCCCTTTGGTGTTCGCGGCTTTGTCCGTTCGGGTGTGTGTGTGCGCGCGCGTGCGTGAACGTGTCATGTCGTGCCGTGTCGCGGTGTGCGCAGCATTTGGTTCTCGCTGATAACCTGATCAGCCACGAAACCGCTCTCCGACCTTTGGCGCTGGTCAAGTCCCTGCAGCTGTTGGATGTCACGTCGAACCCGCTGCGTTCCGGAAGTTTCGTGCTGCGAAACCTGCTGCCTGGTGTTCGAGTGCTGTGTGGCACACCGACCATCGCTCACCGGGCCACTTCAGGTCGTGCACGTCCCGATCGCAGCCGTGGTGGCTCTCACGATGCCTCACTTGGACGCGGCTCTCCATCCTACACCTCTCAAGGTACCGATGCACGCCTGTCACCACTGCCACTGCCACTGTTTTACTACCGCGGCGTGTGTACCTTCCTGAGGCTTTGCTCCTCACACTACAGTGTTGTTGTTGTTGCTGCTGTGCTCAACTGTGGACGTGCCGTGAACTTCAGGCCGTCGAAAGTCCGGCACTCCTGTTGCTCGGCGAACCAAACAATTCGGAACTCCACGGCGCGCCAGAGCCAACGCCAACGCCAACACTGCTCGAGCCAGCAGCGGCATGCAACAGCCGGCTGGGCCAGTGGCGAGCACCAATGGGCATCGTCACAACAGTGGCGGCCATCAAATGGAGGCTGGTGTCGTGTCACCCTCTCCACCCTCCGAATCCACACCCTTTGCGCAAGCCTACTCACGCGGCTCAGAAGACGCGGGCAGGGACTCTGTACTTCATGCACAGGAGAATGGGTACTCGCACGGATCCAGGTATGGATCCGGGTACACGAGTGCGTCTGAGCAGGTTGTCGAACAAGAGGAAGGGGGAGGGGAGGGCGCAAGTGCAACGGCTCTGCAACAACGGCAGACGGCTCTTCACGAGGCGGATGTCGCAGCGTCACAAGCCATGCAAGCCGCCCGACTTGCCGCGTCGATTCTAGCGGCGGTGGACGAGTATGACAGTGGGGAGGACCAAGATGATGAAGCGGGTGTGGGTGCAGGTGTCGGGGGCGCTGTACTGCCCGATGTTATCCCGGGCGAAGGCGACGTTGTGGAAACGCATCGCACAGCGTGGCAGGTCGAGCACGACACATGGGAAGGGAGCGTGTCGCGCCGCCAGGCACACGGAGGAGGAGGGGTCGAGACAGAGACAGAGGCAGAGGCAGAGGCAGGAGGATGGGCGCAGCGTTGCGCACCACGGCCCTCAGTGGGTGACGGGACGGATGCGTTCGTGTCTGAGTTGTTTCGTGACATGCCCAGCACGGGTGATGCCACGATCGACCAGGCCATTCGTGACCTGACATCTCCCTTCGAGCCCACCCAACCTCGCTCGACGGTCGAATCGGCAACCACAGCTCCTCCCAGCGCCAGCATCGCTAGCCATGGCCACTCCACGTCCCCGCCACTGTTTCACCGTGCTACCGTTCTGTCCACTTCGGAACCCCTCCCGTTCGTAGCCGTGCACAATACCATGGTGACGCAGGCTTTGCGCCTGCGGTTCCACACACATGCACACACGCACACATGCACTTGCTGTGTCGTGTCGTGTAGTGTCCTGACATACTCACTTGTGGTGGCGTTTGGCGCAGGTTTGTGCCACGTGAGCAGGCCGAGCATGTTCGTGGGTCGAGTTTGTTGCGTGCCGCGTCTCCGACACGCCACCGTGACCAGGTGCGACAGGTGCTGGGTGCAGCTTCTTGGGTTGGTTGGTTGGTTGGTTGGTTGGTGTGGTCGACATCAACTCCATGCACCGCACTCCGTGTTGTATGCGGCCGGCTGTGTACCCCTCGTGTGTGTGTGTGTGTGTGGTGAACATCGTTGACGCGATATGCATCGCGTGGCCTGTTGTGTGTTGTTGCCATGTCGACCGTGCGTGGCGTTGTGTTTTTCTCGCCACCCACCACCACACACAGGCCTTCCGCCCCACACCCGGGCGCCAAATCCACATCCACCGACCCACCCCCGGTCGCGTCACGCCCAGCTCGAGCCCCACCCGCCGCCGGACCTCACCCAGACCAACACACACTCACCACCGCCCGGCTGCTGTTCGCGATCGCGATCGCGATCGGCCGCCAGGCGCCGCTGCCAGCTGCTCACGCAGTGCCACCCGCAGCCGTGACCGTCACGGCGCATCGCCACCTGCTTCCCGTCCGCCCCACGCTGGCCACCCACACGGACACGGGCACGGGCACGGGCACGGACATGGACACCGACACCGACACCGACACGGGCACCGCCGAAGCGCAACGCCAGACCCCTCCCGTCGACGCATGGACCAGCAGCAACAGTCGGCAGGGCAGCTGCAAGGACGGCGAGTGGGCCAGCGGCAGCGCAGTGTTACGCCGGACGTGTCACGCCCACAGCCACGGCCCCGTGGTCGGAGCAGGGAGCGAGGCAACGGTACCGTCGTCGTGGGCGGTGCCGGCGGGTCAGGAGTACCGGAGATGCTGCAGTCACGTGAGCGGCGGTTGCTGTATCAAGCGGAGCTGAAGCGGCGCCAAAGAGCCCACCGCCTGCGCAAGCAGCAGCAACAGAAGCAACCACAACCACAACAGCAACAACGGAAGCAACCACAACAGCAGCAACAGCAGCAGCAAGTGCAGCAGAAGCAGCAACAACGACCGCTTGCAACTCAAGAAATGAAGCAACGCCAACGCCCGCGGTTGTCAGAGGGGCCTCAGGCGAAGGAGCAGGGACTTGGGCAGCGGAAGCAACAAGGGTGGCAGCACCAACAGCAGCGCGCAGCGCAAGCAGGCACGATGGCCCATGGGAAGGGGGGTACCGACACAGTGGGCACCGGAAACGAGCACCACGCGGGGTCTGCGTCACAACCTGAACTCTACGACCCGCGGGTTCACACTGTGGATGGCTTTGCAGCAATCGGGGCGTCCCATCCTCCCCATCCACCACGCTCGCCAGTTCCACCGCGCAATGGCTGGGCGGTGGCGCCTGACGGCGCTCGTGGCGCATCTGCTGGGCACAACGAACCCTCTCGACAGCTGCGACCCGCCGCAGTTGGACCCACACTGCCACGCCGAATGCAGGCAGCCTCACAGCCACAGCCACAGCCACAGCCACAGCCACAGCCACAGCCGCAGCCGCAGCCGCAGCCGCAATCACAGGCTCAGGATCAAGCTCAAGCTCAAGCTCAAGCTCAAGCTCAAGCTCAAGCTCAAGCTCAAGCTCAAGCTCAAGCTCAAGCTCAAGCTCAAGCTCAAGCTCAAGCTCAAGCTCAAGCCCAGCCACAGCCACAGCCACAGTCCCGACCAGACAACATACTGGAAGGCAGCGCCGCCACCGTCACCTCGCTTGCGGCCACGCTGTTGGAGCGACAACAGCAGCAGTTGCTGCAGGCGACCCGTGAACGCGTGGAGCAACACCTTCGTCAACTGGGTGCGGCGCCGCCTGCTGTAGCCACAGTGACCGATGCTGCGGCCACGCGCCAAGGTCAAGGGGGCGGCATGCCCATCCGGGGCAGAGTGCAGGTGGTGCCCGACGCACACTCTGCTTCCCAACTCTACGCACCACACCAGCAAGAGGCCCGACGTTCTTCTGTTTCTGTTTCTGTTTCTGCTTCTGCTTCTGCTTCTGCTTCTGCTTCTGCTTCTGCTTCTGCTTCTGCTTCGCGTCGTGGCGGTGGGGCCACGATGCGGAACCAACAGCAACAACAACAGCCACCGCAACAGCACCACCACCAGCGGCACCAGCGGGACCAGCAACAGCAACAGCGACAGAAGAAGAGCGCCAACAAGCCCCCCCGAGTGGTGGGTGCCCGACTTGTCAAGGCTTCATCGGACACGTACAAACGCCACGTGCACATCGGCTCGGCTGTGCCGTCACCCTCCGCGGCGGCACGTCATCATAGCCACAACCGCCACCCGCCTGTGCACATGCTGAGTGGGCAGCAGCGCCGTCGACGCAGACTTGAGCGTGCTCGACAACAAGCAACGCAACCCGTGCGGACGTTCCCTCGCTCTGGCCGCCGTGTCACTGCGGCCTCCCGACGCCCCCCGTCCAGAGGCAAGCGCCGTGCAACCGCCTCTCGAAGAGGTCAGGGTGGTGATGGTGGCGTGGTCACGCGTGCGTCGAGTCGCACTCGTGGCAGTGTTCGCCGCCACCACACTCGTGGCCGAAGTGGCAACCGGAGAAAACACGGCCAGAGCCAGAGCCAGACTCGTAGTCACCGTCGCAAGCGCAACCGTCGACGCAGTCGCAGCCGCAGCCGAAGCCACAGCCGAAGTCGAAGTCACAGGCGAAGTCGAAGCCACAGCAGCAGTCGAAGCCACAGCAGCAGTCGAAGCAGTCGCAGTCGCGGCCGCAGCCGCAGTCGCAGTCGCAGTCGCAGCCGCAGTTGTGTGTCACGGCCCTCCATTGGTGACGAGAGCGCTGGCGCGACAGGCATGGGTGCATTCCCCGCCTCGGACACGTGCCCAAACTACAGCACCACTCGATTCGGTGGTGATGGCCACCACACCGTGCCAGACGACGCAGCTCGGCGCTCGCGCCTGGCTTCACATGCCTCGGAGGAGTCAGAGGGCATTGGCGCCTGGTTTGCGCCGCCTGCAGATGACGATGCGTCGCTCTTGGGCGGACTCGGACCGCAGCCAGGTCCTGGCAGCGAGGTGGCCCCCACACCTGTGCGAAATTTGTTTGGGCAAGATGGAGACCGCTCCATGGTGGAGGCACCTGCGGTTGCGCCACCAGCACCAGCCTCAGCGGTGCCAGCAGCAGCAGTTGCACGGGTCCCAAGGTTGATGCATGGGAGTGCCGTTGCAGTGGGTGGTGCGGCACCAGCCTCTGTAGGCGGGCTTTTGATCCCAAGCCATCGCCGTGGTCACGACGGAGTTGTTGCTGGCAAGAGCAATGGTAATGGCAATGGCAATGGTAATGGCAATGGCAGCGTTGTCTATCATGTCGATGGTGGTGAGGCTGGTGGCGATGGTGATGAGGATGACACTGCGCTGGAGGCTGTGCTGCTGCAGGCCATCCAACGGCACAAGCAGGCTCGCCAACGCATGCTGCACGACTTGGAAGTCATGCGACACGCACAAGCAGCCAATGGTTTGCTGTTGTAGCCTCGGCAGCGGCACACGTGTTGTTGTTGCTGCGCAGTCGCAAGATGGTGTAGTTGTGTTGTGTCCAACAAACCTCTCGGGCGGGGTCCATGGTACGGGAGCTCGGCGTGTGTTGTGTGCATGCGCGATGTGTGTGCATGGCAAGACCACCAACAAGGGAGGCGAGGCACATAAACGATAACACTTGTCTGACGTTACTGAACGATGGGGTGGGTCTAAACATCACACCGCAGCACCTCATTTCTTCTCCGCCGTGCCCACAGATTGCATCAACGTAATGTTGTCGCCCTTCAACAAAATGCGCCCCAGCGACTTGCGGGTGTTCTTCTTCATGTCAACTTCTTCGGCGTTATCCAGCACAAGGTTCATGTACTCGTCGAAGCCCTGTCAGACATGCGCGCACACACGCCAACGCAACACACACACAACACCAACAACCACGACACAGCAGCAGTGGTATGATGTTAGAGGCCCCAAACAACAAAAAATAAAATAAAATGCGCGTGCACCAACGACGTGGGCTCCCATTTGAGGGGCACAGCGACACGTCGAAGCGCTACGCACAATGATGCGTCCCTCCATCCTCATGTTTGCCTGCTCGTACAGCCAGACCTGAATCCGCGCTTTCTGCGCATTGCAAACGTGTGCACGCCACACAGCCAGCACGTGAGTAGGGTTCACGGCGCACAACATGATGCTACACAAGACACAAGGCACCTGTTGCAGCCACACACAACCCGCTTTTCGTGCGTGCACGTACGCTCTGCAAGAAGCGGAAAATCAGGTTGATGGGCTGTGTCATCACCTTGCGCACGCGGCCGGACATGGTGGCGGTGGTGGGGGTGGGAGGCAGCAGGGGCTCAACACAACACTATGACCCAATGACAGCCGCAGCGTCTGCGGTGTGACGCAGGCTCAAGGGTGAGAGCAGCGAGACAACAAGGCAGGCACTGGGTGAGCACAGAGAGTGCACGGCTCGGCTGGGGTGAAACATGGGCTAATTTGACGTGACGTTGTAACAAGCTCCGGCGCCCACTGTCATCACATGTTGACAACACGTCACAAGCGCGCAACCGTCCAGTGACACTCACTCGCACGCCCGGCTGTGAGTTTTTGCGATTGAGCTACTGGTGGCTTGCAGTGACGACGTGGTGTTCTGTGAGGTCGGCTGGTGGGGGTTTGCACTTCGCCCCGCGCAGTGGCCCTGTGCTTCGCGGCAAGTCGATCGTGGGCGGCATGGACTCGCCCTTGCTTTTCTTGCTTCCGCCACCATGGCGCGAGCCTTTCATGACCCTGGTTGTCCCGGGTCTTCTGTACCTGTTGCTAACAGTCATGGTGTTGAGGGCCTGCCTGAGGCTGTTTCGTTGGGCTGTCTGGGGTTCCTTGCAGCTTCAGGGGCGAGTGGCTCTTGTGACAGGAGCAGGTGCGCCGCGCTTCGTGGACGGTCCGATCCATGCTTTGCCCGCTTCGTGGGTACTGTGCCGCCCCCCTCACACGTGTGCATATATACACATGTGTGTGTGTGTGTGTGTGTGTGTGTGTGTGCGTGTTGCGGACATGTGCCTCGTGGGGGATGGTTGCTCGGCGTGTGGCGAGTGTACAGGGAGCGGCATTGGTCGTGAGCTGGTGTTGCAACTGGCACAACAAGGTTGCAAGGTGGTGCTGGTGGACATTCGGCCCCAGCTCCTCGCCAGTGCCAAGCGCCATTTGGTTGTCACACACAGCATTCCGGAAGAGCACGTAGTCACCGCTCAGTGCGATGTGTCGGATAAAGCCAGCGTGCGGCGCATGGCTGTTGCTGTCCAGAAAGCTGTGGCGCCACAGCATGTGTCGGTGCTCATCAACAATGCGGGTGCGTCAGCGCGCATGCGTGTGTGTGTGGTGGTGTGTGTGTATGAAACGTGCCACGGGTGGAAGGTTGGGTGGGGTGGCACGCGGCGTTGTTGTTCACATGTCGCTTCTATATGTGCTTAGCAGGTGTGGTGATGGGCAAACCGTTCCTCGAGCTAACGGAGGCGCAAATAGAGCGCACCATGGGCGTGAACTGCCTGGCACACTTCTGGGTGACGAGGCAGTTCCTGCCCGAAATGGTGCAGCGAGACGACGGGGTCATTGTGGGCATGTCCTCACTCATGGGCATCATGGCAGGGGCGTCGCTGTCGGACTACTGTGCGTCTAAGTGGGCCATCAATGGGCTGCTCGAGTCCATTCGGCTGGAAATGAGGCGGTGCCGCAAGTGGGGAGTGTCCACACTCACGGTGTGTCCGTTCGCCGTCAACACCGGCATGTTCACTGGCATCTTTCGGTCCCCGTCCAGCGACTCGTTCATTCGGCGCTTCCTGTTTCCATTCCTGTCCCCACAAGGTGTCGCGGCGGAGGTGGTGAAATCACTGCAGCGACGCGATGCACTGCTGGTGCTTCCTTGGGCGCTGCGTTACATCCCGTTCATCGCGCGCCTGTTTCCCGTGGGGCTTTACGATTGGGCGGTTGAACTGATGGCAGGGTGCCACGGCATGGATGACTTCAAGGGACGTGGTCATGCGTGGAGCATGGGTGCTCAGGGTGCGGTCGCGTCGAGTTGTAAGCCGGAAAAGGCACAGCGGTAGTCGGGGTGTGGCGCCGTTGTACTTTGTGTTACGGGGTGTTACGTTGTTTGGCACAATGTAGCCACAGGGGTGTCATGCTGAACGGTACAGTTTCGTTTTTGAATGTTTTGTGTTGGTGTTGGTGTTGGGGTTCGTGGCTCATGCAAACAGCGTGTTCATGAGCGAGGCTAGCCGATACCCACCCAATGCAACCTGCTCCAACCAGGACACGACAGACGCGAACCGTCACGTGAGGTTTCTGCCACACTGCACATCACAGCACACACACACACACAGACACAAGACACAGACACACACACATGGTGCAAACCATACCTGTGATTGGCACACCTGACGCGCCTCAGCGATGTAGGCGTCCGTGAGCTTGCCATCGAAGGGTGTGGTGTACGCAAAGTTCACAGCCAGCTTGAAGGTGCCTTCCGCCCATTGGTATGGGCTGGCGAGCATGAGGCGGTCCTTGAAAGCGGACCTAACAAAATAACAGCCACATGGTGAGCACCGACGGGTGTGAAGAACACAAGCACTCCCAATGGAACAGGAACGCACATAGGGTACGCTTTCATGATGGTGTCAGCCCAGCCCTCTAAGTACGACTCCGAGGACGTGTTCAACGGGCGGTTCAAGGTGCTCTGCCACTGGCCAGCGCCCGAGTCGAAGAACTGATGCAACACGCTCTGGTTCGCGCCTTGAATCTTGTACTTGTTGCCACCTGCACACAGCGCGTTTGGGCAGCCAGCCCAGAGTGAGACACAAAGTGCGGGAGGCCAACTCCGCCACCTGTCTCAGATTTCGGGCACGCCACGCACCCTCATCGCCGACAGGGGGCGGAAACAGAGACTGGTCGAACATGGTCGCAGCATGAAGGGGCTGGTGGATGTCACCCGCAAAGTGGATCATGAAACGCAAAAACCGAGCCTTGTCCAAGGTCTTCGACCTGCTCGTCCACACAGTGTAGTTTGAGGACTGGATTCCCCAGGCGACGTTGGACGAGTTCCGCACGCCCGGCGGCTGTGCAAACAGGGCGTTCTTCACGTAAGGCAGGTTGATGAAATGCCAGTTGGACATCTCTTCAACGCCCAGGCTCTTCAAATCATCAGCCCAGCAGGCCTGGGGACATGAAACAAACAACAAAAGGACGGCGGGTCACACCCAAAGGCATCCACATCCCCACACACACCGCTCGCACCGATTGCACGAAGTCGGGGCTCTGTGGATAGTCCTTTGCAAGGTAGGTGATGAGCGGACCTGACTTCTTGAGCACTTCGGGGTTCATTCTGCGAAACAAATTGACAACAGCCAGTTAGATACCAAGCGCACGTTGTTTGTTTGTGCCACGGGAGCACGTACGTGCGCTGCGCAATAAGGGCCGTCAGCATGTGGCCTTGGCACCACCAGCCGTGGACAGGTCCAGTACTACAAGCCAGTACTACCACCACAAGGCAGATCGTGACAGCTGGAGACTTCATGGTGACGTGCTGTTGTGATCGAGTACTCCGGAGCAACAGGCACAAGCACGGGCAACATGACTCAACTGACTCACTCAACTTCACCACGCACCTAACTGGTGGTATCTTACACAACATAACAGATTTGGCTTCCGTGTCGCGCGGTCACACCGTGACCGTCACTGCTCGTGCTTTTCACGGCAGTCACGATGCCGTATCGCCGCGCGATCCTGACGCTTGCCGCGTGTGCCCTGATAACGTCTGTCGTTGCGGTGGATCCTGCTTTGCAGGAGCGCTACGGGAAGCCCTCGCTGTATGCCACCTTCGAGGGACAGCGAGTTGTGACGTACGCAGGGGTGCCAAACAATGACACGCTCGCGACGGAGATTGCCAACGGGGCTTTGATGAACCAGACGCTTGCCTCGCTGCTACCTGGTGATATATTGGTCATCCCCAACAACACATACCACGTCATGGGGGGCATATCGTCCACGGGCTTGGTCAACGTGACCATATCCTTCGAGGGCACCCTTGTGTACAGCAAGTCCATGAAGGCCTGGCCCCGCAGCACACCCGGCAGCAAGGGCAAGGTGCTTCCGTGCATGAAGTTTGAGCAAGCCACAAACCTGCGCCTGGTTGGTGTGGAGGGCGGCAGCTTGTTTGACGGCAATGGTGCAGTGTGGTGGGGCTTTCCGGGCATCGGGTACTTGTTGATTGGCGAAAACCGGCCGCAACTGTTGGTGGTGGACCACTGCACCAACGTGTTGGTCGAGAACGTCATCTTGAAGAATTCTCCGTACTATTCGTTCCTGGGAACCAGCGCGCAGGGCATGGAGATCCGTGACAGTTCCGTGAATGCAAGGCGTGACAACGATGACGGGCACGACATCCTTGATCTCACGGCATTCAACACGGACGGGTTCGATGTCACGGGTCGAGACGTGTGGATCCACGACGTCACTGTGTGGAACCAGGATGACTGCGTTGCTGTGAAAGACAACAGTCAAAACATGCTCATTGAGCGTGTCAATGCGAGTGGGCTGGGCATGACGATCGGCTCCATTGGCGGTTCACTTGTCCGCAACATCACATTCCGCGACATTGTGATGCCCCACACCTTCAAGGGGATCTACATGAAGTTCCGTTCTTCGGGTGTCATCGAGGACGTGCTGTATGAGAACATCACGATGTACGATGTCGAGCAGTACCCCATTTGGATTGGCCCAGCCCAGCAGTCCGACAGCAGCGACCTCTGTGCTGCACACCCGTGCTCCCTATGCTGGCCGCTCCTTGCTCCATACGCCCAGTGCAACTGTCCAGAACAAGCCTTCTACCGCAACATCACCTTGCGCAACATTCAAGTCCTCGGCTCCAAGAATTCGCCGGGCGTGATCATGGCCAACTCCAGTTGTCCGATGACCAACATCGTGTTTGACAACGTGGTTGTTCAAGATGCTGGCGACAAACCGTTTGGAACCAACTACAAATGTGAAGGTGTGGCTTCAGGTATCGCCACAGGTGGAACCAACCCGGTGCCATCATGCTTCCAGCAGGTGTAGGAGCAGACAAAACAATAAAAAACAACAAAACATCAAAACAAACACTCAAGATCGCGCGGCACATTTTGCAGGCTGCTGTGAAGTGTCCCCCTTGCCATGCATGCGATGGAACGGCTGAAGCAAGTGCGTAGGAGAAGCAGGAACAGGCGGTGTAGTACTATATTGTGTGGGTGACAGCCGCCGCGTGACTTTACAGGTCGCTGCACTGTTCGTTGAAGACAACTTTGGTCATGTGGAGGAACCTGACGAGGTGGTGCACACGCCCACACCTCTCCCTCGGGCAACCAAGCTGCGTATCTTGACCTTGAACATATGGGGGCTTCCACATGCTGACGATCAACCCAAGAGAATGAAGGCGCTTTGTGGCATCTTTGGGGAGTGGGACGTCATCTGCTTTCAGGTCTGTGCCCGGGTAGCTGATGGCACACACTAGCACTGGTTGGTTTGAGTGACCCAACGGGGGTGATGTGATGTGCCTTGCGTCGGATGCAGGAGGTGGCCCGAGTTCATGATGTTGCCCAGTTTGTGAAGCACGCTCGTGCTGCCGGCTTGCAGCATTTTCATAGCTTCACCCAAGGTGTAAGTGGAGCTGTGGGTGTTGTCCTGTTTCACGCGAGTCACTGGTTTGTGCTGCAATGGCACAGGTTGGGTTCCCAATTTGGAAGCACCTACGAGGCACAGGATTGTTGATCGTGTCGCGGTACCCCATTGTGGACTTGCACTACAAGGTGGTGGGCGTGGGCACAGCACCTATGGTTCCACAACTCACTGATGTGTGCTGTTGCTTCCAGCCGTTCACCATCAATGGAAAGCCCCACAAGTTCCAACACTCCGACTTTATGGTTCGTCTTGGCACCACGTGTTGCTTGCGACGCGCCACATGCTTGTCATCCAAAGTCATCACTGGGTTCCTACGCTTGCTTTGCAGGGTGCAAAAGGTGTGGCACTCGCACGAATCGACACGGGAGTTTCTCTTGTTGATGTGTATTGCTCGCACATCCATGCGTGCTACACGAACGACCCGACGAACGACGAATACGTTGCACACCGTGCATTGCAGCTGTATGAACTTGCCAAGTTTGTGTCTGCGACACGCACACGATTGCCCGGCTCGGCGGCGGTGTTAGTGGGGGACCTGAACACATGTCCGGGGAGTGCCGGCATGGACATGATACTGTCTGTGACGGGTATGGTGGATGCGTTCGAGGAGGCCAACCCTGGGCTGGAAGGAGCCGCTACACATAACACTGTCGACAACAAGTGCGTTTGAAGCTCCGTATGGGTGTCGCCTCGCGCGTTTGCAGCCAGTGAAGTGCCCCTGGAGTCGTGTTGTGAGTGTGTGTGTGTGGTGTGTGTGGTGTGTGTGCGTGCGTGTGTGCGTGTTCGTCCACACAGGTACAAAGAAGAAGATGGCACCCCTGTGCGGATCGACCATGCTTTGTTCTTGGATGCAACACCTGGGGAGCAAGGGCACAACTGTTTTGTGCGCCACCACACGCCCCGCCAAGCTTTGATGGGCACAACCGACCACTGGCGTATCCACAGCTCGGCGATTGTAAACCGGAAACTCGAAGACGGTACACCGCTGAGCGATCACTGCGGCGTGAGCTTGACATTGGTCCAGTGCAAGCACCAACCAGGATCGAGCCCTGGCCTGTGTTCTACACGGGCACCCCGCCGCAGTCCGATGAGTGTGGCTGGCGCAGCCTCACCCTCTCTGCAACCTTGGGAAGTGGCGGCGACACCAGCATTGAAGCCGGCACAGTTCAGGCATATCATGACGGACATGCTGCGGCAGGTTGAGATGGGTATCATGTTTGTCCGCCGCCGACGAAGGAGCCACTGGTGGCGCATGATTGCTGGCGCCGTGGCACTCGTCCTGTGCGTGTTTGCCTTTTGCGTCACTGGTGCCCGCTCGCACTACCATCGTGGACACTGGGTATGGAGCCTGACGAGAGCCTTGGTCGCTGTTCTCGATCAAAGCTTGGGGTTAGGGTGGAGGGCAATGAACAGTTTGGCCATTGTGCTGTCTGCGGTCCTTGTGACTGTGGAGTTCGTTCTCCTGACCTTTGTGACCAAGATGGAAGAAATGGCGCTGCTTGAAACGCGGCGACAAATGCAGTATGACATTGCAGTAGGCACACGCCACATCCATTCGGTGTGGTTGGACACGTAGTGGCAGCAAGTCGCGGTGACTCCATTACCTTTATCTACATACATGACGCTGTACTGCATTGAGAAACATTTTCTATCGTAGGAAAACGACACAGACACACAGAACGCACATACCGCATGAAAGTACAAAACACGAAACAATCGTGCAGCGCGTTTTGGTCCGTTGCACACGGTGGTGTTGGTGCCAACTACAAGCGCACACACACACACACACCACGCAACAATAGCCACCGCCCGTCTGCCCTTCCGCTCCATACGAGGTAAGCGAAGAACAGATCCCACATGATACATCTTCAAAAGGGGTGGGCGGAGCACTGGTGGTCTTCCCTCCTGCATTCTACACAAAGGCAGGCAGGTGGACGACACAAGGGTCATCCTACATTGCGGTGGGTGGAACAGGTCCACCAAGCGATTCTTCAGCGAGCTGCTCCAGGTCTTGCCATCTTGCCACAAAAACTTGCTCCAACACTGCGACGGTGAGCCAGGACACCGCGACTATCACTGCCATGGCTCGCCGGGAGAAGAATCTACCAATGGAGGAGGTGGGTTGCCACACCAGCCCAAAAATGGACGCTCTAGCGCGCCGCTGAGGGACCAACATGGCGCCACGATGGGAAGAAGAAGTCTTCGGCTGGCGCCGAGGCTGCTGAGTGTTTGCCCGGGAAGGCGATACCAACGCAGTGGTGGCATTTACACGCCCGCCGGTTTCTTCATCGTGGTCTTCTTCGGTGCCGCGCACCTGGTCGTGAGACTTGGTTCCGTTGCCGTGCTGCAAGGCGCACGCCACATCCTCGTCATCCTCACCGTCGTCATCATTCCCACCCCGTCTGGAGGTGGGAGCCTCCTCCGCGATGGAAGTAAGCTCCACGCCACGAGAGTGAATGGGGTTTGTGACAAAGCGCACCGGGTTCAGGACAGAGGTCACGGTGTTGGTCCGACCCAACGCCTGCCGCAAACGCAAAGCGCGCCGACCAATGTACGCGATGGAGGCCCATCCCGACGCCGCGGTGCACGCCAGCACGATGGCGTAGCCAACCACCTGCCACAGCTTCTTGTTCAGTGGCGTGCTGGCCAGAAGAAGGCCCAGCTGCCATGTACACGCGGCGTCCGAGGTGGCCAAGTCAGTGCGGAGTGCACACCCTGAGTCAAAGCTGTCGGCCACAGACGTCTCGTTCACCGCGCGCAACGCAGCAGCCAGCTCCGGGAAACCAGCGATAGAGGCGTTGTAGTCGGCCATCAGCCACTCCATGGTCGTCATCGCAAGTGCTGCCATTGGGACGATCACACTGACAAACGTGTGCACCCCCGCTCGATGAAGCAACCAGTCGGTGGCTTGGGTGTACTCTTCCAGCCCCGTGCCACCGGCAGTCACGACCTCGTTGCCCTGGTTTGCTTGAGGCACGAACATCTCCACACGCCGGGCGCGGAACGTGTGTCGTATGTCTGTGTGGACATGCGTTAGCAGGAAGAACCGCATGAGTGATTCCCCTCCTAGCAACAGGAAGAAGCCAACAGACGCAAGCTCAAGATCCACGAAGATCAGGGTGAGCCAGAACTCGGTCATGAAATGGAACGCCATCACTAGCACCAAGGCGTCATCTTTGGATCGTGTGACAGCGTTGCACAACCTCTCGTGAAACTGAGCGAACAAGAAAAGGTTGACGACAAACGCGTAGGACGCCAGCAACTGCATAACAGCGTCGTTCTGACCCACTACTGTGACCATCCTCCACACGTCTCGCACCAGGAACAACGCGGTCCACCACACCGGAATGACGGCGGCATGAGCCACCGATTGCGTCGCCGCCAGCTTGCAATCCTTGCAAGCACACACAAAGAAGACAACCAGGCCACACGAAAGCCCCAGCCAAGCCAGTCCGAACCATCCAAACGCCAGGCAGGTGATCATCACTAAGGAAAACCCTACCAGCGCTGGCGTGCCAACTCTCAGCCACGACAACGGAGGAGCAAACACCACTGGCTGGCCGGCACGCTTCGCCCCAATGAAGGTTAGTGCCCCGGGAACCACCACTTGAAGCACGTAGCGAGTCACTGTGAAGCAGGCCATGACCACTTTCCAAGACACGCTGCCCGCCTCCAACTCACTCTCTTTCAGAGCGAACGTGTGGCACGGCCCAAGTGAACACGCCCCAGCCAGCATCGGCATCGCCAACACCACTTGAAGAACAAGGGAAAGAAGCCACCAGGAGCCGAACCAGCCCCACTGTTGTTGCCAATATTCCCAAGGCGCCGGGAAAATCATGGGCCACGGCATCCACAGCGCCACGGCAGTGAAAAGAGACATCCCGGTTTCCGACCACAACCGCCACTCAAAGCTCGGCTGCAGGTAGGACACGTTCAGCACAGTCACTGATGCTGCAGATAACACAACCACGAGAATTGTGGATGCCACGATGACGTGTTGCCCAAGAACCGTGGGCCCGGCGCATTTGCCACACGGTTCGCAGCAGGCTCCGCGCACCATGGCACAGCCAGCCACAGGAAGGGAAGGAAGCTGCGCTGGCGCCTCGCACGTGGGGATGGAACGTTGCTATCAAGGCATCAACCTTGAGAAGGACTTCACTGTAATCGCACCGCAGGCAGATCACTATCTCCGCTGCTGTGTGCACAGAGATGTGACAACTGTCACGGCATGGCATGCAAATGTGAACCCACGACCCACCGTGATGATACTTTATGGAGTTGCGCGCGAGCTTGGAGCCGATGTGGCTGTGCACTGCTGGTGGCGAGCCCACAATGAACCAAGCCCTGCTAGGTCCGTTGGGCAGTGAGCGCATTGGTTGGATATGAAAGTACAGTGTTCATCCGTCTTGTGTTTGGTGCAGGTGGTCGCCACAATGGCTACCCCGACGCGATTCACCGGTTCATTGACGTCAGTGCGCCAGACGTGGAGCAGTTTCCGACCGCCTGCATGTTCAACTACCAAGGCAGTTACCTTGCAGTTGGCTGCAACACCGGTAGAACATTTGTGTGGGACTGCGATACACAGGGCATGGCGCGGAGTTTTATTGGGCACTGTCGCGCCATTACGTCACTGAGGTGCGGCCAAGGAAGCCGTGCCAAGCAGTGTTCTCCCCAAAACTCACACACATGCACGTGTTCCAACAACAGCTGGTCAGTGGACAGCCACGTGCTTCTCACAGGGTCCAATGATTGGACAGCGGTGCTGTGGGATGTCCTCACTGCCACAGTGCTGCATGAGGTTCGATGTTGCTCACTCGTGTTGGGCGTAGAAATTTCCCCGCGAAACAGGTCCGACGACACCTGTCTGTCCACACCACCAACCTACCACGATCGACAATGCTCACGTGCCTGACTTGCTGGTGTCATTGTGCCTCATGCAGCGACTTGGGGCTGGTCTCCAGCTTCAGCGCCATGTTGGTAGACTTCGCCCGGAACACCAGCCGGCCTCTGTTTCACTTTGCGCCCCCGGCACCAGTGTCTGAGCAAAACAGTGGCCGTGCTGGCACAGCAAAGTCAAAGCGCAACACAGTACGTAGACTGCCTGCGCTAGTTGTGTGGCGCGGCCCTTGTTTCAGGACGCGTGTTGTGGGAGGTGTAATCTCGTGTGTTGCACTACGTTGCGCCTTGAGCAGGTGATGTGTTCCGGAGCGTTGTTCACAAGAGACGGCAAGGCGGCATATGTGGCTTCAACAGATGGAATTTTGCGCAAGTGTGATGTGACATCAGACAAGGTATGCCCTTGCTACGTTTGTGGCTGTGCTTTGCATGTGCAGGGGCACCGCAGGAACTTGCCTCTCACCTGGCTGCCGGTGGCGTCAGACACAGGCCACAGTGGTGCTTACACTTCGGTCGAAGAACGCGATTATGAACATGAGCAGGTCCCCTAACGGCAAGCACCTTGCACTCAACTGTGCCGATCGAACCATTCGATTGTAAGTTGCGTCGTGTCAGTACTGGAAT
>Ga0213833_1001260_pt1 | contig 18668 bp, 20 predicted proteins | sample SWATP21_FD_160575 | JGI IMG/M metagenome (GOLD analysis project Ga0213833, IMG submission 160575) | Coastal seawater microbial communities from Marineland, Florida, United States - SWA TP2 #1 | ecosystem: Environmental > Aquatic > Marine > Coastal | place: USA: Florida | collected 2016-08-14
TGGGGGGGATTTCTTTTTCTGTGTCTGGGTGGATGTACATTGCGTGCGCGTGCACTTTTGCACTCACTCACGTTCTCCCTCGCTTGCTTGCTCGCTTTCTCTTGCGTGTCGTGTTCCGTGCTCAGGAGTGCCCCTGGTAATTCCCGCAAAGCTTCTGGTGGAGGACGTCCCGCTCGGCGCGCGCCTCAAACGGACCAGCGCGCGGTCCGACCTACGGACCGAGACAGCGACCCAACAGGCTCTGCCACGTTTGGCGGCATTGCGAGCCACGCTCCCTCTCGTGGTGAGGGCCATACTGCTGGAGGTTCTGGTGCTGGTGCTGGTGCTGGTGGTGCCGAGGAGAGTGGGGGTGGTCAAGGGACGGTCAGCAACAGCAACTCGCCTGGACGAGGAACGGACGCAGAGAAGGCCGCAGCACGGCTGCGCAAGGGGCACAAGCACCTGGCTTCTGGGAAAAGCATTCGCACGCTGGGATTGGAGATACCCAAAAGCGAGCGCAGCCTCAACATCGACGCGGCGGCTGATTGAGTGCTGTTGGTGATGACGGGGTTTGTGCTGCTGGTTGTGCTGGTTGTGCTTTTCGTTGAGAACAAAGGAAAATGGATTGTATTTGTATGATCCGAAGAATGAACACATAACCCACCACACTGAGCGGGTTGCTGCGCATACACACACACACGGACACACATGGAACACATATGCACACACCACACGCACACATACACGTGTCGAGCACAACAAAGAGAAAAAAACGGACGCAGATGCAAAGACTCACGGGAGCCGATAAAACTGGGCACGAGTTTCACGTCGAAACCGTGGAAAGGAGGTCATTGAGGTCGCTTTCGAACGCAGCACCCAGACTCCCCCACTTGTTGGAGCCGGCGCCTGCGCCCACAACGACATTGGCCTGGTCTGACGTGGCAGCTGGGCGGGAGATCGTGGTGGGATCCATCGGTTGAGGTACCCTGGCGCCGCTGCCAACGCCAGCAACCCCGGGGGATCTCATAGGTGGTGTGGGAGTCAACGCGTTTGGTTGCCCGGCCATCGGCAGCATCCACAGGCTGGGGTGGATGCGCGAGGGGGATGGGGCGGGTTGGGGCGCATTTGATGTGGCCAGCAAATGCGTCACAGCCATTTCCAGCTGCAAGCGCAACGCCCTCTCCCGGATAAGCTCCTCACGCAACACGGCAACCTGTTGCAAGGTACGCTCGGTGGTTTCACGCCAGTGTTGCAACGACTCGCGCTGGCGCCGGCGATATTGGGCCGCGCTTTCCCGGTTGCGGCGACGGCGCTCTTCTTGCGCACGCTCTTCAGCCGTCGCCGCTTCGCGTGGGCGCTTCTGCGCCTTCTTGCGCTTCAACGTGTTCATGTTGTCCTCAATATCAGGCTTGTGACGAACGCAACTCCGGGGCAGGGGGTGCGAGGAACCACGCTGGGATGGTGGATGTGGGTGGATTCACAGATGGGGGGGGGGATGATGGATGTCAAATGGCGTCATGATGAGCACATTTTTTGGGCAAGTTGAATGAAGAAAATCACGTCATCAGAGCCCACCAGCCGACCAGCATGGATAAGATCGGTTTTCAGAAGGCCTCAGTTTTCAAAGCGCCTTCGTCCGTAACTTTGGTTCCGCGGCGACCGTACGTCGCGATACCGTGCGCAACCGACACTCAGGACTTGCGTTGTGCCCTTCCCCCGTCCTGTGTGCCATCACCTGTCCTTTACAGCACATAATACAAAGTAAGTTCATGTGCTTCCGTGTGGCGCACATGTCGTGCGGCTCGCGTGGCCGAAATTGTCCTCACCAGCTGCTGTTCGTGGTGCGCCCTGACTTGCGGTTGTGTGGTGCAGCATGTCTCTCGCATTCGACGAGTATGGCCGCCCGTTCATCATCATCCGTGACCAGGAGCAGAAGAGCCGCTTGAAGGGCATTGACGCGCAAAAGGTGGGAGCTTGTGAACGCTTGTCGGGGGGCTTTGCGTCGTGCGTGTGTGGTCGTGTAGGTGCTGGTTTCTCACTGGTGGGGTTTGTCGCGCTTCCTGCAGGCCAACATCTTGGCCGCACGAACAGTGTCCAACCTGCTGCGCACATCTTTGGGTCCAAAGGGTGCGTGTTGTTTGTGTCTGGTGCCACTGTTGTGTCAATTCAATGGGCGATGGGCTCACCTTGCGCACCCCTGTAATGACCTTCCTCCCCCCAACCATCACAGGCATGGACAAGATGCTGGTGTCTCCAGATGGCGACGTCACCATCACAAACGACGGTGCCACCATCCTGTCCAAGATGGAGGTGCAGCACCAAATCGGCAAGCTTATCGTGGAGCTGTCCAAGTCCCAGGACGACGAGATTGGTGACGGCACCACCGGCGTGGTGGTTCTGGCCGGCGCATTGCTGGAACAGGCAGAGCACTTGCTGGATCGGGGCATCCACCCTGTCCGCATCGCAGAAGGGTTCGACCATGCGGCGGCCATCGCTGTGGACCACCTGGCCACCATCTCCTCCACAGTGGAGTTCTCCGCGGAGGACCCAGAGCCGCTGATCCGCACCGCCATGACGACGCTGAGCTCGAAGATCGTGAACAAGCACAAGCGCAAGATGGCCGAGATTTCGGTCAACGCGGTGCTTGCGGTGGCCGACTTGGAGCGCAAGGACGTGAACTTCGACCTCATCAAGGTGGAGGGCAAGCACGGCGGCAAGATGGAGGACACACAGATGATCCGTGGCATTGTGTTGGACAAGGAGTTCAGCCACCCACAGATGCCCAAGGAGGTGACAGACGCGCGCCTGTGCGTCCTCACGTGCCCGTTTGAGCCCCCGAAGCCCAAGACGAAGCACACCCTGGATATCACGTCCGCGGCCATGTACGAGGACCTCGCCGCGCGTGAGCGCGAGTACTTCGAGACCATGGTGAAGCAGGTCAAGGACAGCGGCGCCAACCTGGTCATTTGCCAGTGGGGCTTCGATGATGAGGCCAACCACCTGTTGTTGCAGAACAAGCTCCCCGCCGTGCGCTGGGTCGGCGGTGTGGAGCTGGAGCTGGTGGCCATCGCCACCGGCGCACGCATTGTGCCGCGCTTCTCCGAGCTGAAGGCGGCCCACCTGGGCTCTGCCGGCCGCGTGAAGGAGCTGTCCTTCGGTACCACCAAGGAGCGCATGTTGGTGATTGAGGACTGCAGCAACTCCCGCGCCGTCACGGTGTTCGTGCGCGGTGGAAACCAGATGTTGATTGACGAGACCAAGCGCTCGCTGCACGATGCTATGTGTGTGACGCGCAACCTCATCAAGGACAACAGGATCGTGTACGGTGGCGGAAGTGCCGAGATCGCGTGCTCCCTGGCCATTTCAGACGCGGCCGACAAGGTCACGGGCATGGAGCAGTACGCAATGCACGCGTTCGCCGATGCGTTGGACGACATCCCTATGGCCTTGGCTGAGAACGCCGGCATGTCCCCCATCACTGCCCTGTCGTCGGTGAAGTCTCGTCAGATTGCTGAGGGCAACCCGCACTTGGGTGTGGATTGCGTTGGCTGTGGTACTAATGGTCCGTGAGCGAGGCTTTGTGTGGGCACTGGTGTTGTTGTTGCAGTTGGTTTGTTGGTTGTGTTGACGTGCTGGTGCCCCCATGTGCCTGCTTGCTGCAGATATGTCGACCCAGGGAGTGTTCGAGACTTTGATCGGCAAGCAGGAGCAGCTTATGTTGGCGACTCAGCTCGTGAAGATGATCCTGAAAATCGACGATATCATCGAGCCAGCTGCGTACGCGTAGGCGTTAGGTGGGTGTGCCTAGACAGAACCGCAGTAGAGTGCAAGCAATGTGCGCGAACGGCACACATTTTTCAACAAAGCTACAGCAAGCACGTTCCGTTTTGTTTTTGTTTTTGTTTGTTTCTCACACGCCCCCTGGTGTGTCCACGAAAGGTCAGGGCCATGCGGCCTGCACTGCACATGCGGCCTGCACTGCAGGCGGGCTCGCTCACTCTACTCTGCCTTCAACCGGCGCTCCACCTCCGAGTCACTGGCACCCTCATACTCCTCCGCGCCGACCTTGTGCCCCTCATGTCCTGCCAGCAACTTGTACGCAATGCGCAGAAGAATGTATGTCCACAGTACATGCAGGCATTGCAACAGAGTCAACAACGTCACGCCTTGCCAGTAGCAATTGACTTCCAGGCACCCGGGAAGGTCTTTCCACGGCTCCCCTGGATACGGCTTGTCAAGAGGCTTGACAAGGCTGCAACACAACACACGGACGACGCGGTCGTTGGTCAGGTGAAGTGGCCACCACACTCCACACCCCATGGAGTGCAAAGTAGCCTGCCGTAACGTACGCGTGGAAGTCAATATACACCGAGCGCATGATGCGGGTGGGGAAGATCCACAAGCGGAAGTAGATCCAAACGATGAGGTTGGACACAAACGTAATTTCCACCAAGAACAAGCCCTTGGCACCGTCAACCTGCGGCACCAGGCAACGTAAACCACCGCTTGCGCTGCTCGCCAAACCAACCAAACTCCCGCGCCACAACGAACACCAAGCAGGTTGACAATCTTCAGCATGTCAATCAGGATATCAGACGTGTCATGCACCGCCAAGATCACCACCGAGATGCGATGGAACCCGTTCGCACAGCCGATAGCTGAGCAGCGGATTAACACCCACACACACGCGTTGCAGTTGGTGAGTGCGTGAACGAGGTGGCATGCACAGCCAGTCAAATACGCACCCACAAGCCAGATGGTGGCCACATGATGAATGTACATGACAATGAAATCCTTGCGACGAGGGGTGTCAACCCACCTGTGGATGATCAACGTGTACACCCAGACACCCTGTACACCAAACACACACACACACACACACGCGCGTGCGCGCGCGCGCGCGGGCACACAACAAAAAATCAATCCAAAAGAACGGTTGGGAGGATGGTTAGCGTGCACAAACCACCAGACGGTGCCCGACAGCCAGGAGTGTCATACCAGCTGCAACATCATGATGAAACGCAAGAACGGTTTGTGCACTTGTTCCAAGGGATCCGGTACCCACACAGTGGACACGTCTTCATACCAAGGCTCGCCCTCCAGAGCCTTCCAGTCCACAAGCGACAGAGAGATGTGCACCACCAGCTGCCAAACCTGCTCACAAAACTTGTCGTTGTTCACGCGCTTGCTGAGGGGCTTCCACGGCAGAATGCTGTTGATGACGCGTCCGATGAAGCTTGACATGTACTTTACGAGAAAGACGGCCACAGTGGTGCCCAGCAACGCGCCACCGAACACAGTCAGGTCTTGTCGTCCAAACCGTGTGAGGATAAAGTAGACGGAGCCAAAAAACAGTGCTGTGAGAATGTTTTCTGTCACAGGCTGTGGCTTGTACACGGGCGCGGGCTTCCCCTTGCCCTTGCCCTTGTCCTTGCCCTTGTCATTCTGTGAAGCCACAGCTGTTGTCTTGGATGCAGACTCTGACATGGCAACAATCTGAGTGCCGATAAGTTGAGGCCTTCAACACGCAGCAGCGAAGGTTTTATCGAGGGTCTGTCTGATAACATAAATACCATTCCAGTGCCACTTGCCTGCTTTGGTTTGCATGGTCGCTTGCTTGTGTGGTCTCCTGTCGCTCGCTGCTGCGTCTGCTGGTTCGTGCCTGTGTGGTGGATGTGAAGGTCCTTGTCGTTGTCAGTGTAGTTTTGTGTGGCGGTGTGCTGCCTCATTGGCCCCCCGTTGTTGGGAGGCTTGGAGAGCTGCTGTGATGTCGGCTGCAGCACAGCGGCGAGTGCTGTCGCGCAGTCGACGCCGTGACTCTTGCGCCGCCAAAGCCGCTGCCACAGTGCGTTGGCTGTGCTGTGGGAGCCAACCACGTGTGCAGTACACATACCCCAACAAGTGGCTGCTGCCGAAGGACCCGTCAGACGCGGCTGAAAACGACGCCTTCGCCTCCCTTGCCACACGCTGCGAGCGCCATGAAGATGACCCCGCGTGGCCTGTCGGGCGTGCGTCTGCGCTCCTCACACAAGGCACTGCAGTCGTGTTGGGGCTTGTAAGTGGTGTGGTGCTAGCGAACACGCTCGGGGTGTGGTAAAACGCGCGCCGGGCGCTGGCGGCCATTGCATTGTGCGTGACTTTTTGATGGCGCCGCGTGCGAGTTGTGTGGGACTGGAAGAAGCACAACACAACAACCTGTGTCTTTGTCGTTGAAAAACATCTATCATCCACCAATCTATCATCCACCAAAACCACTGACGCCTGGGCAATGTCACTGTGACAGCTGCTGCTGTGTCCACAACGCTCCTGTGTAGCAGCATGCACCGCTTGGCCTCGCTACCCATCAGTGTGGGAATGAATTGACATTTCGAGGGTCCTAGCTGGACGGTGCTCCAACAGATTACAGAAGCCCACAACATCGGTCGTAGAGAGCCAGCTCCAGTCTCGCGCTCAAACGGAGTATGATTGACCGCCGATGATGCTTGGTGCTTGTTGATGCCCTCCTCATTCGCCAGCGCCACTGGTCCAGTGGCACCGCCAACAGTGTGTTGTGCCCTCGACTAATTTGGTCATGAACGCATTATATTAGCTCATCTGCCTGGCCCGGCCAGCCTGGCAGTTGTCTCCAATAGTGGCCGGGGTGGCGCACCGCCGAAACGATCATAGTGTCATCGTCACACAGCGCTGCTTCCAGATGGAATGAGCGCGACCTGAACATTGTCGACTACTGTACTGTACATCCAACATGAATGCTGCGCGTCAGAAATATTGATGTCAGATGCAGCTGTTGTTGCATCAGCAATGTACTCGCTTCGAACAGCTGTTGTGTGTTGTCGTCCCGTCGCACAGTGGTGCAACCTTTTCATGTGCGCAACGCGTAGGTGCCTCGTCGCCATTACATGTAGTGGCGAGTCCCCATACCATGTTACATGGTCCATGTACAACTGTTACTAGGCGAACAATTCATCGCGGCATGGGCGCCAATGACTCAGGGGCGTTCAACACGCCCATAGTTCTGCAGGCGTGGTGGTTGCGGGCACACTGCACGCATCAGCTTCGCCAACCACACGGATGGCCACGCAGTGGCAGATGCGTGGTTTTGGTTGCTTGAATGCTTGGACATGTTGGGGGGTTTGGTTCGCAGATGCTTGCCACGTGTGTGCGTGCGTCGGTTGTGTGCATTGAGTGTGCTTGCGTTGTGTGACAACCTGTGTGTTGCGGTGTACCATCAGTGATGGCCCATCACACTAGCTTTGCGGGGCAGTGCCAGCGTTCGACAGGCGTGAAAACTGTATTTCCCATGTACCATGGGCAAAGGTGCGTAAGGTGTGACTCTCCGTTCGGTCTCGCGCAGTTCTGTGTGCCCTAGTACATGCTGCGTAACGGCAATGAGATCGTGTTGGTGATGTAGCATTGTACACCGCGCGTGTATCTTACAACCGCACACACATTGCCACAATTGAGAATTTGGTGAGTTGTGTCTGTTTCGTTGCGGTTGACGTTTCGACACACCCGACGGGTCCTCTTGCTTCTGTTGCCTGCTGCTGTGCGGCGGTAAAACACGGCCCCAAACAAGGCTGTGGACCGTGCACACGTCCCTCTCCTTGTCCAGGAACCAAGCCTCGCCACCACAGTGGTCGGGTGAGCCGGAGGTGGGGATATGGGCAGCTCCTCGTCGACGGTCGCCAAGGGCGTCCCTTTCCAAACCCAGTTTTCCAAATGGAAGCGGCAGCAGGTGCAAAACGCGTGGAAGCGCGCCTTCACCACGTGTGAAAAGTTTCTGGTGGAGGGGGAAGAGGTGCCGTTCTGCACCCCCACGCCCACCGCGTATCGCACACCCGTGGCTGCGGCAGCAAGAACCCCGCTGGCTAGCCAGCCTGGTGCGGGTGACTCTACGGGTGTCACTCCAGTGGCTGCCGCCGCACCACTCACAACGGAAACGGGTTCTGGAACGGACCTTTTGACCATCGACACACAGGCTGCCCCCGCGCCAACCCGCAAGCCACAGGCACGCTTGCCCGGGTGGCAAAGTCGTGCCGACCGCGCTGTGCTGGTGACGAAGAATCGAACTGCTGGCATGGAGAAGCCGCTTCTGGTGACACGTCGTGACTTCATGGAGGTGTTCACTGATATTACGGTGGTGATGGGGTCTGGCCAGTTCTTGCAGCTTCCGATTGAGGTGTTTGAGTGGTTCGCAGACGTGGACAAGTACGGTGCCTCCAGCAACGAAAAGAACTACTGCGACTGCAGACTAGTGCTCCTGGCGCTGTCAATCAGTTGCTCCGCCACCGTAAAAGAGGTGGGAATGCTCTTGTTTCGAGCGTATGATGTGGACGGGACTGGGTCGCTTTGTGCGGTACGTAGCACGTGTGGCCTGCGGTGCAGGTTTGTGGTCGCTGGTGCATCTGACGGGCGCTGGGTGTGAGCAGACCGAGTTCAGCAACCTCGTTTCAGGCCTCATCAGCATCGGCATTAAGTCGCGGCTTCTGAAGGTGGACGAGTGGGCCAATGACACCGTGATCGACGCCGCGATCATGCAGGTGACCGGCGACTTGTTCCACAAGATAGACATCGACGGTGAAGGAACGGTGCTCATCCGCCGTTGGCAGGAGCTTGGGGTTCCAGCCATCAACACCCCCAGCTTCGTCGTGAAGCTACAGTCGACCATTGAAACCCACGCGATGCGCCGCCGTGATGAGTTTGACCGCCTGGAGCATCGACGCGTGATGCTGGGCTCATCTGGCAACCGCCGGTCCAGCGTGAGTGCAGGCACCACCGGCACCGAAAAGCGTCGGAGCCGAAAAAAGGGCGGCAAGAAGGCCCGTCGCTCGTCGCTCCAGGGTCTCGCTCTCTTAGATCGCCTGACAGCCACCGCCGTCGCAGTGGATCGTGCCCGGGACGGCATGGTGCGCAAGATCCTGATCCAACGTGTCGCGAGCTGGACAAGGTGTGTGTGTGGCTTGGGGTAGTGTGTTGCGGCAGGTCGTCGTGCAGCGCCGGTGAGTGATGTTCGTGGTTGCTTTTGTGTTGCTGTCGCGCCAGGTTTTCCAACAAGCAAGTCACACAGCTGATGAAGGCGTTCGAGAGCGTTTGTCAAGGTGGGCATCGCATATCGATGGAGGAACTGCGCGAGCTGGTTCGACGCATGTATCCACGCACTGCGAACCGAACGTCTCGAAAGACGTCTGACTTCGTCGCCAAGCGCCTGTTCAACGTGTTCAACACAACAGGGGGCGACACGCTTGGATTCATGGTGCGTAGAGGGAGTTGTACAACGCCGCACGTGCGCGGGCAATTGATGCTCAAAGTGTTTGATGGCAGGAGTTTGGAGTTGGCATGGCAACACTGTTGCAAGGGTCTGCAGTTGAACGCACCGAGGCCGTGTTTGATGTGCTGGACTTGCGAAACCACCACCGCATCGGGCGAGACGAGATCGCTCGCTTCCTGCCGTCGGACGAGCACTCTCGCGTGGAGAGCTTCGTGGGCAACAAAGGCTGTGCCACTACGATGACAGAGTTCTTGTTTGAACAAATTCAGCTAAGCATGGGTGCGCAGCAGCGGGGCCCTTCGGTTGAAATTTTGCGCGCGCAGTTTGTGGCGCTGTGTCAGCAGGCGCCGCTGTGGTACGACTGCTTCTTGTCCGCCATCTTCCCTGGGTGCAGCAAGTCTCCCATTCCTGCATGCCGTTGTGTCCAAGAGCCATGCTCCGCGTTCAACATGGACATGATGGTGGCGCTGTGGAACCGTTGCCAGGGGACTGTGAACGGGCGAACAGGCCTGTCGCTCCCGCGGTTCCGCGTCTTCATGATGGAAGACTTCGAGTGCACGCCTGACATGCTGCCCATCGCGACCCGCGTGTTCAAGCAGTTCGACAGAGACGACAGCGGGGAGCTGGACTGGAAGGAGCTGGTAGGTGGCTTGGCAAAGGTGCTGGGAGGAAAACTGGAGCACGCCACGCGCTTCTTCTTCAACCTGTACGACATTGACAAGGATGGCACCGTGAGCCGTGACGAGATCATGCGTCTTTACATGAGCAGTCAGTTGGGAGCAGACGACACACGAGAAAGAGCAACCCACTTGCTGAAGCTGATCGACGACGACAACGACAGCAGCATCAGCTACCCAGAGTTTGTCCAAGCCGTGAAGGAGGACCCTGGCATGTTAGAGTGCTTCGGTGCCCTGTTCGGCGTCCACTCCATGCTGCAACGCTCCGAACCGCGCCGCACCAAGACCCAGCGCTCGCGATCCGCCGCCACATGGGGCATCAGCAGTGAAATGGTGAACCACAACGCCTCCGGAGCTGGCGGCGGCGCCGGCGCCGGCGGCGGTACCTCTTTCAAGCCTGGCGCTCCCAGTGGGGCGGGCACGTCCGCGTCCGCGCCACACGGCTCGCCGTCCTTTTCCATCAGTGGTGGGCTGGAGTCACGGCACCGTGGCGGCAACGCCCACGGCAATGGCAACGGGGGAGGTGGAAGAGGGGGGCCGGCTGGTGACGTGCCACCGGCGCAGCGTCAACGTCAGCGTCGTGGCGGTGGCGGCAGTGGCATGCGGCACCTGCGCCGCATTTCATTGACGCATGTGGGAGAGGTGGTGTCCGCCCTGCGCAAGTTCCAAGTGGTGAACCAGGACGCGTCGCAGACATCCACGCACGCAGCCATTCGTGTCCACAGCACGAAGCTGGCGTCTCGCTTGCAGGAGGCGTCGCGGAACCTGCGGTCTGACATCAACATGGCGGAGATGCGCCTGAGCGACTGGGTGCACCAGGGCAAGCCAGGCAGCGGCGCCAAAGCACGGGGCCGACGTGCCAGCCACGTGACCCAGTTGCGATCGCGTCGACGGAGCGAAGCCGACGTGTCGCGGTTTGCGGGCATGCCAATGGGCAACGGACGTGGGGGGTTCGGCGCCCCACTTATTGCGCGTCGACAGCGGCAGCAACCTGGGCAGGAGCCCGTGGACGCGATCGAAGCGCAGCTGCAGCGTGACTTGGAGAGCGATCGAGCACGCGCGCGGGCGCAGCGGGAACGTGACGCCGCCACCCTGAACGCCAGCACCAACACAGGGCCGTTGAGTCCATCGTTTGCGGACTCGTCCAGCATGGTGAACACTACGCTCGGTAGCTTGACCAGTGCCTTTGAGGGCCCTGACGACAGCGGTGTTGTGTCCCCTCCTCGCACCACCACTGGTGGTGGTGGTGGTGGTGCGGCTGCGGCTGCGGCTGCGGCTGCTGTGGCTGCTGCAAGTGCACCAGCGCAGGCTGCGCCACGGCCGAAGCTGCGGTCGGACGGCAGCTTCAACTGGAAGGCGTACGCCACCAGTTCTCCGGGTGTGGAGGGTGCCCGACCCACAGCAAAACCGCAGGAGCACGGGCGGCAGCATGAAGCAGGGCACTCGCAACAACAACAACAACCGCAAGCGTCCCGGGGACAGGCGGTGTCGCCGCCACACACGCCGTCTTTCTCCCACTCACCGGATCCAATGACGAGTGGTGCCACGCGCAATGCCACCAACGACTCCACTTCGTCCTCCATGCTGGGCGACGTCAGTGCCGACGACATTGCGTTCGGCACCCCTATTTCATCCTTCCAACGCGCCAACGTGAACGCGGACCGCCGTTGGAAGCGGGGCGCCACCTCCATCACGCTACCGTCGCCTGTGACGGAAGACGGCCACAGCATGGTGGATGTGATGGGGGATTCTCTCACCACCGCCACGGCGACGACGACGACGACCCCCACCACCACTTCAGGCGGCCCCCTCCCGACAACCAGCCCCGCTACGAGTGCACCCTTGCGCGGCATTTTGACAACGTCACCCCCTGTCAAGGGAGTCCATGGCAACCAGCATGCACCAAGCAGTGGTGCAGGTGCCGCGGTGCACAGCGCTCGCACCACCTCGCCCACACCTGTCATCACGGTGCCCACCGCAGTTCCCCCACGGCACCGGCACCCTCACGGCAGCCACAGCGGCGCCTCTGCGGCCGACACCCGATCGTCGGCGCTTGGGGCTTCGCCGCGTGTCATTGAACCAACCAGTCGCCGGCGCCGGCGTGGCTCGGTGCTGACGTTTGGCCACGCCGGCACACCTCCGAGCGGGTCGATTTCCACCCCCGCTGGCGGGGTGGGCGAGGCGGAGGGTCTGGCGTTCTTGTCGCTGCGTCCGATGGGCACGGCGCAGTGTGTTACACCCCCTCACGCGGCCTCGAAGCAGCAGGGGCAAGGCGGGGGTCACCTGGGTGACGCCGATGGGGATGATGGGGCGACGGCAGGGCCGGGTGACCGTGTCCTGTCTGGACTTCAACACAGTCGTGGTGGTGGTGGTGGTGGTGGTGGTGGCGGTGGTGGTGGCGGTTCTCCACCTGTTGGCTCGTCCACCTGGCGGGACGCGCAGTCCATGCCCAATGCGCAGGAAAATGGCCGCCACGCAACGGTATCGGGTGTCCACAAGCACAAGCGCGAAGTGATGCCGCTTCATCGAGTTGGGTCGGTGCGGGGTGGGGATGCGTTGTTGGGGTCGTCGACGCCGGGGATGCAGACTCATCCGTCTCGGTCGACTCAAAGACCCTCACATGCACAAGGAAGCGTCGCGCAGTATGGGCAACAGCATCAACAGCAGCAGCAACAACAACAACAGCAGCAGCAGCAGCAGCAGCAGCAGTGGCAACCACAGCAGCCCGGGCAAGCGAGGCAACCAGCGCAACATCAGCATGCTCCGAAGCAGATGCAGAAGCATAGTCGGCTTCAAGACAAGGCTGTGCCTTCTGACAAAAGAGTGGTGGTGCTTGGGCGTCAATCTTCTGCACGATCGCTGCGTGGTGCTCCAGGCTTTCGTGTTGACCCCAGGTCCACTGAAGAGCATGAGTTGGTTCCTGGCGCCACTCACCCAGGTATGTTCCGTGTCTAACCCCCTTTCCGTGCAATATCATGCACACACAGTGCCCACGTCTTGTTTGTTTTGTTGGAGTGCGTTGTACATGCCGTGTTGTCCGTCCTCAACGACACGATATTGTGGTCTTGCACAGGCAACGCCGCTCGTCCCTTCGCGCAGGTGGAGCTGTACCCCGCCGCGCCCACCAGGTCCACAGCCTCGGGGGGAACACGCAAGAAGAACACCACCGGCCGACTTGCTCGGCCATCCACAGGCGCACCGGCGAGGCCAGCGGCGGCTGCTGCCAGCGGAACCACCGCGCCTGGCGCGGGCGGTCCACCCTCCTCTGCCATGTTTCGTGAGCGCATGGCGGCGGTGGACAACGCCATGGCGGCGGCCGGGCGTGGCGGCAACGGAGGTGGTGGAATGGCCGCCGCAAGACCGGCACGGCAATCGGCGCAACAGCAGCAGCCGCAGCAGCAGCAGCAGCAGTACCCCTTCCCTACAACCGCTGATGACTGGCGCCCGGGCACCGCTGGCGCCATGCAAGCCTCCCACGCCCACGCCATTCGCCAGCACGCGTCTCGTCGAGCCAGCTTGACCATGGCCGCCCTTCCCTCCACACGCGGAGGAAGCCAACACGCCGTCGCGGGCGCAGGGGCAGGCGCAGGCACAGGCACAGGCGATGGGGCATCACGCTTCTCGCATCGGCCTGGAACGGCAGCGAGTGCAACGTCCTCGGGCCTGTACCTCGCACCTGGGCGCGATGCACGGAGGGTGGGCGCAGGTGCCCGTGCTGGAGGACGGCAGCGGTACGAGGCGGATGAACTGACGGTGGCGCACATGCGGGCGACACGTAGGGCACGTGCCCGGGCTGCTGCTGCTGGTGGTGGTGGTGGTAGTGGCGCACACCACACCTCGACGTTCCAACCCAAGGTCATGCCGCAGTTTTCACGCCTGGCGCGCCCGTTGACGGCGGCATCTGCGTCGTCCCCGCCCGTATCCTCGTCGTACACCCACACCCACTCCCACTCCCACACCCACACCCACACCCACACCTCGGTTGCTACCCCGCCCTCATCCACTCGCGGTGGGTGGACGGGCCATGACGGGTACACCACCGCCGGCGCCACACGCCTTCGCGCCACCGCATCTGCCCCACCGATGACGTCCGGGCGCGCTTTGGGGCATGGCAATGGGGCGGGGTTTGCGTTTGGGCTCGGGCCGGCACACTCCTCCGCTGGTGGTGGGGATGACGCGTCACGTCGTTCAAGCTCCACACTGTCGCGCCGCAGCAGCGGGGGTGGCAGTGCCGCAGGGCAGGGCCGAAGCTGGTCTCATGAACGCAGTCAAAGCCGTGGGCAAGGTCAAGCTCCAGGTCAAGGTAGAGGTCGAAGCCAAAGCCGCCCCGGGAGTCGCAATCGACGTCACAGTCGCAGTCGCAGCCGCAGTGGCAGTGGCAGTCGCAGTCGCAGTCGCAGCCGTAGCCGCAGTCGCAGTCGGAGTCGCAGCCGCCCTGGAAGTCGCAACCCTTCTCGTGCTGCACACGGCGGACGTGGCGAGTTGCCACAGCAACCACGCTCGCGTTCTGCTGCGGCGATGCGGCTCGGTTCGCTGCCACGTGGGCTGGGCGCGCGCGGGTATGAGGGAGGCCCCTCCTCCGTGTCGCGTCCTCGAACCTCGTACGGCCTTCCACACGCGGCTGCACCAGCGTCTCGCCGGGCACGTGTACCGCCGTCAGTTGTCAATGACGGTGTCGGTGGTGGTGGTGGTGTCGGTGGTGGTGGCGTGTCTTCACCATCGGTGGGTGGTGGCGGTGGTGGCGGTCGCGGTGGGTTGCGGGATCGAGTGGGCACGAGCCGTGCACACTCGGTGTTCAGCCCGGCACACACCATGGTGAGGCTACACAGTGAGCGAGTGGCAGCGCGGCATGCGGGTGATGTGGCGGCGCAGATGGGGCCATCGTCACAGGTGTGGCGGCAGCAAAGTCACAGTCGTCGCGTGCAGAGTACCGGCACGATATCTGGTGCACGTGTGTTGATCATGGGGCGTCCGAGGGGGTTGCAGGAGAGCGCTTCCTCATTGTCCGTGTCGGGCGTTGCGACACCTTTACTGGACCCGTTTGACCGGTCGCACGGGTGGTAGGCGTGGTGTATAGAAGTATATGTTGAGGTTGAATGTGCTGGGGGCATGGGGCACTGAGGCAGTGCAACCAATACTAACTTATTTCCAATTGCCTGCTGTCGGATCATTGGCTGCTGCATGCGACGTTTGACTTCTTACGGCGTTCAACGTACGCCCGCCTGCAACATCAACTGAAGCTGTGATACATGGGTGGCACCAATGTGTTCCACTACATCCGTTGCGAGTCTTCATCCTCTTCATACTCGTACTCGTACTCCGCGTCGTCGTCGTCATCGTCGCCACCGAGCTCGTCATCCTTCCCGGTGATGTGTCGCAGAAAGCCGCCGCCAACGACAATGAGAAACACAAGCCAGTAGATTCGCATACCTGGTATGCACACAACAAAACAGAGCCTCCTCCAAAGTCAGACACAACGCGCAAACACAGGTCATGTTCGCACAAGCGGGACCCGCTCGCGCACGCACCCAGGGACACCTTCTGTCCTGACCTGTCTCGCCAGTCTGAGCCAGCAAACCGAACCCACGTAGCCTCCTCCGGGGTTTCCATGTCCGCTGGTGGATTTGTGACATTGGCACCCGGCGGTGGCTCCTCCCACTGTGAGCGTCCTGATGCTGGGTGGTAGAAAAAGGTGCGGTCCATGCGATTGTCCACGAAGCGATACCACACCGTCTCGGGTGGGGCCGCTGCACCGGTTTGTGCTCCCGTTGCACCATTCTCCGAACTGCGGCCTTGGGCGCCGGCACCGGCACCAGCACCGGCACCGCCCCCGCTGCTAGAGCCGCTGCAGTGGCGAGCAAGCACCATGGGGGTGCGACAAGAGCGGCCCGCGACACAGCCGACGTGTGACGTCATGGCGGGCCGTCGCACAACAATCTGACCACTGGCTGCCGTACATGGACGCAGCAAGGACCCAGCACAGCGACCCACACGGGACAATGTACCCGCTATCATCCTGGGCAACGACAGAGATGATGAGGAGAGAGAACACAACCATGGCACGTATCGGCGCAAAAGAGTCCTTTTGAGACACATTGTGAGTACTTTTGTAACACCATGGGTGCTCGCCGCGGTGCAGCTTGTGCGCGTGACAACACACCGCTGTCATGGCCACACCCCAAGACGAAGCCGCGCTGCTCGACGCTTTGCTGGGTGAGTTGGATACAGGCTCGGGGGTCGATGAGGGGAATGCTGTTGCGTCATCCGAGGAAGCGGCTCTGTCGCGTGTTCAAGTTGTGACCGTCGGTCGAGGGGGCCGGACTACGCTTGTGCCGAGGTGCGACGCTAATGTGGTGTGGTGTGGTGTGGTGTGGTGTGGTGTGGTGCTGTGACATGCACGATGGATGGGTGGGAGAGTTGATATGGTGGGTTGTCTGTAATGGTGGGGGTGGTGTGCGGGGGTGGCTGGCGTGTATGTCGACAGGCGGGACGAATCTCCTGCGGTTGTCGATACATCACTGCCACTCCAGGTCGCCCCCAGTGTGGTGTTGGACGACCACGAAGCCGAAGATCCAGTCAAGGAGCTGGAAAAGGTGTGTGTGGCGGTTCAGGATGTACGGCTCTGTGTTGTTGGTGGTCACGCATGTCATCATCTGTGTGACCGCCAGACGTACTTCGACTACGCCAGCTTGAACGATGTTGACTTGGTGAGGCTCCAACAGTGGTGGCCGCGTGGATTCAGTCACACACTGTACGTCCTAAGCAGGGTGCTTGAAAGAAAGCCCAGATGGTGGCGGCATCGCTTTGCTTTGCTTTTACTTGGCTTGCTTCCTCTTTGGCAGGTACTCGGTGCCTGTGTCGGAAGCTCATCACACACTGCAGCATCAGCCGACTCCACTGACACCAGATCTCGTTCGTGGCGCAGCAATGGCGGCATATGTGGCATGGGGGCCCACATTTTGGTTGTGGCTGTGATTGTGGTTGTGGTGTTGTACTCATCGTGCGATCTTGCTTTTGCCACATGCTTCTCCCAACCCCAACCCCAACCCCAACCCCTGCCTCTCGCCACTCCCACGTATCAGTTCCGCGCCACTGAAGCTGAGGTTGTGGGTATGCCGTTTCCTGGCGGGAAGTTTGACCCACGTCGCCAACAACAAAGTGGGGACGTGGACGATGCAGTTGTTCCTGTGGAAGAGGTGCGCTTCAGCTGGTGGCACGGCAGCACATGGCACTGCGAGTGTGCTGCACCTGTCTGCGCCAAGATGTCACCACATGTTGGTTGCTGCGTGTGTGTGCGCGCGCGTGTGTGTACGAGGATAGGCGTGGTTGCCAGAGGCGGTGCAAGGCACAGCCACTTCGTCGTCTTCTGTTCTCCGAGCACCGACCAGCACAGTCGGTGACAACGCCTCGGAGCGCCGTTTGCGTGGCTCACTCCACAACCAACCCTTCAAGGCGGGGGGCCTGGAGACGCCTTCCCTGTCCAATGACAGCACCATGGAAGCCTCCAAAGCGCTGCAGGCCTCCATACAGCAAACCAGCCAGCGGGCGTTGTTCACAGCTGAGCCGTCGGATGACTTGTTGTCGGTGCGTCACGATGCCGCACATAGTGCATGTGTGCCGCAGTCGTATGACCCCCCCCCCCCTTCCCCCTTTTTTTTTTTTTTGTGCCACCTGCGCTCACGTGTTGTGCTTCCTCCCTCCTCCTTGCGCCGCTATGGGGTGCTCATACGCATGCATGCATGCGGTGACCCATGCCCATCACAACGCCACGCAAACGCAGACCGCACCCGGGTTGACGAAGGGACTCACACACGACGACGTGGTGGCACGCTTGGGTCCTGACGCGGTTCGCACGCGCGACGTCGGTGACGTGCGCCAGCTCCTTGAGCACACGGGACTTGCTGGTGCTGTGGCGGACACGCCAGACCTCATGGCGGTGCTCACTGCACCGCTGTGCCACACCACGTTGCCTGAACCGCCCCACCCCCTTCCACCTCGAACCGCGCCCGCAAGTGGGCAAGGCAGCGGCAGCGGCGGCGACAGTGCCGCAGCTGAGATGGGGTTGCCAGAGCCGCCAGCACATGGTGGTGGTGGTGGTGGTAGCGGCAGCGGCGGCGAACGTGATACGGCTGGCGCCACACCGCCCGACGTGCCTCCGTCGACACCGTCCAGTGGCAGTGGCAGTGGCAGTGGCAGTGGCAGTGGCAGTGGCAGCGGTGGTAGTGGCACAGGCGCGACTGTCGGTGCGTATGCCACCGGTCACAACCCAGCTGGCTTGCTGGCGTCATTCTCCACCATGGCACACGACGCTGAAGCCATCGCTGAAACCAAGCGCCGCATCACTCGCCACCAGCGCGAGCAGGAGCGCGACGCAGCAGCAGCGGCGGCAGCTGCCAATGCGGCCGGGCGCGAAGCACGGAGCAGTGGTGTCGCGCGTGGTGGTGGTGGTGGTGGTGGTGGTGGTATCATTGCGGGTGGCACAACCGGCTCCTTGCCCGCCGCTGCGGATGAGGCTCGGGTGGCGATTGAGAGCATTCTGGGGGGCGGCGACATGCAGGAGCTGTGGGCGTCGAGCAGTGACGATTCGGACAGTGGGGAGGAAGAGCAGGTGGAGGTGGAGGCCAGTGCACCAAGTGGAACATTCGCGAGCACAGGTGCGGGTGCAGGTGCGGGTGCAGGTGCGGGTGCAGGTGCGGGTGCGGGTGCGGGTGCGGGTGCGGGTGCGGGTGCGGGGGCAGGTGCGG
>Ga0213833_1001261_pt1 | contig 18659 bp, 30 predicted proteins | sample SWATP21_FD_160575 | JGI IMG/M metagenome (GOLD analysis project Ga0213833, IMG submission 160575) | Coastal seawater microbial communities from Marineland, Florida, United States - SWA TP2 #1 | ecosystem: Environmental > Aquatic > Marine > Coastal | place: USA: Florida | collected 2016-08-14
GTGCGTGTATTCCAGATCCTCTCACCCGCCAAGGCCACGGCAGACCCCACAGCAACTCTGCCCAACATGCAATCCTCCGAAAAAGTCGTTGGGGTCGCGTTGGTGCCAATGCAAGACTTGTTAAGCGAGCCCCCCGGAACCGTGCATGGCTGGTGCGTGCAAACTGTTCGGGCGCTGGCTGCGAGTCGTGTGCCGCGAGTCGGGTGACACCGGGTCTCTGGTCGCAGGTTCTCTGTGCAGCATGGTGTGTTTGTTGTTGGTCGATTGCACGTTCGCATCTCCTGCCCCCCGCTCAACCCAAGCCATGTGTCTGTCAATGGGATTGGCGCAAGTGCAAACTGGGAGCGTATCGGAGTGCAAGCTCAGCCATCCTCGTCTCGGACTCCATCAGCCGGGGCTGTGCCGGCATTCAAGTTGCGACCGGCCGGAAAAAGCGCCGCGTCCCTCTCCCATGCAACGACTGGATCGATGCAAAAGAGTGCGCACTCACAGCCCTCGTCGGCAGGCCTGCTGTCTCCCGGTACGGCGACAAGCCACGCTCGCACACTCCTGTCGTCGTGGGGGTTGAAGCAGCAGTAGCGTACTTCGACGAGTCGCCGTAAGTTGATGGGGTACATAATTGAAGTATGTTGACATCGTCACAGTCAAGGTCACACTTTTGCCGCATCACGTCACGTTGTTTGCGACGCAACACGCCGCACCAAAGTCTCCGAAGCTGCGTCGTTCAACTTGAGCATGCAACGCCTGCGTTTTTATGCCGTTGCGGCCTTGTGCCTTGCTGTTGCAGTCTCTGCTGGCGAGTCGACGTACGACGCAGCCACTGAGGTGCTGTTTCCCATCCCGACCTCGTTCACGCACGGCGACGTCGCCCTTGCACTCCCTGCGTCGTCTCAGGACTTCAAGTACGTTGCTTCGCGATAGTTTTTTTTGCTTGAAGTGGCGGAACGCGCAGTGGTGTCAGCATTTTGCCCAGACACGGGTCGTTTCTGTGCTGATGGCCGTTTTTGCACGCAGGATCGTCTTGGCGAATGACAACGCTAACGTTGATATTCTGAGGCAAGCTATTCAGAGGTGCGTTCAAGGTCCCCTCAACTCCCTCCACTACATGCTTGTGTTTAGTGAATTTTTGGCACTCCACGCTACAATTGCTCTGTGCAACGCTGATGGAGTTCGCCTGTTGAACTCAACAGGTTGACTGACAACATCTACAAGCATTCTCCCATCGCACGCTGGCGCTCTTCAACCGTGATCACATCTGGGGTGGTTCCAAGCCTCACTGTGAATGTGAAGGAAGCACAGAAGGTAGGAGCTGTCGAACATACGTTGTGCTGCCTGGCGATGGCCCTCGTAACAAAATTTGCTCTCGCTCTCTCCCGCCTCCATTGTGCTTCTCAGCCCCAGACCCTGTCTTCGGATGAATCGTATGAGCTGATGGTGGGAACCGACTCCTGCTCTCTGACAGCAACAACAGTGTATGGAGGTGCGCCACACAACCATAACGCGTGCCATGCAGCAGTGTACAGGGTGAGCAAACTGCCTCACTCACTGGGTCACGTTGGTCACACCACATTCCCGGCAGCCCTTCGAGGCATGCAAACCTTCTCTCAGCTCATCACCAAGCAAACCCCCGCTTCGAGATGGCGGCAGGGCTCCACTGCTCCAGGACTCATTCTTGCAAACACGCCGTGGGTCATCAAAGATGCGCCACGCTGGAACCATCGCGGGCTGCTCGTCGACACTTCTCGCCACTTTCTGCCGTTGAGCAAGCTCCAAGCAACGGTTGACGCCCTTGCCTACTCGAAGATGAATGTCTTGCACTGGTACGGTGTGTGACGAGACGAAGTGATGTGATATGGGCGCTTGTTGTGCGTTTACCTCCCATACAGACCTGGGAAGTGGTGAAGTCTGACAACTCCTGTTCTCCTTTGTTTGTTGTTGCTGCGACCGGCATCCGCAGGCACATCGTCGATGCCCAGTCCTTCCCGTTCCAGAGTCTCACGTACCCCAACCTTACCGCAGCAGGCGCATACAGCCCCGAGGAAGTGTACAGTCACGAGGACGTCACCACGTTGGTTCAGTATGCTGCCCTTCGTGGTGTGCGTGTGGTGGTGGAGTTCGACACCCCTGGGCATACGTAAGCCGCGGCATTGCACGCGTTGTGGCATTGTGGTTGCACTACCTCAAAGACGACCTAGCCCTGCCCTCACGGTGTTGCTTGGTGTGTGTGGGTACTTCTTATTTTGGCACCACCCTATGGCTTGTTTGCGTTGCTTTGCAGCTTCGCATGGGGCTTGGGGTACGAGGAGCAGAAGCTAACCATGTGTGGTGGTGCCGAACCCTGGGGCACGTTTTGCTCCGAGCCACCATGTGGCCAGGTCCGTTGTGTGCTGTGCTTTGAGCGTAACACCACCGGATGGCTGATTGCTTATGACCTGTGTGGTCCCCCTACAGTTGGATCCGAACAACAACTTCACGTATGAAGTCGTCGAAAGCGTTTGGGGAGAGGCCGCCAAGTTGTTTGTTGACGAGTGCGTGATATGTCAACACCCCAACATGGGTGAGGCTGACAGGTGGTTGTCCTTTCGCTTCCCTTCCCTTCCCTTCCCTTCCCTTCCCTTCCCTTCCCCAGATTCATCCACTTGGGGGGCGACGAAGTCAATGCTGCGTGCTGGGGTGTGACGTCATCAGAAGCAGCGACCTTGATGGGCGTGTACGTGATGCGTGGTCCCGTTCACACCCGACGCGGCTCATCACCACGTCGGCTCACACCTCGTAACCACTTGGCAGCTATGTGAAGAAGCTCCAAACGGCGTTGAATCCGCTGCGGCGACGCATGATCCAGTGGCAGGGCGCGTTCGACGTGGGTGTGCGTCCAGAGCCAGGAACTGTGATCCAGGTTCGTTCTTGTTCTTGTGCGTTTCCTCCCTGCTCAGCAACACGCGTAGACCATGCGGGTGTGTGTGTTTTGCCTACTGTTTTCCCCACCACTTCGTGTTGCAGTTGTGGAAACCAGACAGCTTTCGTGACATCTTGGCAGCGAACTACAGCATGATCCTGTCTCCGTACACGAAGTGGTACTTGGATTGTGGAGGTGGGAACTGGATCACCGGTGGGACGTCATGGTGTGCCCCGTACAAGTCGTGGCAGGTACGGTGATGTTTGTGGTGTTGCACTGCGAGTGGTGCCACACTGTCGCGTGTGCTGGTGGCCAAACAAGCTTACGTCTGTGGCATGCCACGCAACGTATGTGTGCGTTGGCGCGGGCGGGGGGGGGGGGGGGGGTCGGCGGGGGGGGGTGGCCATTCAGGACGTGTGGCAATACACTATGTCTCCTTCATCGGGTCCGCCGCTGACATCCGCCGAGGAAGCCCTCATCCTTGGTGGCGAGGTGGCCATGTGGGGCGAAATGGTGGACGAAACCGTGGTGCTGCAGCGGTCTTGGCCTCGTGCTGCAGCGGCTGGTGAACGTCTGTGGTCGAACCCCGGTGCCGACACCGTGTGGGAGGACGCGCTGCCTCGGCTCCGCATGCACCGCGCGCGTTTGGTGGCTCGAGGCGTTCCTGCGGAGCCGTTGCAACCGACGTACTGCTCCGAGGCGGCCGGAAACAAGAACTGTCCTTGGCCGGCACCTACTGTTGCTGCTCCAAGTGTTCAACAGTGATTGCGTGCCTCGCCAGCTCATGTACATGTCAGTACACCTAACTGTAACATGGTCCACCCAGTCACCCTCGCTGAAATTGCGCCCGAACAATAACAAAAATACCATCAAATCCCGAGCGTGACAGAGATAATTGCTCTGCTGCGCTTCTCTTCACACCCGTTTCCGCCCACGCCTTCCCCACCACCAACCAGCATTCACAGGCATCATCCACCACCGCCACCTCACTCACACCAGCCACCCCTCCACTCACACCAGCCACCCCTCCACTCACACCATGGGATCTGTGTCATGTGTGCACGCAACTCCAACTGCCTGGGAGGAGCGAGACGTGATCATCAAGTCGTTGCAACGTTACGCGGTTGCGCCGGAGCCGACCAGCTCCGAACCAGTACCCGTGTCTCCAGCCGAGTGCGCCGTTGTGTTGAAGGCTTTCAAACACGTTGCAGAGGCGGAGGACAGCACGGGCGTGTGCTGGGATACCTCGAGCTTCTACACGGTCAGCTCTGCTCCTCGCGCGGAGTCGGTCGGATCGGCATCACCGCGCCCTTGCAGTATTCCTGGAAGCTGCGTTGATCTGGAGGTTTCGTGCGGAGAAGTTGAGGTGTTGGGCGAAGGTAGCACAAATTTCAGCGCGTGGGGCCCCGAGTCGCCGCGCGACGTCGAGCATATTTCGGCGCACGCCAGCGGGTATCCAGTGTACTCGCTCAACTGCGTGATGGATGAGGCTACCAACTAGTTCCTTGGAAGTGATTGCGATGTTTTTGAGAGTTTTTGCTGTGGCAACAGCACGAGACAGAACGCCCCCTGTGGGTTGTGATGTCGGTCTGTTCGCCCACGTGGAACGTCCGTCGCGTGTAGAACCCTCCCGTTGTGTTGGAGCGGGACTTGTTGTTTTTCGTCTTGTATCCTTGGCCCGTGCGTATCATGTGGCCTCAGCCTTGACTACTGGGTGTGCAGAGCAGTTCTGCCACCTTTTGTTGTGGGTGGTCAATGCGTAGTTACAGTTAGTTGCTTTGTGTTGTCGACCCGTTTTTGCGCCCTTCTTCTTGTGCCTGAACGAGAAGCCCGGGTTGACGCACCTGTTCGTTGTCTTGTACTTTTTGTTAGTTCCCTGCATGTTGTTGTGCCGGTTGAAAGAAAACGTATGCCATGATGAGTCGACATCTGCCGTTCTGTGGACTTAATTAAACTACGCCCACCACATCTGCCGTTCTGTGGACTTAATTAAACTACGCCCACCTCCAGCTCGCACGGTACCCAAACGACCAAGCACCCATCTTTTCAGGCATCAAATGGTGGATAATCTCCGTCTGCCCAGCCGCAACCAGTTGCTCACACACAAGGGAGCCAGTGTGGGATATCTGTGGAAACTGTCGCGTGAGGCAGACCCACTCGTCCGTGAGCAAGGCAACACCCAACGTACGACGTTCGTGGAACGGCTGCAATCAAGTGTGAATGTGACATCCTTCTCCATGTTGCAGTTTTCGCAAGCCAGAGTCATGCCCCAGTACCCACTCTTCAAAGTGTGCAGGCGCAGGGAGCCATTATCGAAGTCTGTAACAACTCCTCGCTCCTTCACTGGCAGTTCCATCGCCTCTTCAAAGAGCTCTGCGTCGAATGGTACTTTCCACAGCCTCACCTGCGCCAGTGAAGCGTGAGGAGCGTGGAGAACATACAGCTGTGCGCACAGCGTCCTTCACTCACGTCAGAGTCGGAATGCACGGAAAGAACAAACGTGCGGGCACCAGCCAAGTTCAACCCATTGTCGTAGCCCATGTACCGAAGATCACGCCACAGGACATTGGGGTCCTCATCGCCTGCTTGGAACATGTAGTAGTAGCAGTTGACGAAGCCATCAGCAGTGATGCCGCCGTCGCGGCTATCAAAGTTTTGAATCAGCCACTTGTACACTTCGTTTGTCATGTCGCACCCTTCTGCCATCTGTGAGAAGCTGTTGAGCTCGTCGCTGCAGAATCGAATCCACACAACAGAATAGAAGTTAGACATTGTCAGCTACACTGTCGGTGCCATCTTGGTGATGTCGCACCGATCCAACAGGCCATCCATGTCCTCATCCAAACGACGGAATATCTCACGAAGTGCAGTTTCCGCTGCAGGGGTGAACTCCTGAGTGGCAGCATCATAGATCTTCACGGGGGTGTCGGGGGCGTCATTTCTGCGGGCCACCACATCGGAAACGAATCATGTGAGAACAGGGGGTGGTCTCTCCATGACACGATCATTGACACCGGCCCGAACACGCACGCATGCTGGGCAAACTTGCACCCCGTGGTGTGAGGTACAACGTAGTACTCGCCTGGCTCGAGGTTCACCTGCCGAGGAACATGAAACGAAACCAAACGTTGAGTCAACGGGGCCAACGGGGCCAACGGAGCTACCAAGGAGCAAGAACACGCAATGCAGCCATAGCACGCACCTCAAGCTGGGCTTGTCGAGAGACCTCAACGCCGGAGGACGCGACAAGCCGATAGCCCGACTTCGTCTCCTGCATGATAGTCACACCGAGATCCAAGTACGGCTTGGCAGTTACCACGCGTTCGTCTTCTTGGTGGACCTGCACGAGCAGTAAGCAGGCTGAGAAACGCAGAGGCGAAAGCAAGTGAAATGTGTCACACGTACGCCCAAAAACGTGGTGCTTTCCGTAGCAATGGAAAGGATGTACATTGTGCCTGTGACCTGAACAGCCATTGTCAGGTCAGAAGCAGCACAACAAACCAAATCGGCACAGCGAACGCAAATTGAAATACCTTGCCACGGTTAAATGTGAATGTGCCCTTCTTTCGAGCCTCCTTCCAGCGCTGATGATCGCGCCGCTCCATGCACACGTTAACTCCTCGAAAGTACCGCAAAAAGTCTTCGAAGTCCTGTTTCACGGAGAAGTGAGAGGGACACATTCCAGCATTCGCAAAGCAGGCTGGGACGACCCGACCCACCATCCAGAAGGCGCCGTCATCAGCAGAGAGCGTGACATCGAGTGCCCGCTTGATGTCTTCCGTCCAGAGCGAAGAGTTGTCGCTCCAGTTTCCGTTCCACTCAAAGCTGACGGGCACGATACCGCGTTACGTCAAACAGGCCAACCACAAACCGCGCAGCATGTTCAGGGAACAAGCCAACACACCTTCCCCACGGGTTGCGAATGTTCAACAATTTGTGCTGTTTGTACTGCTTCACTTGCAAGAGAGTGTACGCGTGCCCGCTGACCAAGCCAGGGCCGCCTTGCGGTCGCCCACCGCCTTCACTCCACTTGTCTTCGCCAGGCGTGGAGCAAGACATCATGTACCTGATTCGATTCAAATTCAAATGCCACGTCAGTGGAACACGCGGACAACAAACATTCATCCAAGGGCATGGGTCGGAGCGGTCGTCATCGATGCACAACAACCACGCTGTGCGTGTGTGTGTGCGTGTGCGTGAAGAATGCCATACCCGAGCTCATCCCACTGCATCAACTTCTTCCAGAACGACCCATCCTTGATCTGGGCACGGATGGTGTCATCCTCCATGCGAAAACTGAACGCCGGGGCCCCAGTCAGATCCTGGAATAGAACACTACGGGTCAGGGTGATCGACAGAAAACAAACTACGCCTGACGCGAAACGTTTGAGCCAATGCGCACCATCAGTGCTTCGTAGGCCCAGCCGCCCTTCAGGCGATCGTAGCCGCCACACAACTTCGCCATTGCCTTCTCGACCAAGAGAACCCAAAGTTCGTTTCCATGGGACTTGCTGTAGATTGGTCCTGCTTCGGGTGCGCACGGGAAGTAATCATCAAGGCGCACGAACTGCCACTCGCCGTTCTTGCAGATGCTGTGGGGAGATTCATTCGTCCGACCAACTTGCGTGAACACCGTGCATTGTGCTGCCTGAACTAAAGCGCGCACACGCACGCAAGCACGCACGTACCGAACTTTGTAAACGCCTGCCGCGTTTGCATGTTGCACCTCGTTGGAGCCGTCGTCCGTGACAAACAAGTCGTACACTTCCTCTTTCCGCTCCGCAAGGGCTGCAAGGGCACACATTAACCTGAAGGGGCACCAAAACACACGTGAGACCAAACTATGCATGGCGGCAAAACGCAGCATCAAGCAGACAGACACTTACCAGCAGTCCCCGAGCCCGCCTTGTCGAATGTCGCGAGGCTCGATTGCCTTGTCCGGGTCACCACCGGAGTGCAGAAAGATATCATACTCACCGTCAAAGAAGTCGACGGGCCGGCGCCAAGTAACGACCTTCTCATGAACGCCGTCGCTGGCCTCGGCTCCTTTCGTTTCCTCCTGTTTACCTCCGGAAACAATGGATTCCTTGCTCGGTGGGAACTCCACATCCACAAAGTTGATGTCCGCTTTCTGTGTTACACGCAACCCGTAGCACGTTAGCGCACCGCCAACTTTCCAGGGATGTTCGGCTGATCCAACACGGCCAGGGTCACGTACAGCGCACTTTTTCTCCAGGTCATGGATCAAGGCACTGTCAGCACCAAAATCCATTGTTTGGGCGGCCTCCACCAGTCGCCCAATGGTGGACATGTCTTTCTCGACCATGGCTTCGATTACGGCACGGTCTGGATCGCCTTCTAGCCACTTGTAGCGGCATCGAAGGCCCCACGCGCCACGCGGATTTTGCAGCGTGAGCTTCGCGACCACTTTCTTCTCGAATGGGTTGATCACAGTCTCCTGCTTCAAAGATCCGGACTCGAGCCTATACGACATCAACCAACATGGGTTATACGACACTTGTCACTTCCTTGTGGGTGTTGTGAGGTTTCCAAGGACGCACTGGAAGTTTTCTGAACCCTCGAAGTCTATCTCGAACACGATCTTCTTGAGTTTGGCACACTCCAATTCGTACACGAACATGGTCGGCTCATCGTAACGAGTCGTGTACAACGTCACCTGCGGGGCAATGTCTTTGCGCGTCGGCTTTCCTGCGACTGACATGGTTCACTCAGCCCACACGAGCGAGCACGGGAAGCGAAGCAAGTCTTGTCGTCGATCCATCAGTTGCACGTCGTTGCAACCCAGCTCGTGCGAAGCATGTGTATTCATCATTCGCTCGCCATAAAAATCTGCTGTCGACGCTACATGATTTGAGCCTACATGCTACACATCACACCCCCTGCCGCTGCTACTGCACTACGCGTCCGCACCACGTAGTTTGGAGGACACCTTTCTTCGGAAACTTGAGGCGAGCCGCGGAAGAAGGCCTTGCACCCGCCCTTGCTTGTCTTGCATCCACGATTGGGTGCGCGGCGCTGAGCCGGAGGCGTGGGCAGGGGCACGGGCCTCCGCCTCTCCGGCCTGAACGGAAGGTGCTGCGGCTTTGCTATCCTCCGCGTCCACGCCTGACGCACCAGTGTCACGCACGTCGTTGACGCTCGGCCCACTGGCGGGCACGGCCTCGATGCCGTCGTCGTCGTCGCTCACCGTGTCCACGTCACTGAAAATCAGGTCCGCGAACGACCTCCGGGGTTCAGGTTCACCAGGAGTTGCTGTTTGCCCGGCCGGAACATCACCCTCCCCACTGCCTACACTTGAGGCAGAAGGGCTGGCACCTGAGCCAACACCTGAACCTGTGTCTCGCTGATCTGGCGCTGCGACGGCGGAGGGTTGTGGCATTTCTGCCAACGGTGACCTGACCTCGGTGGATGGGTCATCTACTGTGTCGGCGCTTGAAACGTCGCTGAGCGCCTCAGTCACCTGCTCGTCTGAAGAGCTCAGGCCAGACTCTGGCCGTTGGGCGGGCTGCGGAGGCGATGCAGGGGTCGATCCCGCCCCTGTTGCTGAAGCCCCCACCATGGACGGTGCTGCAACCGTCGGTGCAGCTTGACTCTGGGCTGGTGGTGCCGCTGGTGACGAACTTTCTGGCTCTGCTGCCCAAGCTGCCGAGGTGGATGGCTGTGGCACGGCAGACACGAAGCCCTGGGGTGCGGCCTGCTGCACCGGAATGACTTTGGAGGATTTGGCCCTCAGCAGCGAGCGCTCGCGCTTCCGCGACCGTGCCACGAAGGCAACACAGCACACGGACAGCAGAACCAGGCCAAGAGCACCGAACATGATGCTGCACATGATGCCACAGAAAAACGCCTCCGAGTTGTCTGGCGCACCCACCGTTTGACCAGTCTGCTGGCCCGACACTCCCGCATCTGAACGGCGCACAGCCACGCAGGCATGCAGGCAGACATGTGGGGGCATGTTCACTACACAGCCAAAGCGAACACTCAAACACACCACCCACGACACCCACTGCGTACCCGTCACAGTCACACGACGCACAACGGTGGCAACATTGCCACGGGAGTCTTGTGCAGTGTACGTCACGTTGAAAACGCCCACACGATTGGACAACACAACATCACCGCCAATGGTCACGTTGATGCTTCCGTCCACCAAGTCCTCCGCAGTGGCGCCGGGGTCGGACCATGCGGAGCCCAGCGAGATGGTCATGGTCGGTGCGCCGCGCAACGTAATCGTGGGAGGCAGTTTATCTGCCACCTGTACCACCCGTGTGGCGGTCACCACGTTACCAACACTGTCACGCCCGGTGTATGTCACCGAGTGGTTCCCCATCACGGTGACGGGTGACGCGAGGAGGGGAGCCGGCACAGACACCGACACGTTGGACGCGGGAAGCACGCCAAACACAAAGCTAACGAGTTGAAAGCCAGGTTCGCTGAACGAGTCTCTTTGCGGCTCCAAGTGCAGGAACTCTCCACCCGTCAACTCCACTTTCAGGGTCGCTGTGACGAACCACGCACGCACGTGCAAAAACGTGTTGTGCGGCCAAGACAACCATCAGGCGTGGCTGCGGCACCCAAGCGGGAGCAGACAACACATCGACGTACGCAAAACAACGACGGTTCGAGTTGCCCACACGGTGTGCACTCCGTCCGACACAGTGTAGTTCAAAGTGTACGATCCCACTGGCCGCACGGTCATGTCAAACAACAGCGCAGGACAGGTCATTGGTGGAACTCAAAACTAAACACGCGAAAGCACACGCCGTACATGTTGCCGGATCGACTGTTCCCACAACTTCCACCGCGTGCGTCAGGTTGCCTTGTCGCGCATCTTGGGCGTCAAACCCAGGTTCAGTAAAGGTCGAATACTGTACGATCGAAACCTGCGACGCGCCGCGCAGTACCAACTCGGGCACAGGGTTGTCTGCGCCCCCCCCCGAAGCAAACAACGGGCGCACAACACCACCACCACACCGCCACCAACGCTCAGCATGAGTCCAAAACGCCCCAGCCCAGCTACAACATGCATCGCGACACGACGCACGTACCCGTCACCGCCACAACTCGAGTGGCCTGCACTTGGTGCCCCGCGCGATCTGCGACGGTGTAGACTGCCGTGAAGTTCGACCCCACCGCTTTCGTGGTGCTGTTGGGCTCGTGAGGACTCCACACAACCTGCACCAGGCCAGTGATATCCCCGTCGCCGTTGTCGGTCGCCTGGAACACGTCCGTCCACGTTTCACCCTCCTCCAGCACGAATTCACTTCCGCCTGAGAGCGTCAAGACGGGTGGCGTTGTGTCCACCACGGTCACCTTTCGCTCGATGGAGCCAGTGTTGTTGGCTGCATCAGACGCCACAAACGTCAGGGTGTAGTTCCCAGGTTCCGTTCGGTTCACCATTCCCATCTGACACGCACTTCGGTGTAAGACAAGACAAGACAAGACAAGACAAGACAAGACAAGAGCAAGACAAGACAAGAGCAAGAGCAAACAAGCCAACAGCAGTTGCCCACGAACCATTTGAACAGCCACTGCCCCATCCACCAAGTCGTTTGCCGAAACTCCACCCGTGTCGGTGTACGGAACAGATTGGTGGGCTTCAACGGAAACAGTGACGGCGGTCGTCATGGAGAGCACAGGTGCCAGCGTGTCCACCACGTGCACAAAGCGTCGGGCGGTAGCCACGTTACCAGAGGCATCTTGAGCGTCCCAGCGGCTCCAGTACACACCAGGCACGCTCGCGTCGACATTGGTGGTGAACACGACGGACACATTGCCGAACACGGCATCGCTGGCGGCGGTGGTGGCGTTCTCTGTGTAGGGGGCATCCTGAACAGCTTCCAACGTGACGTTGGCACTTGGTGTCACGGTGACGCTTGGCGGCGTGGTGTCAACCACCTCCACCCGACGAGTGGCTTGTCCCGCGTTTCCGGACGCGTCCACGGCCGCCCACACGGCTTGGTACACACCCAGCCGGTGCATGTCCACATCATGAGACAGCGACGGCGTGAGGCTGCCCTCAAACAGGTCCGTTGCCGTCGCACCCGCGTCAACGTAGGTGTTTGACGCAGCGGTGCCTTCCACCGTCAGGTTCGTGTCGCCAAGGAGTGAAACAACGGGAGGAGTTGTATCTGCGATGACACACACGGCGGTGAGTACACGCGCAGTGAAAACGTACGTCGCTGTAGTGCATGTGGGACGCACCTTGCACCTCGACAACACGAATGGCGGTGCCCACGTTGTCCCGTCGATCCCAAGCATTGTACACCAGAGTGTAGTTTCCCAGCACATGTGGGTTCACGTTACCCGTCCGGGTGACGGTGTGCGTCACATTCGCATCCCTGTCGTCCCAAGCCAACACCCACGGGTCCAGGAACTCGCCTGACGCAGCCTCGTGGGTCATGAAGCTGTCACCGTACAGAGTGACGACGGGTGGCACGGTGTCTCCGCAGTCCAGTGTGCCCGTGGAGCAAGCGCCACTGATGCGGGGAGAGCACGCCCCGTCAAACATGCAGGGCTCGTTGATCGCCAAACATGTTTCGCAAGGGTTGGGAACTGAACGAGGGCAATACAACACACACATGAACGCGACACATGAGGCTTACCCTCCGAGGTCGTGCCACCCCGACACATGGCATGGACGACAAGCACGGCACAACAACGCACCAATTGTGATGAGGAACTGGTTGGACATGACGTTGCCCTCGCCAGACGACTCGTGCTTGACCTGGTCGGCAGCAAAGGTAACGTACAGCAAGCCAGCCGTGGCGTTGGCCACACCAAACGCATACGCTGTTTGATTCAACGCGACAAAGTTCACCACAGTGCCAGTCGACACCGCAACCATGGAGGGTGACACGGGCGTTTCGGTTGAGGATGACATCACGAGCAACATCGGCAGCGGGTTGGCATAGGTCGTTCCCACGTATGAGCTGCTGATTGTGGGGACGACAAGACCAAACTGTGGGTCGTCGGCGCAGTTCGTAGTTCCCATCGAACACATTCCAATGCTCATGGCGTAGCATGCACCGGCAAACTCACACGGCGTGGTTGCACTGCAGCGATGACAAGGCAACGGGTCTATGCGAGACAGCAAGAAGAGTGTCAACCCTGGAAGAGATGTGGCGGCATCGGGCAACACAACTAAGACGCACTGTAGTCAAACTGCAGCTTGGGCGACGCTTCGTTCGGGGAGGCGTGTTCCACGGAAGTCAGCATGGCTGAACGGAAAAACACCTCCACAGAACCCGAGTCGGGGTACACCAGTTCGAGTTCAAACACTTGCATATGGTCCACGGCCCGAATGTTCTCAATGGTGCCACCCGTGACGGAAAAGTGTACCGCCTGTGGCATGCCGGTGACATTGTGCGAGAAGGTGGCTGTGGTGAAGCACGACGACGCAAGCATGTTGTCCAGGGGTGAGATGAGTCACCAAGCAACATTGGGGGGAGAAGAAGCATGGAACACGTGCACACCTGTCAATGGGATGCGGCGCTGCGACACAGGGCTCGACGCAGACATCGTCACGTTCACACGCAACAGCAGGGACTCTGCTCGAAAGGCGCAAGGGAATCATGCGGAATGAGTGGCCAGGTACAGCGCGCATAGGCGGGGCACTCGGACGTACCATCGATGTAGGTCAGGGAAGCATTGGACACGGCTGCGTTCGTCATGCCGGTGTCTGTGACCGCTGCTCCAGCCAGCACCGACAACGAAAACACACCGTGCGACAACCCAGCTGCGTTCACATCAAACTCGAAACCGTTTGAAAACTCCGCGGCCTTGTTGGTTGGCGCCCATGCCGTCACTTCCATGCCAGACGGCAGGGACAGCGCGGTGCTTTGGTTCACCAAGGCACCATGCACGCCTTGCGAGAACGTGGCGGTGAACGTAGCCGGCAGTGCTGTGACCACGAGGTTGGACGGCGACAGCGTCACCGTGATGGGCTGCGCCAGGAAGTTCATGGCGGCCTGGAAGTGCGAGACGCGTTGGGCAAGCCCCGCGTCCGCAGGGCCGGAAGGCCCACCCGCCCGCAAACACTCCGCCATGCGGTAGAAGCCAGAGGGCGCCGTGGAGGCAGTGCGGGGGGCTCCCAAGCCGTCTGACACGACGCCGGCGATCATGTCGCCGCAGTTCCAGGAACCGTACTCGGCCGACGCGCCCGACGCCACGAACCAGGCAGCGACGCGGAAGGCAAACTCGGCGCTTGCCACGGTCGTGGCAAGGTAACTCTCCGAGGGGCAGTCGCAGGCGGAGGTGCCGCCCGCCACGCAGCCAGGGAAGGCGTCAGCGAGCCGCGCCGAGAGGGGCGCAATCGCGCCGCAGGCGGTGCGTTGCTGTGCTGGCGACAGGTGCACGGCGCCTGCAACGTTTGTGCCCGAAATATGGAACACGCTGTGGCGCCACGCGGACAACAACAAGCAAACCAACCAACCAACAAGCAAACGGACGAACAGCAACAACAACAACAACAACACAACAAACAACAACGCAACCACATGGGTGCTCGTCGGCTTGTTCTGCGTGGCAGCACAGCACAGCACAGCACAGCACAGCACAGCACAGCACAGCACAGCACAGCACAGCGCAACCGCTTTGAAAACGAGAAACGCACCCGAAACCCGCTGTATCGTGGCGGATGGACGCAAGGAGGGCGGCCGCAGCTGTGCTGGATTGAAGGCCCCACTCGGCAAGTGCGACGTTGAAGTACGGGATCATAGCTGCTTTGCACACTCCGGAACAAGTTCCCGCGGTCATGCTCTCCGCGTCGGAGTCGGTTACACCGTAGCTGGTGCCAACACTTGGGAGCTGGAAGGTTGGGTCTGGTGTTCAGTACCGGTGAGAAACTAGCCACACGCGCCATCCAACACACGAGGGGGGGGGGGGGGGGGGGGGGGCAACGCCGAACATCACACCACACCACACCACACCACACTACTCACCATACTCCAGCGTAGCCGAGTGGGATCGAACGTTGCCTTTTCCATCGAGGTCAAACGCTCCGTCAACGGGCACCGTCAAAGTCACCGACCCAGCCGACGGAACGGAGTCCACACTGATGGCAAACACGCTGGAACCCCCGCCGTCCAGTGTGGTGATGGCCACAACCGAGCCAGATGACGCCACGAGCTTGCCAACGGTGAAATTTGTCACCGCCTCCGAGAAGGTTGCGGTGAACTTAAGCGGCAGAGTGGCAACGGGGAAGCCTGTCAGTCCGCCACTTGACACGGTCACAGATGGCGGTGGGTTGGCTCCCACAGCCGAAATCGCGGTGTTGAAGAACGAAAGTCGTTGCGGGAGGCCCGCGTCCGTGATGAAGCCAAAAATGCAGGCGGACATCTTATAGAAGCCAGTCATGGCACGCGAAGTCGCAGGGGCGGGTGTACCTGCATGCAACTCAGCATGAGCCGACCGGGGTGTGTGTGTGTGTGTGCAGTGAGTGCATGTCAGTCCATCTCATCATTCACACTCCACAACAAACACGAGATGCAGCAGGCACAGAAACGCAGGGCACGGCGGCGACGACGACGACTCACCGTATCCTTCGTCCGTGTCACCGCGCATGTCGTTGCAGTCGCTGCCCATCAACTGCGCCGCACCGTGCGTCATCCACCAAATCGCCGTGGACACCGCAAACTGCGGCTGCTGGACGATTACGGCCGCAGCTCCGTCGGAACCGCAATCGCAGACGTCACCGGTACAGCTGGCGTCGCTTGAGAAGGCAGAGGAAAAGGCTGCCTGGAGGCTGGCATCTGCTCGGCAAGCGTGACGGAAGTTGAAGGGCAGCATGTGAAACAAGCCAGCGCCGTTGTCGAGAGGTTGGAACAAGATGCTGCAAGAGGAGCATCAAGGTACACGGTTAGATACTGCGGGCTCTCAACACAGCGCTCTGCAAGCCCACTACGCACGTCATGGCAGCTGTCTCGTGCCTCACTTGCTGCAGTGGACGGGATGGAACCACAAGCCAAGAAAAGGAAGAGAAAGAAGAGACAGAACGTGAACACACAGCCAGTGAAGTTGAGCGCGGCACAACCACGCACAGCAAGAAACGCAGCAGTTCGCAACGGGCAGTCCATGTATGCGGCACGCAGGGCCGGTCGAAGCTGTTCCAAGATGGCTTCACACCCTGTGGTCGAGCACCACGTCGCCTCAGACGCCGCACTCACTCCCATTGCAGCCGCGAGCTGGGGCCGTGTGAGATTGAAACCACGATCACGACATGCTTGGTCTGCTGCTGATGGGGCGGAAGCGTGGACCACACTGAAACTTGCCAGCAATGTCAATGAGAGTATGACAACGGTGAAGTGCCGCATGCACCAAGCCCTGTGGCTGGCCCCCATTGTGGATGGTCGGGATGAGGCGGACACTTGTACGCGCACGGCGTGCCATTCGCGTGAGTTTGCACGGCAGTTATGAAACCACCTCCTCATGAACAAATCAATCAAATCCAACCTCCTCGGAAACGCGAGGTGATTATTTTGCCAGCCCCCACACTCTACGCCGCCCCCTCACAAAAGAAACAAAGAAAAACGAAGACACTCACGCTTGTTGAACTTTAAGCAGCTGTGACTTCTTGTGCCGTTCCAGGCGCTGCAGCTTGTGAGGGAGCTGCAGCGGCAGTCGCAGTGGCAGCCGCCGCAGCAGGTTGCGTTGCGCCGTCAGCAGCGGAGTTCGTCGCGGGGTCACCAGCCTGAGCTGTTGGCGACGAGACGGGCGCAGTGGTGGGTGAGGCTGCACTCGATGAGACGGGCGCAGTGGTGGGTGAGACGGGCACAGTGGTGGGTGAGGCTGCACTCGATGAGACGGGCGCAATGGTGGGTGAGGCTGCACTCGCACTCGCGATGGCAGCTGTAGCCTCGGCAGCAGGCGTAGGGGAAGACCCACTTGGTTGAACCGTTGGAGACGCAGGCGCACCTGGTGTGGCAACCGCAACTCCAGAATTGGCGCGCGCGGGTGTGGCCTGACGCACGCTGGCCACTGGGTCGGGGCTATCAACAGTGGCCGCCTGAGGTGCGACGACGCCGGCATCAGCCGCAACTGTAGAGGGTGCCGCCGCCGTGTTGCCAGGCCCATGAGCGGTTGGTGTTGGGGAAGCACCAGCAGCTGTGGGGGCTGGCGATGTCGAAGCTGTGGTGGGAAGTGGCGGCACCTGTTTGGACGGGGTGGACGCGGAGGGTGTGACCGCGGGCACGGGTGCCTGCGCTGGCACGTCCATGGTTTCAGCCACTGGTACCGCTGCTGGAGCAGGCGTTGTGACTCCTATTGGGGCTGCACTTTCCGCGGCACGCACGGGTGGAGGAGGGGAGGGTGGTCCATCCGCTGTCGGTGTGTTCGGAGCCGCACTACCTTGGGCTGCGTTCGCATCAGCACCACCCTGAGTCGTGACGCTGACAGAGGGAGCTGCCGGAGTTGTAGGTACAGGATCAGGATTCTGCGGAACACTTGGCTGTGGGGGTGCTGGCTCCCTCAGCTTGGGTGGACGCACCGGCTGTGTGGAGAGGACAGGCTGTTTCTGTTCGCGCTTCTGCTTCTGCTTTTGTTCTTGCTTCGGCGCAGCGATGCCAGGCGCACCAGCTCGCTCGGTTGGGCTCTGTACCACCTTGGTTTGCTTCGTAGCCACGATCTTCGTGTCACTCTTTCCGTTTCCGGTCTGTGCGGTCACCTTGGTCACCTTCTGCGTTGGCACGTTCGCCTCAACAGCAGACGCAACGCCTGCACTGTTGACTTGCTTCCGCTTTGTCGACGCCTTCTTCTTTCTCTTCTTGTTCTTCTTCTTTCGCTTCTTGGCTTGTTTCTTCTTGGTGCTCTTTTTCTTTCTGTGCCTGCGCTTCGTTCCTTTCGCTGTCGAAGTCACCGGTGTGGTGCTTGTGGCATCAGCAGCACCCACAGGTGGCACACCAGCAACCGCCTGTGTTGTGGCAGTGCCAGGCCCAGCCTTGCCAGTTGTCGGAGCTGCTGGCACGGGGGGTGTGGTCGCACCCTTTGGCTGCGTGCCATCGACCTTGCTTGGCGTTGCCGGTGAGGGAGTGGGCGAGGCAACCGATGTGGCGCTTGGTTCTGTTGCCGACGTGGAGGGATGGACATTGGGCGCGCTCGGAGGCACAGCGAGGTCATTCAGTTTCGTGGCAACCATCAAGGTGTCACCAACCGGCGACACTGACAAGAGCCATTGTGGGTGGCGTGCAACCTGGTCCAAGAACGCCACGCCTAACATGGCCGAATCCTCTGAAGCAGGCGGAACCACCGTGGGTTCTGCAAAAAAGGCCAGGATACCGCCTGCTCGCGGAGAACGAAACACACAGAAAAACACAACACAAACACACATACGCACACCGTGTCAACATCCAACCGACGCGTATTCGACCCGACAAACAGGCGGGATGCGAAGGAACGTGTTCGTGTTTCGCACCCGGTCTGACAACGTCCAGCAACTGCCCAGCCCCTTCAAGCAGCTCCATGTCAACACCGTCAACAAACAGGAGGTCAATGCGCGCGCCATGCAGGCGGGTAGAGATGGTAGCTGCAACGGACGAGGTCCACTGAGGGGGGTGGAAGTATTCTGAGGAAGGGCACAGGGTGGTGGGACACTGCTGGCACAGAAAGGAACAAAACAGATGCAAAAAAAGGCACACAGCCACAATGTCTACACTCGCATCAATGCGACACGTACCCACCACAGTGGCGTTAGATGCCATTGTCTGCCAGCTTCGATACATTTCGTTGCTAATCGTGGAGTTCCTAT
>Ga0213833_1001262_pt1 | contig 18644 bp, 20 predicted proteins | sample SWATP21_FD_160575 | JGI IMG/M metagenome (GOLD analysis project Ga0213833, IMG submission 160575) | Coastal seawater microbial communities from Marineland, Florida, United States - SWA TP2 #1 | ecosystem: Environmental > Aquatic > Marine > Coastal | place: USA: Florida | collected 2016-08-14
AGTTGATTCCACTGGCGCGCTCGATTTCCAGTCCGTACCCAAGCGATTGGGTGTCATCGGCGCTGGCGTTATCGGTCTTGAATTGGGCAGCGTATGGTCGCGGCTGGGTAGCGAAGTCGTCGTGATAGAAGCCTTGCCTGATTTCCTGCCAGCGGTAGACAAGCAGATTGCCAAAGAAGCTGCCAAACTGTTTAAAAAGCAGGGCCTGGATATTCGTTTGGGTTGTCGGGTGGTTGACAGCAAAACCGCAAAATCTAAAGTCACCGTGACCTACAACGATGGCGACAAGGACGTAAAAGAGACCTTCGACAAGTTGATCGTGGCTGTCGGTCGTCGTCCGCAGAGCAAAAACCTGCTGGCTCAGGACAGCGGCGTCAATCTGGATGAGCGCGGCTTTATTTTCGTCAACGACTACTGTGAAACCGATGCACCGGGTGTCTATGCCGTGGGTGATATTGTGCGCGGCCCGATGCTGGCGCACAAAGGGTCTGAAGAAGGCGTGATGGTGGCCGAGCGCATCGCCGGCAAGAAAACCGCCATGAACTACGATTGCATTCCCAGTGTTATATACACACACCCGGAAGTTGCAGCGGTGGGTAAAACCGAAGAAGAGCTGAAGGCCGACGGTGTTCCCTACAACGTGGGCACCTTTCCCTTTGTTGCCAGCGGCCGTGCGCTGGCAGCGAACGACTCAGCGGGTATGGTCAAAATGCTGGCCCATGCCGAGACCGATCGCATTCTGGGTTGCCACATCATAGGCGCCAGCGCGGCCGACCTGGTACAGCAGGTTGTCATAGCGATGGAGTTTGGTTCCAGCGCAGAAGATATAGGTTTGACTGTGTTTGGCCATCCGACCCTGTCGGAAGCCGTGCACGAAGCAGCGTTGGCGGTAGCGGGGCACGCTATCCATATTCCGAACCGGAAAAAGCGCTAACACCAATTCCGGACAGTGAAGCGGCGGCCAGTATGGCCGCCGCTGTGCTATCCAGAATACGGGGGAGGGGCCTGTCGTCTGCTCAAAAAACGATCAGATGGCCGGGCTTTAATTTGCGGTAACCCGTAAATTCAGGGACAATACGCGCCCAAATTTTGCGGGTTTCGCAATATTTTTGAGGGAGCAGGTCACACACTGACAGGTAGCGATCTGCTTTACGTTCCACAGACCGAGACGGTATAAATCATGAACCTTCACGAGTACCAGGGCAAACAACTCTTTGCCGAGTACGGCCTGCCTGTATCCAAGGGTTTTGCCTGCGATACACCAGAGGAAGCAGTAGAAGCGGCCAAGAAAATTGGCGGAGATCAGTGGGTAGTTAAAGCACAGGTTCACGCCGGTGGCCGCGGTAAAGCGGGCGGTGTGAAGCTGGTTAGCAAACCCGAAGAAATCAAAGCCTTTGCCGAGCAGTGGCTGGGCAAAAACCTGGTGACCTATCAGACCGACGAAAACGGTCAGCCGGTAGCAAAAATTCTGGTAGAAAGCTGCACTGATATTGATCAAGAGCTTTATCTGGGCGCAGTTGTTGACCGCTCAACGCGTAAAATCGTTTTCATGGCGTCGACCGAAGGCGGTGTAGAAATCGAGAAAGTTGCAGAAGAGACTCCAGAGAAGATTCTCAAGGCAATTGTTGATCCGCTGACGGGCGCGCAGCCTTATCAGGGCCGTGAGCTCGCATTCAAACTGGGCCTGAACGGCGTTCAGGTAAAGCAGTTCGTAAACATCTTCCTGGGCCTGGCCAAACTGTTTCAGGAAAAAGATCTGGCTCTGCTGGAAATCAACCCGCTGGTTATTACCACCGAAGGCAACCTGCACTGCCTGGATGCCAAGCTCGGCATCGACAGCAATGCCATGTACCGCCAACCGCAACTGAAAGAAATGCATGACCCCTCTCAGGAAGACGAGCGCGAAGCGCACGCGGCCAAGTGGGAGCTCAACTACGTTGCTCTCGACGGCAACATCGGCTGCATGGTTAATGGCGCCGGTTTGGCCATGGGTACTATGGATATTGTCAAGCTGCACGGTGGTGCTCCGGCCAACTTCCTCGACGTGGGCGGCGGTGCAACCAAAGAGCGCGTATCCGAAGCGTTCAAAATCATCCTCTCTGACGATAGTGTTAAAGCCGTTCTGGTTAACATTTTCGGCGGCATTGTTCGCTGCGACCTGATCGCCGAAGGCATCATCGGTGCCGTTGAACAAGTGGGCGTTAAAGTACCGGTTGTTGTTCGTCTCGAAGGTAACAACGCTGATCTTGGTACCAAGCTGCTGGCTGAATCCGGTCTCAACATTATCGCTGCCAACGGCTTGACCGAAGCTGCAGATGCAGTTGTTAAAGCGGCGGAGGGTTAATCAATGAGTATTTTAATCAACAAAGACACTAAAGTTATCTGTCAGGGTTTCACCGGCTCACAGGGTACATTTCACTCCGAGCAAGCCATTGCCTACGGCACCAAAATGGTCGGTGGGGTAACACCGGGTAAAGGTGGTCAGGAGCATCTGGGCCTGCCGGTTTTCAATACCGTTGCCGATGCAGTAGCGGCCACCGGCGCAGAGGCTTCGGTTATTTACGTACCGGCGCCTTTTTGTAAAGACTCGATTCTTGAAGCGGCCAACGGCGGCATCAAGCTGATCGTTTGTATTACCGAAGGCATTCCGACGCTGGATATGCTCGAGTGTAAAGTGAAGTGTGACGAGCTGGGCGTGCGCCTGATTGGCCCGAACTGCCCAGGTGTGATCACTCCCGGCGAATGCAAAATCGGCATTATGCCCGGCCACATTCACTTGCCCGGCAGAGTCGGCATCGTGTCGCGTTCGGGTACATTGACCTATGAAGCGGTCAAGCAAACTACAGACGCAGGCTTTGGTCAGTCTACCTGTGTGGGTATTGGTGGCGACCCGATTCCGGGCTCCAACTTTATCGACATTCTGGAAATGTTCCAGAACGACGAGAAAACCGAAGCGATTGTGATGATCGGTGAAATTGGCGGTACTGCAGAAGAAGAAGCTGCAGCCTACATCAAAGCCAATGTAACCAAGCCTGTTGTCTCTTACATTGCGGGCGTAACTGCGCCAGCGGGTAAGCGTATGGGCCACGCCGGCGCGATTATCTCCGGTGGCAAGGGCACAGCAGACGAGAAGTTTGCAGCATTGCAGGACGCGGGTGTTAAAACCGTACGTTCACTGGCTGATATCGGCAAGGCACTGCAGGAAGTGACTGGCTGGTAAATTCGGCAGAAGCTGGAGAAGAGGCGGCTTAGGCCGCCTTTTTTCGTTTCGCTCGATATTTGGGTTGATCGCCGTGTTTCTGTGCTCCGGTCTCCTCTAACGTTATTGCTGTGTAGCTGTTAAGATCGAAGCAAGCGTCTGCTGAGCCGGCTCTGGTGCTCTTGCAGATATACCCGATAACGCGGCTTGCGGTATCCAGCCTGGCTATGAACGTGTCCCCTTCAACAACGAGTACTACTGCGCCTATCGACCCGCTGGTGTCCATTCGGCAACTTCAGGCCTGTCGTATTCTGGTGATTAACAGCAAGGGCGGGGCGGGCAAGACTACCGTGGCAACCAATCTGGCGGCGTGGCTGGCGGCTCGCGGTGATGCTACCCTGCTAATTGACGCAGACCCGCAAGCCTCCGCCCACCTTTGGCTTAAATCCCGCAATACCACTTTGCCCCGGGTGTACGGGGTGCACGTTGACGAGACCTCTAAAAACACGCGCGCGTTTCAGTGGCGGGCACCCAAATCAACCCGCTGGTTGATTACAGATTCGCCCCCGGGTCTGAAAGGCGCAGATTTGAACGATATGGTTGCCGACCACGATGTGCTGGTTATTCCGGTATTAGCGTCGGATATAGATATTCGTGCCAGCGCCCGGTTCATCGGGGAGCTGCTGTTAACGCCAATCATGCGCCACAAGCGAAGGCCCGTGGCAGTAGTCGCCAACCGTGTAAAACGCGGAACCAAGGCCTGGAGCCGGTTGCAGAAGTTTTTGAGCAGCTTGAACATTCCCTATCCGTCGACTTTTCGGGATACCCAGAATTATGTCAACGCCTTCGTCGAGGGCAGGGGTATTACGGATTATCCGCCTCACAAGAGCCATATCAAGGATCAGCAGGATTGGCGGCTATTGCTTGAATGGTTGCTCGCCCAGAGCGAAGCTCTACGTCCGCCGGATGCCAGTGGCGGGAGGGAGGCCGGCGAGTAGCCCGCTGTCGACAAGGGTAGCCTTGCGTCATGGCAAAAATATCCTTGTGCAATCTTCGTCGCTGACTTACGATCAAACCTGTTCAATAATTTTGTGAAATACAAACCGACCATGATTCAACTTCATTCCATGAAATGTGCGGCAATTTGCTGGTTTGTGCGACCGGTGAACCCTGTCTGCGCGTCTGGATGAAGAGTCAATAATTTCATTAAAAGGCCGCAGAATTCTGCGGCCTTTTTCGTTTCTGGCCCCAGAATTTTCCGGTAGCTAAAGGAGAGTTTTACCATGGGGCCGTCATTGGCTTACCTCATCGTGATTGCCGTTTGGGCAACCACGCCGCTTGCCATCAAAATCAGCAGTCAGGGCTTTTCGCCGCTGGCAGCGGCTTCGATGCGCTTTGTACTGGCGTCACTCCTTGCCTGTGTGATTGTGGCTTTGGTCTGCCACCGCAGCGGCCTTAAACGCCGACACTGGAAAGCCTACGCCGCGGCCAGCCTCTCTATTTTTCCGAATATGCCATTGGTGTATCTGGCGACAACCTACATTTCGTCCGGTCTGGTGTCGGTGATGTTTGCGACCGCGCCCCTGATTATGGGCTTGCTGTCGGTGCTGATTCTCAAAAAGAATCCGTTCACACCGCTGCGGCTATTGGGGCTCGGCATTTCGCTGTCGGGCCTGATGTTGATCAGCTATGCGCAGTTTGGCGCGGGTGACGCGAGGTATATCGGCATTCTGTTGATGATTGGCTCTACGGTGCTGTTTTCGCTCAGCAATATTTTGCTGAAAAAAATGGATACCAGCGCTATCGATCCTCTGGAGCAAAGTCTGGGAGCGATGGTATTCGCCTTGCCGGGACTTTTGTTGTGCTGGTATGTCCTGGACGGCCAGATACCTGCCATGACACTGGGTGCTGCGAGCGCGGCCATAGTTTATCTGGCGACCGTGGGGTCGCTGCTGGGGTTTATGGCGTTCTACTACGTACTGCGACAGTTGCCCTTTGAGGTGGTCGGACTGGTGCCGCTCATTACCCCGGTGCTGGCAATGTTTCTCGGTGTACTGTTAGCCGGGGAGAGTATTGGCAGGGAATTACAGCAAGGGAGTTTGTTGATTCTCACAGGTTTGGCGGTGTATGAGTTCTTGCCAGGCGTGCTGCGACGCCTGCGCGGCAAGACCGGAACTGACACTGCGATAGCCGGCGCGAACAGGAAGCCGCTAGTTGTCGTCGGCGGTGGTGTTGGGGCTGCGCAGAATCAGTAGGCCACCGCTGACGACAAGCGCCGTGCCGACAAAGGTGGGTGTGTCGGGCACGGCATCCCAAATCGCCCAATCCAGCAGGCCGCTGAATACAATGGCGAAGTAGCTGGTGGGTGCCAATACTGACGACGGCACATAAGAAAAAGCCTTGGTGTAAACGATAAAGGTGATGTACATCACTACGCCGACATAGAGCAGCCACGGCAGGGCGCTGGCCGGGATGGCTTGGTAGTTGAGCGCGAAGAACGGCAGCACAAAAATCAGCGAAATAGTGAAGTAGTAAAACAGTATTCTGCTTTCGGGTTCGGTGCGCGCGAGCTCGCGCGTACCGACCATGGAAACTGCCAGGCCGAGCCCGGAACTCAAGGCAACAAGATCCCACATGCCAACGCCATCCAGACTGGGTCGCAGCACGAGGGTGATACCGGAAAACCCGATGATAAGCGGAATCAGACGCGTGGCGGGAATGCCTGTCCGGTACCAGACAAGGATCACCAAAGGAACAAGCAGCGGTGCGGTATTGCGCAGCAAGGTCGCGTTGACCAGAGGCATATGTTGCATGGCAAGGTAGTAAGTGTAAAAGCAGGAGCAGCCGGCAATGCCGCGTATGGCATGCTGCACAGGCCGTTGGGTAACCAGTGCGCGCCTGCCGCTACGCAGGCACCAGGGCAGGACGAGTAGAAAACAGATCAGGTACTGTGCCAGAACAATGGCTGAAATATGCACTTGTCCGGCCAGATGCTTGCCTGCGGCCGCGACCGTGCTGCCCAGAAAAACCGTCAGGATGCCGAGGCCAACGCCGAGTGCAAATCTGGATGCGGGCGGTTGTGAATTTGGGGGCGTGTTGATGATCTCGGCCTGCGTTATGTTGCACAGCGTTTGTGCAATCAGATGAAAGGTAATTAAGATGCGACACCATTATGATAGCGCCCATCGCAGTCATGTAGTGTAAGGGGTAGATATGGGAATGTGGAAGCAATCGGCGACGGTTGGTGAATTAAACGCCATGCAACAAAACAGTATCGCCTCGTTTCTGGGGATCGAATTCCAGGATATAGGTACAGATTTTATTGTTGCTACGATGCCGGTAAACGAACGCACCAAACAGCCTTTCGGCATATTACACGGTGGTGCGTCGGTGGTTTTGTCTGAAACTCTGGGTAGCGTTGCCGGTGTTCTCTGCGCTGAGCCGGGTTCGGTGGTGGTCGGGCTTGAGGTCAATGCCAATCACCTGCGATCGGCAACCGATGGTGAAGTAACCGGTGTGGTTCGCCCGTTGCACATCGGGCGCAGTACTCAGGTGTGGGAAACGCATATCAGCGATCAGCAGGGTAGAAAGCTCTGCGTGTCGAGGCTGACCGTGATGGTAAAAACCCCGTCAGAATAACGGGGCTGCAGTTTTGGTGGGCGCTATTTGATAGCGGGCAGCGGGTGAACCCTGCGCACAGCCTGAACTTCAATATTCTGCATTTCTTCGAGAATGGTATCGAGTACCTTGCTGATGCGCGTGCAGGTACGGATGGTTTCAATCTGTGGCCAGGCAGCGCGCTCGCCTTCTCGCATCAGACCGACCAGCTCGTCTTCCGATAATTTGGCGAGCAGTTTTCTCATATCGTAAAAGCGGAAACTCGGGACGATATTAATGTCGCCGGAGTATTCCTGTTTGGCCAGGCTGTGCATGCTATTGAGCACCATATTGAGCCTTGGCATATCCCGTAGATAGTTTTGCGAGATAAAACGCTGGGAATCGAGCACCTCGGTCAGAGCCGAGCGGCCGATGCTGGCAGCGGCTGTCGCGAAACCACCGCGCTTTTTCTTGCGGCTGATAAACGGCAGCACCACCGGGTTGATCTGGCTGACAATAAAATGATTAACCCCGTACATACGCGACAGGCGCTTGGCGGGAAGGTCGTCGGAAATCGAGCCGTCTATCCACTTGCGTGAGGCGAGATAGGGCTGGCTGTCGCCATATACGTTTTTGGCTTGTAGCGTCACGGGTGGGTACACGCCGGGTACTGCGCAGGAGGCCAGTACCGCCGAGCGAATATAGACGTTGGGCGATGCAATTGCATTTAACAGGCGCGAGGTTTGGTGGGTCTCGGCAGGTGCAATGGAAATGCTGATCTGGCGGCCGGTTTTCTTGTAAGCCTCTTCAAAAGTCATATCCGGGATCAGGCGGTTGATAACACTTTGCAGGTCGTGAATATCGATATGCGCCCGTGCGCCACGAAACATGCGGTTAAACCAGCTCGCTTCCTGTTTGGCTTCGAATGCGAGATGTTTCGCATCCATAAACTGGTCCATTTCATCATCGGTATGCGTGCCAAGCACAGCCGCCACCAGCGAACCGGCGCTGGCGCCCGAAATAACGTTGGGCAGCAAGTCTTGCTCGAGCAGGGCCCGCACCACGCCAATGTGATAGAAGCCCAAAGCGCCGCCGCCACTCAACATCAGGGCAGAGCGGCCGTAGCATTGGCTGGCGCGCTGAAAGAAGTCGAGCTTGTCTTCAAAGTCGATGTTTTTGTTTTCGGTGTTGGCGATATGGTTGAGGGAGTCGGCAATCTCCTCTACGTAGTTCTCGATAAGATGTTTGGTGCCAAACTTGGAGCGCGAGTGAACGGCGGCCTTGCCCATGCCGCCCATATTGCCGTGAATGCCTTCGTTCAGGGTAAACAGTAAACCAACGTCATCGTGGCGGCTGCGCAGGGCGCGCAGCCGGTCCAGGCGGTAGCGAATGGAAACGTGGTCGTAGAGGCGCGTTTGGTCCATCTTGCGCCATTGCGCAAGCCCCGCCAGATCATCGTGGGCCTGTGCTGCCTTGGCCCACTGCTCGTAGGTATCGGCCGTGCGCATGCGATCTTCAAGCTGGGTACGTCGTCGTAGAGGTAGTTGCACCTTGTTTCCTTAACCACTCGGATAGATAGTGACACCGTCCACATTGTAGTGGCTGCGCGGCAGGAATAACAGCCGGCACACGCTATGTCACAAAAAGGCAGATACTGTTACCAAGCAGGGTGCCAGGGTTGTATGACGGCATGATGACGGCAAGGCCGTTGCCCCAGGGTAGCCCCTCGTGGAACAGCTACAATAGCGGAAATAGTGCTCTGAAATGCCCGCCGGCTTCGCGTATACTTCGCGTTTTACACACCGCACTCAGGGATGATGATGTCTGCAGGTTCAAAGTCTATGGCGCAAAATCAGTTGCAATCCAGGCGCCCCATGCAACTCGCCGAATTGGGCGTACGCGGCTCAATGCGTTTGTTTCAAACCTTTGCGACGGTGTACCCCAAAGCCCTGCGCTGGATTTATCGCTGGAGCCCGCCGTCGCCTGCCGAAATGCGTGAGCTGTTTGAAACGCTGGGCGTAACCTATATCAAGTTTGGTCAATTTATCGCCAGCTCTCCGTCTATTTTCCCCAAAGAGTATGTCGACGAATTTCAAAAATGCCTCGACCAGACACCGGCCATCCCGTTCCGTAAGGTGAAAGCCATTATTGAGAGTGACCTGGGCAAGCCGCTGGATAGAATCTATTCCTATATAGATGAGCGTCCGCTGGCATCGGCCTCCATAGCCCAGGTTCACGCTGCTACCCTGACTACTGGTGAAGACGTAGTGGTCAAGGTGCAAAAGCCCGGCGTCAGAATGACACTCACCACGGATCTGAATGCCGTTTATTTGCTCACCCGCCTGTTTGAAATGATCGTGCCCAATCTTGACCGCGGGGCGGTGGCCGATATTGTTGAAGAGATGTATCAGGCAATGCTCGATGAGTGCGATTTTGTCAAAGAGGCTGATAACCTCACCCAGTTTGGGCGCTATCTGTCGAGTACCGGGAATACCTCCGTTCTGGTGCCCAGGCCCTACCTTCAGGCCAGCAACGAACGCGTTTTGACCATGGAGCGCTTTTACGGGGTAGCCCTGACCGATATGGATGCGTTGGAAGCCTCGGGGCACGATGCCGCGCAAAGCCTGTTCAATGCCATGAATACCTGGTTTGCAAGCCTGACCCAGTGTGATTTTTTCCATGCGGATCTTCACAGCGGTAACCTGATGTTGCTGGAAAACGGCTGTGTCGGGTTTATTGATTTTGGCATGGTCGGGCGCATCAAACCTAGTGTCTGGGAGGCGACGTTTGCGCTCTTTATGGCGGTAAATCAGCAAGATTACGCTCAAATGGCCAAATCCATGCTGGCCATTGGTGTCACCCGCAAGGAAGTCAACGTGGACGAGTTGGCGCGCGACATCGAAAAACTGTTCCGCAGGCTCGACGCTATGGAGCCTGAGTATCTGCTCGGTAGCGGTGGTAGCGAGCCCGATGGCGTCACCAATCTTATGACCGAATTGGGAGACATCGCCAAGAGCTACGGTATTCGCTTTCCGCGCTCGTTCACGATGCTGTTAAAGCAGTTTTTGTACTTTGACCGCTATATGGATCTGCTCGCCCCCGGCGTTAATATCTTTGGCGACGAGCGCTTCGACCTTTATCAGGAATAGCGTGCTCGAATTGAAACAATCTGTAATGGTCAGAGCCTTGCAGATAGGCTTCAATAGGTCGCCATAATTTCCATAAAAGGTTCTGAAACCATGTCGTTTATCCGCGTAGAGAAGCCGCGCCCCCACGTTACCCAGATTACCCTGAACCGCCCCGAGCGGATGAATGCCATGGCTTTCGATGTGATGGCCCCGCTGAGAGAGGCGCTCGAAGAAGTCAGTTTTGACAACGATACCCGGGTGGTAATTCTGACCGGTGCCGGCGAGGGCTTTTGTTCCGGTGCCGATCTGGAAGACCCCGGCTATATGTCTATCTTTGACGGCCTGACGGTTCCCGGTATCGCGCGCCGTGCCATGAAGGTGCTGGATGACGTTATTAAAACGATTCAGGATATGCACCAGCCCGTTATCGGGGCAGTCAATGGCGCGGCGATTGGTGGTGGTTTTTGTCTTGCAATGTCGACGGACATTCGCATTGTTTCCAAGAAAGCTTATTTCCGTGCGGCGGGTATTAACAACGGGCTTACTGCCGCAGAGTTGGGGCTGAGTTACATATTGCCGCGTGCTATAGGCTCCAGCCGGGCTTTTGAAATCATGCTGTCGGGCCGTGACGTTAATGCAGAAGAAGCCGATCGTATTGGTATGGTGTCCAGAGTGGTAGCCCATGAGCAGCTTCTGGAAGAGTGCTACACCATGGCCGAGCGTATCGTGGGTTTTAGCCAGTTGGGCGTCGAAATTACCAAGCAGATGTTGTGGGCCGGTCTGGAGGCGGGTAGTCGTCACGCGCATATGAATCACGAAGGGCATGCACAGTTATTTGTCAGAATGACGACCCAGAATTTTGAAGAAGCAATCAAGGCACGAAAGCAGGGTAGAGTGCCAGTGTTTAAGGATTGATGTGACGCCTGCAACGCTGCGCTTATGCCGGCCTACATTTGCGTGTAGGCCCGATTAAGCGCAGCGTATCGGGCGGAGATCGGGATGAATCAGAACAGCCTAAGGGCTGCTCTGACCCTGCGGGCAGCGCCGCTGCGCGGCTTGTTCAAAATGCTGGTGCATTTTGTGATTCGCTGCCGCTCACCCTGAAGGGCTGCCCTTCGGCAGTCCAAACTGGCTGAGGTCAGTTTGTCGAACCCTGCGAGGGTTCTTGCCAGCCCAAACCAATAAATAAAAAACCCGGCGCAGTTTGGTAGAGGAGGGTTTTTTGAACGATCGGGATGAATCAGAACAGCCTAAGGGCTGCTCTGACCCTTCGGGCAGCGCCGCTGCGCGGCTTGTTCAAAATGCTGACGCATTTTGTCGAACCCTGCCAGGGTTCTTGCCAGCCCAAACCGATAAATAAAAAACCCGGCGCGCGGCCGGGTTTTTTATTTATGGCGGTGAGGGAGGGATTCGAACCCTCGGTACGTTGCCGTACACACACTTTCCAGGCGTGCTCCTTCAGCCACTCGGACACCTCACCAAAACTTTTGCTCTTTATGGCCCACATTCGAGCCATTGAGAAGGGCCGCTACTCTATAGAATTGCCCTTGAAATGGCAATAACAAAGCCGGCATTGCCGCTCGGTAAGCTGCCGGAGGTATGGGCTTGTGGTAAGCTTTCGGCCTCGGAAATCAGACGGTTTTAGTGATGTTGAAGTGTGCCATTGTGCCGGTAACGGCCTATCAGCAGAATTGCAGTGTGTTGGTGTGTGAGGCAACGGGGAGAGCCGCAGTTGTTGACCCTGGCGGGGATGTTGACCGGATTAAGGCCGCGATTGAGCAGTTGGGCGGTACGCTGGACCGGATTTTCCTGACCCACGGCCATATGGATCACTGCGCGGCGGCTGACGATATGCGTCAGGAATTTGGTGTGCCGATTATCGGCCCCCAGAAGGAAGATAGTTTCTGGATTGATAAGCTGCCGGATTGGTGTCAGATGTCCGGTTTTCCGCACGCGGAGGCTTTTGTGCCGGATCAGTGGCTGGAGGACGGCGATACGGTCACCCTTGGCGAGCAGACCTTTCAGGTCAGGCACTGCCCGGGGCATACGCCCGGTCACGTGATTTTCTTTCATGAGGGCATGCGCCTCGCGATGGTTGGCGATGTGCTGTTTCAGGGGTCCATCGGGCGAACGGATTTCCCGATGGGTGACTACGATACGCTGATTGCCTCGATACAGCAGAAACTCTGGCCGCTGGGTGACGACATTACCTTTATTCCCGGACACGGCCCGACATCGACCTTTGGGCAGGAGCGCAAGACCAACCCCTTTGTCGCTGATACCCGCTTTGGCTGATCACTAAGAATAAGAGTTCAATAGAAAGAGAGCGCATGAATAAACGTCGGGTATTACTGGGGCTGTTGCTATGGGTGACTGCCAATGCCTACGGGCAAACCCACTGCGACAACCGTAAAATTGACACCTCGGCTACCGGTGGCGGCTGGGGGTATGGTCTGGACAACCATCGCTATCAGGCCGACAGTCGAATTACGCCCGCCAACGTGCAGCAACTTGAGCTCGCCTGGGTTTTCAAGCTGGACGACAAAAAAGACCCGCATTCATTTCCGCTCGTGACCCGGGACTCCGTGGTGGTGGGTAGCCGCAGCGGCGTGCTGCATGCACTGGGCAAAGATTCGGGCTGCGTGCGCTGGCAGTTTGATGCCGGCGATGATATTCGCACCGCTATTGTTGCGGGTGATGGGGGGCTGATTTATTTCGGCACCGCTGGCGGTGAAGTTATTGCGCTGAACCTTGCCGATGGCAGTTTGGCCTGGCGCAGCAAGGTACACTCGCACTTCGCCGCCATGGTGACCGGTTCGCCGACCTATCACGATGGCCGCTTGTATGTGCCGGTATCGTCGTTCGAGATGTTTGTTGCCGTGATTCCGGTTTATCCCTGCTGTGACTTTCAGGGCGCCGTGGTGGTATTTGATGCCAAAACCGGCAAGTATCTGTGGCACCGTAACACCATTGACGAGCCGGCCAAAAAGGTGGGTACGCGCTGGTTTGTAATTCCCCGCTATGCGCCTTCCGGGGTGCCGGTATGGTCTGCGCCGGCGATCGATACACAGCGGGCGCAAATTGTCATCGGTACCGGTGAGAACTATTCGGCCCCGGCTTCGGCCAACAGCGATTCGATTATGGCGCTCAACCTGAAAGACGGAAAAGTGCGATGGAGCAAGCAATTTACGGCGAACGACACCTGGAATGTGTCGTGTGAAACACCGTTTACAGCCAATTGTCCGGAAAATGCGGGCCCGGATTTTGATTTCGGTGCGCCGCCTATTCTTCACACCCTGCCGGGCGGGCGGCATATCGTGTTGGCGGGTCAAAAATCCGGCATGGTATATGCCTTGAACGCCAAAGATGGGGAAGAAATCTGGCGATATCGCTCGGGTCGCGGCGGCAAACTCGGGGGCATCCACTGGGGTATGGCCATCGATCCGCGTAAAAATCGCCTTTTTGTGCCAATAAGTGACCGAACCAGCAGCTGGATCATCAGTCGGGATACTGAAGGGCCGGCCCGCAGCGGAGTCATCGCGCTGGATATCGCCACCGGCAGGGAGCTATGGCACGCTCCGGTCGTGGGTGGCTGCAACAACCGTGAAGATTGCCACGAAGGGGTGTCGGCCAGTTTAACCAGCAGCGCGGGCCTGGTGTGGGCCGGGGGGCTGGACGGAATATTGCGTGTCTTTGACAGTGCAACCGGCGAGCCGGTCTGGTCATTTGATACCTGGGGGCCGCTCACCGCCGTCAACGGGCTGGCAGAGGGCGGCTCGATGGATGTGCATGGCGCTTATGTCGACAGGGACATGGTCTTTGTCTCGTCCGGTTACAATAGTTTTGATCAGAAAGGTGGCAATGCCTTCGTCGCATTCCGCTTACCGAAGGAGTAGGGTAAAACGCTTATGAGCGACAAATTGACTCATATCGACGCGCAGGGTAATGCGCAAATGGTGGATGTCACCGATAAGGCGGTAACTTCTCGCGAAGCGTTGGCTCAGGCTGTTATCAGTATGAAACCGGAAACGCTGGCGATGATCATTGCCGGTGATCATAAAAAGGGCGATGTACTGGCAGTGGCGCGCATTGCGGGTATTCAGGCGGCAAAGAAATGTGCAGACCTGATCCCCCTGTGTCATCCCTTGATGCTGAGTTCGGTCAAGCTGGAATTGCGCCCTGATGAAACTGCAAACTGCGTGCGCATTGAAGCGCGCTGCAAACTGGCCGGCCAGACCGGCGTTGAGATGGAGGCGCTTACGGCGGCCTCGGTGGCGGCTTTAACCGTGTACGACATGTGCAAAGCGGTAGACAAGGGCATGGTGATCAGCGACCTTAAACTGCTTGAAAAAAGTGGTGGTCGCTCCGGTGACTGGCGGGCAGCGCCATGATCAGGGTGCTGTTCTTTGCCAAGTTGCGCGAAAGTCTGGGCCAGTCGGAATATCAGGCAGAGGTCGCCGAGTCACCGCTGACGGTGGCGGCGCTCCGGGAATGCATTCTGAATGCCCGGCCTGACTGGAGAGAGTCGCTCTGCGCTCCGAATGTCATTGTGGCCTGTAACCAGGAAGTTGTGGGGCTTGAAAGTCGGGTCAGTGACGGCGACGAGGTCGCCTTCTATCCGCCGGTGACAGGAGGCTGAGCTATGGTGCCGCCCGTGACCATTCGCGTGAGCGAAGCGGATTTTGATGTCGGCGCCGAGACGGCGGCGATACTGGCGCACTCAAAGGGTATTGGCGGGCTGGCCAGTTTCGTTGGTGTTATGCGCGACAACAACGACGGTAGTGCCGTGCAAGCCATGCGGCTTGAGCACTATCCTGCCATGACCGAAAAATCACTCGCCGCTATTGTTGAGCAAGCCCAAACACGCTGGTCGTTAATGGCTGTTACCCTTGTTCATCGGGTAGGCGAACTGAAACCCGGCGACCAGATTGTGCTGGTGTTGACGGCGGCGGCGCACCGGGGAGACGCATTTTCAGCCTGCGAGTTCATTATGGATTATCTGAAAACGCGCGCGCCGTTCTGGAAGAAGGAAATCACGGAGCACGGCGAGCGCTGGGTGGATGCGCGTTGCTCGGACGACAGCGCCGCCGAGCGCTGGAGCGAGTAATCGCAATACCGTCTTCTAGTCAGTTCGGACGTTAAATTTGCCGTTCAGCCGTGTATAATGCGCGGTCTTTATCTCATCTGAAAACAGGAATAATTATGAGCCTGGATAGCCGCGAATTCCGTAATGCGTTGGGCCGCTTCCCGACCGGTGTGTGCGTGATAACTGCTAATCCCGAAGGTCACGAACCCTTTGGTATGACAGTCAATTCTTTCGCCTCGGTCTCGCTTGACCCCGCACTCGTACTGTGGAGTCTGCAGAACGATTCCGAATGTTTCGAGGCTTTCGAAAAAGCTGACAGATATGCGGTTAATATACTGGCCTCTGACCAGATTGCCATGTCCAACCTCTACGCCAAAAAGGGCGACCACACTCTGGATAAGGCGCACTACACCATTGGTCGTCATGGTACGCCTTTGCTTCGCGGCGCCCTGACCAGTTTTGAATGCGATATTTGGGCTCGCTACCCCGGTGGCGACCACATCATATTGGTGGGCAAGGTCGAGTCCATGCAAAACAATGCCGCAGACAACCCCTTGCTGTTCTTCTCGGGCAAATACCGCGAGTTGCGCTAATGAAATATTGCAGCGAATGCGGAAAGGCGGTGGAGCATAAAATCCCGGAAGGGGACGATCGGCTGCGCCACATCTGCACTCGCTGCAACATTATTCACTATCACAATCCCCGGGTTATCGTGGGCTGCCTGATCAGTCAGGGCGAGCAGGTCTTGCTTTGCCGGCGTGCCATTGAGCCGCGTAAAAACTACTGGACAATACCCGCAGGGTTTCTCGAAAACGGTGAAACCATGTTGCACGGTGCCCTGCGTGAATCGCAGGAAGAAGCCTGCGCCGAGGTAGATAACGAGTCTCTGTACCGCTTGTTTGATATTCCCTACATTAATCAGGTTTACGTGTTCTACCGGGGTGAGCTGCGTGGCAATCACTACGGCATTGGCCCCGAAAGCCTCGAAGTCAAACTCTTCGATGAAAAGGATATTCCCTGGAGCGAGCTGGCATTTCCGGTGGTTACCGATTTGCTGACCGAATACTTTCAGGACAGGAAATCCGGGAACTTCCCGGTGCGTGTGGAACAACCCGGACCGTTATGGGCGGAGCACACAGGATGGAGCAACAAGCCGCGCTGAGTCTTCAAGGCTCATTTTGGCCTGCCGCGGCCCTACTATAAGAGAGTAAAATGACGACGCTTCCCATGTTGATCGGCGCCCTTGTGTTTGGCCTGTTACTAGGCGGGCTTATTGGCGATTTGCGCCGTCGCCACCTGGCGCAAAAAGAATTGCAGGCGGGCAAGCTGGAAACCAGCGGTCTGGCGATCAAACTGGAAGCGGCGGTCAGTCAGAGCCAACGCTTCAGTGCAGAGCTCAAGGAAGCTCGCGAGCAGAATCAATTGTTGGCCAGTGACAAGGCCAGCCTTGGTACGCGTCTCGAAGAGCAGGCACGCATTAACGAAGAAAAGCTCAAATTGCTTGAAAGTGCACGCGAACAACTGTCCATGCAGTTTAAACAGCTCGCTGACTCCATTTTTGAAAACAAGCAGCAGAGTTTCAGTCAAAGCAGCAAGCAAACCCTCGAAACCATGCTTAATCCCTTTCGCGAACAGCTCAAGGAGTTCCGCAGCCGGGTCGATAGCATTTATGATCAGGAAACCCGCGATCGCAGCTCATTGAAGGAGCAGCTTTCCCAGTTGCACCAGATGAATCAGCGCATGAGCACCGAGGCGTTGAATTTGACGCGGGCGCTGAAAGGCGACAGCAAGGCGCGCGGCAACTGGGGTGAAGTCATTCTTGAGCGGGTTCTCGAAGAGTCCGGCCTGCGCAAAGGGCATGAATACGAAACCCAGGCGAGTTTTACCGAGGCGGACGGTCGCCGTCTGCAGCCCGATGTGATTGTGCATCTGCCTGACAACAAAGACATTGTCATTGATGCCAAGGTGTCACTTGTCGCCTACGAGCAATACACCAGCGCTGAAGATGAGTCCGAGCGCAAACAGGCCCTGCAGGCTCATGTCCGCTCAATCAAGGCGCATATAGACGGGCTGAGCCTGAAATCCTACGAGCACATAGAAGGGCTTAATACCCTGGATTTTGTGCTGATTTTTGTGCCCATCGAATCCGCCTTTATGGCGGCCTTTGACAGTGATCCGGAATTGTTCCGGTCGGCGTATGAGAAAAATATTATTGTTGTAAGCCCAACCACCTTGCTGGCTACCTTGCGCACCGTTCAGAGCATCTGGCGCTACGAGCATCAGAACCGCAATGCCGAGACCATTGCGCGCGAGGCCGGGGGGCTGCATGACCAGTTTGCCTTGGTGCTGACTTCGCTAGAAGATCTGGGCAAGCATATTGATCGCAGCCGCGAGGCCTACGATAAAACCGTTGATCGTATCAGTAGGGGACGGGGCAATCTCGTGCGACGGGTAGAACGCCTTGAAAAGCTGGGCGCCAAGGTCAAGAAGACCCTCCCCAAAAAGTTTTCCGACGAAGGCGGCGATGAAGACCCGCTGCTCGATAGCGACGATCAGACATAGAGGAGTAAGTTATGGCACACCCTAAAGTTGGCAATATGGCCCCGGCCTTGAGTCTACAGGATCAGGACGGTAACAAGGTTTCGCTCAAAGACTTCAAGGGCAAAAGCAATGTCGTGCTGTACTTTTATCCCAAGGCGATGACGCCCGGTTGTACGGTACAGGCCTGCGGTATTCGTGATAGCAAGGCAGCCTTCAAGAAACTCGACACAGTGGTGCTTGGTGTTAGCCCGGATCCAGTTGCCCGCCTGCCGCGATTTATTGAAAAGCAGAGCCTGAACTTCACCCTGCTGTCGGATGAAGATCATGCCATTGCCGATAAATATGGCTGTTGGGGCATGAAGAAGTTTATGGGGCGTGAATTTATGGGGCTGATCCGCACTACCTTCATTATCGGGAAAGACGGACGCTTGCTGCACGTTATGGACAAGTTCAAAACCAAGACCCATCACGATGATGTGCTCGCTTGGCTCAAGCAGAATCTGTAACAGGTTCGGGTCGTGCCGCTGCCCCGGCGCGGCCAATCTGCCCGGTAATCCGTGCTAGAATAACCAGTCTGGCCCTTCGTTTTCGCAGCACCCTGGTGGTTCCATGAAAAAATTTATGTATACGGCGATAACACTGCTGACACTGGGTATTGTGTTTGGCTCCGTGTTCGGCTGGATTGAGTTTCGGGACCGCATGATAGGCAGTTTCATGGCTGCCTACGTACCGCCCGCAGTGGGCGTGGAAGCTGAACCTGCCATGGCAGGCCAGTGGGACAATACGCTGGCGGCCATTGGCACCATTCAAGCCGTGAACGGCGTTGACATCACTACCGAAGTTGGTGGGCTGGTGCACGAAATTTACTTCGCCTCAGGGCAGGCGGTAGAAGAAGGCGACGTGCTGATTCAGCTGGATGACGAGATAGAGCGCGCCAACCTTAAAAGCTTCAAAGCCCAATTGCGTCTTGCCAAAATCAACTACGATCGCGATGCCAGATTACTGCGAAGCAATTCGATTTCCCGCACCAATTTCGACAAGGTCGAGGCGACCCTGCACGATATGCAGGCGCAGGTCGAAAGTACCCAGGCAA
>Ga0213833_1001264_pt1 | contig 18635 bp, 21 predicted proteins | sample SWATP21_FD_160575 | JGI IMG/M metagenome (GOLD analysis project Ga0213833, IMG submission 160575) | Coastal seawater microbial communities from Marineland, Florida, United States - SWA TP2 #1 | ecosystem: Environmental > Aquatic > Marine > Coastal | place: USA: Florida | collected 2016-08-14
GGGGAGAAAAGAAAGGGAGGAAGAAACTAGTGGAAAGGGCTTCATCACAAAAGAGTGTGGAGCAAGGGCAGTGACGTCCGTCCGCATGCGACGAGGACGCTGCGAGCACACCTCTCACTGCCATCCACCACCATCCGACAAGCCCATGGAGCCATACCCTGGATGGGAACCGAGAGACCCATCCACTCCGGCACGGGCAGCGCCGCCTACATTGCTGGCGGCACTCCCACCACGACGGCGGGGCTTGCGGAAGTGCTGCTCGCAGTAATAAATGTTCCGTGAGTTCGGGTAAGCCATGAACTCTTCGTTGCAGCCATAGCGGCAACAAACGGCACGAATCGTTTGGTGATCAACACAGCGCCATCCTGACCGGGGAACGGGTTTGGGGCCGACCCAAACACCCGTGCGGCCACAGTCAGGCATGACGCAGGTCACATCAACCTTCTTGGGTTCATCATGGCGCCTGAACCAAAGCAAACAACAACCACAAGCGCGCGGGCACACACACAGTGAACACCCAAGACGGAGAGTCAAGACATGATCCGGCACACTTCAATCACAAACACCAAACGTACACTGGAGCGCCGTCAGAAACATACTTGTACTCCGCGTGCCCGTGCACGTGCCCGTTGGCAAGGGTCAAGCCAGGTGCGGGGCGACCAGCATTGTACACGTGTGTCGGGGCACTCGGTGCGGTGCCAGCGCCGTACGCGGCGCCGGTTTGTGGACCAGCGAGGTGTGTAGGGGGAGCCGGTCCTCCAACCGGCGCGCGCGGGGTCGCGTGCGGGGGCATGGACAGACGTGGCGTGGTGTTGCTGGGGTACCATGCATCACCTCCGACGGTTGCAGAAGCAGCGGGTGGCATGTAGTACTCCAACTGTGGGGAAGCGCGCCCTGCCGACGGTGATGGCACACGATGCGTCGGACGACTGGAGAGGTAGCCACCCGCGGATGAGGGCGAACGCTGAGAGTACTCAGTCGAGGAAGAGGAAGCGTGCATGTATTGCGGCGGAGCGCGCTGTTGCTGGGAATGGTGCCGTGTGCGAGGCTGGGCCTGCTGTTGCACCTGCAGCACAGCAGCCGCGTGGCTCGAAAGCTGATGCTGATGTGGGTGCTGTTGGTGCTGGAGCTGGCGCTGTTGGAGTTGGCGCTGCTGATGCTGGTGTGTGTGTGTGTGCTGGTGCTGCGACTGGCGATGGTGGTGACCGGCTGTCACATGCGGGGGTGGCAAAGCGCCACCCATGCTCATGCTGAGGCCCACGCCAGCACCGGCACCGGCACCAGCGCCAGCTCCCACACCAGCTGCCACGCCGGCACCCGCACCCGCACCCATGTTGAGCGTGCCGCCCATGTCCATCAACGGCGGCGAGGTTGTGGCGCCACTGGGGCTGTACGAGGACACATATCCACCAATCTGACGCCCGCCGTGGTGGAGTCCGTTGCCATAGTTGCCATAGTTGCCATGGGAGGCCACATGCGCGTGTGAATGCGCGGGATGTGGGTGGGGGTGGGGGTGGGGGTGAGACGCGTGCCCAACTGCAGCTACGCTCCCGGCGTTGGTCGCATAATGCGTGCCGCCTCCGCCGCCACGGGACGCACCGCTTGGCGGCTGGACAGAGGCGGGGTGGTGGGGGTGTGGCCGCCGACCATGGGCTGAGCGCGCCCCGCCGCCGCCTGGACCCGCGCCGACACCCGCGCCGACGCCCGCATGCACATTGCCAACGTCCATGGGGGGCCGCATGTGCGACACCGCGGGTCCAGGCGGCGGCGGGGGCGGCGGGATGAGCACCAGCTTCCCACCGACCGTGGACAGCGCCGCCGCGATGTGGATCGAGTCTCCGCCGGCGGGGATGGGCGGCGGCGGCGCCAAGGAAAGCGGTGGCAGAGGGTGCCGTGGCGGCGGTTCACTCGCCGGCAGCGGGGGTGGGGACGGTGCGGTGGTAGCGCCCGTTGACACGGAGCCAGCGCTTGAACGACGCCCAGTGTGGGCTGCTGCGATGCCGCCAGACGGCGGCACGCCGGCCTTGGTGGCGAGGACGGGTGTGGTGGTTGCGGAATTGGGAAGTGACATGGTGGAGGAGGCAACCGAGACGTGGGGCGAGGTGACAGACAGCAAAGACCCCGAGGAGAGGGCAGGCGCAGACAACTGAGAAGACGCCGGCATTGCTGCAGTGCGAACGCCCTGACCAGCGTCGGCTGTCTCGCCACGGCCAGTGGCTGTGCTCCCACCAATGAGGATGCTTCGGTGCTGGCGACCGCCAAGCAGCAGCGCTGAGCCCGGCATAAACTGCTTTTCTCCGTTCTCAGAAGACGTGCTCAGTGACACCAAGCGCTTCGATCCAGGGAGGTCAACCAGACTGGACGATGAGGCGGTGCTGATGGTGCTGGCATATCCGTCGTCTGCCGTCGCACACGTCGTGTCGCAGGTGCTCCCGATACCGGCAGCGTCCAACACCATGTTCCATTCCATGGTCATCGCAGTGATTGTATCTCCTTGATCATCTCCATGGTCTTCGCCTTCACCTTCGTCGCCAACGGCGCCGTCGACGTCACCATCCGCGTCGTTGTCGCTGTCTTCCAAGGAGGTGGACGCCAGAAGCATGCTGGGGAGCATGCTCCACATCTTGGCGGACTCGTCAGATGACGTGGAGTGAACAACTTTGTGTTGCCCCTCGGCTCCGGTGTTGGCATCACTGGCATCAGCGCCGTTGCTGCATGTCTCTCCCTCACCGTGGCGAGCAACGTCGCCCGGGTTCGCAGTCCCTGCGCCCGCCCCCAACTCTTCGTCAGCGACAGCCGTCTCGGAGCGACGCCGGGCATCCGTATGGCTCGAAGCGTCGCCGTCAGAACGGGTTGTGCACGGCTTGGACTGCGTTTCGGAATCCAAGAGTTGGAACAAGCGCTCTCGCTTCTCTTGGGGCAGGTTGCACAGGGTGACCCAGGAGAAAGGGGAACGCTGCACCAGTCGGAAGTTCGTGTACGCCATGCTCAGTGTGAGGAACGTCGACGCCTGGTACTGCATGGCGCCGGATGGGGTGTTTTTCACTGACACTGCCAAGGCTAGGGACGGTGGTGCATCGATGCGCTCCGAAAACACGAGTGGCAGCAAAAACTGGAGCTTGCCGCAATACACTGCGAACGTGGGCAAACACAACAGCGTGACCACCGACACTTGGCCGCGACGGCACAGACACAAACCCGCCGTACCTGCTTGACCGCTCACATTTGTCTTGTTGTAGTAGAACTGTGGGAGCGCAAGGCAGTAGTCACACTGCAGCCGGGCTCGAACGCGGGCCAAGGCTTGCTTCACAGACGCCACCAGCGACTTGAGCACCTCCTCGTCCACGTCCTGGTCCGGCGGACAGGGAGGCACTAAGCCGGCGGTAACGAAACGCCCGTAGGAGTTGCCAATGTTCCACGACCCCACATTCTGGCACACGCGCGAAAGAACAAACACTGTCAGCTTCGGCCACGTGGACGGAGTCGTCGAAGAACGCGCCCAACAACTTACAAACACAAAGTTGGCGGTCGGGTCAAACATCACGCGAGGGTCACGCGGCGAGAAGTATGTGGCTGGACGCGGCAACTTGCCACGAATGCTGTCCCAGCATGGATCTGACTCGGGTCGCACAGAGTCAAGCGTCGCAACGAATGGAGGGAACGACTTGGCGGTGGCCGGGTTGTTTACGCGCCGGTGCACATTTGCCGTGAAGAGAATGAACAAGTAATCACCGGTTGACGTGCGCAAACCCGTGTTGAAAGTTGCCCAGTTCGGTGGATACGTGGTAGCGTCGACGCAGACGCGAAGCTGCTCGAGTAGCCTCACAAATGTGAACTGCATGTAGCGCACCTGCACAGGGTCAAGAGTCCAACAGCGAAGTGTCAGCAACCACTCCAAGCGCACATCCATCAACAACAGCAACCGCAACAGCGCAAACAAACCAGTGAGGGCTCTCGCCACTGGATACCATGAGGTTCTGGAGCTGCCTCCATGAGTCGGGCCCAGAAGCCAGGCTCAAACCAAGCGAACTTCTGCAGGTCCCCTGCTGGGACTGGGACAGCAGCAAGCACCGCAGCGCCGTCGCTGACTCCATCAAGGCGCTTGGTGCCAGCGCGCAGGTACAACAGTGTGCTTTCATGAAGCTTTGTGACACACGCGGGAAGCGGTTCGCCAGGTGTTTCTGCGTCCGCGGCAGCACGAGGTGAACAAGGCTCCGAACGAGTTCGGCTCGTTGCTGACGCAGCTGACAGCTTCTGGGGCACGCGCGTCGACATGAATGGCTGTCCGTGATGACTCATGACGTTTGTCATGGTAGTGGAGTGGGTTGGCACACCGATTGTGCTTCTTGGCACACGGCTGGGGTGAGCGCCATGCATGGTGTCGCCCAGTGAAGCTCCGCCAGCGCACCGAAGAGCGGGTGTGGCCACGAAAGCTTGCTGCGCGCACTCACAGCCACAGCGTCGCGACAGGCCCAATGCACAGGGGCAAACCCACTAGTAGGTGTGCCTAGAAGGCGGTCCCGGGGCGTGGGTGGGATAAGCCTCAGGGCGTGGTGGGTGAAACCGACAATGAAAGTTGCGTGTTCACGGGTGACCAGAAGCCGATTGCTCAGCACGCCGGTTTTGTAAGACGACAAAAGTGGTTTTGAGGAATTTTCAGGTGAATGGTGTCAGTTTTTATGATGTAATAAAATCGTATTCAGCTGTCACACGTGACGTTGGGACGTCACACACAGCTGCCTCGCTTTGGCACTCCAGACAACAGATGCGGGAGCCGCACTCAGTCACTTCTGCTAGTAGCTTGTTTATGTGCGTTCAACACCACCGCAAGCCCAAGTTGGCTTCATTTTGGAGCAGATTGCGGCCAACTGCCGTTTACTTCAAGCTGCGCCCAATACACGTGTACGTATTTGCTCTGACTGCTTCACCTTGCCTCACACAACGAGACGCGAAGCAGCCGAAGCACTGGCAATTGGTCACTCATAATGCACGCGTGGCATCGCTCGACCACCTTGGAGACGCCGGTTGGGGTCATTAGCAGCTTGGGCGACCAAGTACAAACCACCACCGAGCCCACCAAACACTGCGGAGATGTAATATCACGTCACGCGCGTTAGCTGCGTGTCAAGAGTGACGAGTCGCAGCGACCACCAAGACGTACCCAAAGCAATGATACCAGTCACCGCAGCCGTGGCACCAAGGCCAGCGACGAGGAAGAACAACGTGCCGCTCAGAACACCCGGGCCCCATGTGTAAATGAAACCAACCAACGACACGAGGAAAGCAACGAGCATCAGCAACAGCCCGAAGGTCAGGTTGAATACAAACTTCACAAGCAAGCCGAGGAGGAAAGAACCAATGGACTCGTCACGGCGCATTTGGAACATGGAGAAAAACGCATCGTAGAACGTAGCGCGCTTTGCAACTCCCTGAATGGAATGGCAAGTTGGAAAATGGTGACGAGAACGCGAGCAAGTCATGGACAGAAGCACACGAACCTTGCCTGCCTCCACAGACGACCAGAAAGACTCTCGCGCTTCTTCTACGGCGTACTCGCTCCAAATGCCCACGACTTGTCGGGCCTCCGCCATAATTGCATCCCTCTGCGCTACGAGGTCGGCAAGTCGTGCCTCTGCGGCTTCCAGCGCTGGCAACCTTTCCTCCACACGGACGCGCCACTGTGGTCTCCACCGCCAGAACCAGACACGAACTTCATCAACATATTCTCGTTCTTGCTCCACAGCAATGTACGCTGCCCGCAACTCCCTGACAGGCACCTTGGCCATAGTGTCGTCGAACTGTCGTTGCATCGCTGAGACGCCACAGAGAAACAAGGACACTCACAATGCGTGTCTTCTGCGGCACATCTACAACACCAGAACACACAATGTGCACGGCATGAACAACTTGCACGGTGCATACACACCTTCAGTGACCACCACGGGGGCTGGTGCATAGAGAAAAGACAGCGCCAGCAGCACCCAAAGAACAAGAAAGCTGCTCAGACGTGGGTATGCCTGCACTGCCTTCACAAACTTCGTCATGGTAAACCCATCCGAAGCACGGGGCACCACGGCTTCATTACGTCGATATTGCATGGTGTCACAGCCGAAGAGATAATGAATGACTCGTTGCACGTGACACAAGCGAAGTGCTGCTTGTTCTTCCTGTGCGCCGCTTTGCTCCGTGTGCACAACTTGGCGTGACTACTTCCCGTCGGCCGCTGGCGGGGGCCCAGTCAGCAATGTGCCGCAGCCGGCGCTTTGCTACTTGCAGGGCTGGGGAAGAAGACACGTAGTGGACTGTCGGGACCTCAGAAAAAGTCTCCAACACTGCAAGTAGTGTTCGCGTGGCGAGCACATGCAGCCCAGGAACTCAGCTCACTCGCTTGACTCCTTGGATTCATCAAGGGCGCGAAAACAAAAAATAGCCATGTTGGAATGTCAGGTGCCAAATCTCCAGTTGTGTGTTGTCATGAAGGGGCACTGCGCGTCTCGCCACGCGAAGGACAGCACAGCACCTCTTGCTGTGAGCAGTGCGACTCGCACTGTGCGAGGGACTCTTTCGTGTGCACGCGCGATTTGCACTCATGGAATGTGTTGGTCAAGCATGTTTCTGAACGTAAAAAGCAGAAGAAACACGAGAAAAGACTCGAGCGCGAGCCACGAGCTACGACAACACACCCACACTCTATGCAAGCTTGTTGGAGTACTTCATGTCCGACAGCTTGATGTGATCAACCAGCCACTGCTTCAAGAACGCAATGACATCATCAGTCACCTCGGTGACGGCAGAAGCGTCGGCGACGAACTTGTCATGGATGGCCTTGTGGCCCTCAGCGCCAGCGTACGACTTCTCCTCGAACTTGTCCTCCTCGCTCTTGAAGTGCATCACGACGTACTCCAACAGCTCCTTCAAGACCTCTGCGTTGCCCTTGTCCGCGGCCAGGGCGTTGATCAGCTTGAAGAGCTTCTTGTGCTGGGTGTTGAACTCCTCAACCTTGACGTCAAACGACTCATCCCACTCGAACGGCTCCGGAACGGCGCAGTGCTCAGTCTTGCTCTCAGCCATAGTAAAGGAGGGGTAGGGGTGGAAGGGGTTGGAGGGGTTGTGTTGGAAGTGTGGGAAAGAGTGTGGGAATTGTTGTGGTGAGGGTCGGGGGAAGTGGCCGAGAAGTGTCACGTGTCGCCACGTGCTTGTGCAACAGCAGCAGCAGTGACAAAGCCCCTTCTCGCGGCCCCACGTGTGTCAACCGTATCTTTCGTGAATGTGTATTCGTCATCTATTACAATTATAAATTTGCATGCAGCAGCCGAACTGGACTGCAGTCGGTGGCCTGCGCCGAACTGCCGTATCGCTACAATGCAGCGCCCCGGTCGGCAGCAGCCCCAGGCAACGACCTCTGGATGGAACGTTGCGATGGCTGTGTCTGCGGCCCAGCAGAAGCCGCTGCCTTTTCACCTGAACGTTGCTGCTGGCGCGGCTGCAGGAGGCACTGAGCTCATGGTGATGTACCCATTGGTCCGTACCGGTGAATGGCGTCCCTGAGACGTGCACCTCCTTTGCACTGTGTACTAGCATCCGTCTGTACTAACACTCTCGTTGTTGGCACCTATGGCGTGCAGGACTTGGTGAAGACACGCATGCAGCTTCGGCAGGGTGCACAATCGAAAGGAAATGTCCTTGCTGGACTGCGGCGCGTGGTCGCGAAGGAGGGTTTTCTTGCTCTATGTGCGCCATAGCTGCTGTTACATCACTGTTTGTCACATGTGACACACCTCTTGTGCTGTGTGGTGTTGGACAGACCGCGGCATCCTTCCCCCACTTCTTGTTGAGCCTATGAAGCGTGCCGTGAAGTTTTCGTCCAATGCAACCGTGAGTGGCAATCGCGAACGGTTTGAGTGGTCAACTCAAGTCTGTGTCTTTGTTCTGCAGTACAAAAAGTGGGTGATCGGCGATAAAGCGGCTACGCCAGTGACTTCTGGGCTGTGCGGAGCGTACGTTTCAAGCCCAGTCGCTCTGTAGTTGTTGTCTCACCCGTTGCACCATATGCAGAATGGCTGGCATGACAGAGTGCGTAATCATCGCACCATTTGAGGTAGTGAAGGTAGGTGCATTTGCTAAAGTGTTCATGGCGCTTTCAAGAACTCACAGCGTGATCCCACCAGGTTCGGCTTCAATCCAAGGCTCGCAAAGGTGTGCCAAGCGCTTGGCTGTTGCGCTCTGCTCGACGGTACTCACTACTCTGACGTGCACAGGCGTTTATCGGAACACATTTCACTGCGCCACCCAAATCGCAAAGCACGACGGTTTGAAAGCGTTTGGACAAGGCATGGGTCCAGCCATGTGGCGGCAGGCGTCCTGGAATGGCGCGTACTTCTTTTCCATTTTTATGCTCAAGAACAAAGTGCTGCCGGAGCCCGAAGGCCGCGCGCAGGAATTGGGGCGCAATTTTGTGGCAGGATTGGCGGGTGGGACACTGGGAACTACATTGAACACGCCTTTTGATGTGGTCACAAGTCGCATGGTGCGTCTGTGGCTGTAGGCGCCGGCTCTCTGTTTCTCTTCTTTCTGCTGTTGTCAGTGGACGCGAGAGTAACGCACACATGCACTTCTGGTGTGTGGTTTCATGTGCATTTTTGAACTGGCAGCGCAACGTTTTGCCTGGTGAGGCCACCAGGTACGCATGTGGGCTCGCGGTGTGGCGCACCACACACAGTTTGCTGACGGAATGGTTGCAGATACAATACCACGTGGCAGTCTCTTCGGCTCATCGCCAAAGAAGAAGGGTGGACGGCTCTGTGGAAGGGCTACGTCCCCAAACTCGCGCGCCTCGGTCCCGGCGGTGGTATCTTGTTGGTTGCGTTTGATGCGTTCTCCAAGGTGGCACGACAGAACTTCGTGTGACATTACTATTGTTGAAACTGTAATCGCGCGCCGGAGTTTTCTCGCTCGGCACTTGCGTGTTTGCCGCCAACCATTCGAGCAGATACCCATCTTCCAACGATCCCCCCCCCCCCCCCCCCCCCCCAACCCCCTCTGACCTCCACGATGATCCGCCGTTTCAAGTCGAGTGAGTTGGGTGAGAGTGCGTATCGGCGCGTATGGTACGATTTCAAGACCGAGTACGCGAAGAGCAGCCGCGCGATTTGCCGCCGTTGCAACAAGAATATCGAGAAAGGCGATGTGCGGCTCGCTTTGATGCTGCAAGACATTGAAGGATACAAAAGTGCCAACTGGACTCATTTGGCATGCTTTTGGAAACACCCGGAGACAAAGCGTGCTTTCAGGGGCCTGCACGAGCTGTACCAGTTGAACAAACTCAAGCCGGCAGACCGGGAGTTGATTCGACGTGGATACTGTGGGATGCTTGGCGTCGATCCAGACGCTGATGACGGCAGTAGTGGTGATGACAACGATAGTGGAGATGGTGGTGACGAGCGGAAGAGCACGTCTGTCAATGCCAAGATCGCCGCAGCGCTCAGGCGAAAGGGTGAACGTGTTCGACGTGAGAAACCCGGCAGCAGGTTTGCCGGAAAGGCGTGGAGCAAGGCTGCAGACATCATTGCACTTCACGTGGGTGATGTGACATCTGCCAAGCAAGCAGCCGCAATTTCTGGCATTGGAAAGAAAATTTCAGTGGAGATTGGAGCCATCTTGAAGAGGCTCGGAGTGCAAAGCCGGGCGGATGACACCCAGTCTTCACCAGCGAAGCAAACAACGACAGGATCGGCACGGAAACAAGCCAAAGCTTCAAACAAGGGCAAGAAGACCAAGACGCCCACGTCACAAAAAAAGCGAAGACGTGACAGCAGCAGCGACGACGCAAGTGGCAAGGCGCCCAAGAAGGCTCGAGGTGCTACAGCGGACGAGGTGCTCGAGTTGGCGCAAGAGGGCAAGGTGGGTGCTCTGTCATGCAGTTCCTCGTTCCTCGTGTGACCTGAAGGCCACGTGCATTTGCTCACAATGGTGTGATTGTTCGATCCCCCAGTTGCACACAACAACAGTAGTGAAACTGAAAGCGTGGATGAAGGCCAACGGTTTGGACGTCGCCCGCGGCCAGCGAAAGGCAGATCTGATTGCATCCATCGAAAGTCATATCACATCAATGGTGTAGTTCTTGTGTCTCAGGACCCGTGCCTCTGTCTAGACTCGAGGATAGTGGTGGTAAACGCATCAAGTGAATCAATGCTCGCTAGTCAGCTCAATTTTTCAAGTTGCCCGATCACAACGCCAGCACTCATCACTTCACGTGCTACGTGTGCAACCACCACGCAGCAGGAACCCATAGCTCCAATCCAGCGCTCGCATACGCTGTGGCAACACATGTGGCGGTTACGCAAGCGGCATGCGGCGGCGCTCTGAGACTTTGCACCACATACCTGCATCAAATCAAGCCGGGGTTGCATCTCGCAGGCCAGAAGCCTGCGAACTGGCACCTGGCTGCGAACAGGGCAAGCAATCACGGAACCCATGCAACCACGGGTCTGTGCGCATGACCACACCAGCTCTTGCCTGTGGCCGCGTGTTGACTGTTACCGAAGCATGCCAACAACAGCATGCCAACAACAGCATGCCAACAACAGCACACCAAGCAGCACACTCACTCTGATGATCCAAACTCAACACCATGGCAAGCACCACTACAAAGAACGCCGGTGAGAGGAGATGACTCAACAGACATAACGCCGTGGGATCGGGGGTAGGCTGGGAAACCGCGCTTGCGTCCAGGCATGGATCCCATGCCACGCATGGACTGCAAAGCGCAAGGCCACGTAGCCACTTCATGAAGCCACCGGTACCAAGCCACAACAGCCATGCTGTCCGCCTCTACACTTTCCACACGACCAAACACCCAAACACGACTTTGGTCGAGCCACGTGCACACAATGTAGTTAGGATGGCAGAGCACAGCCACCGGTGCGATGTACGCTGGACGCTGACTGCGCCGATACGGTGCAGACACACCGACAGCATCCGTGATGCTCTCCGGGTGTGTCAATGGAGGGGCAGACATTGCTGATGCGTGGCGGGAAGCACTGCCACGGGGGCTGGGTCCTACTGCCGGTTGTGATGAAGGCCCACCAACGGGACCAGGCGGTGGAGCTCGTCTCCACAAGCATGCTCGACCACGTCCACTCTTCGCCACGCTGCGCTCCTTGATACGGCACGCGACCCATGCGAAAAGCAGCACGGAAAATGCCAAGTACGTGCCACCGAGGACGCCCCACATGGCACCTTGAGGCGATACACTGGACAACGTATGGTGGCCGTGCCACCACCCGCTCCAATCTTCAAAGCAAGATGACGTGGTGACTGCCAACGCGCCAAGGCACAGGCGCTGTTGTGTGTGGCTCTGGGCGAGACCTTGTGGGGAAGCGAAGGGCGGGAGGAACGCAGTGGCAAGGATGACGGGGAGCAAGTGGCCGACTGCATACCACGCTGCCGAACGGACGTGTCTTGGTGCGTCATGCAGCACATTCTCGGAGTACCTGTACACGCGGGTGTGGTGGCTGGATCAACAACAAGCGGCTGGCATCTGAGTGGGTACACGGAAATGCGTACACTCGGTTCGTCGCTGCACGCAACATGGGCTCCGTCCACCCTCCACTCCAAGAGACAAATCCCACGAAGGCGCTCGGCACGATCTCGGGTGATGAAGCACAGCAACTGTGCCGATACCTTTGAGGGAGGGGGGGCAGGGGGATGCAATGAGCTTGACGACACATCACACGGTGTGCATCACACACCAGCAACAAGTCCCCCGTACCTTCGACACCAAACCTTGGGCATGCCACGCAGTCGTTTGGGAGGAGGGCGCGAGCAACAGGGCCCGGATCCGACAGCACGGAGCAGGCTCAACTGCAACGCCAACGGTAGGGCGACCCAAGAAAAGGCCAGCACGAACAGCGATGTGGACAGTACACACACAAGCGCCTCCAACAGGCCCACACACCAGGAGAGCGCCCGGGTGAGAGGGGACGTCATCATGGCCGCCCGTGCTCCTCCTAGCATGACACCAAACATGCAAACTGAAGCAACCATGGCAGCCCAGGCACCAGTTGGGATGTCCCATCCATGCGTGAGAACGCAAAGCATCTGGCAAACATAACGGCAGCTGGGGGTGGTGAGCGACAAGGCCCTTCACAGACACGCGCGAGCGCGAGTGTGCGTGCTGTGTGTGCGCGTACGTGTGTACGAGCAACGTACGTGCACGAATGCCGCTGGGGCCGTCATGAACACATTCTTGCGCACCCACACAGCATGGAATGCTTGAAACGAGGCGGCACCATCCGGGAGCCGCATGTTGGCCAACAGTACAGTCCTTGCTCGGGCGTACAGGTCAAAGTGGCACAGCGCGCGGACAATGTGGCCAACCCGGATCTCGGGGCGTTGGTACAGCGTCACCAGAGGGGCGACAACCAACACAGCGAGCGTGGCCAACCCCCTGCACGCAGATCCCTGCACAAACCACGACACGGTCGAGAAACTGCTCGACGTGCCGGTAGTGCGCCAAGCACAAGACTGTTAGCACCACAAGCACGTGGTCAAAACGAATGAGCGCGGGCTGCGCACTCACACATAGGCTGCAACTTCAGCAGTGTAGGCGAGCACGCGGATGATGGTCGCCCATCTCTCGTCGGGGAGTGTGTCGAAAATTGGATGGATGCTGTCGGGGCGCACACCGAGCTCCACTGTGGAAAGATGCCCCACTGTTGCAGGTTCTAGAGCTTCCTCCACAGTGGTCACCCAGTGCAGTTTGACTCCACGGTGCTGCTGTGTTCGCGGATGCGGTGGGTCGACAGCTGTGCCCACAGCTGTGCCCACATGTGGAGCGGGTGCACTCACACGCGTGGGCGTGGGTTGTGTTTGTGCGGCCACCACAGGTGTTGATTCACCCGCCACGCTGGCGAGCGCCGTTCCCACCTCGTGCCTCACACTCCTTCCACCATTGCCGCGTGGAAGAACCCCCGGATTCACCGATGTCGCGGGTTGCAGGTTTGTGCCACCACCCCCCTGGATGGAGGGAGGGGGTGTTTGACCATCCTTGGTGTCCACGACACGCCGTGCTGGGATTGCTGGGGTTGCTGGGATTGCGCCACGAACGCTGCTGGGCTGTGGGTTTGCCTCCCTACCGAGCAGCTCATTGCGAGTGGGCATTGCATCCAACTCGCGCACCCTTTGAGCTTCCTCGCTGTGCCACACAACGCACGCCAGCGTTGTACTCAGGAGAATGGCCAACACCACCGACGCAACCGCTTGCCCCGCCACTGTGACAGCCATGGCACCGGCAGCGTCGGTTTCGAACAGGGACCAGGCGCTGTTGGGGGATCCAAGAAGCTGAACGTGTCGAGACAGCATGTCCACACCCAGTGTGTAGGTTGAACGCGTCGCTTCATCATCGCACATCAAGAAACAAACGAACATGAACAGTGGAGCAAAGAACAAAAAGTAGCCGACGTAGAACCTGGACAACCAGAAACCAAAAAAAAAAACAAATGACCAGGTGACGGGGTCACATCAGGCACCCACAACCGCGCAAAGGGTGGCACGTGAACGCACAAAAAGAAGGCCAGCACAACCTGCGACGCGATGACCATGACAAGGCCAGCGCCCCCCACGGCGAGGAAGTGCTTGCACAGCCCAGACAGCAAAGGCATGCGAACAGAACGGCCCGCGAACCGAAGAAAATTCGCCTCCCAGCCACCAACGCGTCCACACGGGCGTTGACGGTCGGGTTTCTCCCAGAGGTACCCGTACGATGATACCAGCTGTGTGCTGCATATTCCAGCAGCAAACACAAGCGTATACCTGTCAAACCATGCCACGGATGGTGAGAACGCTGGCGTGGCGCCCCTGACACCGGCAAGCGACCACTCACGCCCTAGCCTGTGTGGATGCACGTGCCCACAATGCCGTGCGCTGCACACGCGCACGCGGACATAAACACTCACAGTATGGCTCCATAGGATCCAATGAGGGTGCACCAACACGCTGCCCGCGACTCGTCAAACTCCGGCCCCCGATGTGAGCCATGGGAGTCGAACAGCACGCCAGCAACAAACACGGCGCCCACAACGACGGTGCATCCGATCACAGCGAGGTACACCCTCCTGAAGCGCTTTGCGAGCACATGTGCAACCCGAACCACGGCCTGGAGCGGCTTTGTTGCAGGATGTTCCGGCGGATCATGGTGTTCCTCAGCACCAGGGTCCAAGCTCCTCGTTGGCGCATCCGACACTGCACGCTCGTCACTCTGTGCCGCATTCACGGGAGGTGGTAGATGTTGCACGGGCTGCGCCACAACCATCGCCAACGTCGCGTCTTGAACACCACCAGCTGTCCTACTATCGACCAGCTCGCCACGAGTCCGCTGCGTGCGCGTGCTGCCGACAGGCGGTTCCGTGTTGCTCAAGGTGGAACCATGCAGTGCAACCGGCGCGGACTTGACAGGTTTGGGCGTGTCCGCCTCCCTCGTCTGACTCGTTCCGTGCTCATCGCTGCGCCTCTTCGAGGGCAGTGCCGAGAGAGAGGCTGTGGACTGCGCCACCAACTCTGATTCACTCCGGGCATCCGTTGGGGCACAAAGGGTGGAGGGTGGCAGAGCAGCACGCAGTTCACGCACCGCCGCGCACGACACACGCCGTATGAATGCCGTCATCTCATCACCACCAGCGCACGCCAACACAGCTTCACCGTCTGAAGCGCGGCGGCCCTTCGTGTCGGCATGCACCGTGTCGGTGTCGGCATGGGGGCTTGTGTTCGATCTTGTGTTCGATGGATGGGTGCCCCGCCGCCAACACCAGCAACAGCAACAGCAGCGCACACCCCACACCAGGATGGTGTCGAAGACAGCGTCGATCACAAATGTGGTGATGATTTGCCCCAAGATGCAGGACGCAGCGGACTCTGCAAACACATGTGCGACGGTCTCCCCACCATGCTCCTGCACAGCCATGGCAACGTGGTCCGAAGTGCATGGCACGACCGACGTCAGGAAACGCGCCAGCGATGGTCCCGCGGACAGAAGGCCTCTGTAGAACGTAGACAACACCATGGGCATGGCAGTGAACACGCTTGTCGCGGGTGTGTCCCCGAACTCCCATTCTGTGTCGGTTGTGTCTAACGAGGCCGGACACTGGCCCCAGGCGACACCCAACCACGTCAGCGCAAACGCGGCCAGATTGCTGATGACACACTCCCACACACAACGAACGGCAGCACGTGAGTGTGCCCAGCGCCACGCCTCACGTCTCACGTCGCACGCCTCACACCACACCAACACACACGATGCCAACAACCAAACAAACAAACCATGTGCTCGAGCGACGTCACGTCACACGACAGCCATACGTACGCGACCAACACACCCAGAAACATGCCCAGCGGCGCCGCCACGACCAGACAGCCCGCAACCAGACACAGGCGTCGCAATCCCCGCTTCCCCCACCACCCTGCAGTGTAATGAATGGTTCCCGGCTGAGAAAACTTCTTTGTGAACGCATCGCCAGCTTCATTTGGCAACACCACCATCATGGATGCCACGAACAAGCCACCCCCAGCCCCAACCATGGTGGCCACGGCCGTGCCGGCTGTGGCTGTAACACACGCGGCAGTGGTAGGGACGCTGGTTCGCGTGTCGGTGAGGACAGACCACATGACAGAGCCGAGGACGCCAATCCATGCCAGCACGGACACAATGTGGGTGCTAGCACGCACGGAATCCAGGTCGGGGCGGTGAAGATGCGGCTGTGAGACAGTCGCGGGGTCGTGGTGTTGGCTGAAGCCTTCCACCAGCCACGGGCGCAACTTCACAAACGCTTTCCGTGCCCACGGCTCGCGATCTGTTTTACGCCGTGCTTTGTGCCCGCCGAAGATGCACATGGTGGCGTGGCGACATGAGGAGGGTGGCGCGTTGAAGCACCTCTCACGACGCGCAAAGAGAACGCCGCGCATGGCAGAACGTTCTTGTGTGCGACGTCGACTTCAACCAATTTCATGTATGTGTATTCATCTATCGGGAGTTTGCGCAGCCTTGTCACAACCGAAAGTGCTTGCACAAAGGACGGCCAAGCACGTTCAGAGCCAGTCCGAGCGTGTGGCTGGCGTGGGACGCATTTTGGGGTGTACAGTGTCTTGCGTACGTTGGCGGGTGTGTCGAGCCGGTAATGGGTCCATGTGCATAACATCCAGGTGCTCCAGCCCCCCAACACGCAGGCCATGGGAGTTTGTCCAGTTGAGTTGTCCAGCTGCTGGTGCACTTGCGCTGCTGTATAGCGCGCTGCTGGCAAGCACAGTGCCGTGATATATAGTCGGTGGACACACTGGACCCATCATGTTGCCTACTCAGCATGCCGGTGATGCAGGGGTTCCCCGGGTATGATGGCTCGCGTGTGCGACATGTTTCACCACCACCTTGCATGATCCTCTCCTGCTGTGTGGCGTGGTTGCAGTGGTTTGACATGGCAGACCCAGAACTGATTGGACAAGATGGTGTCACACCACGTGCTTGGAACGCACCCGCCGGCCCCACCAGCCCCGCGTTTGTGCCCGCCATGGCGTCGCCAACCGCTTTGTTAATGTCCCCGCCCCGCTCGGCTTCGAACGGGATCGGCAGCGGCAGCGGCAGCCATGGTGGCACAGTGCCCGCATACGGGTCACGTCACATGCGCACACGCGATCATGTGGAGGCCCCACGCTCTGCGCTGGCGGCGGTGAAAGCCAAAACCAGCAAAATGCCGGTCGCGGTGCACGTACGTGTGGTGGCGTGGCCTCACTCGCAGGCACACGTGCGGTCTAAGTGTGTGTGGGGTGTTGTGGGCTTGGCGTGTGTACAGCAAGCGTCAAGGTTTGCGAAGGGGCGTCCATCCGTCAAGTATAACCGCCATACGGTGCGGCGAACACAGCACCTGGGCGGGCGGGGGTGCATGTCGAGGCGCTTCGCCGTGAGATGACACGTTGTGTATGTTGTGACATCGATCGACACGTTGTCCTTGTGTGGCTGTTTGCTCCCCTGCCCTGTCCGCTTGGTTGCGTTGCAGGATCGACGACCGAAGCCAAGCCGAGCTGGTGAAGCGCCATCGTCCACGCAACAGCGTCCGCGCGGCCTCGAACCCGCTGCAAGAACCACCATGCCACGCTCCCCAATGGTGCATGCCCGTGCTCGCCTTCACGTCACCCCCGATCGACCCCAGAGCGCCGCTGATGGCGCCACTGGATCATCGTCCTTGGGTGCGGCGCAGACGGCGCTTGCCCTGCCCCCCATGTCACCGATGGGTCACGGCCAGGCGCCCGGACTTGGTGCGCAGCAGCAGCAGCAGCAGCAGCAGCAGCAGCAGCAGCAGTTGCAGCAGCGGCGGCGGCGGCAGCGGCAGTGGCAACGACAGCTGGCACACCCACAACCACGCGGCATGTCTCAATCGGCGCCCATTGTGGGGCACTTTGACCGACCCGGGCACCACCGCATCACCACGCCGCCGCTTGTGCTTGGCCCCGTCACGGCGCACTGGACGGAGGACACGATGGGCGGCCACACCAGCGGTGCAATGGACATGGGCGTTGCCGGGGGGCTCGAAGCACACGCGTGGGGCGCATCGACAGCGACCACATCCATACTACCGCGCCACGCCACCCCGGACGACGCCGTCGCCACCGGACCCGGTCTCCATGATGTGCTCGCCATCGGCCGCAGCGGCGAGGCCGGCGGCATGGACTCCATGTCCCACCGCCAGCACTCGCTGTTCAGCCAACGCCTGCTGCGGCACCGCGACGCGCAGCAGCAAGAACGCGCGCGTGAGGCGCGGCGTCGTGCCAGTCGAGAGTCGTCTGCCGCCCGCACGCGTCGAGGTGGTGTCACGAACAACAACAACAACAACTCCACGCGGCGCCCCCACAGCACACGGCGAAGCACACGCTCCACCCACCAGCAACACCACGGGCAGCCGCGTGCCGCGACCGCGCATGCACGCGCACGACATGCATCCCGCACACATGCACATGCGTCGCCGCCTCAGGTGCGCCACCACCTGAGCGCCGCCAGGGCTTGGGAGAGCACGGAGCAGCTTGTGGCGTTCAGCAGCGGTCGCGGCCGGCACTCGCCGCTGCGGTGGGGGTCCGCCTCGCATCGCCCGCGCACCACACCTGTGCTGCAGCGCACCGTGGCGGTCGGGACGGGGTTCGCGATGGCCATGTCGTCTCGCGTGCAGGACCTGCGCGGGTTTGTGTCCACCGTGGGCGGCCCGCAGCGACTGGGCCAGGCGCTGCGCCTGGTGCCTGGCGCTGCCGGGGCCTCCTTCTCCTCACTTGGGCGCCCCGGCAGCGCGTCGGACGTGTCTCCTCCTCGCGCGCATGGCAGCGTGCGGCACCCCGTGTTCAGTGCCACGGCCCCCTTGCTGCCGTCGCAACAGCACCGTGGTGGAAGTGGTGGTGGCGATGGCCATGGTAGCGTTGTTGGGACGGCGGAGGGGGGGATGGGGATGGGGATGGAGGTCGATGGAAGTGGCGGTGGTGGTGGTGGTGGTGGTGGTGGTAGTGATAATGTGCAACAACAGGCCGCGCAAGTCGGTTCGTTGCCCCCCACCCCCGTGCGTGCAGGCGGCATCCGAGTGCACATGCCCCATGTTGAAGGCATGCAC
>Ga0213833_1001265_pt1 | contig 18628 bp, 23 predicted proteins | sample SWATP21_FD_160575 | JGI IMG/M metagenome (GOLD analysis project Ga0213833, IMG submission 160575) | Coastal seawater microbial communities from Marineland, Florida, United States - SWA TP2 #1 | ecosystem: Environmental > Aquatic > Marine > Coastal | place: USA: Florida | collected 2016-08-14
TACCCTTTTTTTTTTCATGTTTGTTCTTGTTTTTTTTCTTTTCCGGGGCGGGAACGCACTGACCAGTGGGCGGCGCTTGACCGCGTTCCACGGACACACTGTGCATGCTACGCATACTGCTCTTAAAATGAACACATCCTGCTGCGTCTGGCTTGACGCGACAACACCACACAAACGGAAAACGGCAGCACGCACGGCGATCTACAACCATGCGCTTCGCTGCTCTGTGGCACTGTGCGTTGTCAACGGGACGTCTTCGCGCAATCCATGTGCTTCAATGGAGCGAACGTCATACGGTGCACAGGACACGGTCCCAACTTTGAAATCGCGGCGACGTGAGCCCGGGTCGGATACCCGGCATGCTGCGCGAAGCCATACCCTGGATACGTGGCATCCAGCTCATCCATGATGCGGTCACGTGTCACCTTGGCGATGATGGACGCGGCGGCGATGGACAACACCTTCGCGTCGCCCTTCACGACAGGCTCGCACATTTTGATGCTGGACGGCATGTCAGGATCCGCCTCCCTCCACGTGCCGTTGGCTCGTTTGGCCCGTGGGTGTCCCCACGGCGCGCGCGGTCCATCGATGAGCGCGTAGTCCGGGTCGTGCGGCATGGCAACCACGGCGTCGTGCATGGCCAGCATGGAGGCCTGGAGGATGTTGACCTTGTCAATGCGAGCCGCGGACACGGTGGCCACGCCAAAGGCCACGTCCGGGTGGGCGGTCAACTTCTCGAACAGGCGCTCACGATCCTCCTTGCCCAACTTCTTCGAGTCTGTGACGTCCGCCAAACCCGCTGCTGCAAGGTCAAGGGAGGGCGGGACGCGGCATGCCGCGGCGACAACGGGACCAGCAAGTGGGCCACGCCCGGCTTCGTCCACACCAACAATGAACTTGTAGCCCTTGCTCGTTAATGCCAGCTCCTTGGCGCGCAAGCCGTCTGTCGTGGTGGCGCCGGCCTTCTTCTTCCGGGCCTGCTTCTTGCCCTTGCTACGCCCGGATCGCGCGCTCGTCCTGGGCCCTCCCACGCTTCTTCTAGTGCCTGATGCCTTGCGGGCGGGTCGCTTTGGATTTGCTGCCAGTGTGGCGTCGCCTGCTGCCGCTGCATTTGTGTGGACGCCAGCGCTCTGCAGTTGAAGCTTTTTCGCCTGGGAACGCGTCAAAGGCCGTCGGCGCTTCACTGGCGGCACAGTGGCTGGTGCTGCCAATCGAAGGCGCTTTGTAGAGCCTGGCATTCTGCTCAAACCAACAACTGACGAAACCAATTCGCCCACACACCGGCGCATGCGTAGCAAGCAAGGGCAGACAGACAACAGTGCATCAGATGTGCTTGATTAGTTCATTTTTGCGACCTTTTATGAACTATTTTCATACCCCGTTGTGATTGATTGGAGCAAGTTTCGTGTTTGCGAGTTGCTGTGCGTTCAGTCCGCCGGTGGGAGTGTTAGTGCATTGCGTGCGCACGGGGTGCCGAGAGACACTCCTGACGTTTCAGGTTTCCCGAGAGAAGCCATGGCATTGGCAGCGGAGTGCTTTGTCGTGGAAACTGCTTCGGGAAAGTGTGTCCTGTCCTTGAATCTGCGGGGCGGGGAGGCCACGAACAGTCAAGGCACTGACCAGGTGACGACTGATGTATCCGCGCTGACAGGCACGTTGACTGTTGGTGAACCATGCTACACAGACGCTTGGAGGAGAGCACATCGTGCTCACTACTGTACTGTACTGGTGTGTGGTGGTGCGTTCCTCAGGCTTGCTGTCCGTGGCACTTGGGTTTGGGGGATTTGTAAAAAGACACGAAACGAAAGCGACAACAGCCACAGCATCACGAGGGAAGTCAAGCCGGAGTGTGGTAACCACCGGGTCGTCCGTGCATCGACCCATATCCTCCATCCTTGTGGGTGGAGAGCCTGTAGTGTTTGCACGTGTTGGTCCCGATCATGTGTTGGTACGCCCTCTGCCTTTTCCCGTTGGTTGGGTTGCCCCTGTTGACTTTACTTGCGGGGGTGCTTGTCGTATGGCCAGACAATCTGTGGTGCAGTGGATGCTATCACTGGAGGAGCGGTCGCAGATGCTGCCATGGCGGTGTCAGATTTGTCAGAAGCAGTTCGCAGCATCTCCGGCATCGTTGAGTTTCTGTACGGCCCTCACCTGGACTCGTGGAATTTGCTGCGCCGCAAAGACTCCGCCGGAAGCGATCCGCTAGAAATGAACCGTGTTGCGGATCTCATTCGGATGTCGGCCTCCAACGGAAAAGTAGTGAATGTGTCGCCGAAAGCATCCGCGCGTGGGGCCACCACACAAGCTGCACCTCCTCCGCTGTGGCTAGTTCTGTCACCCTCTGCTCGGACAAAGGTACGCACGCAAACATGGTGTTCTTTGCCACAGCTGGAACGTCAGCGCCTTCCTCACGCTCCGGCAATGTGGGTGCAACTAGGCTGACCAAGTATTGAGTGACATCATGGGTATTCCTGTGGTGAACTCCGCCATCCTTTTCAGTGGCCAGTCAGTTGTGGCTGCCCATGCACAGTTTGCTGCTGTTCTGCAAGCCCAGCGCATGCTCACAGCTCGACCCCTTCCAGCATCAACGCGTTTGCGAACGGTACCAGTCTTCCTCCAGGTGGGTGTGGGCAAACTGTCGTGTCACCAGAGCGCAACAGGGTGATGTCATGTTGGTGCTGCATGCGTGTTCAGGAACACTGGCAACAAATGGTCATGTTCAGCATCCTTCAGCGCGGGTGCCTTGTTTTGCTTGTGCCTGTCGACACCGCTACCGCATCGCTCATGGAGGATGTGTATAAGGCTGAGGCCGCCCTGAAAGATTATGCTGCATCTCTTCTCATGGATGGTGCCTCTCAGGTTCGGTACCCGACAACATGCTATTGTGTTGTGTTACAGCACGCGCATCGTTGCCCAGGGTTGATATTGTGACTTGCATGTTGCGCTAATTGTCGTCAGATGGGGTTCATTCACATGTCCCGGATCGCGTCTCCTGACTGCCTGGCGTTTGAGGCCTTCCACGAAAGCAGTGGCATTGTTGTCCAGCCAAGACCCCGGGCTGCGCCTCGGTGGCTGTCTCATCCTGTTGGCGCCGTGTTCGACGTGCTCCGTGCGCGCGTCAATACAGTTATGCAAGGATGGGGGCGGGAAGCAGGACACGATGAAGCCTTGGTCGCTGGTACCCAGAGCTGTGCTGTGGTGGCAGGGGGCTACCGCTTGGTGGCCATTCAGCGAGACGGTGTGCGTGCGTATGCTCTGTTTGCCAACGGCACCATGACGGCGTCCCAGGCAGAGGGTCAAACATGGAGTGTGTGCCAGCGTGCGCTGGGTGCGTTTGGTGTCGTGGTGCCCGGCATGAGCACAGCGGTGGCGCCATGACACGGAAAGAGCAAACAGGAACTAGAAACTCGAGAAAATGGTGGGGGAATTGCTTCAAAAAAGAAGTGAAGATTGTCACATGGGCCCTAGCCCCTCACTGAACACCCGCCACCCGCCACCCGCACCACCGAGCTCTATCCGTGGCTTTGACGGCGTTTCTTGGAGCCCTTGCTGGTCTTCTTCTTTTGTGGCTTGGCTTCCGTTGCCGGCGCCTTCGTACTTGACTTCCGCTTACGACGAGCAGGTGTCTTGCGCGGTGTCTTGCCCTTCGTGGCCTTGGCTACCTCAGCTGTGGCAGCAGCACCAACCTGGTCAGCAGTGGCTGCAGCACCCTTCTTTTTGGTCTTCTTAGACTTGGCCTTCTTCGAAGACTTGACCGGAACCGGCTCTGGCTCTGGCTCTCCACGGGACGCCACAACGCTCCCAACAATGCCCCGGTATCCCTCAAACTCGTAGTCCAGCCCCATCTCCTTCAACCGCCGCCGTTTCGCGTTCTCTTTCCGCATCAGGCGCTCGAGCTTGGTCTTGCGCTTCTGGGGATCACGTTTCGCGTTGTGGCGGTTCTTCGCAACAGTGCGCCACGGGATGTGACGGAACTTGCCGTTGGCACCGTCGAACATGCGAGCGTGCACCCGCTGTGGCGGAACCATGCGGCAAACAAGGTGACGACCCTCCAGGATGTACCCGTTCATGGTGTCCACAACCACCTCCGCCACACGCGGCTCCTCAAACTGGATGAAAGCATAATGGCGTGAGCGACCTGTCTTCTTGCTGCGGCTCAGGCGGAGACGTGTGATGGTGCCGAACTGTCCAAAGAACCCACGCATCTGCTCCTCGTAGAAGCCATGGGGGATGTGACCCAAGTACACAACACCCTTGACTGGCTCCTTGTCTTCACCTGCCTCATCTCCATCTTGCGCGGCATCGTTTCCGTCTTTTCCGCCCTTCTTCTTTGAACGCAGATTGGCTCTGGTCTTTCGTCCCAGCTGCTGCAACTCGCCCAACGACATGAACCCCGACTCAGCCGCGCTGACTTTGGGGGCGCTTGCATCGACGGCGAACTCGCCATCGCTGTCGCTGTCGCTATCACTCAGCTGTGGAACATCACGCTTCCTGTTCTGTTTGGTACGCTTCAACATGGTGGACACGGGTGGCTGGTCCTGGTCGCGAGTGCCGGTGAAGGAAAAGCAAGCACCACAGCTCGCACACGAGTGGCACAAACGCAGCAAGCAATTTCTTGGAACTTTGAAATGAAATTAGTCAAAAATGTGCACGTGGTGAAGTCTCACCACGTTTCGGCGCATCACTGCAGTGCTGAACTCGAAACGGCCACCTGTTCTGCGGAGAGCCAGCGCTGGACTACATTTCCCCAACGTGCAGAGGCCACAGCAAAACAAGAAGGAAATGTCCTGTTATCAAGGGTAGTGTGCGTGAGCCAACCCAACTGGAGCCCGACTGGTCTCGAGCTTGAGTGCGGTGAACATGCAGGCCGCCAGCGCTGACCCCGCTGAGCTGCAGAAGAAGGCTGAGGCGCTCTACAAGAGCATCATGAGCATGACTGCGAACGGTTCAAGTGGTCAGCCTGTGGATGCGGCTGCGCTGCAAGCCACAATCAAGCAACTTGAGGCCGCTCACAGCACCCTCCAAGATGGCGGCTCGGCACCACCGGTGCCCCCTTCCGCACCTGCAGGGCCAGCGGAAGACCATGCTTCCGTGAGCAGCGGCGACGGCTACTCTGACGACGAGTTTGAAGATTCCGTGTCGCCTTCGCCGCGACACCGCCAGCATCAGCCTCCTGAGAACGACGTTCAGGAGGGTGAGCGGTCTTCCTCTCCGCTAACCCCAAGCCCAGGACCGGAGACGCCACTATTCCAGCGGCGAGAGGCACCACCGGTTGTTGCCGACCAGGACTTTGATCGCGCCGCTCATCAAAGCCATCGATCAGCCGCGCAACTTCGTCACCGCGACGAGGACATGGAGTACTTTGAAGAAGCCACCGCCAGTCGCAACACCGTGGGTGTTGCGCACACAACCATTCGGCGGGAGCGCGCGTACAAAAAGAAACGGCTCAAGTCCAAGAAAAGCTTCAAACGCCCCAAAGCACGCGTCGCAAAAAAGATGCGACGCTATGGTCCAAATCTAGACATCTACCGGGCAAAGGGCCCTCGTCTATCCACTGTGCGCGGTGATCGCTACTGCCCACGGTGTGCACGACAAGTAATCGGCGGTGATCTCCAAGCTCACAACAAGCGGTGAGTGTGCCACGTGTTCACCTGTGCCTCGCTCGTGCTACAGCAAGCACAATTTGCAGTAACGCAGGGTTGTTGTTCGCGTTTCCAGCTACCATCCATATCGCCGCAACAAGCGCTTGAACAGCGTTTCAGAGCACTACGACGGGGAGAACAGGTTTCGTGGGGCGCCGAACGAGCTGGCAAAGCACTACGCAAACTGGATGGCAGATGGAATCGGTTTTCGCAGTGGGTTTCCAACCAAACGTGGGGTAAGCTTGTCGTGCTGGTGGTGTCGCTGTAGCGTGTGGAGGACGGAGTCGGGCCTAACACGATTCGGTTTGGCGTGTCCCCACAGCTTCCCACGGTGGGCCGCCCTCCGCGAATCCCTGGCAAAGTTCGTCGCGTCAGCCAGCTCGCGGACGGTGGGTACGAGGTCCAAGAAGTTGACAGTGATGAAGATGAGTCGCCTGAGGTTCCCAGTGACGAGGACTCTGACGGTCGCACGGGTGGGGGCGCGGGCGCAGGTGCGGGACGGCCACGACGGCGGCGAAGACGCGGTCGATCACGCGCGTCTTCCGTGGCGCAGAGTGTCACCAGTGACATCAACGTCCCCACTGCGCACAACACAGCCAATGGACGTGGCGGCGGCGGCGGTGGTGGTGGTGGTGGTGGACTTCCCAAGATTCCGTCTTCAGCTCAGCTGGAGTTCCAGTCGCATGCGAGCGGGGTGCCGACACGCAGACGTCAGAATGGGAAGGCTGGGCGGCGCTCGCACATCGGGCGGGGTCGACCCCGCCGAAGGAAGTCCAAGCGCGCCGCACAGTCCACTCGGCAGCCGTGGCGCTCGGATGCTCAACCCACGCCCGTGAAGGGCGCCGCTGCCTTGCCACCAAGAAAGCCAGCGGTCCCACGGCAGCGGCGACGCCGTGCCAAAAAGAAAGACAGCGAAACCGCGGCGCAGCGTGTCGCCTCACTTCCGTTTCGTCTGGCGGGACAGCCTGGACGGGCAGCCGAACAACAACGACAAGATGAGTCTGCTCCAGGTGCCAGCGGCGGGGTGTCGCCCGCGGAGGATGGTGGTGGTGGTGGTGGTGGTGAGGGCGGCGCGCAACAGCCACAGCAACAGCATGGCCGCGCACGTGGCCGCGGACACGACCGGGAGAAAGGGAGGGGAAGGCGTGCCCGGCGTCACAGCGGTGCACAGCACGGCAAGAAGGAACACAGTGCGAGCAATGCAACAGCGGACACACAGCCAGCGAAAGGGCAGCAACTGCTATTGCCACAGGTTCCTTCTGCGCAGCAGACACAGCAGGCGCAGCAGGCGCAGCAGGCACAGCGGGCACTGCAGGCACAGCAGGCACAGCAGAAAAAGCAGAAACAGCGGGCACAGAAAGCGAAAGCTCGCACGAGATCGAATGGTGACAGCGGCTCGGACAAAAAGCCAGCGGCACGCGACCGAGGAGGCAATGGTACCAAGTCTGGGGCTGGCACGGGTGTGGAGCAGAGCGACTACTTCTTGTCCCTGGGCGCCAGCGCCACGGGCGCAATGGGCACTCCACGCGGACGCCAATCCACGTCACCTGTGCCGCACGAACGAGAGCCATATGGTGCCGTATCTGCAGGGGGTGCAACCAGTCCGTCGGGGGCACTGGCACGCACCAAATCTCATCGCTCCAAGTCGTCACGTCGCATGGAGCCCACCTACTCGTTCAAGTCAACTTCCTCCTCTCGTCGTGAAGAACGGCGCAACCGAGGGAGCGTCGATGAAACAATTGGTCGACACGGAGGATTCGATCCCTTGCCCCATGACCCACCAAAGAAGAACGTGGTTCCTGTGTATCGAAAGGGGGCCGACGAACAACGAAAGTTGCGCGAAAAGTACGCCGTTCCCGACGCATTATCTCATCACTTTGCGTTACTCTGCCGTGTGTTCACCATGTGTGTTGTTTCAGGTACTCCCACGGTTTGACCCCAAGGAACTCCCGCAGTGTCATGAACGCAGATGGTTCACTTCAGTCTGCTCGCTCTACGTCCTCCAGGCGATCCCAATCCTCCCGGTTCTCAAAGTTTTCACGGAAGAGCGGTGCAACAAGCACACGTTCCTTGTTTCGAACCCCTTCCATGCTCTTGCGCGACAAACACACAAGTGTCACGCCGCGTAAGAAGACACCACCAAAGAAGGCAACGGCACTTCAGGGGTGCGTCACTTGCAGTGTCATTTCGTCAAGCATTGCGCTGACACGTGTGTAACGACAGGCCCCCATCCATGCTCCTACGCGAGACGCATACTAGTGTACCAGTTGCTGACGATGCAAAGAGTGTGAAATCAACAAAGTCCAAGCTCCAAGGACCACCCGCTATGCTGTCCAGGGACAAGTTCTCCAGCCGCCGTATTCGAAAGGACCGCGAAATAAGTGCGTTCTTATTGTTGTGCGTCTGCGTCTCTCTCTTTTTACTCACCTTCGACTCGCTCCAGATCCTGAATGGAAGCCACCACCACAGCGTACAGCTTCGTCGCGACTCCTGTCATTGGCTACTCCGCGCGAAGTGAAGCAACCTGAAGAACATGTTGTCAAACCCTTCAAGGCTCGAGGTTTGCCGTCGGAGCACGGAAGTCTGTCGAATGGAGGTTCCACACCCCGAGGGTCGCCCAAGCAACGTGGTACATCCACTCGTCGTGGTCCACGAGGGTCTTCCACTCCACGAGGGGGGTCCTCCACTCCACGAGGCTCATCCACTCCACGAGGAGGGTCCTCCACTCCACGAGGAGGGTCCTCCACTCCACGAGGAGGGTCCTCCACTCCTCGTGGTCCACGTGGGTCGTCTACTCCGCGTGGGTCTTCCACCCCACGTGGATCAGCCGGTGGTCGTGCAGTGCCCAAGTCGCAGTCACCACCCAAGGACGTGTCCAATGCAGCTAAACCCGTTCGACGTGTGGCGCAGTCTGTCCCAGCGACACAACTCAAGAGCCCCCCAGCTGCTGCAGCTGCAGTTGCAACGACCATCCCAGAAAAAGCACCTGGAAACTTGAGCCGCGAGCAGCTGGCAGCTGAACACACGGTGGCCAGCGCAACTGCGTCATACATAGACCAAGCTGATCCCGTCCAACACCAAACTCAAGTGGAGAAACGATACGTGCGAAAGCGTCAGAAGGAGGTACAAGCCCAGCGCAGCAACGCGCGCGCACTTCGTGAGGCGGAAAAGGAACGCGATCGGCGCCGTTCGATCGCTCAGGGGTTGGGAGCATCGAGTCGACGCACAAAGCGCTCTCCCTTGGCCACTGCTGTGCCCACATATGCCTCAGATGTGAGCGATGATGACAGAACATCCGTCACCAGCTCACGTGGTGTGGAAGTGGAGGATGTGGAGGTTTCGAAGACCTCTGTGATGCCTGTGGAATCAGCACCTGTTCAATCTCCCCAACAGCAGGAGTCTGAGCAGGCTGACCAAAGCCAGTCCCCGAGTGCGGTGCCTCCACAGTCGCAGCAAGACCTCATTGCAAGCACGTTGGCAGAATCCGAGTCTGCAAGCGGCACGTCGGTCAAGTCTCCACAAGCTGAGAAGGTGGCCTCGAACCACTCGGACACGGAGGCCCACGATGGTGAATCTGTGCACATTCCCATCGTGTCCGGCCAATCCGCTGCAACGGACGCTATGCCGACGCTGCCCAGCAAGCCCCCATCGGCCGGATCAACACGTGATGAGACGCACGCCCCGACAGACGATGTACCGTCTCGGGTGGAGGACGTTGGGCTATCGACCACATCCAACAGCGACATAGCGAGTCGCAAGAATGGCGCAGGGGATGTGGAGGAGTTCGGTGCTTCGAGCCATTCGGTGAAGGTGGCGGTGGCCCCACTTCCCCCGGTATCTCCCACTACTCGGCATGAAGAGGTGCGCGGCGAGGTCTTTGTTGTCGGCGACGGTCGCCACATTCTGATCGACGGCTCCAAGATGGGCGCTCGTCCCATTGAGCACAAAGAGTTGTCTCACGCAGCATCGTCAAAAGTGCTCTTGCAACATCGGCACAGCTTTTCATCTTCTGGGTCCCTGTCGCTGTCACCTTCACGTCGCAGGGTTGGTTTCTCGCCCCTTGCGCGGGAAGCAGCCGCTGCGCCCGAGGTCAAGAAAAGCATTATCTCCATGCCCAGCGCTTCTTCGGATGGTGGAGATGGATACAGTGATGACGAGTACAGCGACGATTTCGATGCACATTCTCACCACATGGATGATGCGGGCGAGCAAAACGACGACGATGGTGCTCCTGCCGCTTTGGAGCTCACGGACACCAACAACGTTGAAGCTAGCCAAGGTGGGGACATGTTGCCGGTGGGGGCAGCGCCGTTCCCTGCCTCGTCAACAACAGCAGCAGTAGCAGCGGAAACAGAAGCAAAAACAACAGAAGCAACAGCAGAAACCCCAACCGCGACGGCGGCAACAGCAACAGCCCCAACCGCAGCGACCGCAACAGCAAGTGAAGCTTCTTCTGCGGTGATCAGCCGCCAAGCACCACCAAGTGGTGTATCGGAGACAGTTGGGCGTTCTGTTTCACCTCCAAAGCAAACGCCTAGCAGTACAGCAACTCCGGCGGGCGAGCCCGTGGTATTGGGAGCGGTTCCTGTTGTGCGCGCAACGTCATATGAAGACCTGCGTCCACCTGCGATCCGCACCTCACGCAGCGAAACGCAAGGCACGAAAGTGCCGACGTCTACCTCCTCAACCTCGACCCGCCAGATTGGCACAATCGACACAGTTGGGTCGCAGGTGACTACTTCCGTCGCGTTTGATTCCAGCGCTGCCCCCACCTTTGCGAGTACACCCAGCACGTGGCACCCAAGCCACACACCTGGAAACTCTGTGGTGGCGCGTCTCGTGGCAGCTACAGCGACGTCCACGCCAACAAATGACTCTTCAACCGTCACTACTGCCCCGTCACCCATCCTAGCACACACTTTCTCTTCAGGGGCCCTTCGACTAGCTTCAAGGAGCAGTGGTCAAGTTTCAGGGACAGCAGCGGTCCTACAACGCAAGGTGACGTGGGAGTCCGGAGACAGTATGGGTATGCCGGACAAGAACGATGCCGCAGCGGATTGGTACTCGTCCTTTCATGATTTGCTCGCCAATGGCGATGGAAGTGGTGCTGAAGATGGTGTGGGAAGCAATACCTCTGGCACAAACACTCCCACTGGGTCAGCTTCCGTTCACAGCTCAGCGCTTGGGGCGGAAGAAGCAGTAGGTGAGGGTGGACTCGTGGCAGGTGTGCTGCGCAGCATCCTCAGCGGGCACAGCTTCGGAGTTGACGAGTTGGACGGGGCCCCTGCATCAACTCGTTCCATCACACCAACGTCACAGGTACAAGTTCCTGCGGCGGTCAAGCCAGCTGATTGTTTGGCACCTGCGCCGATTGAGCCGCCCTCTTCGGAAGGCGCATCTGTGCATCAGGCAGCCGAAGAAGCAGCGACCTCGCCGAGGCCACACCCTGAAGAGACAAACGAGTTGAATTCTTCTGACCAGAGCGTCACACCTGACGCCGAGCCCACAGGGGACCCAGCGATGAATCCGCAAGCTAGCATTGAGTTGCAGGTGCCACTGGCAACAGCCGCGGAGCCAGCTGGCCACATCGAAGTTCCGTCCGCTAATGAGACCGCAGCAGCGGAGCCGGAGCCACGAGCGAGCAGCGAACCCCAAGAGCTAGTCAATAACCAAGAGCTAGCCAACACGGAGGTACATGATACGGAGTCCTCCGCAGGGCCAGTCGAACATGTGGTGGAGTCTGGAACGCACGGTGGGCTGGAGAAACCAACCACTGAAACCGAAACGGTCACGGAGCCGGAAGCCAGCGACGCTGGCCCGTCGGAGATTGATGGCCACACCAATTCAACATCTACTCCCGTTGGCGCCACAACGGAAGATATTTCGCGTGGTCCAGCTGTGGAAGAGTCGTTGGGTCGTCGTTCGTCCCCACCTGTGCCTGAGCCGTTGGCTGCGGATGTGGCACCTGCTGCAGCTTCTCCAAGTGCTGGTGTCGTGGACACGACCGCGCCTGCAGGAGCTGCACCCAATCAAGGTGCCACACCGAACGCACTGCTGCAAGGAGACGTGGCTTCTGATCTACCGAGTGTTGACCCTCCAGCAGCCACTTCTGTTCCAATGCATGCGGATACCGATGGCAGAGACGAGTACGCGGACGCATCTGACGAGTACGAAAGCGACTTTGACTACTCTGATGATTTTGATTAGCAGTGTGTTGGTCGATTGCAGACCTGTACAGTAGATCACAATTTTCCCAGGCAACACACAATTTGTTCTCGTTGGATCGTTGGTCACATGATGTCACTGCTGCGCTGCATGGTGCATGTCAAGAGTGGAAATGGAGAGTGGAGCTACAAATTGACAATGATTTTAGAACTTGCGACCAGCGCGGAAGAACTTGGGGGTGGCAAGCAGAGCGCTCTTGGCGTGAGTCATGGACCTGCACAAGCATTGAGTCAGCGTCAGCATTCAGGTTGGCTACCCACAGTCCACACAAGACCACGAACGGAATGCCACTGAAGGTGTACGATGGTCCAGGTGCCAGGTACGGGACGGAGCTAACGGATGGAACATTGAATGCACCACGTGTGACAGCGGACTTGCCGGTCACAACTCGCTGCGACCGAGCAGAGAACAGCACGGATTGCGCACGCACAGCGCGGGTGGCGATGCGGGTGGACATGTTTTCTTCTGCTCAGGTCACCCCAACCCAGGCGTACGCCACGTTACAACAAGAGCATGCCACCGAGGCCGCGTGCACATAACACCAACAACTGCAACTCTGTCTCTGCACACTGTACCCACAGCACTCACCCCAGACGTACCACAAGGCGCGACGGCTGAAGCAACAATGTGTAGCAGCCTGCAAGCCACGCACACACGTTGCCAGCGGCCAATCTTTTTCGGAACGAAAAAACAACAGCGAAATTACCCAACATGTGAAATTATGGTCTTACAACACTTTGTGTTTGTGGAGAGCTCCGTCCACGTGACGGGTCTCACTCACTCCCCTGCGGGGCATCGGCACCCAGCATGACGCCATGATATCATGAGTGAGCCCAGGTGTGTCAGACACATCCTTCATGAGGAAGGCGGGGCAGTGCGGGTTTGGTTTGCAAGTTTGCTGCCATCTTGAGTGCTGGGAATGTAGCGCGCCAGTGTCAGTGTCTCTCGGTCGCACGTTCGTCGCAGCTGCTGGCGCACGCGCTGCTGCGGTGCCCTAGCACGCCGCATGGCATTCACAGACAAGCGAAAGGCCCTTGAAAGTCGCGACGCTGACATTGATAGACACCATGGGGATAGCTTTCGGGTCTACATGCGGCACAAACGCCAGCGTTTGTACGGACAATTCCAAGACTCTCACGGCGCCAGCAGCTTGACGGTGCGCAGTGGAGACGATGAAGCGGAGAGCTGCGAAGCCTCGCCCATATTTCGACACGTTTCTGTTTATGTTAATGGTTCGTTGTGACCTGGAGCTGTGTTTTTCAACGTCGTATGCCCACGTGTGCGTGCCCTTCAGGCCGAACGAATCCACCGCTGGGTGAGATAAAAGCCCTGGTGGGATCTCGAGGCGGTAACGTGGAGCATTATTTCAAGCCAGTGCGCGTGACTCATGTCGTCACCGAAGCCGCCTCTGGAGCGTGGTGCAAACGCATTCTGTAAGTTGGTTGCTGTTTTGTTGGAAAGGGGCACACCTCACGCAGTTTGGGATAGCTCCGCTCGTCGACCACCACATGTCGTTCGTCCACAATGGGTAGTGGACTGCGTGGCACAGGGGAAGCTCCTTCCCGAGGAATCATACTTTGTGGAAGAGTTCCGACGGCAGCAGGCGGGGGGCATGCGGAGTTTGTTCTCGCCTGTGAAGGTGTGGAAGCCTGGGTCACGGCCACAACAGCGGACAGGGTTGTCCTCAGAACATCAGGACCCAGCCCCTTCTGCACGCCCGGCTGCGGTTTGTCCACCCACCTTCACGAAAATATCCACAGTTCCGTGCACACCCACTACAATGCCGCAAAGGATCCCCCGCACGACACAGCAGCCGCAGCCACAACCGCAGCCGCAGCCGCAGCCGCAGCCACAGCCGCAGCCACAGCCGCAGCCGCAGTCACTGCTCTCCCCGCCCCCGCGACCACTCTACACACAACAGCCCATGTGGCGCGCTTCTGTGTCACTCCCCACTCCTCCTCTTCGTTCTTCTCCCTCAACTAGCGCTGTCCAGCCTGCGCAGACGTTGGCTCCGGCGACTGTTGCTTCCTCGCCCCAGCCAAGCCCTGCAGCGCGCCCTCAATATGCGCAGGAGTTACCACAACATGCCACGAAGGCTATTCGTCGACTTGGCCATGAGAGTGGTGAAGATGTCGCTGCCAATCCTCAGGGGATGCACTCAGTGATTCCAACCGCCCCGGTCGCATCTCCGGCGCAGTCGAGTGTCCGGTCGGTGTGCCCTGCACCACCTGCTCCAGCTCAACCTCCTCGCTTGGTTCGTCAATCCACTTCGCTCCCGTTGGACATATCGACAGCTGCGCGCCCAGCGGCCACATCAATCCAAACAAAGAAAAGCAACACCGTGCCCCAAGTCCCGGAAGAACCCACGTGCGTGTTTTGTTGCTGCTTGCGTCACATGGGGTGGTGCCATCCGTTGTGGCTGTTGGTGCGTGACGTGTGCACCCCTCTTGTGTCGTGACTCCAGATACGGAATGCACTCTACGCTGAACGACCCCAACTTTGTGAAGAACTACTTTTCGTGCGTAGGCAGCTGCGTGTTGTGGATAACTGCGCCACTTGCCTCATATGTCTGTGGTGCAGCACGTCGAGACTCCATTTCATTGGTACATGGCGAGACAATGTCCAACGCATCGTGCGTGAAGCAATCTCCAAACGCAAGCACGAGTTCAAGAAAAGGAATCACACGCGAAACTGTTCGGTGACGGGTTCCCTGGATGTTTCGCCGCCTGATGATGGAGACAATATGGAGTCTGCATCTTTTCCGGGCCCAGGACCGGGCTTGGTGCAGGGGCCACCTCGCTATGTCAATCCAACGTCTGCCCGTCGTGAGCGTGTGATCGTTCACATCGACATGGACTGTTTCTTTGCTTCCGTGGCGTTGCTCACTCGCCCCCACCTTCGAAACGCTCCAGTCGCTGTTGCACACTCAGGTCCGTTGCATGGGCCCTGGGACACAACGAGCGGTTCCAACTCACCACCTTCGTTCCGCATGTCGGTTGTTGTTTTTTCCTTCAGGTGGTGTGGCTGGGGATGGCGCCGCTCGAGGTGGTGAGATTTCGTCTGCGAACTACGTGGCACGACGGAGTGGTGTTCGTGCTGGAATGTTCGTGCGCAGCGCGAAGCAGAGGTGTCCAGGCCTACAGGTGCTGCCGTATGATTTTGACAGAATCAAATCTGTTTCTGAAGCCATCTATCACCTTTTCTGCAAGGTGTGTGAGTGAGGGGTTTGCCGTGTTAGTGTTTGGTGTTGTTGTTGGTGGCGCTATGTTCGCGGTTGTGGGTCTTTTGTGACAGTTGTTGTGCGCAGGTCACCTTGCAAGTCGAGGCTGTGAGCTGTGATGAGGCGTTTCTGGACTTGACGGTGTTTTCAGATCCTGTCGCTGTGGTAACGCGTCTTCGAGCAGAAATTGAAGCCCAAACAGGTTCGAGCGCGAAACTGCCAACTCCATGCACCCAACCGCGCCCCGGTTCTCTGGTTGAGTTGCGTTTTGTTGCGGCACAGGTTGTACAGCAAGCGCAGGCATCGGCCCCAACAAGCTTATGGCGCGTCTGGCCACGAAAAAGGCTAAGCCTAATGGGCAGTTTCGCGTCACCTCTGCGGAGGTGATGACGCACATGCGAGGCATGGCCGTCGGCGAGCTTCCTGGGGTTGGTTGGTCGCTGCGCGAAAAGCTCAAGGCTGATGGTGTGACCACAGTGGACGACTTGCGACGGTGTGTGCTGCTGCGAGTGAGTGGTTTTCGTTTGGCCCATGTGATGCCTGACACCCTCGTGTGGTTGGAGTGCAGCGTCACGCTGGATCAACTGCGCCGGCGGTATGGGAAAGTTGGGGAGATGTTGTGGCAAGGCTGTCGTGGGTTGGATGACCGTGCATTGTCAATAGCTCCCAAACGCAAGTCTGTTGGTGCTGAGGTGGGTAGTTTGGGCGTGAGCCATGGTGTTATGCTCAGCAAGTCACACTCACTCGGCCCGTTTGTTCGCACTTTTCGTTTCTACCATGCCCCACATTCTCTCATGCATGCAGTTGAACTGGGGTGTCCGCTTCCACACGGAGGAGCAACTAAAGGTGTTCATGTTGCGGCTGTCGGAAGAAGTGAGCGAGCGGATGCACAACGCCGGGGTGATGGGGCGCAAGATGATGTTGAAAATGAAGCGCCGGCACCCCGATGCCGGACCGCCTGGAAAAACACTTGGGTGTGGACGTTGCCACAATTTTAGTCGCCAAACCTCGTTGTCGTCCCACACCGCGACTCCTGCTGTGCTTGCCACCACCGCGATGCGACTGTGGAAAGAGCTGAAGCTGGGTCATCCCAACCAAATTCGTGGTGTCGGCATTGTCATGACGGGGTTGGTGATGAGGGAAGAACATGAAGCTGAACAGCGAGCGCAACCTCGCCTTTCCTTCGGGGAGCACCCACTCTCAAGGCAATCAACGGTGCCGAAGGAACCTCATCAGCCCAAAGAGGCAAAGCAACGGGCCCATATTGCCAGCGACCCCAGCGGTGGTGGGGAAAGCACGACCTCCGCTGGTGCTCCCCACCATGTTGAGGCCACTCGCGTCAGGCCCTGGCTGAAACTCCTTCGTGCGCTCGGAGTTGCTGGACCAGCGTTGGGTGCTGGTCGAAGCATGTCGTCCAGGCCTGGTGTGTCGGAAAGGAAGCAACGTGCCGCGAACGCTGGTAGTGCTGATGATGACCGAGACACTGAAACGGGCGGTGCTGAAGAGTCTGTGGTCCAGCCTGTGGATACTACAACACCATCTGCAGGGTCGTTTGCCTCTACACCTGCCCACGCGAGTGGTTGTCACGTGGACCGTCAGCTGCGTGCTGCAACTGAGTGCCGCACCTCTGTTGGTGGTGGTCGTGTTGAGCCCGTGGCCAGTGCCACAGCCATTGCCGTAAGTGGGGTAGTGAAAACCAGCCCCGGACGGGAAGCGGTCCCGGTGGGACGAAGCAGCGGCAGCGGCAAAGACAGCCGCAACGGCAACGAGCACGGCAATGACACAGGCAAGGGCAAAAGCAAAGGCAAAGGCAAAAGCAAAGGAAAGGGCAAAGGTAAAAGCAAAGGTAAAGGCAAGGGCAAGGGCAGTGGTCAAGGTGCTGATGCAAGCAAAGCTGACAGCAAGGACAAGGACAGTCGCTACGCCGGAAGCAATGGTTCTCAAACGTCCACAGCGCCGCCTCGTGGTGTGTCCGCCATTTCCACCTCTCTCCAGTCTCCCCTTCCTGTTGAAATTTTGCAAGTGTCGCCGTCCACATGGGCCCAGCTTCCCGCTGACATCCGCGAAGAGGTATCAACACGTCTTGGGTTGGTGTGGCGTTCGCTTAAGACATCACGTTTATTGTTTTCCAGCTTCGGCAGGAAGCACGGCGCCAGAGGCCAGTACCACCGAGTGCGCATGACGAGCTTCTTCCTCAAGATCTCTACCCCTCACTATCCCAGGTGCGATGATGCTAGCGTTATGAACCCGGGCATGCCATTCTCATGCTGTGATACCGCCAGGTGGATGAAGACACTCGCGCTGCTCTACCGCCTGAAGTTATTTCAGAGCTGCAGCAGCAACAGCGCCGGAAAACGCAACAGCGGGAGATGTCCCCACCGCAAGACAAACTTTCAACTCCCGATGGCGAAGACAGGGTGATAGACTTGCGCTCCGGGCCTGATAGTCCCCAAGAGAGACCACCAAGCAAGTCCTACCGTGTCAACCGAGTTCGACCCATCAGCAAGAATCAACTGTCTCTTACCCAACTCGCCCCTGTGCTTCCAGGATCAGACATTAGCGGTGATCCACGACTCAATGGTGTTGATCCAACCGTGTGGTCGGAGCTGGATGTACCCACTCGCGTGAAGGTAGAGCACCGCCTGTTGTGAGTCATTCGTTTTCGACATGTCGTGATGTGTTTGTTTGTCGTGCCGTCAGATCCTGCGAGCAGTCGGAGATGTCGCAGGAGGGGTCGCTGCTGCCCAACAACTCCGACGAAAGTCGGCAAGACGTTCTGACAAGCCACACCAACAACGTGTGACCACAGCACCTTTTCAGACCTCCAAGGGGAACAGGGTAGCTGGTAGAGCTCAACACACCGTAGCACGCCCGAAGCAAGTGCCGGAGGCGGCAATGCCGGCACTGTTTGAGTTGGAGCCGTGGCAGGATGTGCGAACTGCTCTGTATGACTGGGCATCAACCGTGGAGGAGCCCTCTCCAGTGCACGCACAGCTGCTGTCCACTGTTGTCCTGCACTTTGTGAGAAGTCAGCAATTGGACACCGTCTGCACGATTTTGAGGTGGCTCGGTCGGCGCGGTCCAGCCCCGGGGTGGCGCGCCGTGTTCGAACATGTGCAGCAGTTTGCCCGCGATATCGTTGCGGCGTACCACGGCAGTTCCTTTCGTTTGTGCTTTTAGTGAACCACTTTGTGTTGTAGCACAGCGCACAGAACTTTGAAGAACGACATGTAGCAAACCAACTTGAGAGTTTATGTGCGTTTGCGTGATCGGGGCGAGGAGTGGTTTTGATTGTCTGCAACCACGAGTGGTGGAGCGCGTTGAACTGTTCAACATGATCTGCCGCGTCACGTGGTGCAAGCTGGGTTGTGATGCACAGCGGTGAAACAGTGCCTGTCATGTCCCAGTTTCCAACATACCCTTCGTCCGATACAGTAGTTCCGATATTCAGGAACTACAGGCAGTAACAGCTGGTCCGAGTTTAGTGCAATCGTCGTGCATTTTATTCGTAGTTCCTGAATATCGGAACTACAATTGCGGT
>Ga0213833_1001269_pt1 | contig 18605 bp, 32 predicted proteins | sample SWATP21_FD_160575 | JGI IMG/M metagenome (GOLD analysis project Ga0213833, IMG submission 160575) | Coastal seawater microbial communities from Marineland, Florida, United States - SWA TP2 #1 | ecosystem: Environmental > Aquatic > Marine > Coastal | place: USA: Florida | collected 2016-08-14
AATGCAACGCTTGTTTTGTTTGTGCTCCAGCATGGGGATGGGGAAGATTCTGACGCCGGTTCTGAAGCGAGCACTGAGCGAGTCACACCTGCGCTGTACGACCCGAGGTGGTCCCGGCTCACCTTCCACATGTCTCTTAACACACCGGTTCTTGCGTTGTGTGTGCCCGCAGTCGCGAGCGATTGATGCGTCTCGAACTCGAGAACGAGCGTGCAAAGAAGCTCGTTGCAGAGGCTGGTGACATGAGTGCCTTGCGTGAGCAAATCGCATCGTTAACAGAGGAGTTGCAATCGGTCCGTGCCGATGCTGCGTTGATGCGACGTGCTTCTTCTCACCGATTTCGTTGCGTGGTCACAGTCGCAAGCGGCGGTGGCGGCTTCCACAGCTCGTGTTGCTGAATTGGAAGCACATCACGCGGAGCTCAACGTGCAGCACGACAAGATGGCCGCGGAGAACCAAGAGAGCCTTGCCAAGGCGAAGGAGCTTGCGGAGCAACTTGCTGCAGAACAGAAAAAGACTGCGGAGTTGGAAGCGTGAGTTTCTTTCCTTGCCACTTGTGTGTGTATGAGTGTGTGCTGTGATACTGTTTAACGCCCCGCCCGTGCCCACAGCTCCAACCAATCCAAGCCTGAGTCCGATGTCCCCTCCTCGCCTCGCAAGGTGTTTTTGCAAGAGCTGTCCCAAGCACGAGCTCGGGAAACTAAGCTTCGCAAGCAGATCGAAAAGTGCGTGATGTCACCTGCCTTTCTGTATGCCATTTGGCATCGTCCCATGTAACCGTGCCTGTCGGACGTGGCTGAACCATCTCGCAGGTTGAAGGCCGCTGCGAAGGCTGCCTCCGCGAAGGCCGGTACCAAGACCACTGGCGGTGGTGCTGGTGCTGGTGGTGATCCTCCCAAGTCTCCAGCGCCTGCCACCCCTCGTTCTGACTTGCTCCAGGAGCTTGCGCAGGCTCGCTCGAGAGAGGCAACCCTGAAGTCCAAGCTTGAAAAGTCCAGGTGTGACAATAGCTCCGCCCCTCGATGCGCCTTGTTTTGTTGTTGTGCCATGTCATTTGCTCAACAATGGTTGTGTCACCCGTGTGACAGAACGGACCGCCAAAACTTGAAGAAGGGGACAAAGAAGCTGATGGTTACGTACAAGCAGCTGCGAGAGGAAATGATAGCGCTGAAGAAACGCGTGCGTGATAGACGACACCCCCTGCTTGTGCGTGCCGTGTCTAACTCTATTGCCGGCGTGTATGTGTTGGTCATGTTCTTTGCAGTGGCAAAACACAGAGAAGCTCTACGCATTGGCAAAGGTGTGTGGCGTCACAAGTCACTGCGTGTTGCGTTTCATGTTTTCCTTGTTAGTTCCTCACCCTGGTTCTCGTTTCGATCTTGTGAGCCACAGCGCGCCAACAGTGCCCAAGCCAAGGAAGATGGAATCATGGCAACAGCGTTCTACACTCTGGGACTGGTCGGACTTAGTGATGATAGCATTGACACCCACCGTGGGTGGCTTACAGCAGCCAGGCAACGGCAGCGGGCCGCGCGATCTCCGAGGTAGTGCCGTGTCGCTCCACACAACGACGACAGTGCGCAATGTGTAGTTGGACCCCACTCTGGGCATTTTTACCCCCCCCCCCCCCCCCCCACACACACACACACATTCACTTGGCGGTGATACCACACAGGGTTTTGTCAACAGAAACACCTCCGTGAATGGCCTTGTTGGCTCTCTTCAGACGCCTCGCTTCAAACACAGCGAACTCGGGCAAGCTTTGAAGCTTCGCTTGTGTCCACTTGCCTGGGTTCCCTTCGACGCGCAACAGCGTCAAGCATGTGTCACGGAACAGCGAAGGCGCAACCATCTTGCTCGGCAACAACTTGTTGTGACGAAGCGTCAAATCTTTCAGTTTCCCCAACTTGCTCCAGTCGGAACACAGCGCCTCGACTTGGTTCGAGTCAAGATTCAGCGTTACGATCTGCGCTGCCTCGCCGAAACCATCAAAAGACACGACCGCCACAAGGTTCGCCGACAAGTCCACATTTGCTACGGAAGCAACATGAGCGGGTATCTCTGTCAGCTTGTTGTGGCTCGCGTTCAACGTGCGCAGCGACTTTGGAAGAGCAGGCAGTACCGCCAGCTGATTGGAGCTCACGTCAAGCTGCGCATGTTGGAGGGCAGGCCCAGCCAGTGAGAACAACTGCACTCACTCCAAATCCCACGCGAGTGGCATGAACCAACGTCACACCTGTTTCAACTTTTTCAAGACGACAAGCTCTGGGAGCTCCGTCAGGGCGTTCTGGGACAGCTGTAGCTGCGTGAGAGCCACGAACTCCAACACCGGGGCAGGCAAGCAGGAGAACTTGTTCAAGCTCAAATCAAGCACTCGAATCTGCAAGTACAGTACAGTGACATGCAACGCCAGATAAGTACGCCGTGTCACCATTTTCATGCCCACACAGCGGCGCATGGAGCAAACAAGACCTTAGTGCGCTCAAGCTTCAACACTCCAGATGGCAGTGTCTTCAGCCCGGCGTGCGACAGATTCAAGTTGCCCAGCTTGGACGCCTTTTCAATGCGCTTCTTCGCATGCTTCGATTTCAGCTTCTTTTTCCCACTCGAGGCATTCCCCATTGTTAACGAGCGTGTCTCTGTCGACTCATGCAAGCCGTTTGAGAAGAGGGTCGGCTGCCGCTGTGTTGCGCCGCCGAGTGCACTGCTCGCCCCTGAAAATATTCAATCGCAAAACTATTCAATACCGGCGAACGCAGCGGCTGCCATCTGCTCTGACACCTCTCTGCAATCTGTGCGCACCACCATGGCGCAGCCCCTGCCTCCACCTCCTCGACGTCTGCAATCTGCAGGCGGACTCGATGTTGGCAACTTACGGCGCGTGTTGTCCTTCCTTGAGCCGAAGGACCTGTGCGCAGCGTCCCAAGTCAATGTGCTATGGAACGGCGCCTCTTCCACCGATGCGCTGTGGGGCCTACTCGCTCGCCACCATGGGTGGGGTGATCCAGTTGCCGAGCGATCGGGGTACCGACGATTCGCTTGTTTTAACTTCAAGGTGCGGGCAAGGGGTCATTTACTGTGCAGTTGTGACAGCATCTGTGGTGCATGGGTGGTAGTGACACAAAGCGCTGTGTCTCGTGCAGCATTACTTTGCAGCCAAGTTCGGCATGTGTGAGCGGTACGCGTGGGCCCAAGCTGGATGGCCGGAGTCTGGTTTTGTGGCGCTTTGTTGTTCTGCACCTTGCTGAGTTCCACAATTCATTCACCGTGTGTGGGTCGTGGCATTCGCAGCTGGAGGACGGGAACGCTGCACGCACACCGTTTTGTTGACAAGGAATCTGCTACCGCCAATCCCCATTCCATGATGTGCGGTTCGCAAACTGTCGACATAATGTCTTCAGCGTCTGCATCACGGTTCGACCCATCCAACCCCGCATCTGGGTACGCCGTGTGGTTGTGTTGACCAAGACAACCGCAGCGGCTTCTCGTAACGTGTCATCGTGTGGCTGACCAACTCACAGCGCCGCTATCGTATCCATGACCACGCCACTGGAGCCAGCAAGCATGCTTCGTCTGTGGGACGCTCAGACAAGGTAGGCTTGCTGCACCTGTCGTGTCGTGCTGCTGCAGCGCTGATCAAGCAACTCGCGGCCGCTCTCTCACCACCGCCACCACGCGCCGCAGAACCTTGGTGGCACGACATCCCATGCGACCACAGCCGTGTGCGCTCAGCATTGCCGGCGATTATATGGCTGTTGCGTTCAGCAAGGGTCGTTCGTTTGGGTTGTTTGTCTACAAGCTTGGTGTCAACGACAAGCCCCTCCATGAGCTTGTGGGTGGGCACACTAGCACCGTCTCAACAGTTCGGACGGTGACATTTCGTACGTGGTCGGGTCGTCATCCCGTTGTCGTTGCTGTTGTTGTTCCCTTCGTGTTGTTCCACTTTGCCGCCGACCACTTGTCGAATTGCTTTGTTTTCAGCGTTCCGAGGTCCCATTGCTGTCAGCGGGGGCTATGACAAGACAGTTTGTGTGTGGGACATGAAGACTGGCACGCTTCTCCAGCGCCTGGCTGAGCACCGAATGAATGTCCGGGACAGCGTGAGCAACCTGCAAATCGCTCAGGCTTACTTACGCGTACTGTGCTGTTGGGCCCTCAGATCTGGGCTGTGAACGTGTTTGCGCCGGATGTCGAGGAAGTGCTTTTCCGGGAGGACGTGGATGCTTGCGGTGGCACCCTCACGCCCGCCGTGTTCTCTCTTGACACACTCCGACAACGGTTGCGTGACTCTGAGGCCGCTGCAGCCGCTGAAGCAGCACCTGAAATCGGCGACGGCGATGGCGCTCGTGCTGAAGTGAACGCGGATGGGGGCGTTGGTGCTGGTGCCGGTGCTGGTGCTGGTGCTGGTGCTGGTGCTGGTGCTGGTGCTGGTGCTGGTGCTGGTGCTGGAGCTGGTGCTGGTATTGGAGCTGGCGCTGATGCTGATGCTGATGCTGACGCCGGTGCTGGCGCTGGTGCTGGTGCTGCCGATGAGGCTGGAAACGCAGTGGTCAACCCGCCTCCAATTCCTGCCCGCCACGATGGCGTGTATGTGCATGTTCCGCGCATCGCGGAGCAAAAGGCGCCCATTGGCTCTGCGGAGCGCGATGAGCACGAGCGCAGCATTCGTGGCATCAGGACACGCACAGCGCGCCGAATTCTGAAGCGACTGGTAATCCTCAGTGGAGGAAACGAATACGTGTCGTTGTGGGATGCGCTGTCTGGAAAGCTGCTGCAGAAGTTTGAGGGGCATACTGACACAATCATGGACAGTACGTGCAGTAGTGTTCTTCCGTCCTGTGTGGGGGTTCACACAACGTGGTTATTGCTCGCAGTCCAATTCGACTCTATTTCAAACCGCGTTGTGTCGGCGGGATATGACAACACCGTGAAGGTGTGGAATGCGATGACAGGCGAAATGGTGCACGACTTTGCCCAACCTAGGTCAGTGCCACGCGCATGTGCTTGTTGTTGTCTGCATGGGCTGCACTCAACCAGTATGATTGTTGCAGCATGGTTGCCGCCCTCGACGTGGACTGGTCTGCCGGTGTCGCGCTTGCGTACGTTTCTCCCTTGCACTGGCCCGAGGTGTCGCGCCTTGCTTGCCCTTCCTTGACCTTCTCACCACGGGGTTTCTGTCTGCAGCGGCTGCCGTGGGGGTCAAGTCACTGTTCTGGATATTGTGTCGGGAACCGTGCTCCGAGTGTTGGGCTCTGCGGACAACGGCGTTGGCGATGTCAAGGCCGTGAAGTTGGCTGGGCGCCGTGCCTTCTGTGCCGGGCTTCTGCAAGCCGACCTGCTGGAATACAACGTCGTTCCTGTGGCAGAGACGCGCGAGACACACGAGGAAGAAGACGCTGGGTGTGTTGTGCAGTAGCGAGGCCGCGATTCTACTGCAGGCACTGCTGCCGAGGCATACGCAAGTGGCGTAACGCCACCATGTGCCGATGTGAGGCGATATACTTGCCTCGTGTATTCGTTGGCAACGAAAACACCCGCAGTGCGTCTCAACTTCCGGCTGTGCTATGCTACACTGCACATGCCAAGCCTGTGGACACTGCCTGCCACATAGACTCCACCTGCGTCACCAACATAGCTTCAGCCCGAGTCTGTCTGCCTCCCTTCTGCTCGCGCTGCAAGGCGTTGCGAAGGCGCACGAACGTGGGAATCCACTGCCCCAACACCGAAGCAGCGACCTTTGTCGCCACTTCTGTGTTGATGCTGTCAACCCGCCGTGTGACCCGAAGGATGGCCCCGATCACCATCAACGAAATGCGCGCGACGACGGAAATGTGGGGTCCGAGACTCGCCGTTTCGCACGGTTTCCTTTCCTGGTGCTGCATGCTCAAGCGCTTGATGGTGGTTCCCACACATTCAGAGAACAAGCGAATCGCTGAACCCGAGAAGCGAGCTCCAAGCTTGGGATTGTTGACGAGCAAGAAGTGACTCAATCTAGAAACGACTGCACACACAGGACACGGCACGGTTACCGAAACAGACAGCAGTTAGTGGCTGGCCGCACAAGTGCACCTTCTGGCAAGGCACGCTCATGCCTTTCAATGCACGAAAGAAAGGTATCATGCGGAGAAGAAAGCGCGTGTGCAATCCGCACAAGGATGCCCCCGAAGTGCTCCATCATGTCTTCTTCGGACACCCCAGCAGCGAGCTGTTCCCGAATGGTGCCGCACAAGACGTTGACACTGGCCACCTGCCACCGTTCTCCTTTGACAGAGTGATACAGTGCCAGACTCTGCCACAGCAACTGCGGGCAACAGCAAAATCATGCCAGAACGACGGCACCTGGTGTCATACTTGCGGCGACGTACGCTCGAAATGCTGTCTCGTGTGTCGATCTCGAGTGTTGCGGCCAAACTCATCCATTCCTGCCCACCTCGGATCAGGCTTTCCCGCAACAAACAGCGTGCACACAAGCCTACCGGAGCCATGCGAGTGATGAACTTCTCACGAAGTGTGGACATGTGTTGGAGAACAACGCTGGAGGTGTCATGCTCATGTGAATCAGTCGAAACTGCTTTCGCAGCTCGCCACAGTTGCACAGCTAGCAAGAACAGTGAAAGTGTTGGCACGTGTGCACTCGTTAGTGCTGCCAAAGTACTGCCGCCTCGTTTCTCGTACCAAATGCAAGTCGAAGGCGTCGACAGTGGCGGTGTTTATGCTGCTGGGTGGAGAGCATGTTGATGACGTTACACTTACTGTTGCGTGATGCAGTGCAAGTTTTGCATTCACTCAATGCGAGCCAGGATGTTTGTTCTTTCACTACTATTCTTCAAACCAGAAACTCCGCCACGCTGAGCAGCTGATTTCCGAACAGCAGGAGACTTCAAATCAGAAATCAACACATGCACAGTTGCAACCAGTTGCAACCGATGTGTAAACACTGCATCCCCCTGGCAAACAACGCCGATCAACTTGCGCCGACCGGGTCTCCTTAGCATGCCAAGGAGCCGATTTGCGGTGTGCCAAAGAGTGGCTTCAATGCAACCTCGCCGGTCTGAGCTCCGGAGTATGGATTGAACTGGTAGAGAGTCTGAGGACCGCCGAAGGTGTCGTCGTCCTCTTCGGGAATCGAGCTGTGGACGTAGGCGGTGGAATCAGAGCACTGCCACGCGCAAAGCACGTGACCAGTGAGAATGGACTCGAAGCGAAACGCGGCCAAACACAGCCACAACACAACGTACAATCGCAGGTGGGGCACCACCATCGATCATCCATCCAATGGAACGGGCACCACCCAAACTAATGCTCCCGCCAGCAACGGTAGCAGAATAGAAATTGGCGTTGTTGGGCTGCATGAGGCCGTTCATGAGCACCACTGCTGCGGTGGAGCCACCGGACTTGCGAGGAGGAAACACCGCGTACGGCCATCCCTGTCACAACACAACAGTGTCACATGAAAAAGGGATGTTCAGTGTGTGCAAATACGGCGGTGTGGATACCCTGTCGACGCACCTGACCGCTTGGCAGCGCCATGGAGCTTGTCTGAGTGCCAGACTTGGCGTCGAACACCAGAATGTTGCCGCTCCTGGAGTTGCTCCCACCAGTGGGACACCCGTACCAGAGCTCCTTGCCATCACCAGTGAACGCAAAGGCCGCGTCGGAGCCCATCCAATAGCAAGATTGAGTCAAATCAAGCGAGGCAATCAGCTGGTTCAAGTGGGAGCGGCAGGTCGCGTCAGACGGCAGCGCGAGACACCAACCACACAGCCCACACAGCGGTGTCACGTCGCACCACAGCCACACCGTTTCAGTTTGGCTTGTCACGTTGATCAAGTTCAAGTCCCAGTCCACAGTGTCGGGGAAAACCGGGTCGGGCTTGCTGGCAACGCCGATGACAGAACCCGAGCCAGCGCACCTGCGAGGATACGTGTTGGTCGGGTTTCCGTGGTTCATGCCAGGCAAACGGGTTTCAAGACGTACGCAAGCGAGTGGTACAATCCCTTTGTCGAAATGGATGAGTACAATCCGGTGCGCAGGTCAACATATCCGACTTGGTACGTGCGGAGAAAGTTCAAACCACTTGTGAACACTGCGTCTCCGCACACAACCGAGCTCGACAGGAAGTTGTCGTCGCCAAAGCCACTGTACTCCCACCTGTCAGAATTACTTCACTTGGGATGCGCTCAGCACAGCACTGCAACTTACCCCACCGCGTTACTGATCAGCGTCATGTTCTTGGTGGCAAAGTCAAAGCGGTAGAGGTCCACTGCTCCTGGACTTACGTGGCTGTTGTTGAACAGGTAAACAGACGACGAGCCCAATGCGTTGAGCTCCCGAGCACCTGTTGCCACGAACAACAACGCAGCACAGCTCAGCAGCAAAGCCAGTCGAGCCATCTTTCGTTCAAAGGGGCTGTGAGACAGAAAGGTGGAGCCACACGCAGCACTGCAAAGTGGGGGCAACACGGAAAGCAGCAGATCCCGATCCTTGAGGACGCGTATCAATACAAGTATGTGTATTCGTATTCGTATCACCCGGCTCGCTACAGTGTGACCACGCCGAAGTGGCGCAGTAGCTCCAGTATAACAGCAAGAACAGCAATAAACGCAGCAAACTGAAGGATGGTAGTGAGTGTGCGCGCACCCGAATCAGGAACATACGCGTTTTCAGCTCCAATGAGCCGCTTTCCCGACCCCTTCAGCAGCTTGTTGCCGTTCTCCAGGCGCATCTTCGCAACAAACCGCCACTCCGGGTCCAGTTCTTCGCATTCGGCCACCTCTTGCACAATGCTTGGTGATAAACTGCTGTCCATTAGCACGCCGTACACGTTGTGCACCTGCAAGCACAGAAACCACCGTGTGACACGGTCCGTGTCAGTGACGGTGTCAGAGCAAGCGCTGCAAATTGCAGTGCAATCATTGAAGTACACACCGAAAGATGAGGATGGGGACGAGTCTTGAGAACGAGACGATCGCCTACACTGAAGCTTCCTGGAGTCAGAACCCGGTAGAACCACCCACACAAGCGGTGCGTCTCGATGAACTGGGATGCTTTCTGGAACTTGAAACGGTGGTTCAGCTTCCAGCAAGGCATACGAGGTTGACACACTTGCAGCACAGCTGTTCCAAAAGCAATGATATCACCAATGCACACATCATGGTTGCTAAGTCCTGTTGTAGAGACGTTCTCGCCCATTCCCCCTGATGTCAGCCGCGCAGCATCCACTTTCGCCCCAAGCTCGGCGGCCATCTTGGCGTATCCCTCGAACGGGATGTGATGCACCACCCGGTTTGGGCCTCCATGTACCAAGTTGCCAGTGTTCTCATCGGTCGCAATCGCTTCTGTGGAGACAGTCAGTTCATTAACAGGCTGCTTATCGATGGCGCTGGGAATGTGCAGTGATCCGGCTTTGCTGAAGGGCTTCACCTTCCCCACCAACAACTTCATCACGATATGGTTCGGCAGTTGCTCCATTTTACCTTGACTTGTTGTTGTAATTATGAAGCCTGGTTGTTGTTGCGTTGCAGCACCACGCACGCGTCACCGCTTGCACAGTTGTTGCTTTGTGTGCACGCGCAGATTGGAAAGCCAGTGTGCCGCAAAAGTGTGTGCTATTTTTGAAGGTGGTCCGAGAAATAAAGTTGCTATTTTTGATGTCGAGCTGAGAAGTCGCTGCCTGCACATTGCCAGAACTCGTCGCAACGACGATGCTTGGCCTGACAAATCGACGCGTGGCTGGCGCTTTGACCGGGTTGGTACAACGTCACTGTTGTCATGCCCCTTTGATTGCTGTTCGGGCGTGTTCGCAGCTCGTTCCTGGCCGAGTCCGAGTGGCGGGGCTCGCTTTGCCGACACCGTCCGATGACGTCGTCAACACCGCAACTCTGTTCGAGAAAGGCTTGGGCGCTCACGTGTTTCGCGCCAATGTGCAGGGAGTGGCACCGTTATTGGTTCATCATGCGTCCCCGGGGTTGTTTGGGTTTGGACCGGCCGGTCGGGGCGTACAGGGCTGCTTCACGGTGGAGCTACTGCCAACCCTGGCAGCCGCTCGGTTCGTGCCGCTGCAACCTGTGCCCCGCGTGTCGCTGTGCTGAACAGCGGCATTACTGTTTTGTACTCCTGTCTTGTTGTACATGTGCATGTGAGGTAATGCAGACAGAGAGTAACGCCTGTGGTGGCGGTTACAAACATGAAGACGACTGTGAAGAACACCAAGCGGCGGAAGGGTAGCGTCTTGGAGCAGCCGAATGTGCCCGCTGGCTCTGATACGGAAGTTGCAACCATCGCTTCCAGTGGTGGGTGGACGCTACGACTCATGCACAAGTTTCTACGAACACCAATCGTTGCTGTACTTGTCACAACAAAGGATGCCGATCGTGCTGCTGGTTAGTTGTGCTCTGCGCGTCATTTACTGCTGTGCCACCGCTCATGTAAGTGTCTTCAGAGTGGTACCAGAAGCACTTTGGACTTGAACATGACCCATTTCAACTGCCCTGGGACATGGGTGCAACTCAAAACCGATGCCTTGCGCCAAGTCATGACCGAGCACCAACCCGTGAGTGACACCATCCCAACAAAAAACTGAGAACTGGTTGTGAGACTTGGTTGACATGCCTTGTTGTTGCATGTGCTCAGGAGTTGTCCTTGTTGAAGACCACTCCGACCACAGCGCCGACCAAGCAGCGGGAGAATGGCTCTTGATTCAAGCAGAGAGTGTGGAAGCTGTTGCTAAGTCTTTGGAGTCGGATGCCGTACCTTTTGCCATGCCTTCCCCGTCGTGCCTTCAAACGCTGGACCCAGACGGAAACCCGATTCATGTAGTTTCAATGTAGCAATTACTTTTTTCCTTGTTTACCACTCGCCTGAAAGCTCACTCGCCACCTCCTTCCTCGTTGGCAATCACTTCATCCGTGCCACCACAGCTCACCTCGCTCGGCATGGGCGCTGCAGCGCTGGGCATGGTCGGGCCTTCGGCGACCACTTCATCTAGTCCCAGATCACTCAAAGCCTCCAACCCAAGGTTGTCTGCGACAACCGCCCCAGACTTTTTCATCGCCTTTTTCTTGCGCTTCTTGCGCTTGAGCACTGGTCGCGCCAAAGTGGCCTCGATCTGCACACGCAACAGATCCATGTCACCAACCCAAAAGCGCAAATGGCGACCAGAGTCGACACGCACCGCTTTGTCAGTGTCTGGTTCTGTGAATGTGCAGGGACACCAACCACACATGAGGGTGCAACATCACAACAATGAAACGAGTACCAAGTCTCAACCTACCCTTGGGCTTGGTGGGTCGACTTCGTGTGCGTGGTGATGGCATGCTGAGAGGCACACAGTGTGAGTGACTGGTCCACTCGGACGGGCCAAGAACAACAACACACACGCCTACCCAAAGTTGATTCCAGCAAGGTTACCAGCAAGGGCCTGCATTTTCTTGGATCTGTTGGCAGGCATCGACATGGGGCGCTGTGCTTTTCGCAGGTCTGGAGAGGATCCGTAGTTCAGAGCCTTGCCTTGTAACGCCGCGATGCGAGCCTGGAGTGTGGAAGCTGACCGTGAGCGCGAGTGCGAAGCGCCTTTCTGTCGTTGCGTATTCTCAGGAGTTTCCACAGCACGAGAGCCCGAGGCAGGTGTGGCATCGAGGGTGGAAAGAGGGGCAACAGTAGGTGTCTCGTGTGCAGCCGCGGCATGGTTCTTGGAGGAAGACTCACCGGCCGGGAATGTTGGTCGGGGGGAGGTCGGGGATCCTGGCTGTTTGCTCAAAGCCGCAATGCGGTCCTGGATCGAGGACCTGCGGCTGGAGCGCTTGGTTTTGCTCTTTGCACTCTTACTGCTCCATGCACTCGGCACAACAGGCGTGGCATCGGGCGTGGCATCCTGTTTTTCGGGCGTGGCTTCAGGTGTGGCTTCAGGTGTGGCTTCAGGTGTGGCTTCAGGCGTTGCCACAGCCGGAGTCTCCGGTGTGGCCACGGCTTGCGCGACAGAAGCACCACCCGCGGATACCGTTCGTACTGCACCGAGGGAGGATGTCGGAGATCCTGGTTGTTTGCTCAAAGCAGCGATACGGTCCTGGATCGAGGACCTGCGGCCTGAGCGCTTGCTTCTAGTCTTCCCACCTTTGCTCCCCGGTCCGTCTGGCGTTGCTGGCGAAGCGTGAGCGTTCAGCAACGCAATCCTATCCTGGATGGATGACCGGCGAGAACGAGAGGAAGAAGGTGGGGAACGGGACGTGTCCCTAGCATCAGCTTTCGCCGCTGGGGTAAGCGGAGACGTCGGCGCACTCACACCAGAAGGCGACGACGCGCCAGCCGGCTGCGTCTGTGCTGCCTGCCCCTGACCCACAGGTTTCGGGGCGGGAACGGGAGGAGGATCACACCGCGTGGTTGATGCAGAATGTGAAGGGTTGGTGGAACTGGCTGCAGGAGGTGCAGTGGGAGGTGCTGGCGAGTCGCTTGTCGCCGGAGAACCTGGCAACTTCTGCAGCGCGGCAATGCGGTCCTGAATCGATGACCTCTTCGCTCGCTTCTTCTTGCCCCTTTTTTTCGGGCCTGGTGGAGAAGAACTGGCGTTGTTTTTCTTTTGAAACATCGCAATACGCGCAGCCACGCTCATCTTGACCGACCGCCGCGCGGAGAGAGGTCGACCACCCACGGTGTTGCTCGGCGGCAACATGTGAGACATGGTTGGGTAGTATGTCCTGAAAATGCTCAGTTTGGGTAATTTCGACACAACGAACACCCGCGGCCGTTTCGTTGCCGTGGATCTGGCGCGCTCGTTCTTCCGTCCTCGTGTCTTCTTGTCTTAGGCTGGCACAGATTTGGCATCCCCCACAGCTCTGTTCAGGACAATGACGCACGTGATGCTGCAGAGGTGAACGGGTTTTCGCTGCTGCACGCCGCCTGTGAGCGCTTCTCCGTTTTCTGTCGGCTTGCGCTGCGGCGGTTGGGATGGGCGCCGGCCAAGCGAAACCAGAGGGGCACGAGGGTGATGCGGGCACAGAGAAGAAATCAGCGGACGAGCCAGTGGTTGGGTCAAAAGCGTATGCCCTATGGGACATGAAGGATGTTCGAAACGTGAGAGAGCGGGCAAGGGCGTACGCGGTGGAAGAGAATCCGAGCTTGGCGCCGGTGACGAGGCGCCAGTTCTGGGAGTTATTTAGTGACTACAGCAAGCTGATTGGAGCTCAGTTCCTTTCGCTCCCCATCACGCTGTTCGAAACATTTAAGGACCACCCGGACTCCGTGACAGTAAATGCTACAGAGGTGCTTCTCATGCTGGGGCTCTTCTGTCATGCGAAGACAACTGAACAGCTGGAGTTCTGCTTCAACCTCTTCGACTTCGACGGCGGCGGATCAATTGACCGGGTGAGTATGCACCAAATAAGTTGCAGACAGACAAAACTCGCATGTGTGCTCACAGCCCCACTCTGTGCGTGTGCGCAGGAGGAAATGACCACCTTCATGACGTTGCTTACGAGGGCTGCGTACAAGGTTCACCTCATCCCGATGCCTGTTGATCCCGACACGCTACCAGCTGTTACAGAGAACATGTTTCACATCGCTGACGCGGATGGAGGTGGTGACGTTGATGCACATGAATTTATCAGCTGGGCGCAGTCACACGTGCTTGGGAAGAAACTCCTGGCTGCTTTCCGGACCAAAAAACGCAAAGCCCACGCACTGTCCAAGCCACCAGTGGTCTCTGCTCGCAGCAAGGAACTCCGCAGCAAGCTCAAAGCGTCCGCCCATTCCCACGTTGCAGGAAAGCGCCTCATGGCACAACTGTCACGTTCATCTGGGTTCAACGTATCTGAAATGCGCGACCTTCGAGAGCAGTTTTCGAAGGCAGCGAATGAAGACGGGGTGCGAGCAGCGCTGCCGTTGTTACCGACTGTGACGCATGCCTCACAGTGCTGGTCCAATGTTGTTACACGCAGGAGATTGACAAGAAAGCGTTTGTTGAAGTGATGGGCAGCAGTTTTCCAGCACTTGCGGCCGGATCTGCTGCGTTGAAATTGTTCGAAGCGTTCGACGTTGACCAAAGTGGAACTATTGACTTTAAGGAGTTTACCCTGGGCATGTCAGGGCTGGTGCGGGGTGATCCGATGGACAAGCTCGATCTTATGTTTGAAATCTTCGACGATAACGGAAATGGAGACATCGAACTTGTGGATCTGCTCAAATTCGTCAAGAACGAAAGCGATGAACTCGTGGAAGCAGCCCAGTTTGCAAGTGAGGTGAGGACAGTGGTTGTGGAGGTGTGGAGTGGCCTCACAGTGGAGCGTTCCACAGATGGTCTCCACACTTGACATGGATGGTGATGGTACCATTTCCAAGTACGTGACTTGTAGGGGGGAAGGGATACGCACGTGGCTTACATTGACTTCAGGTCGGAGTTCAAGGTCGCTTTGAAGAGCCACCCACTGCTGTTGCACTGTTTCAAGCAGACGTTTTCTCTCAGTGTACGCGGGAAACCTCGTGTCTGGCGCCGCAACATCGCATTGACTGTGCGTTCCTTCCGCTGACAGATTGCGGGGGCTGCGGGAACCGAACTAAAGCTCGCTTCCAATGCCAAGTTTGGTTTGAGTTCGTTGAAAAAGGTGTGGGGGAAGTACTCTACCGATACTGGTACAGCAGAGGGCCGAGGAATGAACCTTCAGCAATTCCGCATGTTCATGCTCAACGAATTCGAAGTCCGTGTCTGCTTTCCGTCAACCGTGTTTGTCTGTTTTCCTCATGTCGTCTTGGGAACAGGTGCAATCGGGTATGATGCCAGTGGTGAACCAGGTGTTCTCGCGATTTGATGCCGATGACAGTGGCTTTATTTCATTGGAGGAGCTGTTCAATGGCCTGGCTCAAGTGATGGACGGGAGTGTGGACGCAAAGGCGGAGTTTTACTTTGACCTGTATGACATGGATGGCGGTGGAACGATTGATGCTAACGAGGTGCGATACGTGTCAGGTGGTACATCCTGTTGTGTCTGTAACCGCAGCATCATACTTGTCTTCAGATTATGACGATGTTGATGAGCAGCCGCGCTGCCGCAAACGCGTCAGGCACGGAGGTTGTTCAACTCCTTCACCGCCTAGACACGGACGGCAATGGTGTAATCACAGTGGATGAGTTCAAGGACTCTGTCCGCGGCGACCCACGCCTTCTTGAGTGCTTTGGTCGTCTGTTCGGCGTATCAGAGCCAGATGGGAACGAAGAGGAAACCAAGGTGTGTTGCGCGTCTCCCAAGTGTTTATCGTGCACTAACCACAACGCTGAACGATGGGAGCAGGAGCAAACAGATGATATGTTCCGCGACAAGAAGAAACGCACGAAGCTGGGCGTTCTGGATTTGATTCGAGCTCACGCACATGCGGAGCGCACTCGCCGACTCGAGGTGACAGAATCTGACGAAACGACTGACTCACATGTGGAAAGGCTCGGTGCCAAAGTGCGGAACAAAGAAACAATGGCGCTCGCCATGCGAAAATTCAAGCGAATGAGCTTGCCAACCATGGCGGTCACAGTCGCAGCACTACAGGTTTGTTTCAAGCGCTGTTTCTTTTGTGACGATACGAGATTTAACGTGCACTGCCAACAGGGGGAGATGGAGGACACCGAGCAGCGAATCACATTCGTAGGAAAGTCACCGGCTGCAATGGCGGCACGCAACTACGGAGCGAAGCTTGCTACCAACCTTCACGTATGCAGTTGTGGTGCCTAGCTGCTACATGAACACCTGTGCTTGGTCCAACCGTGTCTTGTCACAGCAAAACCGGCTGGAGTTGAAGTACCAGCTCCTCCAAGCATCACCGGCGCAGAAAGGAGTGGTTCTTCACAGTGACATGCGCGCAGCCAGTAAGAAGGAGTTGCTGAACCGTCCGAAAGTCAGAGTCATCACACCACCCAAACTGGACGCCAGTGACCTTGCGGTGAGTTCCACTTCGCGCGCTGCGAATCCGACGAATGTTCACTGTGGTTGGAGAACAGGCTGCAGAAGCACGACTGGAAGCGAAACGTCTTGCAGCATTGGGGGGTGCAATATTTGCTCCGTATGAGACAGACGACATGGACGCCGATGGTGCAGAGGAAGTGGAAGAAGACGTGGTGATGGGGGCAGTGTCTCAGTGGATTCACAACGTGGACCGTGACGAACTGCACTCCCGTAGTCGTGGCCGCAGAGCCTCGGAACACACGATGCAAAAGGTCAGATACGTGTGATGTGCAACTCAAATGCACACTCCATCTTGACGTGTTTGCATGGTGTGGCGGCAGGCACAAGTGGAGAATGGCCTGAGCATTGACTTCCCTGCAGACTCCCACAACGAAAGTGGAAGGTGTGAGGACAATGAGCGCGGTGGGGCGCACGAGCGCATGCTTCGGCGATTGAGTGGCGTTGGCGATGTTTCGTATGTGTTTGTGCTTCGCCGTGGTTATGCTGCGCTGCGGTGCTGTGCTTCATCTGACAATGTTGATGGTACAGGCCGCTGCGTGTCGACACCACGCCGGTGGATAGCCACTCTCATGTATTTGACACGCCGGCGGGGCGTGTACACTCACCGGGTGCTGCCTCTGTCGACACTGAAGACGGACTGGACGTGGAAGGTGAAAATGTCGCGTCCGCATCGCCTGCAGCGTCGTTGTACAGTGCTAGAACTCCGCTGAGCATGGCGGTTCGTCGTCAAAGCCCCACATCCAAAGCCACAACACCGGTGTCGAGGCCAGTGACAAATTCTCACATGTCGCTATCTAAACGGGGTAGCCCGTCGGCTGTCTCTCCTTTGAAGCGCTTGTCTGTCACCGCCACGCCTTCTCCCATCCCCACTTCGCAGGTGGGCACCTCTTCGTCGATTCGAGCAATGGTTCCGCCACGCTCGTTGACTGGGGCGCGATCCTTGCTTGCCTCACCAATCAGCGGCGATCTGATTCGACCAGCGAGGAAACGTAGACAAAAAGGAGGAGCAGTGGCGGTACGTTCTGTTCCGGGGTTGAATGTGTAGGATGAACTGATTCGGGCCATGTTCCGCAGAATGCCCAACGCCTGCGTGAGGAACGCATTCAAGAAAGAGCAGATGACACGTCCGCCGGGCTGAAGAGCTTGCTTGATGGTTTGGATGAGGTGCAAGAGGCTCTCAACAACCCCGCTGCTGTGACTGCTTCCGTCGCCCACACCATCGTGAGCCCAGTCTCACACCAAAGCCACACCAAGAAGACAGTCTCCCCTGCCGTCAGGAACACCTCGGGGAAAGCGTCCATGAAAGCGTCAACGAGAACTCGTCGGCTCTCTTCCTCGAAGAATGCACCGCTGCCCACAAGCCCCATTGTAAACCCTGGGCGTTCGCCAACGGCAGCGTCACCGTCGCGGAGTGACAAAACAAGCGCCAATGGGACTCCAGTGTCACGTCTCAGAAAGGGCGGCCGCCGTGTCGCACACCAGCAAGCCAAAAACTTGACACGACACAAGTACAAACGGGGAAGTGCATGGAAACAAGCGTCTGCGTCTCCAAAGCAAGGTGACACGCTTGCATCCATTGCTGCGGTGAAGGCAGAGCGGGCAGCAGCACGGCGTCTTGCACGAATGGATGATTTCGGCAAAGCACCCCCGCAACAAGTGCGATATCTTGCCCACGTTGACGAGCCACGCAGTCGTGGCAAGACGATGAAGCGCGCCCGGAGCAGCGTCATACGTAAAGTGGGTTCCAAGTCGCCCGGTCACCGCAGCCTAACACGGTCTCGTCTGGGTCCAGGCTCGCGTTCCACAGCTGCTCTGCCCAACGTGACCTCGAGCCCTTCAGGTAGCAACTCTCCTTCGCGGCATGCTCTGATCCGTCGGGCGCGGGGCGACCGCCACACTGGAAACAGCTCGCCGAAACGAGATTGGGCGGGTGGTGGACAGGAACCACTTCCGCAGTTGATGGCCAAGAACCGTCGCAAGCCAGGTTTGCGAGGTGGGCTTCGCGCACAGTCTACCAAGCGACTCTTGATCCCACCTGCACCTAGCTCTCATCCACAGACGAATGCGTTGTCTGGTCCACCTCGTCCACCGGACAAGAAACCCCATGAGTATGTGTTTCGGGGTGGATTTCGGCAGAGTCCAGGACTGCCAGGCTTGTAGACGTTGCGATGCACGCATGTGGTATTTGCAAGCGCAAAGTCGACAGTGAACTATGGATCACTACTGTTTGTGTGATTTTATGTTCTTCACTCAAGATTCATTGCACAAGCACGGACGTTCCATGAACAAAAAGGCAAAAACGATACCGACTGTCCAAAAACACTGACGCCAGTCACACATGCTTCCATTCACACCAATGGCCCACAAGTTGGCACTACACATGCCATGTGACGGTATCGATCCGCCTTTTCCCGGCTCACAACCGGACGCATTCACCGTTAATGCTTACAGGGCACCCCTCCGGTGCCATACACCATTCCAACCTGGGTGGTACATGAATGTCACCCCACTTTGTGCCGGGTCTGTGACGACAGACTACGACACCACATGAAATTTATGGCAAGCGTGTGGACAGTACGAGTGGTGTGGTGGTACAACGGCTGATGCAGTCATGTGTATCATGTCACCCAGTGCGCCATTAGTGTGAATGGAATCATGTTGCCT
>Ga0213833_1001275_pt1 | contig 18541 bp, 17 predicted proteins | sample SWATP21_FD_160575 | JGI IMG/M metagenome (GOLD analysis project Ga0213833, IMG submission 160575) | Coastal seawater microbial communities from Marineland, Florida, United States - SWA TP2 #1 | ecosystem: Environmental > Aquatic > Marine > Coastal | place: USA: Florida | collected 2016-08-14
GGCGCACCTCCACCTCCCGCAGCTTCGCAATAATCTCTTCAGGCGTAGATCTCTTGCCCATGTCTCAGCTCCATATCTGAAGCCGGAACTAACTCAAATAATGGACCACTTTTCAGGGAGCAGACCAATGGTGCTGTCCGTGAGCGGACGGCCAAAAGAGATCGGTTCGTCTGCGGCTATCCTCGGCCACCCATTGCGCTCACTTGTGGCGGCCGCACGCATGAGCGCGGAATGGGGCGAGGCGCTGGAGCCCGGCCATATCGTCATGGCCGGAGGGGCGACGGCGGCGCATCCCGCCAGCGTCGGAGAGACGGTCAGCCTTGAGGTGCAAAATCTCGGCTGCGTCTCGATCAATGTGGAGGCGTAAGGTCTGTGCCGATTATTGACGTCACCATGCTTGAAGGACGCCCGCCCGAAAAGAAAGCGGCATTAATCCGTGAGCTGACCGATGCGGCTGTGCGCGCGATTGATGCGCCGATCCAGTCCGTGCGCGTCATTATCAGGGAAGTGCCACCCGAACACTTTGCCGCCGCGGGCGTTTCGAAAGCGGAAGAACGCGCAAACCTAGCAAGCGGCGATTCAAAAGGATAGAAAAATGAGTCACAATCCCGAAATCGGCAAGTCCATTGACGCTGGCGGCGTTAAGACCAATTATCACGATCTGGGCGAGGGGCGCCCGGTGATCCTGATTCACGGCTCGGGGCCTGGCGTGACGGCCTGGGCGAACTGGCGGCTCAACCTGCCGGTGCTGTCGGAGCGCGTGCGTGCAATTGCGCCGGACATGCTGGGCTTCGGCTACACAGAGCGGCCGGCGGATGGCGTTTACAATATGGAGCGTTGGCGCGGGCATCTGATGGATCTTGCCGACGCCCTAGGCATTCAGGAATTTGATATTATCGGCAACTCATTCGGCGGTGCGCTCGCGCTCTCCATGGCGGTTCATCATCCGGACCGCGTCCGGCGCATGGTTTTGATGGGAGCAGCCGGCCTTGAATTCGAGCTGACTGAGGCGCTCGACAAAGTGTGGGGTTATGAGCCGTCGGTAGAGGCGATGCGCGAGATGCTCGATATCTTCGCCTATGACAACTCGCTCGTCTCAGACGAGCTTGCCGAAATGCGCTACCGGGCGAGCATCCAGCCCGGCTTTCAAGAGGCCTTTAGCGCCATGTTCCCGGCACCGCGCCAACAGCACATCACGGCGCTTTCAACGCCGGAAAAAGAAATTGCGAAGATCGCCTGCCCAACGCTGATCCTGCACGGGCGTGAAGACCGTGTTCTGCCGATGAGCAACAGCCTGCGGCTGTTCGATCTCATCAGGACGTCCGAAGTACACCTGTTCGGCAAATGCGGCCATTGGACCCAAATCGAGCACAAGGACCGGTTCAATCTCCTGGTCTCTGACTTCCTGGCGAGGGAGTGACGGCGGTTTTGGCTGATCTTGCGTCTCTTCCTCCGGCTAGCTGATGGAATACGGATATCGTGACTGACACTACAATCAACATCGACGTACTGATAGTAGGTACGGGCCATGCGGGGGCACAAGCTGCGTTGATGCTGCGCAAACTTGGATATGCCGGCGCGGTTGCGCTGGTGGGGGCGGAGGCAGATCCTCCCTATGAGCGTCCGCCCCTATCCAAGGCCTATCTCGCAGGCGAGGAGCCGTTCGAGCGCATGATGATGCGCCCGAAGGAAGCATGGACCGAACTGAATATCGAGCTGCTTTCCGGGCGCAAGATCGTCGCGGTTGATCCTGCGGCAAATGAAGCGCGCTGCTCGGATGGCGAAAGAATTACTTACGGCAAGTTGATCTGGGCGGCGGGCGGCGCGCCGCGGCGGCTGACGGCGCCGGGCGGCGACCTTGCCGGGGTCCATGTCGTCCGTACGCGTGCGGATGTGGATGCTATCCGCGCCGGGCTCGCCAGCGCTGGGAACATTGTCATCATCGGCGGCGGGTATATCGGTCTTGAAGCGGCGTCGGTGCTGGTCGGCATGGGTAAGTGTGTCGTCGTCCTCGAAGCCGAGGAGCGGCTGCTGGCGCGGGTGGCGGGACCGGCGCTGTCTGCTTTCTATGAGAAGGAGCATCGCGGGCGCGGCGTTGACATCCGGCTCGGCGCAAAGGTTGAAGCGATCATCCAGAAGGGCGGCCGCCCTGCGGGAGTTCGCCTTGCCGGAGGAGCCGATCTGCCGGCGGACCTCGTGATCGTTGGGATCGGTATTGCTCCGGAAGTCGAGCCGTTGATTGCGGCCGGCGCCGAAGAGGCGCTCGGCGGCGTGAAGGTCGATGAATTTTGCCGCACAAGCCTGCCGGACATCTACGCTGCCGGCGATTGCGCCGCGCACGCGAACCGCTACGCTGGCGGCGCGGTCATCCGTCTTGAATCTGTGCAGAACGCGCATGATCAGGCGGCTGTGGCCGCTGCTTCGATCGCAGGGGCTGCGAAACCCTACGACGCCGTTCCTTGGTTCTGGTCCGATCAGTACGACCTCAAACTGCAGACCGCCGGCCTTTCGAACGGCCATGATAAGGCGGTGCTACGCGGCGATCCGGACAGCCGTTCCTTCTCCGTTATTTATCTTAAGGACGGCCGTGTCATCGCCCTCGACTGCGTCAACGCCACCCGCGATTACGCGCAAGGCCGGCGTCTCGTTGCCACCGGCGGTGCGTGCGACCACGAAACCATCGCAGACCCAGGCTATCCCCTATTTAAACCGACCGCTAGAAAAGGGTAGCTAGGGCGGATGTTGTCAAGAACGACATTCACATCGAAGCCTTTGAGTTCGTCACTCCGTATCAAGAAAGTAAACGATTAGATGGTTTAAAGCTTTCTGCAAATTACACTTTTCACTTTTCGACAAATTGAAGTTGGGCGAGATTGTCCGGGAAAAAGCTGTTCCTAGGAAAATGCTCAAAACCAGCTGAGTCTTAGACTACTCTAAAAAAGACTGGCCCATGTTTTGAGATAGGATCGGCTCTGAAATGGAGTTGAACCAGGGGCAAGAGAGCCAGACCTGACGAGATCATTGCAAAGTTGCGAGAAGTTGAAGTCCGCTCAAGCCAGGTCGAGACGATTGCGCGGGCTGTGCGTGTGATCAGTGTTGACCTGCCACTGAACTTTCATCCGGACGGGATTAGAGCCTCGGCGGTTTGTACGCCTTCCGGCGCGGGGTTAGCAACGAACGATTGGCGGAGCTTTTCCACATCTCGCAGCCGATCGTTCGTTGCTGGGAACCGGGCCGCATAACTGGCCGGTGTGCTGTATCCGAGCGCCGAGTGTGGGCGCCGATGATTGTAGTCCTCGCCCCATTCCGAGATGCGTTCGCGGGCGTGGTTGAGGCCATGGAACAAGGTCTCGTTGAGATGGCGTAGTCGGGACTTTGGCTACCGCGACGCTTGGTGCTTTGCTTCCGACATTGTCAGGATTGAGAAGGAGGAAGCTATGTCTGACTTATATGCCGGATTGGATGTGTCGCTCGAGAAGACGAGCGTCTGCGTTGTAGATGCCGAAGGGCTCATCATGATGGAGAAGACGACGCCTTCGGATCCTTCATGCATCGCGGATCTGCTGGGACCGGTCACAGGCTCTTTCAAAACGGTCGGACTGGAAGCAGGTCCGCTTTCGCAATGGCTGTACTTCGGACTGAAGGATGCCAGGTTTCCGGCAATCTGTATTGAGACCCGACACGCGAAGGCTGCGATTACCGCCATGAGCATCAACAAGAACGATCGTAACGACGCGCGATCGATTGCACACCTTGTTCGATCAGGTTGGCACAAGCGGGGCCATGTGAAGTCGATTGAGAGCCAGGAGCTCAGAAGTCTGCTCGTTGCACGCGAGTTCTTCGTCAACAAGCTACGGGACCATGAGAATGAGATTCGTGGACTTCTTCGTCCCTTCGGCCTCGAGGTTGGACGGGTAGGCGCAGCTGGCTTTGAAGCCCGAGTCAGAGACCTTACTGAAGGTCGCTCCAGGCTCGAGTTGATTGTCGACACCTTGCTTCGTGGACGGGCAAGCATGATGGATGAACTTGCCATCCTGCACCGTGAACTGCTCAGGGTGACGAGGAACGATGAAGTATGCCGCCGGTTCATGACGATCCCGGGCGTTGGGCCCGTCACAGGGTAATCATCCCTGAAAATAAGCGACTTGAAAACTGGACTTCTCCGGCGTTGACTATCGACGGAGACGACGATGAAGAAATCGAGATTCACAGACGCGCAGATCCTCGCGATCCTGAAGCAAGGCGAGAGTGGAGTGCCTGTGCCTGACCATTGCCGAGAGCACGGGATCAGCAACGCGACTTACGACAACTGGCGCAGCAAATATGGCGGGATGGATGCCTCGCTGATGTCCGAGATGAAAGCGATGGCGGAAGAAAATCGTCGCTTGAAGAAGATGTATGCGGAAATGGCGATGCAGAATGAGCATCCTGAAGGATGCTCTCGGAAAAAAGTAACCCGGCCATCTCAATGACGCGAGATGGCCAGGGAGGCTGTTCGGAAGAAGGGCGTTCCCGTGGCGCTGGCATGCCGTACCTTCGGTATCAGCGAGACCTGCTACCGGTATGAGGCGAAGCTGTCTGACGAGAACGCAGAGATCGCCGACTGGCTGGTCAGGCTGGCGGGCTCAGATGCGACACGGCGCTGGGGCTTTGGCCTGTGCTACCTGTTCCTGCGCAATGTGAAGGGGTTTGCCTGGAACCATAAACGCGTCCGCCTCATCTATTGCGAACTGGAGCTGAACCTGCGGATCAAGCCGAAGAAGCGGCTGGTCCGGGACGTGCCGGAGCCCTTGGCGGTTCCGGAGCGGCCGAACGAAATGTGGTCGATGGACTTTATGGCCGACCAGCTCGGCGACGGCCGCTCCTTCCGGACGCTGAATGTCCTTGATGACTTCAACCGTGAAGGTCTCGGCATCGAAGTCGAATTCTCCCTTCCGGCTGCCCGGGTTGTTCGCACGCTTGACCAGATCATCGAATGGCGCGGAAAGCCAATGGGCATACGCGTCGACAATGGGCCGGAAAATATCAGTGGCAAGCTGCAGACCTAGGCGCAGAAGCGCGGTATCGGCATCTTCTACATCCAGCCCGGCAAGCCCCAGCAGAATGCCTACATCGAGCGCTACAACCGGACGGTTCGTCAGGAGTGGCTCGGACAGTTCATCTTCAACACCATCGAGGAGGTAAAGGGGCACGCCACACGGTGGCTATGGACATACAACAACCAGCGCCCGAACATGGGCATTGGCGGAATTACTCCCGCCATGAAACTGAAACTTGCCGTGTGAAGTCCAGGAACCAGGCCGCTTAAAAATGGGATGATTACCGCGCGGCCGCGTGCGCAGCTCCGTCTCAGGTGGCCGGCGCGAGCGATACCGGGGACCATCGTCCGATCCGCCCCGACAATCTGGCAGGCCCGCCGCTCTGACAAATCCATGACGGTCTGCAGATGCGCGACCGCCGCGCGCTCGGCAGCGGACTCTACCACTTTTTTGACAAAAGCTCGCGCAGCGCCGCGACATCGAGCATCGACTCCGCAAGCAGCCTCTTCAGCTTCGCGTTCTCGTCTTCCAATGCCTTTAGGCGCCGAGCTTCGGAAACATCCATGCCGCCATAGCGGGCCTTCCAGTTGTAAAGGGTCGCCTCCGATACACCGTGCTTGCGGGAAAGGTCAGCCGCCTTCGCGCCAGCTTCCATCTCCTTCAACACCGCTATGATCTGTTCTTCACTGAAACTGGATCGCTTCATCTGTCCGTCCTTCCTGAGGGCCGGACTCTAACTCCATCTGGAGGAAAATCTTAGTGGCAGGTCACCGTATCTGGAAACTACGGGACGAGGCTTTGCGCCCGAAACCTGCCAGATGTTCAGAATGCAGGACATTGTCTGTCATCACACGGCGGACGGTAATGCCGAGGCGAGTGTAGTAAGCCACGCAGGCCTTCAGGTGTTCGACGGCACTGGGGGCTTTTTCGTCAGGATGGATCTGGTTGAAGGCGACGCGGGAGGTATCGTCCACGGCGACATGGACGTACTCCCAGTCGACACCGCGGTGGAGAGACTTGCTCTTCCGGCTTCCGGTGATGCGATGCCCGGGGCGCCCGAAGCGGCCGAGTTTCTTGATGTCGATGTGGATCATGTCGCCGGGATTTGGGTGCTCGTAGCGGCGGGACGGTTCAGGCGGATCAAGATCCCTGGCCCGGCTGAGCTTTGCGGCGCGGAGGATGCGACTGACTGTGGCTGGCGAGACCTTGCATCGGTGGGCGATCTCGTGTCCCGGCAAGCGTTGACGACGCAACTCGAGGATCCTCTCCACGATCGTATCGGGCGTGGGGCGATATAGCCGGTGTGGACGTGAGGAACGCTCCCGGAGACCTTCGGGCCCCTCCGCCAGGAAGCGGTCCACCCATTTGCTGACCGTCTTGCAACAGACGCCGAAGGCTTTGGCGACGGTGCGCCGGCTGTGCCTTCCTCAATCACACGCCGGACGATCTCGGCTCCACTATGAGGCGTGGTGCGGGCATTCTCATGGATGTCCATTCGGTGTCCTTTCCGGGAGTTGACGTCTCGCAACCTCAATGTCACCGGTCAGGCCCGAATGGACAACCTATTGAAAATTCAAATCCAGGCGCAAAGAACGAGGTGTGGAATCTGTCCAATACTCTGGATGCGGCTTCGAAGCAGCAAAGGTGACCGAACTCATCCCTAAATCAGACCTGATTGCGGATTATTGAGTGTCAACTGGAATCCGCGGAGAAATCGCTCTTGCAAGGGCGCTCTGACGATTGGGAAGGTTTACGATCTCGGCTGCGATAAGACGTTCGCCGCATTTCAGATGCGTTTCCAAAGTTGGTGGATGCTGAGAGGCTTCGCTGCGAACCAGATCGTAACCGGACGATATTCCGACCGCCTGAACCTTCATGTCTTTGAGATCGGACCAGAACCGTGGGGGAACTGGGGTGGGACGTTCTTTGTTGCAAATGGCCGCTGCCGCAATCTGGGCCTGCGTGGTTGCATTGTGAATGGTTTCGATACGCAGTTTTCCGGATGCGAATTCGTTTTCACCGCGGGCACAATCTCCGATTGCAAATATTTCGGAGTCAGATGTCCGCATGTCCTGATCGACGCAGATACCATTGTCACATTCCAGGCCCGCGGCTTCGGCAAGCGCCATATTGGGTGTTGCACCAATCCCCGCCAACACGAGATCGGTCTTTATTTGGGATCCATCGCCAAGATTGATCGAGGAAACGCGGCGATCAGCGGCGCCGAACCTCTCAATCTTCTGATTGAAGAGAAACTGAACACCGGCATCTTTCAGCTTCTGAGTAACAAAATTGGTTGTTGCGGGTGAGGCAACGCGGGCCATGGCGCGAGCGGCGGCCTCGACAACAGTGACGGTTCTCCCAAGATTGACCACGGCAGAGGCCACTTCGAGCCCGATAACACCGGCGCCAATGATTGCAACGTCGCGACAGCCAGGATCGCTCAAGGCTTGGCGAAGCCTTGCCGAATCGCCCAGGTCTCTCAGATAGTGGATCCCTTTCAGGTTCGCGCCCTTCGCATTAAGACGACGCGGCGATGCCCCTGTGGCAAGGATCAAGGTATTGAATTTCATCGTCTTCCCGTCCGCAAAGTGGATTCTACGCTTATTCCTATCAATCTTGACGACCTTGCGCGCCCGCATCAGGTCGATGCGATTGTCTTCGTAGAATGAAAGAGGACGTATCAGAGTTGGCTGCGGTCTATCCGGTCCCTGCAGCCACGCCTTTGACAGAGGCGGGCGCTGATAAGGCAGCGACACCTCATCGCCAATAAGTTTTATCGCACCTTCGTAGCCATTCATGCGCAAGGTTACGGCAGCATTTGTTCCGGCCACTCCATTGCCGATAATCACAGTTGTGTTCATGTTTCTTTCCTCCCCGGGTTTACCGATTGTTTAGATGAGGCTAAGCGAGCGCGCAGCCATTACTGCCTCGGTGCGATTGGCGACGTTTAGACCACGCAAAATTTTTCTGAAATGCCACTTCACGGTGTCTTCCGTGACATGCATGCGCACTGCAATTTCCTTGTTGCTCAGCCCAAGTGCGGCATGTTGCAGGACGATTACCTGCTTCTGACTTAAGGGGGCCGATCTATATGCAAAGGGGCGTTCAGTAATCTGCACATCATGCGCAGGTACTTTGGTCCTGGCGACCTGAGTTGTCCGTTGATCCAAGAACGCTTTCGCCGCTGGACTGATGACACGCAGAAAATGCCGCCTGCTTATCAAGGACCTGAAAGCGCCCAGTTGTTGTGCCTTCAGATCGGCATCGGCGATTCTTTTCAGCGCCTGCTTTTTTTCGCCCATCAGATAAATCGCAGTCGCAAGCGTATATTGCGCCCTGATTTCTCCGCGTTGGTCTCTGACGGCGGAAAAGTTGGAAAGGGCTTTTCGAGCGTGCATCTCGGCCAGGCCCAGTTTGCCGTCTCGCAGAAATCTTGAGGCTTCTAGCAAGGCGATTTCCGCCTGGATGGCGCGATTCTGGTTTGGCAGAAACACCAGGTCTTCGACGGACGGAAGCGGCTCGGTCGCGAGCGGAGTGCTGGTTCGGGTTCCCATAGCAAAGACTTCGGAGCCCAATCGCACCAGAATGCCCAGCCGCTTCAGACCGTGATCCTTTGCCAGCAGGCGGCAACGTTCAAGCAACAAGAACGCCTGCAATGTGTCACCCTGGCGAATATAGATCTCGGCCGCGCTTCGGACGGTGTTCCACACCACATCCGTCACCCCGAATTTCAGCGCAAAATCCAGAGCCTCTTGCACAAGACACTCATCGGGAGTGATAGACTCTTCTTCTGTTTGGACCTGAAGCTCGAAGGCCGCGAGCATTCCTTTGGTAAAGGGTGTGCACTCATGGGCGACGTTTTCGTTCTTCTGTGCCCGACGAATCTCGCTGCGTGCGCCATAGATGTCGCCATTGAGCAGCTTAGCCAGAATCCCAGCAGCAGCAAGCCAGCCAAACGCATAACGGTGACGGACCGCGCCGCTCACGACCGTGGCGGAGGCTATTTGATCTGAAAGGGCAGCAAACTGCCTGCCGGAAGCGGCGATGAATGCTCTGCACGTCTGTGCTGCGGCATGGCCGACAGGATTGGCCGACCCATAGGTATCAATCCAGACCGCGCATCTTTCATCGCTTTCTTTCAATTCATCGTGGGTGGCAAGACCGATGGCATGCACTAGTTTCCCCCAGCCATTCGAATCTTCCTCCTCCGAAGGTGCGGAAACCCTCTGGTTGTTCAGCCTGGAAAGCACATCCTGTGCTTCCTGTGCGCGTTGACTGAAGTACAGCACCCAAGCATATCCGATAGCCAAGGATGGCATCTGAAGCAGTTTGGCTCTGGGAATGCCCGTGAACCAGATCGTCAAGGCCTCAATCTCTCCTTGTCTCAGGGCTAGATCGAAGAGAGCTTGATCAGTTAGCCGTTTGGCCCAGCTGTGATCGTGTGCGCGAAGAGCAACATCCACGACCAAACGGTACTCTTTTTTTCGCCAATGCCAGAATGCGATACGTTTTAGGAAATACGACCGACGCGATCCATTTGCTTCGATGAAACGAATGCGCAGGTACTCTTTCAGGGCCCGGTTCATTTCATAGCATTTTGGTTTTTCAACGCTGGATATCAAAAGCCCGTGGCGCGATGCTAGTTCTGCCAATTTGCAACTGGAATCGTTAATCTTGAACACATAATCGCTGCAGTCTGCCGTGATTTCCTCCAGCCAACTGGCGTTAATCAGGTGATCAAGGAGCGGCCGCGTAATCTGTGCCAGTACGTCGGTTTCGAAGTATGCCTGAACCTCTGAAAGGTCAGCGATCGCGTCGCCTGATGCTTTCGATTTGCCAGCCAGTGCGCATAGAAGCGGCCAACCATCCGTCTTGTTGTATATCTTCGTCGCCCGGTCGGCTTCCAACGGTAGAATTGAACATGTCTCGTCAAGAGTGAAGCTTAACTCTCTTGGGCCGATCGTCACCACATGCGAAACTACCGACAGGGTGACCAACGTGCCCGGTTGGTGCCCGCTTACTACCAGTCGAACGGCTTCTGGCGTTTCCAGGGTGATCGTTTTCAGAAATCTCTGTGTGGCGGCAGAGTCAGAAACGCCGTCCAAGCAAATCATGACGGGTCTTTTCCAATCGAAAAGAAGGCGCAGTGCGATGGTCTCTGGGCCGCGATCACCGGACGTGACGGGAAGGTCCGGTGGCGAAAGCATTGCGACAATCGCGGTTGCTATAAGGTCCGCTTCAGAGACGCTCTCTGGCCAGAACGACGACAGGTCCAGATAGATACAATCGTCTCCTCGGTCGGCAGCCGATTGGGCGCACAAGGCGATCTGCACTGATTTGCCGAAGCCGCGAGGTGCCTGATAAAGGAGGCATTTCGCGCCGGGGTGTCCCGCAATATCCAGTCTGTCACGTCTCAGGCAGCCCTGAGTCAATTTCTTTTGACGGACATTCATGCGTTCCAGAAAATCGTAGATGTCGTTCGGGATTGCGCTGGAGGTCTTAATCATCCCTCCCTCCCTGAAAGTGATGTATCGTAGGCGTGCCGACATCTTACCTAGCGCACAAAAAACTCAAAACTACACGAACGTGTAGTTGTGGAGTGACTTGATTGAGAGGCAGCTTAGGTCCGAGCGGCAAGAAGCAGCAAGTGGGAAACGGAGAAGCTCTTCTGTCCAATATAGAAACTACAGAAACTTACAACAGCCTTTTCGTAGGGAGGGTAGACTGATGAGCGATCTAAGCCAAGCGTCCACGGCGCAAGTTGGCGCCGATGAAGTATACGTTGATAAGAAACGGTATTTTTGGATTTTGTCCGTATTCTGGCCGGCAACGCCGCTAATCGGACTGTATCTGGTTTCGGTGACCGGCTGGAGCATCTGGTACGGGACGGTGCTGATTTTATGGTATCTGGCGGTGCCGATGCTGGACGCTATGTTTGGCGAGGATTTTTCCAATCCCCCCGAATCGGCCGTACCTGATCTTGAAAGAGACCGATATTATCGCGTGCTTACTTATCTGACGGTGCCCATGCATTATGCGGCTTTGATCGGGTCTTGCTGGTGGGTCGCAACCCATTCTCTGAATGCGCTCGAATTCGTCGCGCTGGCACTGTCGCTGGGGGTCGTCAACGGTTTGGCGCTGAACACCGGCCATGAACTGGGTCACAAGAAGGAAGCTTTTGATCGCTGGATGGCAAAACTGGTGCTGGCAGTGGTGGGCTATGGCCACTTCTTCATCGAACATAACAAAGGGCACCACCGTGACGTGGCCACCCCGAAAGACCCGGCAACCTCGCGTATGGGTGAAAACATCTATTCTTTCGCAACCCGCGAAATCCCCGGGGCTTTCAAACGCGCTTGGGAACTCGAAGAGGTTCGCCTTGAGCGGAGTGGTAAGAGTGTCTGGAGCCTGGACAACGAGATCCTTCAGCCGCTGATCATTACCGTCGTTCTTTATGCCGGGCTGCTGGCATTCTTCGGGCCCATCATGCTTGTGTTCCTGCCCATTCAAATGGCGTACGGATGGTGGCAGCTGACCTCGGCCAACTATATCGAGCATTATGGCTTGCTGCGCGAAAAACTGCCCAACGGCAAGTACGAGCATCAGAAGCCGCACCATTCGTGGAACTCGAACCATATCATGTCCAACCTGATCCTGTTCCACCTGCAGCGGCACTCGGACCATCACGCGCACCCGACGCGGTCCTATCAATCGCTGCGGGACTTCAAGGACCTGCCGGCGCTTCCTTCAGGCTATCCCGGGATGTTCTTTGCTGCACTTGTGCCGTCTTGGTTCCGATCGATCATGGATCATCGGGTCCTGGACTGGGCCAAAGGTGACCTGAGCAAGATCCAGATCGAGCCCGGCATGCGCGAACACTATGACCGAAAATTCGGGTCGGTCGCACCTGCACAACCTGCCGCCATGCCCGCCGAATAAAACCCAGGCATGGCATCTCAGACAAAGGCGTTGGCCCCCATGGGGCCAACACTGACCTGACAAACAGCCCCTTGCTTTAACCCAAAGATGGGGCCGCAGACACAACCGACAGAAAATCTGGAGAGACGCATGTGCTTGCCTGTCAACGCACGTGTGTAAGGGAGGAATGAACAATGGCCAAATATCAATGCCCGGATTGCGGATATACCTACGATGAAATCCTGGGGCACCCGCATGAAGGTTTCCCGCCGGGAACGCCGTGGTCGCAAGTACCCGAAGACTTTGCGTGCCCCGATTGCGCGGTCCGCGACAAAGAGGACTTTGTGCTGATCGGCGAAGCCGCAGCGCCTACACCAACCCCGGCACCCGAACCCGTAGCGGTTGCCCCTCCTGCCGCCGCACCGCAGCCGCCTCAGCCTGCGCCGGTGGCGCAAGCGGCCCCTGCCGCCGGAACCGCCTACCGGAAATGGCTTTGTATCACATGCGGTCATATCTACGACGAAGCCCTTGGTGACGAACACGAAGGTTTTCCGCCGGGAACGCTGTTCAGCCAAATCCCCGATGATTGGTGCTGCCCGGACTGTGGCGCCACGAAAGAGGACTATGTCCTCTACGAAGAAAAATAAGAGCGCGAACATGAATCAGGTTGCCTCATTTCCCGCCAAAACAGCCGGTGCCGATGACATCCGAGCGGCGTTTGACACCCAGATTCGGGCACAACTTGCCCGGCGGGCGGTCTTTGACCGCAAGGCACGTATCGCACAGCTGGACCGCCTGGCAGAGGCCGTCAAACGGAACGAGGACAAAATCATCGCGGCTTGCGCGGCTGATTTTCGCAAACCCGCCGAAGAAGTGAAACTGACCGAGATATTTCCTGTGCTTCAGGAAATCCGGCACACCAAACACCATCTGAAGTCGTGGATGCGCCCCAAACGGGCGCGCGCCACTTTGGGGGTGTTTGGCACCAAGGCACGGGTTCGCCCCGAGGCCAAGGGTGTATGCCTGATCATCGCGCCCTGGAATTATCCGGTGAATCTTTCGCTCGGGCCGCTGGTTTCGGCAATCGCGGCGGGCAACAGTGCCATCATCAAGCCGTCCGAAATGACGCCGAATGCGGCTCAGGTCATCACCGACATCGTGGAAGAGGCGTTCACACCGGACCTGGTCAAAGTCATCGAAGGCGATGCCGCGGTTTCCCAAGAGCTTCTGTCGCTGCCCTTCGACCATATTTTCTTCACGGGCAGTCCGACAATCGGCAAGGTCGTGATGGAGGCGGCTGCAAAGAACCTCACCTCTGTAACTCTGGAACTTGGTGGCAAGTCGCCCACTATCGTCGGGCCCAACGCCGATATCAAGAAGTCCGCGCGCAACATCGTCTGGGGTAAGTTCTCAAACAACGGTCAGACCTGTATCGCCCCCGATCATGTGTATGTGCACCGCGATGTGTCGGCCGCGTTCAAGGCCGCGCTTCAGGCCGAGATCGGTCGGGTCTATGGGAAAACGCCCGAGGCACAAAAAGCAACGCCCGACTATTGCCGGATCGTGAACGATAGGCATTTTGACCGGGTGCGCAACCTGATCGAGGATGCCCGTGCCAAAGGCGCAAGTATCCTTCAGGGGGGTCAGACTGATGCGGGCCAGAACTTCGTTGCCCCGACGCTGATTTCCGAGGTTTCGGATGATATGGAAATCACTCAGGAAGAGCTGTTCGGGCCAATTTTGCCGATCATCGAATATGTTGATCTGGATAAAGTGATCGACAAGATCAACGCAAATCCCAAACCGCTTGCCCTGTATATCTTCGACAATAGCAAGAGTTTCGCTGATCAAATCATCACGCGCACCTCTTCGGGCGCCGTGGGCGTAAACCTTACAGTGGTGCATTTCCTGCACCCGAACCTGCCATTCGGCGGCGTCAACAACTCCGGCATCGGGGCGGCCCATGGCGAATACGGCTTCAAGGCCTTTTCGCATGAAAAAGCCGTTCTGGAGGAAAATCACTCCATCACTCACATGCTTTTCCCGCCTTACACGGGCTTTGTACGCCGCCTCATAAACATCGTGGTCCGGGTGCTTGGATAACAGCCGCCCGGAACCAATAGGGAGAGAAGAAATGTACGACTATATCATCGTCGGCGCCGGATCCGCCGGTTGCGTTCTGGCCAACCGGTTGTCTGCAAACCCGGCAAAACGCGTCGCGCTTATCGAAGCGGGCCCAAAGGACAAGAACCCCCTGATTCACATGCCAGTGGGGATCGCCTTGTTGGCCAATAGCAAAAAGCTGAACTGGGCATTCGATACCGAACCACAAGAACATTTGAATGGCCGTAGACTGTTCTGGCCTCGTGGCAAAACACTGGGCGGGTCGTCGTCCATCAACGCCATGGTCTATATCCGCGGGCACAAGGCCGATTACGACTACTGGGCGTCCGAGGCAGGCACGGATGTCTGGGGCTGGGACCGCATGACAGACCTGTTCAAGCGGATCGAAGACAACCATCGGTTCGGAGCAACCGATAGTCATGGTAAGGGCGGCGAGCTTTCCGTGAGCGAGCTGAAAACCGTGAACCCTTTGAGCCGCGATTTCGTACAGGCTGGGCGCGAACTGCAGATCCCCCACAACGGCGATTTCAACAGCGCCGAACAAGAGGGCCTGGGCATGTATCAGGTCACGCAAAAGGACGGACGGCGTTGGAGCTCGGCGCAAGCCTTTCTCCGTGGGGCTGAGTCCCGTTCCAATCTTGAAGTCATCACCGAAGCCCGGGTGACCCGCGTCGTCATGGAAGAAAAGTCCGCAACGGGTGTCACCTTGCGGCAGGGCGGCGAATATCGCCAACTGCGTCTCAATGCCGGCGGCGAGGTGATCCTGTCTGGCGGGGCCGTGAATTCGCCTCAACTTCTCCTTCTGTCCGGTATCGGGGATGCCCAAGAAATTAAACGGCATGGTCTAGCCGTCGTTCACGACCTTCCCGAGGTTGGCAAGAACATGGCCGACCACCTCGATGTAACGATTATGCATGCTGCTAGCTCACGGCGCCCGATCGGTGTCGCGCCCAGCTTTCTGCCGCGTGGCATTGGTGGTTTGCTTTCCTACATCTTCAGACGTAAAGGGTTTCTCACGTCAAATGTTGCGGAAAGCGGTGGGTTCATTAAGTCGTCCCCTGACCGCGATAGGCCGAATGTTCAGTTTCACTTCCTGCCCACATATCTGAAAGATCATGGCCGCAAGATCGCTTTTGGTTATGGCTATACGCTTCACATCTGCGATCTTTTGCCCAAGAGCCGCGGCTATATTGGCCTCAAAAGCCCGGATCCTATGGACGATCCTCTGATTCAGCCGAATTATCTTAGCGATCCGGAAGATATGGGAACGATGATTGCAGCCTTCAAAGCTGGGCGCAGGATACTCGAAGCGCCGGCAATGTCTGCGCACAGCAAATACGAAGTGCACCCCGGTAAATCCGTACAGACCGACGATGAGATCGCGGCATTCATTCGGGAAAGCGCAGAAACAATCTATCATCCGGTTGGTACATGCCGAATGGGTGCGGACAAGGATTCTGTGGTCGACCCCGAGCTTAAGGTTCGCGGTGTATCTGGGCTGCGAGTGGTGGACGCATCCATCATGCCAAGCCTTGTCGCTGGAAACACCAACGCCCCGACCATGGTCATCGCTGAGAATGCGGCCGAGATCATTCTGGGGCAGGTGCGTATTTTTGACAGGAGTCGTTCAGTTGCCTGAACTTTATGATGAAAAGCGAAAAACAGTCCGGTGTCAGGGGGCGATGGGGTTTATTGTAAGAAGCTTCCAGCAGTTTCAGAACGGCACGATTCCAACCCAAATTTCAAGTTCTGAAGAGGAAGCCAAATGCGCGGACAGATGATGGCTATGCCACTGACCATTCATTCACTGATCGACCACGGAGCTCGCTACCACGGCGACACCGAGATTGTGTCGGTGGAAACAGATGGCACAAAGACTAAGACGAACTGGAAAGGTATTTCTGACAGATCCCGGCAGCTCGGCTCGGCGCTGACAAAGATGGGGCTCTTCAAAGGGGATCGCGTGGCGACGATCGCGTGGAACAATGCGCGGCATCTGGAATGCTACTTTGGCATTTCCTGTGGTGGAATGGTATGTCACACGATCAATCCGCGCCTTTTCCCGGAACAGCTTGTCTATATCATCAACCACGCGAAAGATCGGGTCATCTTTTTTGACAAGACGTTCCTGCCGATCATTGAGGGGATCAAGGAGAAGCTGACGACTGTCGATACCTTCGTTCTTATGTCCGTGCGTGATGAAAAAGCAGCAAGAAAAATCCCCGGACTTGTGTTCTACGAGGACTTCCTGGCCTCGGGCGACGAAAACGCCGATTGGGTGGATGTCGATGAGAATGACGCATCCAGCCTTTGCTATACTTCCGGGACTACAGGAAACCCCAAGGGCGTTCTGTATTCGCACCGCTCTACGGTGTTACATTCGTTGGGCGCGGCCCTTCCCGATACGCTGAACATTTCAGCACGCGAAGTGATGATGCCCGTGGTTCCGATGTTCCACGTCAATGCCTGGGGCATCCCATATGCTGCTGCGATGGTCGGCGCAAAGCTGGTCCTGCCTGGTCCGGGACTTGATGGTGACAGCCTTACACGGCTCATCGACGACGAAGGCGTGACGGTCGCGCTTGGTGTTCCTACAATCTGGCAGGGGCTTCTCGCATCGCTCGACAAACTCGGCTCCAAAGCCGAAACCCTCACACGGACAGTGGTCGGTGGGTCGGCTTGTCCCCCGTCGATGATCGCCGAATTCCGCGACAAATATGGCACCGAAGTCGTGCACGCCTGGGGCATGACCGAAACCTCGCCTCTCGGGACCGCGAATGCCTTGCTGGAACGCCATGCAGGCATGACCGAGGAAGAGCAGGCGAAAGTGCGAGAAAGCCAGGGCCGCCCGCCCTATGGCGTGGAACTCAAGATCGTTGACGATGAAGGCAGCACACTTCCCGAGGATGGGGCGGCGCAAGGCAATCTTCGCATTCGCGGCCATTGGGTCGTAGACAGCTACTTTTGTGCGGAGCCGGGCACGACTTTGGCATCCGATGGATGGTTTGAAACCGGCGATGTGGCCTCGATTGATGCCGATGGGTTCATGACGATCCGGGATCGCTCCAAGGACATCATAAAATCTGGCGGCGAATGGATTTCCACCGTCGAACTTGAGGGCATCGCGGTCGGTCATCCCGGTATCGTGGATGCCGCCGCAATCGCGGCAAAACATGAAAAATGGGACGAACGGCCGGTCCTTGTCGCGGTCAAGGCACCAGGAGCAAAAGTGTCAGAGAAGGATTTGATTGCCTTCTTTTCTGACAAAGTCGCCAAATGGCAGATCCCGGATACGGTCGTTTTTGTGGATGAGCTTCCACGAAACGCAACCGGTAAGGTGCTGAAGAACAAGCTGCGGGAAGCCTATGGGGACGTGCTTCTGGCGTAGCCTGAAATCAGGCAAGCGGGTTTGCGGATCGCATGTTCCGCCTGTTTGCGACCGCGCATAGGGCGCGAAAAAACGACCAAAAGGGAGGAATAAATGAAACAATCTAATGTAAAATCCAAGGGGCCTTTTGCCTCGAAGTTTGTGTTAATCACGATGATCGGTGGCTTTTCGTCGTTCAGCGTCGCAAATGCGGAACCGCTTTACTCCAAGGGCGACTGGCTTTTTGGCCTGAATGCGGCGAAAGTATTCACGAACGAAACGTTGGATTCAATCAGCGCGGGCGGTGCGCCAATACCCGGGGCTGGTGTCAATATCACCGATGACACCACGCTGAGTTTCGACGTTTCCTATTTTTTGAATTCATCTGTAGCGTTGAACTTCTTTGGTGGTTTGCCTGCCAGCGCTAATCTTGCAGGGAGCGGCAGTTTGGCAGGACTGCCTGTTGGAGAGACGGAATATGGCCCTGCTGTTTTGTCGCTTCAATATCACTTTTCGACTAATTCATCCGTTAGCCCTTATGTTGGTGCCGGTATCGCTCGAATCTTGTTTCTGGAAGAACAAGGGGATGCACTCGCGGACTTCGACTTGAAAGACGCCTGGGCGCCCGCTGTCCAAGTTGGAATGCGCTATCAAATGAGCGATAATTGGTTTGCTAATGCCGATATACGTTACACGCCATTCGAAACAGATATCTCTGGGACACTCGGCGGGGCGCCGGTCAGAGGCAAGATTTCGGTGGACCCAACAATTCTCAACATCGGTATTGCCTACCGGTTTTAAGCTATTATTGCTAGAAGAGCTGGCAAGGAAAGTGAGTAACAAAACCTCGAAAAGCAAGCTCTTGGAGATGTGAGGAAACGGGCCCGACCTCAGAACGAAGCGGACACGGATTGCGTGACTGACCTGAGCCCCACGCGTCCCTCACTCATTTCGAGAGTCTAGCCCTTTCTGAACCGCTCCCAAAATTGCCCTCATTCGGGGCTGGAGTTTTTGGCGCTTCCTCACCTTAGCGGGCTGGTTTCGCCGAGGTGATTCATCAGCGTAATCGGGGGCTTGTTCCCGATCGCGC
>Ga0213833_1001276_pt1 | contig 18540 bp, 24 predicted proteins | sample SWATP21_FD_160575 | JGI IMG/M metagenome (GOLD analysis project Ga0213833, IMG submission 160575) | Coastal seawater microbial communities from Marineland, Florida, United States - SWA TP2 #1 | ecosystem: Environmental > Aquatic > Marine > Coastal | place: USA: Florida | collected 2016-08-14
AGCTGTGACATTGGCGGTGCCAACAGCGCCAGCAGCAACAGCGTCGGCAGCAGCAGCGTCAGCGTCAGCAGCATCAGCGTCAGCAGCCACTGCGTCAGCAGCCACTGCGTCAGCAGCCACTGCGTCAGCAGCCACTGCGTCAGCAGCCACTGCGCCAGCAGCCACTGCGCCAGCAGCCACTGCGTCAGAAGTGCTACCAGCGTCAACCCCAGTGTCTGTCGCGCTAGCGCCGGCGCCAGCACCAGCACCTGCGCCAGAGCCAGCGCCAGTATCGACGGTGGTGTGGGTGTCAGCAGGCTCTTCGGTCTCCTCATCACCATTGTCGATACCCTGAGGCGTTACGAACTTCCCAGGTCCAAATGCACATTGAGCGAGCCATATGCGCCAGCCGGAGCGACTGCAAGACGGCAAAGAGCACAAGAAAACAAGACCGCGAAGCATTTACAGGCACCATTGTCAAACCCAGGTGGAGAGAACTGGGACAGCAAGCTGTTCGCACCTGGCGATATCTGCGGCGGGTTTGTGAAGATACTGAGCGGCTGCATCACTGAACTCAGCCAAAGTCACTTCTTTTGTTTTGTCGTCGCCCATAAGTTGCTGGGAACGCAGCGCACACACACCCATGTGACGATACTCCTCATGCACACCAACCGCGCGAGAACAAGGTCGTACCGACGACAAAGTGTTAGCAGCGCTCGGCTTGACGACTTTCACAGCGGCTTTGCAGGCCTTGCGCAAATCTCGGCCATGAAGTGTGCCCTGCGCAACGTTCAACGGCAGAAGCCACCAGCAGTGTTACAAAACTAAGGTGGCCCACCCGCAACCACCAAGTGACGCACCGAGTGCGTTGTGTCCGCCTTCGCAAATATACGGGCCAGCCGCATGAAGACCTTCTCGACGCGCAGTTTCACCTCATACTGGGGTCCAAAGCAAGGCTACTCGTGAGCACCATCCGTGCAAACCCACACGCCAGACCCCAGATCCCCACCCAGGGCGAGGGGCCACCAACTGACGCACCTCCGCGAGTTCGTCGAAAAGCGCCGGGTCAAGCCCTGACACGTCCGCCTTCACTTTGCCAAGAGGTGACGTTCCACGGTCACCCACTACAAACTCAGGAATCTGTGCACGGGAGATGTCAAAAAGGCAGGTGTGATGACCCCACTCAGCGAGCCAACGCACCGAGAGCTTGCGCTTGCACTGCGGGCAAGAGATGGAGGCGAGAACGCCAGAACTTCGGCCAGGAGGAAAGGGACATAAGGATCCACATTCACAGTGCATGTTTTTTCGAGTATTGACAAGGTGACGATGCATGGTGCACACAACTGCCCGCATGGACTGTGGTGGAAGTGTGAGAGGAGGCGCACATGGCGCTGGGCGTGTGCAAACACCACCGACGTACAGCTTCTGTGACCGCCAGTGCTCTCAAGTCCAAAGCAGAGAAGGCAGGCCATATCTGCAGGGATTCTGCGAGGGCTATCAGCTGCTTCTCTCCCACCTCCACCCCAGTAATGGCGAGGGACTTGCCAGGCACGGACGATTGGATGGCCTGCAACACCATGTTAGGCCACGGCACGGCAGGACATATCAGGCACAGACAGAGGCACTGACACACAACCGAGCATGATTACATGGATGACTTCGTCATCTTCCACATTCGTGCTGGAAAGACCCAGCCGCGCTGTGTACTCGACGACGAGACCGCTGCCCAAGCACAACCCGCACCGCACGCACTGTCAACCACAGGCACACCCTGCGGGCAACAGCGTTGGTTCACACTACCACGAACCGAACGAGTTCAGAAGTTCCTTTACTCATGATGCCTCGCCGCGGTCGACCCACCACAGCCACCCGCGGTGCGAGCTCTTCTCGTCGCCGTGTGAGCACGGACAAACACGCAAACCAAACTTGAGCATCGGCGGTTTGTTGTGACTGGTATTGTTTTAAAATTGATAACAGTATCTCACGGAGCTGTCGAGATGCCTGCCAGGACGGTAGAGGCGAACAGATCATCGCGCAGGGCAGTTAACGCCGCGGTGGCGGTCGGTTTCTGCTGTCCTGACCGCATGATTTGACTAACATGGAGGACACGGAGACACAGCTTCTCTCGTGCTTGCGCGGCCGTCAAAGCGTCCGCCAGGCGCGTGACGCGCGGAGGCGCCGCCGGGGCTGGTGGCGTGGCGACAGACTGGGCTGGAGTGCCAGCCGCAGTCGCGGGTGGCGGCACAGAGACAGCTGTAGGTGGCGGCGCGATGGAGGTGGGTGCTGGTTGCGCGGCCATGGTGGGGACTGACGCAGGAGGGGCAGTTGGCGCATGGGTGGGTGCGGGCTGGGCTGGTTGCTGTAGACGCTGCTGCTGCAGCCGCCGCTGCTGTTGCAACTGTTGTCGCTGCAGTTGTTGCTGTTGTTGCAGTTGCTGCTGTTGTTGATGTTGCTGTTGCTGTTGCTGCAGTTGCAATTGTTGTTGCTGCTGCTGCTGCTGTTGCCGGCGCTGTTGTTGCTGCAGTTGCAATTGTTGCTGTTGTTGTTGCTGCTGTTGCTGTGCTTTCCGAAACTGTGCCAGGCATCAAATCAGTATAGTACCAAGCGGAACCATATGCCACACAACACATGCACTGTACGTACCACGTCGATGTACACTTCCGTACGTCGTACAGCATCACGAACATCCTCGAGCTCGGACACATGATGGGGAATAGCATCACCGACGCTGGCCCGATCAAAGTACGTGAGCTGTCACAAACACCGGTCAAACGTCCATGTAGTCACGAGAACAATGCACAACAACATACTGCCTTCTTGAGCTTCATTTTCAACACAGCCACATCAGCTTGTCCAGCTGGCAGGCTGTCAAACACTGACTTGACAGACTTGTACCATGTGCCCTTCAGACGTACAATCTGCCCCACAAAACCCAAGCACCCGTCAACGACACAGCCGTTCTTCGTCCGCAGGCACGGCTCACAACAAACCTCCGACCAGAACACCGACGGGGCGATCTGCGTGGCAGCAGCAGTCGCAACGGCCGTGGGAGCAGGAGCTGACGGCGCCGGTGCTGGAGCAGGTGCCGGTGCAGGTGCAGCCCGCTGCGCTTGGGCCCGAGCACCACGGGAGTACTTGTTCAGTTGCTGGTTTATCTTTGCCACATAATCCGCCTGTGGTGTGCCAATGTCGGGGCAGGCGGTGAGAAGCACAACACACGCGCACGGCTGAGGGGCGCTGCCACCACGTCTCACCGCTGATGTCGCCTGCCGCATGCAGTTCTGCTCGAGAATCGCAGCACGCTTCATGAGCATGTCCACTGCTGGTAGAGGTCCACCTCGCTGCTTCAGCAAGGCTTGTACATGCTGGGTGCTGCCAATGAAGCGCATGTCAGCGGGTCACAACACTCCCCAACACGAACAACATCCACTCACGAGCGGCGTACATTTGTTGGACGTAGTGACCCCGATCGATCCCAGCTGCCCAAGCCGGCACCGCTGGTGCAGCCATTGCACCGCGCCTGTTAGTCAAGGCCCAAAGGTTGCTTCTACTTGTGCCCAAATCTCGAAGAACGTCGTTCACCGCCAACACTGGGCACCATGGCACCACAATCGACATGAGACCCGCGTAGCACGACGGGACTCAGAATGTAATTTACATGTGTGTGTATTCATTGTCATCCCATGTTCACCCGCAGCCGGCGTTTTCAATTTCGCCGGTCGGATCATGCTGTCAGGTGCGCGTTCGGTTTCCAACCTCCACCGCGGTTGCTACACCGCTTGTCTTTTGCTGCACGACCCTGGTTGTTGTGCGCTATCACTACTGAGGTAGTGCAGGGTCCACGGCGTGTGGAGAATTGAACAGGTATGTGTCGATATCGAGTAATTCAGTCGCGCTCGTGCGCGCTGTCATTCATTGCTGTGCATGGCGCATCCGCAGGTCGACAGAGCGTAGCCATGGCTGCCAGCTCCGATGTGAAGAGCATCATCCACTACTATGCCCAGGTCGGCTACTACCAGCATATTCAGACCATCTGCGAGGAACTCATCAAGAAACGAGGCAATGACCCTGTGTTGGTGTTTTGGAAGGCCTTCGGCGCTGCCAAGGAAGGTGTGTGCCTCGAGCCCACACATGGCGTAGACAGCCGATCAGTTGTCTTGTTCTTGGTTTTGTTCTTTCATATGCCCATGGCCTCTGTTTCATCTCCCTCGGTTCACGCGGTCTGTGTTGTGCTCGCAGGGTCGTACCCAGAAGCCATCCGCGACCTGGAGATGATCTCTCGTAAACGGGAGGTCGCCGTTCCAGTCCACTTGGCCCTGATTTACTACCACAACCAGTCTTCCATGCCTGACATGGAGGCTGTCGCTGCACTGGAGGCGAACCTGCCGAAGATTGAGTCTCGAGCCGGCGAAGTGGGTCTGCTGCTTGCCTCTCGCTTCTGCTGGTTGGTCGGCAACGTTGCCAAGGCGCGGAAGCTGGTGCAAGTCATCCTGAACCAAAACCCGGACAACCCCCGGGCGTTGACACTTCGTGGGTGGATTGATTTGACGGTTCCGAGGGTCACACGCCGCGACAAGGACGCGTTCCGCAAGAGCCTTCGGTACTTTGAGAACGCCCAGTCCGCCAGGTTGGTTGCGCTCGACACCGCGTTGGTGCATCATGAGTGGCTCCGCTTCCGCTTCTGCTGCTGTGGCTGTAGTTTTGGTTGTGGTTGTGGTTGTTGCGTGTGTTGGGGGCCAATGTGACTTGGGACCGTTTGTCTGTCGTCTCAGTGGCAAGAAGCTGTTGGAGGCAGAGATGGGCATTGCGAAGTTCCACACAATCAACAAGGAGTACCAACGAGCCGTCGACAACCTGACGACGGTCACTGTCCACTACTCGTGGTTTCTCCCAGGCATGGCTGAGAAAGCGAAGGTGCTAATGCTGGCTGGGGAATGGGAAAATGCTGTGGAGGCGGCTAACAAGGTGCTGGAGAAGGACAACTTCGACATCATGTCCATCTGCACCATCATCATGAACTACCTCGTGAACGAGTCCCTGCCGACGGAGGCAGCAAACAAGCTGTCGGAGCTCATTGACACCCTTGACCGCATGGAGCCAAAGAACCCAGACTTGCTGTTCCGCTTCGCGCGCCCCTTTGCGCGCCTGGCAGGTGGCCATTCGCAGCTCCTGAACCTGACGCTGACTCTTATGCAGCGTGCACGCACCATCAACCCAATGAGCTCTGAGTACGCCGCGGAGCAAGGCTACCAGTTCCGTGTCTTGGGTGACTACGCCCGCGCAATGGAGTGCTTCAAGGAGGCTGCACGGCTCGACGAAGCCAACATGGACGCTATCGTCGGCATGCTGCACTGCCAGATCCTGCAGGGCAAGATCGAGGATGCTGAGTCCCAGCTCGAGTTCCTCTCCGTTGTCCAGCAGTCCGTGGGACGCACCCCTGCGTTTGCATTCCTCGACCAGCTCCTGGCATCTCACCGACGCAAGAGCGCCTCCGCGCAGCTGCGTTTGCTGAAGGAGGTCATGACCCTGCACTGGGAGGCCGTGGAGCAGGGCACGGAGAAGGCTGCGGACGTGTTTGACGTGTACCTCGCGATGAACCCGCAGTTTCTGTTGGATGTGGCCAAGCAGCATATCAAGCACTGTGGCACGGAGCCCCAGGATCCGGCCGCTCCGGTCAACCCACATTTGACCGAGTGTGTCAACATCCTCAAGTACATCGTGGAGCGTGTGCCTGGGATGATGGAGGCCCAACTTCTCTTGGCCACAACACAGTACCTTCGTCGCGACTTTACCAACGCCGTTCGCACACTCAACAAGGTGGGTAGGGTTCTTTTCTTCTTGTGTGCTTGTGGGTGTAGTGTTTGCGTGCCCGCTTACCAAGCTTGCTATTCATTTGGTGGTGGTGGTGGTGGTGGTGTGTGGCGTCATCTCCCATTCCAGTGCCTTCGCATTGACGGATCGAGCAGTGATGTACACCTTTTGCTCGCTCAAATCGCCCTATACCGCGACGACGTTCGCAAGGCTGATCAATCGCTCCAGCGTGCGGTCAGTTACAAGTTTGAGGTCCGGAACTCACCCTTGTACCACATCGTCCGTGGGCGCGTGTTGGAGCTGAAGGGCAAGTTGGAGGAAGCGGTGGCCCTGTTGGAGAAGGCCATGAAGCTTCCGGGTGTCAAGACGGCTGGCGGAGCATCCGGCAGTGGCTCCGGAGCAGGTGCTGGAGCTGGGGCGGGCTCCCGTCGTGGTCGTCGCAACCAGCCTGCTCCTGTGGACGCTCCCCGCGTGTCCCTGCATGACCGTGCGTCCATTTGGATGAAGGTGCGTGAAATGGGTGCATTTACGTTGTGTGTCGTCGCGATGCCGTCTTTGCCCCCCCCCTTGGGAGGCATCCAACTTGACTGATGCAAGTGTATGTGCGCGTGTGGGTGTCATTGTTTCAGCTTGCGGAGCTGCACATCAAGCTGGACCACATCCCAGAGGCCACGAAGCTGGTGACAGCCGCCATGCATGAGTTCGCCGGCACGCCCGAGGAAGTGCGCGTGGTGATCGCGAACTCCGAAATTGCGATGAAGCGCGGCGACACTGATGCTGCCATCCACATGCTGGGGAACATCCCGCCAACGTCGTCAGCCTACACGAAAGCTCAAATGGTCAAGGCGGATATCCTGTTGAAGGTGCGTTTGCCCGGGGATGGTTTGTTGGTGTTGGGTTTTCTTGGCTGTGTTGTTGCGATGTTGCCGAAAAGATACCTCACATGGGCTGATGCACGCAGCACCGCCGCGACAAACGCCTGTTTGCCAAGTGCTACAAGGACCTGGCTCGCAGAAATCCGGGGGAGCGCAGCCAAATTTTGTTGGGTGACGCGTACCTGCGGATTCAGCAACCCGAAGATGCGATTGCGGTAGGTAGCTGTGTCGTCGCCTTGGCTGAGTGGGCAGTGGATGGAGAGTGTGCTCACTTGCCCATGCTGTGCGTTGTTCTGTGCCCACCTCGTGCAGGCCTTTGAGGAGGCGTTGAAGATGAACCCCTCCAACTCGGCGCTCGCGTCTAAGATTGGGAAGGCGCTGGTGCTGACACATGACTACGAGAGGGCGGTTGCCTACTACGAGGCAGCCCTGACGCACGCACCGCATGACACGAAGCTTCGCAGTGATCTGACAGAGTTGTTCTGCAAACTCAAGAAGTTTGACGATGCTGGCCGTTTGTTGGACGTTGCGCTGTCCTCGAACGAAAACCAGGACGCTGCCAGTTTGATTGTCACGGTGAAGAACCTCATGTTGCTGGGTAAGGTCCATGCGGGCACTGGAAACATGCAGGAGGCCATCAAGGCGTTGCAACGGTCTGCACAAGTACAAAACAACATCATGTCCATGGTTCGAGGCGACTCCGGTGCGTGGGTGTGCTGTCTTGTGTGTCAACACCACGCGCCCTGCGCTATGCCGTGCTGTGGAGGGTGAGCTGAGTTCCACGTGTCCCTGTTGTGTACGCTGCAGACTCGTTGCGTGAACAACGAGGCGTCGCAGCTGACATTAGCTACACGCTCGCCGAGCACTATCTCAAGCTTGGGGAAGACCACAAGGCGAAGATCTACTACAGCCAGGCACTCAAGGCGCAAAACTCGCACGAGGCCTCCATGATGGCCCTGGCGCGTTTGTACCTCCGCAAGGGCGACTTGGAGGCGTGCCAGAACCAGTGCCTCACGCTCAAGCGCCTTGACCCTGGCAACGAAGAGGCCACCCTCATGCTCGCGGACCTCATGTTCCGTAAGAACCAAGACGGGGACGCCATGTACCACTTCGGCGTGCTGCTGGAGCAGCAACCCCGCCACTACGTTGCGCTGTCCAAGCTCATCACGTTGCTCAAGCGCGCTGGCAAGCTGGAGGAGGCCAACCGGTTCATCAAGTTGGCGGACCGCTCGTCGCCGCGTGCCTCTCACGAGGCTGGCTTCCGGTTCTGCAAGGCTCTGTTTGCCCGGTTTTCCAACGACCCCCACACGGCCATCAAGCTGTTCAACATGGTGCGCCACAGCGGCGAGTGGGGCGAGGCCGCCGCTGAAAACATGGTGGAGATCTACCTGTCGCCGGAGAACGAGAACATGTGGGAGGATGGGGAGGAGAAGGACGCGAGCATGCAGGAGAGCATCAAGGTTGCGGAAAAGCTGCTGCGCGAGATCCCCGCGCGTCCGCTGTCCACTCGGCAGCAGGTGCTGGAGTGCTACACCCTGATTGCCACCAAGGTCAAGGGCAACATTGACAACGCACAGTCGCGCTTGGCTGAGATTCTCAGAGCCGACAGGGACAATGTCCCCGCACTGCTGTGCCTTGCCACCGCGTTGATGGTACAGAAGCTCACCCCCAAGGCCCGTAACCAGCTGAAGCGCATCGCGAAGATGAACTTCCTGCAAGACTACGCAGATGAGTTTGTTCGTGCATGGCTGATGCTTGCAGACATCTACATCCAAGCTGGCAAGTATGACTTGGCACAGGAACTGTGCAAGCGCTGCCTGGGCTTTGACAAGTCTTGCGCACGCGCATGGGAGCACATGGGTCACATCATGGAGAAGGAGCACTCCTACATTGATGCTGCAGAGCACTATCAGAACGCATGGCACTTTCAACACGAATCGTCTGCCACCATTGGGTACAAGCTTGCGTTCAACTACCTGAAGGCAAAAAAGTAGGTCGCAAGTGCCGTTTGGCGGGTAGTTGCAATGGTGGTAACGCGGGTGCTTGTGTTGCAGGTATGTGGACGCCATCAACGTGTGCCACAAGGTCCTGAAGCAGTTCCCTGACTATCCGAGAATGCGAAAGGACATCTTGGACAAAGCGCGGGCCAACTTGCGACCGTAGTTTTGGCTTTCGTGTGTGGGTGGGTACGCGGGCATTATGCGTACTGCGTTGTCAACACACTTGTGTCCACATCATGCGGTTTCAGTTTCGACATGTGTTACGCCCAGCAACAACAACGAAAGCAATACTACAGCAACAGTTCTCTATCCGGGTCCTACGCGGCTCGATCGATCGCTGTGGTCAGCGTACGAATCACCATTTCACATGTACTTGCCATTGCCTTCCTCGTTTCCACCGTCATGTCGTACTCAGTTTCCAGTTCGATCGTCTCCATGGCGTCCTTCATGCCTTCAACTTCGCTTTCCCTCTCACGCAGCACTTCCAAGCTCTCGTTGAGAAGCCCCAGGACGTTCTGTTCCCACATGAAGCAAGGGTTAGCACCTACCGCCCTCGCAAGGCAACACCTGCGCAACTCACGTGTGCCTTGACCGCGTCGAGGAATCGAACGCTTGCAGCCACTGTGTGAAATACCGTTGCAACTACTGCCCCTGCCACCCCGCCTTTGGACTCCGCCACAGCTGCTACGCCCATAGAAACGCCAGCCATGCTGGTACCCACAGCAGGAGGGTGGTGAAGTCAGATCCATAACCTCCGACAAGACTTTCACGCCTAGCATTTGCCGCCCCACACGTACAGGACACTCTGCACACCAGCGGTAGTGGAATCACTTCTGATGCCGGCAACCGTCTGTGCGTGGTCTATCAACGTTTGAATGTTGGCGGCAATGTCTGTCAGCAAGGAAGCACAAGACGGTGGTTACGAGTAGTGAACCCGTTCAAAAGTTAAGGAGCGTACAATCGTACGCTGATGTGCCGTGTGGAGCTGGTCCTTGATTTCTTGAGCGTCTTCCAGAATGGCATCGACCTGGTTGTCACCAGGCTGTCAGCCCCGCTCACGGCGATGTTGACAACCGTACCGCCCACGTACGGTGGCGTCGTCAAACTTCTCTTCCTCGAACTGTGCCTTGACGTTCCTCACGAGTTCGCGCACGTTCTGAGGATAGACAGCACGATGTGAGTGCGTCCATGTCGCGTCATGACTACCGCGCGACACACCTGGTAAATGCTCGCGCAGTGTTTGTCCACAGCTGCAGGGATTGTGGATGCGTCACCTACGGCAGCTGCAATTGACGAGGAGTATGCGTTGTGTGCCTTGATAGCCCTGCCCACTGAGACGAGCGCCATCAAGACACTGAGCACGCTGCCAACGCATTCTGAGTTGTTCTGCAAACACAAACACACACACACACACACACACACACACACACACATGCAAACATACACACTTCATAAGTTCACCAATGTGTTGTACTGACGGCGGCACCCACCGATCACGTACTGACAGCCAGCTAAGGCACTTGTCAACAATGGCCTTGTCCAAGCCCGGCACATGTTCCAGTGCAGTCTTCAGGATGCTAGAGACGGCGTTGCAAATCGTAGCGTCACGTGACGCGGCCAGTTCCTTGATGCGCGGCTTGACAAAAGTCCATGCTTTCTCTGCTCCACCCTCGTTGAACGCCTTGAGCAGCTCACTTGCAACTTCTGCACTGCCCAGATGCTTGAAAAGGTCCCCCAAACTCGATACAACTTGCGCTGTCACAGCGCCCTCGAGTGCACAGTACGCAATTTCGAACATTTTGAAAAGTGCCTTGTGTTGCGCTGGTTTGAGCACGATTGCTGGGCCTGGGGCCACTGGAGCAGGAGCAACGTTGACAGCAGCCATGTTGAATGAATGTGTGGGATGAGAGTGAGAGTGGCGTGGCGACACCACGCAGTGTGACGCATTCAGGTGAGACATGAACGGGGTATTTTCCTTTTGGACATTTCCTTTGTTGTTCATGTTCTTGCCCCACCACGGTCACAGGTTACTCCAGTCACTGCGGGACGCCTACATGCGAGTCAAGCTCGTCAGCGAGTGAAAGATGCCAGCAGGCAGCGATGAAAAGGGTTTCACGCCGGGATTGCTGGTGGTGCTTGTGGCACCCGTCGCATGACAAGTGTGACGAATTCCACAGACGAAGTGAGACGCGTTCAACTCGTTCTCGCCGTCGCTCGCCATGGAAGAGAAAAGGTGCCCTCGTCGCCCACCGCTTTCGCTTGTCAGCCATGGCTGCTGCTGGGAAGCGTCCAAGCATTGCTGCCTCCGAAATTGCAACAGCGTACAATGCTGTGAAGGCAGTATCTGGGGACAGTGGGTTGTTCACGCATGGCTTAGCAGTGGCCCTCGGTTACTTCCGTCAGCTTGACACACTTGTTGCAGCCAATTTCCCTGCCCTTAAAGGCCTCTATGCGGACCTCCTGCGCGAAATTCGGGTCTGTTGGCAAGCCGTGTGCGTATGTGGGCTCCATCTCTCATCAAATGGGTGCGGTCAGGTACTGGGAAAATGCAGCTCGGATATTGCAAGCACTGCTGCGACACTTAACGCAGCCTTCACCAAACACAAAAGCACCGAGACCCTCAAAAGACGCCTTTGTGGCTCGGCGAGGCGCTTTATGGATGGCTTGATAAGACTCGCAGGACATGCAAAGAGACTGGCCGCTGGTGCCATAGAGGCGCTACGCCGAGCGAGAGGAAGACGAAACACAAAGCTGTTGGAGGCTGCCAGTGGAATACTGTGCGTGCTGGGTGTGTGTTGTGGGCGGGGCGGGGGAAGATAGACTTACGGGGTGGTGTGCACAGAGTGTGCGTGGTCTCAATCCTTGTCCTGCCAAGTGCTGGCATCGGAAACGCCCTCCACGCAATTCGTGCTGGCATACATGGAGTGTCTGCTGTTGTAGCGATCGCTGAAGCTGAGGTACAACAAACCATGGTGTGACGTCAACTCAAGCACATGTGCCTCACGAAACGATGCTGACTTTGTTGGACAGGTGATAGCAGGGGAAGTGGAAAAGGTTACACTTAAGCTCCAGCTCGTGATAGAAACACTTCGACTTGAGAACGAAGGCTCTGGTGGAATCACAGCATTCAACGCGCTGTTTGTCAATGCCAAGATGCACAAATGGAGCACTTCTAATCGCGCGCTTCGAATTGCATGCCGCGAGAGAAAACTGCGAGAAGTGGAAGTGCGATCAAGAGAGTTTTCAGCCCTTTGTGATACGCTCGCCACAATGTGGACGCACTCGTAGAACGCCAGCCATGCCCCATACATTGTATGGGAACCGTGAACTGGGGAAAATTTGCTGTTTTGACGGCACCCACATTGATTTCGTTTCGCAGGGTTGGGAACCGTTGGGTGCCGTTTGTTTGCCTGTTCTCGGTTTGTACGGTGCGCTTTTGCACGGGTTCGCTTTCGCAATTGTGCCGGAGTAGAACAGCGTGCAGAAGTTGATTTGAGGCGAACTACTAATACACATATGTACTTACCACACTGATCAAGTCACTTGATTCAAGTGGCTTGACCCGGCACTACATTGGCGACACCAGCAGGACCTCATTCTAATTGTGAATCAAGTTGTGATGTCTCTGGTTGAGCCTCAGGACTTTCACTGACTCTGAACAGTGTGTGATGATCCGTGCGCGAGCAGGGAATCTGATCCATGTCACATGGAATCCAATGGACCGTATCGTTTCGGCCTTTTGCTGCGTTTGCACCACCAGTTGTTCGTTAGAGTTCAACTACCATCGTAGTCCCCAACATAGGCTTGCCACCATCTCTCTCAGTCTAATACCGCGTGTATGCCCGATCCAGGCGATTACATAATCCCAAGTGCCCTGACCCAGGCACTGCAACAAGCTGCAGCACAACTTGCACAACGAGCATGTTCGTTGTCCGCATGCAGACGTCAAACAAGAGCAGGATCACGTGAACACATGCACGTGAACAATGCACTGGGCTGTTGTGCTGCCAGCCGGTAAGCACAGTGCTGCCGAGCAAGTGGTGGTGTTCATTTCCGCCTGGCGCCTCATCCAACTCGGAAAGCCAAACACACGGTGTGCATGTTTGTCCTCACAATGGTGTGTGTGTGTATGTGTGACGGTGTGCCATTATTCCTCTAGTTAGCCACACCAAAACCAAACAAGCTTCGCCGATCTCCCACTACGTCCGGAGACGCCAGCGATGCCTCAGTGCCACATGAAAGCGAGCTCAACGTGAAGCGGGTGCGCCTTTTTTCGCAAGTGACTGATGCCAAGTTGTGCGCTGTGCAAGGCTATGACTGTTCTGCTGTCTGATATCCGGTGCTTGCCTTTTACGCAACTGGCTCCCAACCCAAGTCCACGTTCACCAAGGACAAATGCATGACGGGGTGACGTGGTGTTCCACGTTTGTGCAAGACCGGTGGGCGTGGGGGCCGAAAGTGTACTCAGCAATGGCGTTGCTCCGTCACTTCTGAGGTGCAGATGGAGGTACCTGCAAGGGCACTTGTTTCTGGCGCAGTTCAGAGTCTCCCTGTGCGCGAAGGACATGGAGTTCTCCTTGCTACAGACCAGAGGACGGCGGTAGTTCGTCTCCCGAAGCGGACACCTTGGGCATACCCTCACCGGATGGTAACATGTCGAAGGCGATTGCTGGAACCGTAACCACGACGTAGTTTCATGGCAGTGGCAAGCTCGGTCCCAACAGCACCTGTACAGAAGCTGTGGAGGTCCATGGCATAATTCAGGATGACAACGACGGCTGATGCCGTTCAGCGAGGACTATCCCGGGCCGGATGGAGTCCTTGTGTGGAGAGAGTCCGAAGCGTGTGCGTGGAAGGCGTTACTCATCCGCGTGACACCACTGGTTGGCGAAAGAGGATCGCGTGATGTATGTCCGCTGGGGAAAGTTGTGCAACATGAAGGCATCGTGCTGTAACTGTGTGAATCCCAGCGCGCACCCAATCGTGAAGCGACACATAGACGGCCTGGACGGACCACAATACCGTCTGACTTGGACACGTGCATGTAATGCGGCCGGTGGTCGTGATGAAATGTAAGCGTGACGAACAGAACTGCGTCATCAACCACGGGGAGGGCGACTGCAAAGTGGTTTCGTGGTCTGGCGAGCGGACGCGTGCTCAGAGGCTGTGGAAGACGTCCACTACAAGTTCATAGCATCATCCCGGGCGTGACAACTACGGGCGCTGCTGTGTCTGATCATCAGACTCTGATTTGGTTCGACGAAAGCGCTGTCCCGGGCTGGATGGAGGCCATCTCTCATAGCCATTCGTCCGTTCACAGGTGTTGTTGCCACGTTACCACGTGTCAGGGGGCAGAAAGTAGCGACCTCCATCGTCGTCAACAGTTCGGGCGGCGTTTGCTGCGTGCAAGGCTCCACGTCGTATTCAGTTCGAACCACTACTGCTTGCGTTGGCGCCAGCAGGGTCAGAAGTGCTTGGCCAAACCAAATAAGCTGACTGTTTCCTTTTGCAATTGTTTCGTCTTGTGCTGCACTTGAGAGACACTTGAAGACACAGAGCTACAATGGCATCGGTGCTATCTACGCCAAAAAAAGACGTGAGGTGGTCGCCAACACTTGCTGCGACTGGGCACGGTCTGAAGCCAGGAACGTGAGCAACAACGACTCCGTCACGGTGACGCTGGCATCGTGAACATCAAGCGGCAGGCGCGAGCACATGCGTTCGCGCAAACTGTGAAGCTGCTGCTCGACGTAAGGTTGCGTCCAACTCCGACCAGCACCCGGCCGCGGAATGAACAACGCGATCTCCGCCATGGCTACAACATCTTCAGCAGTCAGCCGCAACTCCGGGTTGACACACAACAGGCCGGACACCATGCGTCGCACCACGGCGGACGCTGAGGGAACAACTCGAAGTTGTGCACCTTGCTCGTCTGGTCCGGACCGTCCGGACGGCTGGTTGGCCTTGAACGGCGGGTGGGGGGTCAGCATGCTCCACAGTACCATGCCCAGAGCCCAAGCATCCTGTGCAGAGAAATCAATCACAGCGTCACGACCCGGGCGCGCGGCGGATACCTCTGGTGCATAGAACGCAGGTGCGCCACCCTTGCCCATGGTGCTGTACAGGTACTGCATGCGAAAGTTCTCAATGCCCTCCCGCGCACAGTCCAAGCATTCTCCAAAATCACACAGCACCAATCGAGCCGAGTTGATGGCGTCCTGGTGGCGCAACACATCGGTTGGCGAAGGGCCCACAGAAGGCGTGGAAGCGGTGGAAGTGGGTCCTAGTGCCTCATCGTGGGGCGGAGGCGGTAACAGGGACGAGGCAGAGAGTGAGAACGCTGGCCGTCGCTTTCCTGCACCGCCCGACGAGCAGCCAGTGGCAGCTGCACCATCACCCGGTCCGCGCAGGCTGGACCAACGAAAATCGATTAGAATATTATCAGGCTTCACGTCTGAACAACAGGGCACATGCACCAGTGTGACTCCACGAGTTATCACTCGAGCCACCAAAAGCGCGTGGTGTGGGCGCTGGAGATGCGATGCCACACGCGCGAACTTCTCTCACCTCGGTGAACAATTTGGTTTCGACGAAGGTGCGCCAAGGCGTGGGCAAGCTGCAGGGCAAACGACAACACCGTGACGTCCTGGAAGTAGGTGGAGGGGGATACCGAGTCTGGGGAAGCGGCAGGTCGTGTGGCCCGTCTGTTGGAAATGACGTTCTGGAGACTGCAACGGAGGAGGGGCATCACCATGAATGCCGTTCTCGGCGACGTCACGGTTGGATCCGCGTCCCACATGGGAAGAGACTCGGGGGAGACATTGTCGACGAAATGTGCAAGCACCGGGAGGATGTGGGGGTGACGCCGGAGGCGGGAGTATCGATTCACAGAAGACCACTCGCGCTCGTAGCTGCGACACACATAGCAATACACACAACAACCACAAGAAAGTGTGAGGTGCCACCCCTGCACACTTCAAGCAAGGTGTACCTCTCGCCTCGCAACAGACGCACCGCTGCTCAATGTCACTGGTTTTCAACTCTTCGTGTTGTGTCGCTGTCAGTGTGAACATGGCCTTGAGCGCCACAGGAACGTCGATGTCAGACACTGTGGCGGCGTACACGGCAGCATTCGTGCCGTAGTATGCTTGATGCCGCCTCGGGCGTGATCGCACACCAAGTCGCTTGGCCACTTTAAAGTGTGACAAGCGGGGGCGGGAGTCAAGGCTATGCAGGTAGCACTCTGCCACAGTTGTCGCGCTGTACAACCGTTCCTGTGCCGCACGGAACACGGGGGTGAGGGTGCGGGGGTGCGCAGCTGTTGAAGCCAGCAACGCGCGCAGTTGTTGGAGAGCCCGCAGCGCGTTGCATGAGGCACCCGGAAGCGAAGCCGAAACGGAGTCTCCCGACACCGACACGTCGTCATCATGCTTGCCACCGCCTTGCTGTGCGGGAGGGGAAGTCGGGCGGCGCGGAGCATCCACCTGGGACTGTGTGGAGGCGAAACCCACAGCTGCGGCGGTTGCGGCGGTTGCGGCGGTTGCGGCGGTTGCGGCGGTGGCGGCGGTGGCGGCGGCAGACGATTCGGCCACTGCTCGTGTGGGGGTTGTGGCTGGCGCAAGCAGCGACGGGTTAGGCGTGAACGCATCGTGCGGAACCACACGGGGTGCGGGACTCGCACTTGTGGCGGTCGACCCGGGCGCGACCACAGCGGCTGGCGCTGGAGCCGGGGTCGCAGACGGCTGTGTGTCACCAGACAGGGCGCGACTGAGCTGAAGGCTGAGGAAGCTGCGGTCCCGACCATCTGGCAAAGCCGAGGAGGGTGTCACAACACGGCGGTCAGCAAACGATGTGCGTTGGGTTGGTTGCGCTGTCGACGGTGGGTGAGACGCGCGCGCGGATCCAACGCCTTGCGCGGCACGAGACACAGCGGAGTAGGAGGAAGAGGAGGAGGAGGAGGAGCTATGCGCGCGGCCAACACGGTGAAACCGCTCGTCGCGCACAACACCATCGGGGCCTGCGCGCCGGGCGTTCGCGGACAACATGTGAAGATGCTGGGTGGGAGGCAGCTCAAACGACACAGAACGCGGACGGCTGCGCGGCGCAGCGGCTTCAACGGCTACAGCGAGCGTGGATGGCCCTCCGCCTGGCTGTGTGGGCGTGCGGTGTTGTGGGTGGGTTGTGGGTGCAGGCGTAGGGCCCGTTGTGGCGACCGCGCCGGCCCTTGGGCGAGAGGGAATCCACTCCGAGACGACGGGACTTCGGGGAGCGGACGGCGGTGCGTTGTCTCTTGTTGGATGCTGCTGAAGTCGCAGCCCAGAGCCGACGCTGGTGCCTCTTCGGCCGGCGAAAGCATGCCGCTGGTCAGACGCATCGGAGGAGGGTGCGGCCACGGTGGGCGCGTTGAGGGAGCGTCGGGCGGCAGACGAAGCAGTGGCAGCAGCAGTAGCAGCAGCAGCAGAAGAAGACGATGAAGCAGACGAACGACGTGTGGGTTGACTGGATGCACCCAAGGTGGCTGTGTGGTCACGACGATGGGTGACGTGCACACGGCGTGGCGCCTCCATGGTTGTTGGTGCATGTGCATGTGTAGGTGCAGGTGCAGGTGCAGGTGCAGGTGCGGGGGCTGCTGATGCAGACGCCCGGCGCCGCTTCTTGGTGGAAGGTTTGACCACCGCTCCTAGTCTCTTGAGGCGCGTGGTGATGTCGTCCAATCCGAGTTCAACAGCGAAATCCACAGCTCCCTTGCCATACTGGGACACAAAAGAGGCAACGGAAACAGAAAGGGCGTTGTGTTGCGCTGAGACACTGGGTCGAGCAGTCTGCTGCACACGCACTTCATACCTTGTTCAGACTCGTGACAGACACACCACACCGAATGAGGTGATGCACCATCCTGGAGTTTCCGTTCCGTACCGCCCACATCAACACCGTCGTGCCCGTCTACAACATCAACACCAACACCAACAACACAGACAACGTTCATGGGGAACGCAGATTGACCAGCCCGCACTCAACACGAGCACAGCAACACCATGCACAGCCTTGGTACCTCATCTGCATCGTTGGGATTACCACCTGCAGCTAGGAGCGCCTTGAGTACGTCATGAGCTCGCGAGTCTCGAAAATAGGAGCAGTACAGCATCGCCGACACGCCGTGCTGATGTAAACATCGGCGAGGGCCAGGTGACAACAACGCAACGACAACGACCAAGCGGTGCAAGGTAGCAACACCACACGCGCATGCACTCACCTGGTCGCGTGCGCCCACCTGAGCCCCAGCCTCCAGCAACTCGCGAACGACATCCAAATGCCCCCCGTGCGCAGCTTTCATGAGTGGCGTCAAGCCCTCCTGGGTGGGCAACCGACACCGAAACATGGGCCGCTTGTGAGACGACACACGCATTCACTGCACCAGCATCGTGGTTCACATGGGTCCACAACCCGACACAACCCACAGCTCGGGCGCTGGCTGAAAGACACCGGGAAGCGTCCTACCTCGCTGCGGCAATCCACTGGAATGCCAGTAGACAGCAATGCCCGCACGGCTTTGATGTTTCCTCGGCCGGCGGCATCCAAGAACTGTCCAACAGCCAGGCTTTGCTGGGCACGACCAACTTCATCCTGCGCATCAGTGTCCCATGCATCTGCCATTCTTCTGCGTGCTGTGCCGGCACCGACACTTCTGTGACGGCGTTGCACGCACACGAAGTGCTACATTACTACAATTAAAATCAATATCGGGGGTTCTCTGCAGACTCGAGTGTCAGTGTGTCATCTTGCACAAGTTCCACGAGTTCATGTTGCACGCTCCTGTGGATAGACCCAGCATTCCACCCCCGATTCCAGGGGCTGTATCCATGCTGTGCAACGAA
>Ga0213833_1001278_pt1 | contig 18520 bp, 25 predicted proteins | sample SWATP21_FD_160575 | JGI IMG/M metagenome (GOLD analysis project Ga0213833, IMG submission 160575) | Coastal seawater microbial communities from Marineland, Florida, United States - SWA TP2 #1 | ecosystem: Environmental > Aquatic > Marine > Coastal | place: USA: Florida | collected 2016-08-14
GAGGCGTGAGACACGTGGGGTGAAAAACTGGCCGGCACCGGACGAACCAGATCCACCTTGTTGCCCACGAGCAGCACGCAGCGAGTTTCCATCAATGAAGAGTTCATGGCGCGAATCGACTTCATAACGCGTTCAACCTCTGCAAAACTTTCGCGATCCGTTACGTCGAACACAATGAGAACCCCTTTCGCAGAAGGGAGATGGGACTCAGCGATTGCGCGGAAGCGGTCCTGGCCTGCGGTGTCTGTGATGCGCACTTTCACCACTGCGTCTCCTATTTTCAGCGATACAAAGTCACACGCAACTCCCATGGTGCTAATGAAAGTGGAACTGAACTGTCCAGCACCTGAACAGTAGTCACAACAAGCAGCGTAAGACGGAGCGAGCAGGCCAGTAGGTTGGAACGCGCCAAACAAAAAGGTTGAATGGGAGGCATCACACAAGCAACAACATATAGAGACAACCTACAATAGCGTTGAATGAGGGACGTTTTCCCGGCGGCACTACTTCCCAGAACGACAAAGCTGAACAAACTGAACCACACAAGCGCACGCACGAAGAAACATACATCGTCAGCGATTCATTCCACAACCACTTCAACCCCCAAACGCCTGTTCGGCATCTGCAGCAACACAACACACCGATCTGCTGCATCGGTTGGAACTGCATTCAAGCGCTGCACGCTCGGCTGTTCTGCGTCACCCGGTTCTCTTTCTTTGTGGCCGCCGTCCGGAGCTGGGAGCTGGTACACAGGGACTGGAGCGGGCGCGGTTCCAACATCGAGCAGTGTGACAACTACAAGGCCATCATCAGAACGAGGGATGGACTTTGTGTCGTCGATATCAAAGTCTCCGAATTTGTTTCGCGAAGCGAGCTTCACAAATAGCGCGCCATGGTTTCTGGCAGCTTCTCCGTACACCTTCTCGCACGTAGCACAACCGCACCTGGTCAGCACCTCTCACCATTACCTCGTGCACCACACACCGGGCGTACCTTGCGTGCAAAAGAAGCCTTGACTTTATCAAAAGGCGCTTTTGTCGAGAACTGTGACGCTTTGCGGCAAGTGCCGTCATTGGATATCAGGTTTACGCGCCGTGACGTACTTGAGCCCATACTCGCAAGCGGTGTACCCAATTCGCCCCACAGCAGGTCATACGTTGAGGAGTAGATGCGGGTATGTATCAGAGGGCCTCACAACAAGCAGTACGGGCAGCATGCACACGCATGGGTGCGTGTGTCATACGAATGTCGGTGCACCACACAGAGCACAAAGTGACGAATTGTTACTTCTAAAACTCACTGTCGCGACGCGTCTCCGGCGCTCGCTCGACCACGCTGGAAATGAGCTCCAAAGCTTCTGTGTATCGTCTGTCGACTTGGGACCGAGGCTTGCAAATGTTGATATGGTTGGAGTCACCCAACACATCAAACGTTCCAACGCGGGGGTTGGCAGACTCACATGGAACAACCTGCATGCACAGGTGTGCGTCACGAACTCCACATAGCGCGGCCGAGCAACAGAGACGCACCACAGTTTGCAGGCCGAGTGCAAGCTTCGAAGGCAAGCCTTCCGCCACACTTCGCACACGAAGCGCTTTGACTCCCTTTTCACCAGTACGAGAGCTAACCAATCGGCTGAAAGAATCATTGAGCTGCATCAACACAGGATCGTTCTCTCGCAGTCGGGACACCACGGGACTGACACGCATCAATCTGGTGCACCGCAATGTGAGACATGTCACACCTCAATCACACGCTCCCACGGACGTTGAAGCAGCACCACTGTAGTTGGCAACAGGTGAGCCAAAGTGAGGCGTGGCGTAAAAGAGGATTGCGTCTGTGTGAGAAGCAAATGTCGAGGCATCAAACGTTGGCTCGAACTCTGGTGGACCACCGTCACCGCCATCACCACTGCCTTCACTTTCACACAGCATCTGCACATCAGTCGCAGACATGAGCAAAATGGAGCCGCATGCTTGGATACACTGAACGAACCGTTTTCACCAATAGTCCTCCTAAGGAGTGGGTCACAAAAACAGCGGGACGGTCAACTCCCACCTAGCGTGGAACAAACCGAGGTGAGATGTGAAGGAGAACCAACATCACACAGCACAGCACCGTACTCGCGCCTCCAACAGTTGCCGGCGAAGCTCCTTGGCACGAGTTTCCAGCGCAAGAGTCTTTCGAGGATGACTTTTCTCCAAAATAGACGCTTCGTAGTGCACGGACACAATCTGAGGCATCGTGCCGTTACACTCTTTTCAAGGACGCGGCGTGGCTGCGAACAAACAGCGCCCTTACCCGGGGACACACGCCTCGAGCGGCCAGATCTGATGGAAGCCAATGAATGGGCCAAATAACACGGCGATCAGCATCCGTCGTGCCTGTTCTCCGCGGCGCTGCCTGAGCGTCACGACCCGGGGCTTGGCGACGCCGCTTCCGCGAGTCTCTAGACGGGTTGAGCGCGTCATCGAGTTCGGAGGCATCGCGATCCACAAACGTGCCGCCAGTCGAACCCATGTCAACCTGTGCCATATCCATGAGCTGCTCTCCCCTGGGGCTTGCTCGTGCCGGGGTAGGTGCAGGGAGTGTCGGTGGTGGGGGCTCCGTCGCACGCCCATGCTGTTTGGCGTGGGCCCAGGGCAGGCCATCTTCGATGCGCCACGTGCGCAGTGGGCCTCCGCGTAAACCATGCACGAACACTACATCCACGTCTGGCACCTGTGCCGGCGGCACACTCGCATCACGTGCCACAGGCGGCCCATCACGCGTTGAGAATCTGGAGGGGAGCCACCAAACAACACAACGATCCCGGGTGACGAGAAGCACACTCTTCATGTGGCGCATGCAGTGAGGTACAATCGCACGCACCCCAGTTGTCTCAGAGACCATGACGTGCCTGGGACATAGCTGATGACAACGCAGAGCAAGGGTGAGTCTTGTTCAACGACGCACAGATTTTTTCCACGTACAGGGGTAAGAGGTAGTCGCCGTACACCGGCAAAGATGGCGCAGCCGTCACTTTATCAACACTCTCAGGAGCCGCTTCGTTCAGCACGCATTCTTCATCACGCACTGGTTGCCTGATTCCATCAACATGATTCATGAGTCACGCGCAAGCAACTCCGCGCGGCGGCGACGAGCACACCACATACACGCACTTTTCCGACGGATTGAACCCGTTGGCGACAAGGTTCAAAATGGCCCGCCTTGCATAGCTGCGTAAACGTGAGTCTGTGTCGCCCATCCATAGATTGAGTTCCTCCATGAGTGCATACAGGGCGTCAGGGTCCAACTGTTGCATTCTAGTCACCGTGTCCCTCGATGTGGCTAGGTTCGCGAGGGTCTGTGACACATGAACATTTGAACCTCCGCACAAGACAAATGAACGGGGACGCATACGTACACGAGCAACGTTCCGCACAACCCTGATGGAATCACTGTCATGTAGATGAAGAAGCAAACGAAGAACACCCTGCAGTACAACAACATGCCATACCACACGTCAGAAAAGGCGGTCGAACGTGGCGTGAAGAGCCGTGCGTACGCACCTGTTCCACCACTGAACGATGCACAGCCGGGTTTATGCAAGCGACAGCCAGGGCTCGCAAGCCGTAGCGTTGCATGCCGACATCGCTAACCATGGCGCGGATGGTCTGCAGGAGGACAAAGAGGACAGCACATTGCTCACAGGGAGTTGCTTTGAAAATGAGTGCCGCTGAGCACAGGAAGCACACATCCATGGACGAACCGGCATTTTCCCCCTCTTGGCAAGCTGTCTGTGGTAATACACGCAAGTGAGCACAGTCACAAACGCAGAAAAGAGGTTATCACCTGGTTGTACCTACCCTGAAGCCATGTCGCTTGCCGCCCGAGCAAGAAGCTGAGTGACTTCGACCTGAAGGAAGGCAAATGAACACGCAAAGGTGTGATGAGTGCATATCCAAGCAGTCACCTGCATGCCGACATACCCTGCTGGCGTGATCAAGTGACTCTGTGACCGACTCGATGATGTGAAGCAGCCAACACTGTGCAACCACATCCCCCTGTGAACATTACGGCCAAGAAACGGCATATCAGACACTGGAGGGCGTCTGAGTTTTGTTCCATTGCCTCGTGCTACCTCTGAACTTTGGTTTGCCATGTTGAACAGCAGCCCTGCTCCTTGTTGGTGCAAGTGTGGATCCTGCGTCCAGCGCAAAGCAAGACGGAGCCAAGTAGCATTCGACAACGCCTCCTTCTCTGTTGTGTGGGACCCAAGGCAGCACCGTTTCATTTGGGGGCGGTGAGCGTTGACAAGGAGAGTGAGCACGGACACAACACACCTGGATCGCTTATTGGGCGAAGGTGGTCAACATCAAAGTCAAAGTCTGGCTCCACCTCTGGAATCTGAACCTCGAACGCGTAGCTGTGTGAACCCTCCAGCGAAGGTGGTACGGAAGACAATACATTCACAACTTGGGCCGTGGACTGTTCGAGTGCCTGCTTGGGACAACCAGCCATATCAGCAACACAATGTCGGACCTCCTCATATCACAGGAAGCACGGACCGACAAGGCCAGCGCAGGATCACTTTCAGCACCCTTCACTTCTTCGAGTGCAGCATGCAATGATTCTGCTTGCTGAAATAAGTCGTCAAGCAGACTGCCTTGCACTGCTCCGGCCGCGGCTGCATGACTGCGCTCGGCGACACGGGCAAGTGCCTTCAGCGCCCAAGTCGCCGACGATGTGTCCGCGGGCGACAGAGCCTGCGTAGAGTTGACACAACACCCCCACCTGCCCAGTCTGTCCACAAGTCGCGCCGCGTGATCGCCCAAGACAGTGGTGGGCTCGATGCCCCCGCCAAGGAGGGACATGACAAGCGTGGACGCTGCCGTCCGTCCGTGTGGTGTCTGGAGCGCGGATGCCGGCTCAACCGGTTGCAACAACGAGGCCGGCGGTGATGTCAGCCCCCCACTTGTATCGCTTGCATCTGCGACGCCTGTGACCGCGGCTCCGATCGCAGCAAGCACAGCGCGGCCTTTTGGCCAGCGGGAAGGCGTGTTTGGATCGATGGACGTGCCTGGCTGGTGCACAGTGGACTTGACGGCGTGGGGTTTACCCAAGCTCAATGCCACCAACTCTTCAGCCCCGCCACGTGCAATCCAAGCCACGGCAGAACGCAGCTTGGGATACGCTGTTGTTGGCACCTGCTCCAAGTCGCCCACGCTCAAGCGGAGCATGTGCAGGCACAGCTCTTGCAGCGGCAGACGCAGGTCAGGATGTTCGCTGCTCGCTTGGTCATTGTTGGCTTTGTCGTGTGCCTCCTGCTTCAGTAGCATGTCCACAAGCACTGAGATGTCTTTGGGCGTGGGACGAGTGCGGTTGACGTCGACTGTGAGCGGTGCCAACGCAGTCCTATCAGTGTCACACCGATACACTGGAAGCAACAAGTTCAGCAGCGAGGAGCAAGCAGAGGCATCGGAACAGGTGATCAGTCGCTGGACAACTTCTGGCGTAATCAAACGCTGCAGGTGTTGACTGAGTTTGGCCCGAAGGGTCGGATCCTCGCTTCCAACAATCCTACCCAGTGCGGCAATCTGGCTTGTCCACAGACACACACAGGAGGATACAAATCAACCTGGCACAGCTCAACAGCTCAGCATTGTGCACGCAACACGCACCACGGCATCCACTTGGACGGTGTGTCGAATCAGAAAGTGAACCAGAAGCTCCATTCCTCCCGCCCTGGAGCAACACAATGGTGTGGTGTGAAGTGCGCGGTCGCGGCAAACACAAGCCCACTTCACTAAAACACGCAGTGATACGCACTGTTCGATCAACTCGCGTCGGCTATCGCTATCAGCAAACGCCCACATAAGGCGCGTGGCAGTCGCATCCAAGCCAACTGTCCCGTCTTTCTCACCGACAAGTCGGTCTCTGTGCCAACACAAGAGCCCAAAGGACACCAACATGTCACGGCGCTGCCGCTCACACCCCACCCAACACAGCCAACACGTTGGCACTACCAGCGCACCGGAGCAGTTTTGCGACCAACTTCAAGGTGAGAAGGGTGTCACCCCAGTTGCTAGAACCGTCTTCACCCTGGGGCTGCAGCGGCTTGAACGATAGCAGAGATCCTGGGGCGGCAAGTGTGGCTGACACTGACAGCGCCGCGCCACCAACTCCCAGCAGCAATCCAGCACCCCACCACAAACGCGACCAGGGCTTACGTCCATGGCCCTTTTGTCGCCTTCCGTGGGCACCGCTTCCCAAGCCTTCTGCTGCGGTGGAAGGCAAGGTTGAGGAACCACTGCTGTTGCGGCGGCTGCCGAAGCAGCAGTTTGACATGACGGAAGGGGTAGTCTGGAGCATGGAGGTCAGTGGAAAGCGACGCTGTCTCAACAACTGGGGCGTGGCAGCCGTTTTGGTTGCAAGGCTACGCCACGACCTCTGGGAAAGGGCTGTACGCATGGTGACGATGGAAAACTCGTCGAGAGTTTGGGACCGTCGAACCCAAACGTTGCACTGTCTTGTAGATGTACCGATCTACAGACCAAACAAGGCGCGCAAGACTATCAACTGAATCTATGCGTGTCGCATTGCAAGCCGCGATACACTGCAAGGAGCGGTGTGAGCTGCCACGGTCTGTCAGCTGACGTGTTGACAAGGTGTCACGGAACTTTGCACTTCCACGTCATTCCATACAATAGTTTCGGCACGTAATAGTTTTGGTTGGGATAGGAATCCAAATCATCGTCCCCTTGCCTGCTGCCGTTTCAGCCTGTGCAATGGCGCAGGATGATGTTGTGCCCCGTTTCCTCGTACATGGCCTTCGTTATGTACATCTCTTTGAATGTGGGCATGGACGCCACAAGTGCTCCCCCCACCCAAGATGCATGCCGCCTGTTTCGAAGGGCGCGCGTGACGACCTTGCAACGGGGAGGGGCCAGCAACTGAAGGTTGTGTGCCATTCGCTCTTTGATCCCTGGTCAACATCCACAAGGGACACACCGCGTGGTTGGTGTGAGACATTGTGGCATCACACAGCAACACCCACGAACGGACCATTGAGCAAACTCCCTCCCCCAGTCAACACGACGTTCCGTGACAGTTTCCCCACCCAATCCTCGCCACACGATGACAGACAAGACGATGTGATGGAAGCAAGCCCTGCACCATCATTGCTCAGAACACCGCTTATGGCATCCACAAACTCAGGCTTGCGTAGGTCAAGCAGTGTCGGATGGAACAGCACCTCCGGTGCCCAGAAAGCCTCATCACCGACGTCCACATCCTGCCCATCCGGCAGCCTGTACACCCGGTTGCGTTCCTCAAAAATCGCCTTCCCCTCCGCCACAAACTTGCGAACTTCTTCTTTGATCAAGCCCGCAGCATATGCGTACCGCCGCTTCAATTCCTCCACGCGTGCCAAGCCGTTTGGCCCGGGAACAGCAGCTGTGGATGGGAAGGCCCCACGATCCACTAACAGAGACGCCATGCGCTTTGTGACATGAAACCCGCCCACAGTGAGCTCCTTGGTAGCGCCTTTCAGCACATGGCCGTCGATGATTGCGGAGGCGTGGCAACAATCTTGCCCTATGTCCACCACGCAACCCGATGTGCGCCCGGTGCCGTACATTGCCAGGGCAGCGTGCGTCCACACGTACCCGGCGGGCACCTCCAGAGCCTCGAACATGAGCTCCGCGGTCTTTAACCGGTTCTTGACAGGATTACGCGAGTGTTCTGTCAGTAATAACGCTCGAGAGGTGCGCTTGGCGCCAAGTGTGGTGAAGCTGGTGCGCAGCACCGTTTCATATCTATCAAAGTCCTCCACAAGTCGACGCTGGATGGGTGACGGGGGCAGTGCTGAATCCTGTAGGCTGCTCCCGCAGGCTTCAACGTCTTCGTGGCTCCCGCTTGTGTCTCGTGAGCGAGCGCCAGCACCTTCTTTCGACTCGGCAGCACCCGCCTCTTTGTTGTGTAACGGGTTGGCCCGCAACCGGGTGTCCAACACCAGCTTTGGTCCGTGTTTGGCCCCACTGTACCCAACCCTGGTGCACTCAGAGCCACAGTCAACAACAACAGCTGGGATCTCCACAGCGTACTGCCTGGCAAATGCAGACATGGTTGACGACAGCGTGCGCAAGTGTAGCTGTTGTGGCACCGACCGCATTGGGACTTTTGTTTTGTGTCTGGAGTGGTTCTTTGATTGATTGGATACGCAACATTCCAAGCGCACCCACGTCGCTTTGAAGCCCACGACAACCAAGGTGCACAGCACAGTATGTACACCGTGGGTCAGGATGGGGCTTCACGGAGTGTGTCTGGCACCATGCTGCGCCACGCCCATCACTCACTATGAAGTGAGTGTCATCAAGGCACTGCGCAAGGCAGGCTGCGAGTGTGGCACATGGCCACCTCCGTCGTCACAGGACTCTCCCGCCACGGCACCGCCTGCTTGCGTGGAAACGGAGGGGAGCGAATACATGGACAACAGCGACGACCGGCCTGGTCGTTTGCGACGGCGTTTGCGCAGCGCTGTGCGACGTGACTGAGGCGGCTGTGGCTGTGGCTGTGACTGAGACTGAGGCTGTCCGCGTTGTGAGGTAAACGCGTTCACGTGTGCGGCGGCGGCGTGCGTGATGGAGGCACGGCGCTGCACCAGCAGACCAGCCATGGAGGCCCGCCGTTGCGTGTCTTGCTTGGCCAGATGGGTGACACGCTGCTGGGCTTCACGGAGTTGCGTTTGCAGCCGCGACGTGAGCTGCTTGCCGTCGCCAAGCTGCTGCTCCTGCTTGGCGGTCAACGACTGGGCGTCCGCAAGTTGCACGAGCACCTTTTGCATCATGCGGTCATGCAGCACGTGCTGGTCACGCGCGGCGGCAAGCTGTGCTCTCAACGCTTGGATTTCGTACTGCTGGTCCTGCAGATCGTCTTCCTTTTGCATCAACAAGTGCGCGTATGTGTGCGCCAAGCCCGCCATGTCGGTTGTGGCATGTGCCACGCTGCTGTTGTGTGTGGTGCCCCCGTGCCCGTGATCGTCGCGTTGGCTGACGGTGGACGTGTGCCGCGTCCCTGCGTCTGCGTGTGAGCGCACTGCATCTTGCCTCCCCGCCACGCCCTCCGGACCGGGCGTGGTCAGCGGGACAGCACCCACACGATCTGCAGCCGCGTTGGCGGCCTCAGACTCACTGTCGCTGTTGTCGGGCACCACGCCACTGACGAGCACCGGCGTAGGCGCTTGTGAGCGCACCGGGGTCACCTCCCAAGACCTGCGAAGCGCCGCGTACCTGGTGGGTCCATTCACAGCGCACACCACCACCGTGAGGTTGCCGCTGCAACAGGAAGCCAGCACACAAGCAAGCAAGCAAGCAAGCAAACTTGAAAGCAAAGGAAGCAAAAGAAGCAAAGAGAGCAAGCCATGCCACCCCTGCCCCACCCTCCCCGGCTCGCTCGCAACGTGGACGTACTCCTCCTGCAGTCTCTCCACCTGACTCTGGGCCTCCGTGTACCGATGGCGCCACCGGACCGCTACCGCAGCGGCGCCCGCGAATCGCCACCGGGCCATGCTCAAACGAAGCGCGTGTCGTCGGTCTGCAGCTTCCACCGCTTGCAGCCGCGCGGAGCGGATCAGGCGATCGACCAACGGGTTTCGGCGCAGCGCTTTCACTTGGGCTGTCGTCGCCGCGTCCTCCGTCGCCTCATCATCGCTGGAGTCTGGGTCCTGTGTAGGCTCTGTGGCGGCCAGAGGTGCTGTGGCGATGGCACTCGATTGGTGCACCGGCATGGGCGACGGCAGTGGCGCGTGCACCAGCTTGCCACCTGGCTGACTGCCAGCTGTTGAAGGCGCCACGCCTGAAACTGGAGACCCCAAGAACGACCCGCCAGAGCCTGTGGTGTGGAGGCGAATGGGCGAGGCCGAGGTGGTGTGGATGAGGTCGCGCTGCGAAAGAGCTTGTTGGTGAACCGTGGCTTGGTTGAGCGCCTGTCGCAGGCGACTGGCTTCCAGCTGCGCCTCGACTTTTGCACGCTCCTCCAGAACCACCTGCATGCAGCAGCATCAACGTGAGCGACATGTGCACTGTGTGCCATGGCGGTGTGTCCCTACCTGCTTCTGATACAGCTCCAACAATCGCAGCATCTTCTCAAACCTTTCAAGCGTGAGCAACTCCCCTTCTCCCTCTTCTTCCCCCTCCGCTTCTTGTTCCGCTTCCCCACCATCCCCCCCCGCTTGAACCGACTCACCCCCCCTGTAGGACGACGACGCGGCACTGCTGTCGCTGGCACTTTGAGTGTACAGGCCACTCCTTTCCGAGTCGCTGTCCCGCTGGAACACAGAAGACTGTGGCTCGAACAGCTCACCCGACGCCTGCCGCGACGCCGCCACCGTGCCTTCCATCAACCCCGTCGTGTCACTCTCCTGTCCATTGGCGTCCGCCGTCAACACCATCGGCGACTCGTCGTCACTACTGCCCCCGGAGACATGGTCCTGGTCCTGGTCGTACTCCTGGCCCTGTGGGTCATCGACCGGAACAGCTCGGGAACTCGCGACTCGGCTGGCGACGGGGGTGTGGTCCACATCCGTGGCCACAGTTTTCGAGTCGTCAGCTCGCCGACCCGCGGGTGTCAAGCCATCGCTTCCCGCTCGTGTCACATGGGGAGGGTGCCGGTACGGAACTGCGCGCACGGGTGCACCCGTGCACATACACACACATACACACACACACACACACACACACACACGCACGCAGGAACGCACGCACACGTCCAAGCATCAAGTCAAAAGGCACAAATTGCGAGCTGCCAGTTGAGCACCACGCAACGCCTCGAAAAGACAGCACAACGCACGGTGCCAGCACGACCGTGCCAACAGTAGCAGCAGAAGCACCAGCGCAAAAGCACCGCACCAGCAGCAGAAGCAGCACCAGCAGCAGAAGCAGCACCAGCAGCAACGTACGCTGGCCATCTTGCGCGCTGTGGGTTCGGAACGGACGGACGTTGCTAACAGAGTTGCTGGCAGGTGGCACGGGCATCAGGTGTGGCGATGGAGGCTCTGACACGGTGGTGCCCGCTCGCACACGGTTGATGCCGCGGTGCACAAGCGGCCGCGTCACGGCGCCATGCTGCCCAGCATTGGGGGCTCCCTGCACGGTGGTGGGGCCGCGCGCCTCTTCGATTTTCTTCGCCCTGGGGGACACGTTCAGGGCAGCTGCACGCGTGTTGGCACTTCGGAGCGGCGGGGCTGGGACTCGCATCTGTGTGTGCGTGCGTGTGCGTGTGCGTGCGCGCGCGTGTGTGTGCGTGCGTGCGTGCGTGCGTGTGTGCGTGTGTGTGGTCGGGCACGTGAGCGAAGGGGGGTCGCGGCTAGAGTTGACGACATGCGTGTGCACCAACATCACACAGCTGTACGCACGCACCTCCCCGTGTTGTGGTGTCGGCGCGGCAGCAATGGAGACGGGTGTGGTTCGAGCTGACGAGGGAGTGGAGGCGCCGCGTGGCACAAACTTTGGCAAGGGCTGGAAGTAACCCTTTCCGTACCGCTGGCTGACGGGTACAAGCGTTTGCTCAAACCGAGTCTCCTCATACAGCGTCTTGGCGTCAATCACAATCTGCCACGTCACACACCACACACCACGCATCCACACCCACACCCACATCCACACGCCAACGTGAACACTCCCAAGGCAGCTGCAGAAATCACCCACGAAGCACCAGTGTACCAACCTGGCTCAATGACTGTGGGGCCGCAGTGTGGCTGGACACAATGCGAACATGCTGTGCCACGCTGCCAGTCGATTCACGCACGGTTTGTCCTCCGTGTGTCCACTTTGGGTCTTGACGGTGCAGCCTTTCAAACGCTCGTGGCGACACCACATTGGCCACTATCGGCACAACCAGACCCGACTTCACACGCTGGGGAGTGCAAACCATGCCATACCACACACAATACCACACCGAAAACAAGAACCAGGGGTGAGCTGCAGGTGCCAAGTCACGGGGAACCTTGGACGAAGGCAGCCAGTCTCACCGCAGGTGCTGTTGAACCGCTGCTTGCGTTGGCATCGCCATGTTCGACCGGATTTGGACCCTCCATGTGCCCCATGCCAACATGGAACCTTGATTTCAGGCCACCCACGTCCGCAGCCTTCAGGTAAATGTCCAACAGCCACTGGTGGCTCAGTCGGTTGCCGGACACAGACACTTGGTCTCGCAGAGCAACCCAACACCGAGCGTCGTCTGGCTGAGTTACCACAACCGGGTGACCACTGCGTCGGTCTGTGATGATCCATCCATCGAGCACGGGGGACAACGCACGGATTGACGTCAGTTGGCTTGCAGTGCCGAGAAGGACAACCCACCCCCTCTGACCTTTTCGAGACACTCGTAGCTTGACGGTCTGCACATACACACACCCCAGCTTCACGTTCCTGCAGACATGCAAGCACAGCCCCCTCGAACAACGGGCGTGAGCGCTTCTTTCCAGACCCCCCTCGCTCAGAGTCAAGCTCAACCCACCCAAAGTTCAGGAACTGCCTGGATAGCTGGACCATTGGAAACAAGTGTGCACTGTGCCGGCGGCTCGCAGCAACAGTTGCGCGATGCGCACACAACGTCCGACTTGATGCACATCCAATCAATCAATTGGTCTGCTGGCTTCGTGCGAACGGCTCACCCTCATCTGCTCGCTTGAGGCGGCTGCTTGACGCCACCCACCAGGAAGCATGGCCACGTTCCTGCGGGAGAAGCGGGTGATCCGATCAGGGATTCCGTTTCCCGGGGAGCAGGGTGGCCATACGGATATGGATGGCCCAGAGCTCACCAGCGGTGATGGTGGTGGTGACGTGCCGCACGTCCGGATGTGGGTTGATCCACGCGACCGAGACAGCGATGACAGTGACTCCAACATGCCTGCGGACGGGGTGATCAGTGAGAAGACGGGGTATCTCTTGCGGCGAACCAGGTGCGGTGTCGTAGTGCAGCTGTAGCTGGCTGCGGGTGATGGTTGTGCAGCGGTTGGGATGCGTGGCGTGCGCAGCTGACAGCCGGTGACGTTGCTCCCTTCATCAGCTCGGTCTTTGATCGGTTGAAGGAGTTCGCCCGTGTACTGACTCCTCTGAATGAGAAAAAGGCACAGCAACAGCAGCAACAACGTGGTGCCGGTTCCAAGGGCCAGGCGTCCTCGTCTACCACAACTCGTGCAGGCAACACGTTGCGGCCGGTGCCCGAACAAGACGAGGGCCACACACGCAGCGCCAACCGCGCCGGCGGCCGTGTGCAGCCTCCGCGTTCCAAGCGTGGCGCGGCGCCCCATCGGAGAAAGAAAACCGGCGCACCTCGGCGTGGTGGTGCGGGTGTGACGTCCCAGCGACCGACAACCGCTCCGGAGCGGAGTGATCGTCGCGCGACGAGAGGCAAGGGCGGGAAGAGGAGAGCAGGCAAGAAGAAGCCTCGCTCGACGTTTCCCTCGGTGAGTGGTGTGCCCGGGTGCATTGGTGTTCCGTGACAGCGAAGCAGCACGCCTCTCACTCAGGTGGCGCGCCTCACCTGGTGTTGTGTGGCTGTGGACTGTTGTTGTTGCGACGAACGTGTGGCGTCACATACTTGTTTCTTCCTTGTGCGTTCCTCCTCAGTGGTTGGCCAAGCGCAAGGATTTTTGTGCGTTGAAAAACGACCAGGCCACGTGTGGCCCCGTGTTCGTGCGTCAAGCACTGACCACACCCGGTGACAAGCGCCGGGACCAAGAGCTGAAGATCCTCGTCAAGTGGCTGCGCCAGCACAACCTGTTCCACCATCTCCACGACGTGCAGTTGCGCGTCATTGCCCGGGCACTCACGCTGTCACGCATCGTCGCGGGCCAGACGCTGTACCCGGAGAAACGAGTGGCGTACTTCGTCCTTTCCGGAAAGGCAGCGGTGGCGCGTCCAGGAGAAGCCCCGGCCACCGTGTCCGCTGGTCAGTGCCTCGGCGCCCGGTTTTGGTGGTCGGTCGTCGCCAACGGCATCAAGCACCGTGCCACACGCCTTGGCCGTCGCATGAGCCAGATCCTGCTGGAAGCGGAAGCGGCGGAGTCGATGACGCGTGTCACACCCGAGGATGCGATGGTGGGTTCAATCAACATGTGTGTGCGGGTGGGGGTGTGGGCGTGTTGTTTGCGCCACTGTGCGCAGTGATTGGGCGGGGTGTTCATCCCTCCATGCATAAATTACATTTTAATGTGGTGTTCGTTTCATGGTCCTCACGTGTGGTGGTGCCAACGCTGTCGCCGCCTTGGCAACGCACAGGTGGGGTACGGGGACATGTGGGAGCAACGCACCGAGCGCATTCGAGAGCAGTTCGAGAACACACGCAGCGTGCAGGGGTCCATCATGGGCCCACACGCGACAAACGAAGCCCGGTCGGTGCCGCCCGCAGAGCACGGTGCCATCACGGACTTCGGCGTGAAGGCCACCATCCACCAAGCAGCCGATCGCAATCGGTTTGGCGCCCTGGATCTGTGGGTGCAGAAGCGCCCACGACCAGGAGAGCAGGACCCGACCGCGGGCGCAGGCGATGGAGTGCCGGCGGACCCCACATCCAGGACCAACAACGCAGTGCAGGCCGCACGAATTCGAGCACGCCGCCGCAGCTACTTTGACAGCTCCTACAGTGCCACGGCGGTGCCACCGGAGCAAGGCGGCGTTTCGCAGGGCGTGGAGCTGGTGCGGCTGTCCATGGGTGATTTTGTGGAGGCGCTTTCTGCAGACAAACGGCGGACACAGCACGTGGTGTTGAAGTTCCTGCAGCGGGTGGGGTACTTTCAGACGTGGACCACCTCCCGGTTGCTTGTGCTGGCTGGGTTGCTGGAGCAAAGAAGGATCAGTGCTGGCGACTTTGTGTTCAAGCAGGTGGGTAGGGTGTGGACCACACCGTGTGGTTCGTTTGCATGTGCGCTCGCGCGCCGCTGAAGGTGTGACTGACTGTGTGTTTTGTTGTTGGTGCAGGGTGACAGCGTGAATGGATTGTGCATCCTCATGTCCGGCAAGTGCAAGGTATGGGGACAGACGCATGGTGTTTGGTTGGGCTGGGCTTCACCAACTCGTACATTTTCGATGAGTCTCATGTGTGTGCCATGGCAGTTGATGAAAAAGGTGCACGTGACTCGAAAGCACCGGTGGCCGACTGCAACTCACAAATGGAGCGAACAAACGGTGTGTGTGTTGCGCACCGCGAGCACTCGTCACGAATGCGCACCAACATTCATAACAACTGTTGGGGTTTGCACACAGAAACGCCTCACGTGGCGGGTGGAGGTGAAGGAGTTGCTTCCAAAGGCAGTGATGGGCGAGGTGCGACATGCGTTGCTTCGGGCTTGGATCATGCAACTCTTTTGTTGTGGGTGGTGTGTGACACATGGCGTCCCGTGTGCTTTTGGTGTCCTCAGGAGGCGACACTCATCAGCAAGAAACACCGGCACGCCCTCGTGAACACGTACTTCAGTGACGCCTTTCTTGCACAGGGCCAGAACCGGGCCCCGACTCGTGGTGGAGGAGGGGTAGTCCACCGTACGTTTGTTTGTGGATGGACATGCGTGTGTGTGCCTGCGTGTGCCTGGGCGTGCCTGGGCGTGCCTGGGCATGTCCGTGTGTGTGCTACACTCAACGCCCACTCACTTTGGTGGCTTTGCTGTGCGACGTGACCTGGTGGTACTACACTACACTCTCTTGCGCACGTACAGAGGTGGAGAACGCGTTCGGGCACCAAGACACCCACAGCGGCGTGGTGCGGAAGTTCAAGCTCATGGCCGACTTGTTGGCACGGCAGGCTTCGAGTCGCAGTGTCGGTGAGTCGCCCCCCGGCTCACCACCGTCGTCCGTCAAGGACCTGAAGCGAGCGGGGTCGAAGAAAGCTCGCGAACTGGCGTCCACCATCCGCACAGGGTGAGTGTCGCGAGCGGAGGAGCAGGGGGTGCTGGGAGATTGAAATTGGGCGATATGTAACTGGTGCCTGGGATGTTGTCTCAGCGATGATGCCACCGACTCGAAAGCAGCCGAAGCACTGCGCATGGCCGCGAACGCACTCAACGCAGTCATGCTCAAAACCAGGCCATACAGCGTGCAAGCCATCGAAGACTCGGTGGTGCGTACCGTACCTGCCATTTGTGTGTCTACCCAGCCCAGTTCGGCATGATGGGAATCCACAGCCACGCCCTCCTTCCTAACACGGTCGCACTTGTGCGCCATGCAGGTGTTGTTCTTGAGGCCGGAGCACTTTGCGTGTTTGTATCACACTGCCCTCATGCCCAAGCTCCGCAAACTGGCGCGAGCGCAAGCCACTGACGAGGTGGTGACGCAAGCGGAAACGATTCGGCGCACCAACTTGGCGGAGAAGCGAAAGCTGCGGACAGAGCTTGTTGGTGAACGGTACTACAAGAAGGTGTGTGGTTGTGAGTGTTCAAGGCTCAGTGGCTGTGCCAACAGAGTTGCACTGTTTCACTTGTGGTCACAACACACACACGGTTGTGGAATGCGATGGGAGAGCCAAGCGGTTGTGTCTTCTTTGTCAAGGCTCTCACGGTGCTGCCGCTTCCTTTTTGTACTCCACTCAGATTGAGAGGAAGCCTGGAACGCCAGCCCCACCCCCACCCCAAGGGCCGTTGATCGGCGTTGCTCGTACCGACACGGCGCTGGACACCAAACCAAGGGTAGGCGACGGCTCCGAACTCACCGACTACCTCAACTCGTTTCACTATGAGTCACGGTGCGTCGCGAACGGCTGTTGCTTTGCCTGTGTTTTTTTCCCCTTCTTGCTTTCGTTTCCTTCTTTTCCTTCCCCAGCTGACAACAATGGGTGTGTTTTGGTGTGCTTTGGTGTGTACGTGCGTGTGCGCGCGTGCGCGTGGGTTTGTCTCGGGTGTTCTGCATGGGTGGGTGGGAGTGCACCAGCCTCGTCCGAGACTTTCGAGAGCAGGACACGCGAGAGGAGCAAGAGAAGGGCGTGGGTGACCCCTCGGCAGCTGAAACGACGGGAGGGTTGTCACAGGAGGACCCCCGTCGCCACTCCCGGTCAGGTGGAGTGGTGACGCCACGGCCACGCATCACGGTGACACAATTGGAGCGTGCGGTGCTCCCCACCACCACCGACACTGCCGCCGACTCTGGCGACGCGACCTCCACTCGGAAACTGCGACGGCCCTCCAAACCTCTGGCGCTCGGCTCGGCCAGACCCAGTTCGGTGCGCACTTTGAGTGCCGGGTGGGGCACTCGGGCTGAGGCAGCTGCGGCCAACGCTGGTGGCGCAGGAGGGTCAGTGGTGGGGCAGGGGGACACACCTGGCACGCGACCAGACTCGGGCGGGTGGAGCCAGTATGTGAAGGTCAGCCACAATTCGGTGGTGGTGCGAGTGGTACGTGGTGTGGTGTGTGTTGCGATGGACACAGAGGCAGAAAGGGTGGTGTGTGGCGTGGTGTGGCGTGGTGTGATGTAGTCCGTGGGTTCATGGGAAGGATGCACACAGCGTTGGCTGCGCGTGGGTGTGTCGTCCACATTGAACTGGCCACTCACCCCACACACCACACACTGTGTTGGCACATTGTTTGTGACGTGGCTGCGATTATTGTTGCGTTGCAGCCTGGGTCGCCCAACAGCCCGGCACATGCTGTCATCATGGATGGCGCTTTCCCACCTTCTCGTCGCCAACGACGACTTGCCAGCCGTGCTGCGTCTCGGGCACGGTTGCTGTCCCCGCCACCTAGCCGTGGGCAATCCCACGACACGAGACGCCCCTCCAAGCAGCCCATCCTCATGGACCGCCGCAACTCGGCACAGCGGCACGCGTCGAAGCATGGCCACATCCCACCGTCGATGAAGGATATCATGATGGTGTCGGGGCAGCCGCTGCCGGTGTCAAGACCCGAGTCGCGCTCTGTGGACCCCAGTGCCATTGCTGGCGCGGCCACGCATCGTGTGTGGGAGCATCATAACATGGAGATGTCACCAGATGGTCTTGCGTGCGTGCTACATGCGGCGCGATGTGCAGTTGTGTTGCGTTGCGTGGCTGTGATGGTCTGCCCACGCATGACTTGCCTTTGCTTCGGATTGGTGTCGCCCGACGCAATGTAATCACAGGCAACGACTGAGCCTTCCCTACCCCACAGACGTGTTCCAACGTCAGGCACGTGCTCAGGCTGTGGAAGTTGCGCAAGCCCAAGCACAGCTCGCTGCCGAAAGCGCCGCAGAGGGGGCCAGAAACATCGCAACCGCGGCTTCCACGCGTCGCAAGCGGGGTGCTGGTGCTGGTGCTGGTGCTGGCGCTGGCGTTGGCGTTGGCGTTGGCGCTGGTATTGAACCCACGTCCCGGCCTGCGTCCCGAGGTGGCAGCGCTGCAGCTGGTGGTGGCACCGACGCACAGGGTGAACATGCAGGACGGCCAGGCCACCGGCCGTCCGACGCGGACGGTAGCGCCATGAACACGCCGCATCGCAGGCGACTACTCCGTGACGATTTTGTGCATGGACCGCAGGGCATGCCTGCCCGGTTCTCTGAGAACAGTTTGTACGTGA
>Ga0213833_1001279_pt1 | contig 18508 bp, 22 predicted proteins | sample SWATP21_FD_160575 | JGI IMG/M metagenome (GOLD analysis project Ga0213833, IMG submission 160575) | Coastal seawater microbial communities from Marineland, Florida, United States - SWA TP2 #1 | ecosystem: Environmental > Aquatic > Marine > Coastal | place: USA: Florida | collected 2016-08-14
AATGACAGCATATGCAAGCCCGAGCACAGACAGAGCAGCCAGCAGGATCAAAGCGCCCTGCAACAACAGCCAAGTATCGATGTTGGACAGTGATCGCGCTGCGCGCCGCCACACGGACAGGCGTGGCGGTACTATTTGTGCCGTGGCTTCACCAGATGTTGCGCGCTCTGTTAAAGACGCCTCCAGGATCGCGTCCACCACCTCCCGCGTTCCATGACCACGACGACCGGCACCAACGAGCTCCTCACTCTCAGCACGTCGCATTGACGCGAGTACGGCATCCACCTTGTTCCGCAACGTACGCACTTTCACATCTAACCCTCGGAGCTCCGCCTCCCGTTCGGCATAGAGCGAGGGGAATGAGCTACGGGCCATGTTTCGAAGGGCCACGCAAGGACGGGGTACAGACGCCACGTGTTGCCTCTGACGGCAGCACGGGCAGGGGAAATCCGCTGCCCTCCACACAAGCTTCACCGTGCAGTACTCACACATCATGTGGCCACATTCAGGCAGTACAATCGGGTTGATTGCAATGTCAAGACACACGGGACAGGAGAGGCACTCGATGTCCAAAGGTGCTGCCACCACCGGAGGTGGTGGTGATGGTGTAGCCTCAACGGGCTGTGCTGCTCGGACAGATGCTTCTTCCGCTGCACGCTTCTGCTGTATGCGAAGCCAATGACGAGCGGTACGCTTGCGATTACGCCGGGGCATCGTGTTGTTGCTGAGTTGATGATGGGCCCAGCATGCGGCAAGTGTTGAGTGCGATGTCTTGATGCGCACACAGCCCGGCTCAGACGGGTAGTCTGTCACACATGCGATCAGAAAAGTCTCAGCTGTGAAACATGAAAAATGTGTATTTGTCACGGTCGCGCCCCGTGTCTCAGTCTGACTCTCAGAGGCAGTGCTTGGCCGAAGAAAAGGCTCCTCCACCAGCAGCACGCAGCGCAACAGTGTTGCATCAACACCAACGAGAGTACAAGATAATGGCCCATTATTAATGGGTCTGCCGAGTGGACTCTACCCACCCGTTGTCAACTTGCACTGTAAATTCAACACCTATTTCAGCGTGTACGCCAGCCAGCTCAAACTAGCCGGCATGATGATGCACGCCACGACGACAGGAGGGATCACAACATAACGTCCGCGCCAAGCCGCACGTCGAAATTCGAGTGCTAGTACCAGGCACAGGACCACTGCGATACAGCTGAATAGTATCACACAGTTCTCCAAAATGCAAAACATAAGGGCTGTCAAAGGCTGAGAACATGCCGCCACAAAAAGCCACTCCTCCAGCAACCGCTTATCGAGTTTGATTGGTGATGGCACAAACAGCGAGCGCTGCCACAGGCGCATGCATCTTTCTAGTCGTGAAAAGGCTTCATCGGATGCTACGCGCTCTGTTGAAGGCGCCTCCAGGATCGCGTCCACCACCTCCCGCGCCCCATGACCACGACGACTGACATCAACGAGCTCTTCACTCTCAACGCGTCGCGTTGACGCGAGTACGGCATCCACCTTGTTCCGCAACGTACGCACTTTCACATTTAACCCTCGGAGCTCCGCCTCCCGTTCGGCATAGAGCGAGGGGAATGAGCTACGGGCCATGTTTCGAAGGGCCACGCAGGGACGGGGTACAGACGCCACGTGTTGCCTCTGACGGCAGCACGGGCAGGGGAAATCCGCTGCCCTCCACACAAGCTTCACCGTGCAGTACTCACACATCATGTGGCCACATTCAGGCAGCACAGTAGGGTTGACTGCAATGTGAAGACATACGGGACAGGAGAGGCACTCGACGTCCAAAGGTGCTGTCGCCATCGCCGAAATTGGTGTGACGGTGGAAGCCGCAACCGCAACACGCTTCTGCTGCGCGCGAATCCAATGATGAGCGGTACGCTTGTGACTAAGTTGGGGTATGGCGTCTTTGCTGCACTGGTGATGGAGCACCGTCACTTGCTGACCAAGCGATCGTGCTGCGTCTCTGTGTTGCTGGAAGTGTGACACCGGTGATGGGAAACATGATAAATGTGTATTTGTCATGATCACGCTGTGTGATCAAGAACTTTCGTCGGATCCGTGGACACGCGCATCGGGTCGCACACAGTGCTCGATCTTTGCGCGGGGAGGCGGGGGGCTGAGGCGGCGATGTTTGGCCTGAAGAAGAAGTTGTTCTTTGTACCGTACTTGTACCAACGGGCCAACTACTCCATCCTCTCCACGCCGTTTGGCACCGTCCGGTTTCGCGGCAAAGCGCACAATGTGAACGTGGCGTTTTGCATCGCGCAGCTGGTTGCACTCGTTGCCCTGCGCTTTTTGATCCCGTTTATCTGGAAGGTGCGTGTCTGTATATGTGCTGCTGCCGTTGGTGTGGTGTAGTGGTGTCCAGAGTTGGGGTGTTCACGTGGAGAGCCCCCCGACAGCGCTGCTGCAGACGCGATCGGTCGGACGTGCGCCCAGCAATCATTGCCTCGGGTGCAGGGACAGATGCTGGGGATGCGGACGCCAACCAGAAGGGCGCTGAACACGAATCTGACAGTTCAGAATCCTCGGGCTCGGGCTCGGACTCGGACGCGGCCTCTCACGATGACACACAACAACCGCGGGAGGTGCTTCTCCATGCCGACACCATGCCGAGCACACTGCGCAAGCGCATCCTGCAGGGTCCTCCATCCTTTTAATTAACGGGATCATCATTGCATTGGGGTATGTGTTGTGTACAGTAGGATGTTTTTGAATTCATACGTGGGGTTTCGTTGATGACAAGAGAAACAGAGAAGCAAAATGAAAGTCGAAACACGCCAACGAAGCGAAGCACGCCAAACAAAGAAAAACTACATCGTCACACACCCGCACCAAGACGTGCTGCCGACATTTGCACATTGGACAGCCGACGCATCATTCCTTCGTGACCATTCGCCAGTCTCGACTGCGTGCTCGGGTCGAGTAGCTGCGGAACCAACTCAGTCGCTGGAGTCACGAAGCTGGGTCGCCGTGCAGCAGTGGGGATCGCGCCATCTCCTCCCGTCGCATCAATTTCCTCCTGCACCTCGGGACACACCGCAGCATCCCCATCATCACGAACCGGGCGCGCTGGCCGCGCCAAAGGGCTGCGGCCTGCGCCGCTTCCCGCCCGATTCCGTGCCATCGGCGTCCCCGCCTCCTCCACGGCACGACGGGCGTCGAAGGTGGAGTCCTTGCCTGCATCCACAGCACGCAGGTGTTGAAGAGCAACTGCGCCCAGCTGCACACTGCTGCGTCGGCGGCGGCGCTGGGTCTCTTGTGGAGGTGGAGGGTTGATACCCCTGCGCACAACCGCAAGCGCAAAGTCGTCAGCCGACACCGTGTCATCCGACTGGTCCTTGGTGATTTGCTTGAACATGGACAGCACAGCTTTGTCTCGAAGCTGTCCGTTTGTGCACAGCGCAACCAGCGCCTTGAACTCCTGCGCACCCACCAACCCCATGAGCCAACCATCAACGACCACAACTGCACCACTGCACACAACATTCTTCATTCCTCGTGAATGACCGCGCACCTTGAGGGACAACACCCCGTTTCCGTCTTCATCACACTTGTGGTACAACACCTTCAGGTCCTCAATGTTGGCATGCACTTGCGCCCAGAAGGCAGCCAACGCCAACCGCAGCACCTCGTCAAAGTCAACAACAAAGTCAATGGATTGAAACGCGTCCTCGTCAACGTCGGGCTTGTTGGGTGCATTCCGCTTGCCGATTCCCGTTCGACTCCGGCGGCGCTTGGGGGTCTCAATCACTTCCTTCTTCCCCTCAGGCTTGTCCCCACTGTTTGCTCTTCCCCTCTTCACGGCTGCAAATTCGCCGTACTTGAAGGCACTGGCCACAATGTCTTGCACAAGTTCGTAGTACCGAGCTGTACCCATCCGAAAAAGCACATGAATGAGACCCAAGGTTGCACGAACGCGAAATCGAGTGTTCCCACATGCGCACCTTCGTCCAGCGGAACCTCCTCTCCGTTCCACACCCTGCCAGCAAGCTTCACCGACATCACCGGGAACACCTTCTCCACAGCATCGAGCACGCGTTGAATATGCACCAAGCAGGTTCCCACCCTGCAACACACACCACCCAGGCGTGTTCGAATTGAGTGAAACCTAGGCTCAACCACTTGGCACAGGGTCACCTCACGCACTTGCGCATGCGAAGGGTCGATGCTGAGAACTTTGTGAAGCAACGCTTGATCAAATGCAACGTGATATCCCCAGCGCGGGCAAGGTAGCTGCACAACCGACAACCTCACACCAATCAGCAAAGCCTGTGCATTGCTAGACACACACATAAGCTGCAGCCAATACGCACGGGTGCTGTTCTGACATGCCAATGAGCTGTGAAAACACCGCCAGTCGAGGGTTTCGGGACATATGCTTCTCCAGGCAATCCACGATGCCGAACATGTAGCTGTCACAGATGGAAGGCAGGCCGTACTTGTGGAGGAGGAAGTCTCGCATGAACTCCGGAAAGCCGTCACGCGGATTCTGATCCACAAGAAGCGCATGAGCCCACGGCGGCGACAATACTTGGAAGGTGGAGGGAAGGGGGGCAAACACACGCACTCGCTCTCGATCGTCAACTTCGTCTGCCAGGATTTTCTTCTCGTAGCAGTCATACACGAGGGACAACACGTTTTGAATCTTCAATTTCTGTCGCGCCGACTTTTTTGTGCGCCGCAGGTACTTTCCCATTGGGTGATTGGCTCCAAACTTGGCGACCAGACCGCCGCCTCCGCTTCCGCCCTTCTTGTGTTTGCGCCTTCGCCGGCGCTTGCCTTTGTGGGGTCCGTGGCCATCCTCCTCATCTTCCTCTTCCTTGCCACCTCTGTCAACGGCAACGCGGCAGAGTCTCAAGTGGTCAGCTGATGATGACACACTGGAAGCTCGGCATAGCACACACGTACACACAGCACGGGCGCTGACACGGAACCAACGAAGCCAAGACTGATGGGTCCAGGGACGTCAACAGGTCTTGAAGAGAGCCGAGTGGCAATGAACCGGAAGCAGATGCCTCGTTTCCAGACGCATGGCTGTGACTGTGCGACGCATCGCCATTGGCAACGTTCTCAGAAGGCGCTCCTGCACCAATGCCACCACCATTGCCACGACCAGCATCATCATTGCCTTCGTCGCATTGTTTCGTTACGCCGCCAGCGGTTCCACCACGCCCAGTGTACTGAAACGCGTGGTTCGTACCCCACTCCTTGAGAAGCTCCCTGAGGAAGTAGAACTTTTCCTTGTCGGAAAGTTGCTGCCACCCCATTCCACGCCGCACGATCCCGTCAGCAACCATGAACAGCGGCGCAACGCCAACCGCCAACCGCCAATCACCACCCGCCAACCCCCATGGACGTACGGTGTGAGAAAGCTTGACGACTTCAAGCAGTTCCCGATGTGACAACGAGGACACCATCATGCTAGCACCTCGCACAAGACGCCCTGCGGCGTCACCAGTGCCCTGTTTGTCTTGTTCCGAGGCACCATCGCCTGCTGTAGAATCTGCATCACCAGCTTTACCCTCCGAATTATCCGCGGATGAGCCTGTTGCCGTCAACGTCTTCAGTCCTGTTCGGCCCTTGTTGATTGTATTCCGCTTCCAACGAAGAAGAAGGCTCTGGTCCAGGTTGCACAGAAACCTGTGGTCGCATGTCGTGAGCTGTCGAATGTGTTTGTCCCTGTCATGAAGCATCGTACCTCATCAAACCTTGGCGCTGGTGGTTCGTGAGGTCACTTACAGCGGTTTCCACCACCGTGCTCCGCTCTTTGCTCTTCATCGCTCGATGGACGGTTCCTGAAACAAGTTTCTTGCTACCATCCGATGCACCAACGGCTCGTTTGCCATGCATGATGTTATCAACCACTTGCTGGCAGTGGTCCAGGGTGACTTGTGTGTGTGCGTTCATGGATTCGGACACCACGCGAACAACAGTGTCGCCAGGAAGTCGCTTCAGCACCCGCATGCACAAGCGTGCATTGCCATCTGACCCCAGCTGCACACACAAGAGCATTGTGTCGACAAAAGAGTGAGGTCGTGAGCTCAAGAGTGCCAAGCCTGTCGTCACCGCACCTGGTCAAGCATCTCCAGCACCACTGCCAATTGCTCGTTGCGCGGAATGCGCAGGAAATCAGCCCGAACACTGTCAGCTGCGGCGACGCTCGACTCCTCGGCTCGTTTCGTTTTCAGTGTTTGCAAAGCACGCGTCGCCTGAGTTGCGATGGCGACAATCGATGAGGTGGGTACCCCCACGTCCCCAACGGCAAACAAATGCACACACGAACCGCCTTGAGTTGCTCAATCATCAACGTCTTTTCCCGTGACGCATCCAATAAGCTGTCTTTGATGTGCTGCTCAGCTTGTCTGTTGCCAGCCACACCCCGCGTAAGACAGCACATTATATCGAAAGCGGCTCACACGTACGCTTTTGTTCGCTCAACTTCTTCTCGTGCTTGTTGTTGAACGACCTTCAGGCGTTCGTGCATGTGGTCCCGTTCGCTTTGCAGCTTTCTTACACTGCTTTCCAGTTCCGCACACTTGTGGTAGTACGGAATGGAGTCGTAGTACAGCTCCACCTCATGCCGAACGGTCGGGTCCATGTGTGAAATGTCCGACGCCAACCCGGGCGCATCGACAAACACGGCTCCCCGCAATGCGCCGAGCATTTCGCGTACGAGGTCAGAGTACGCCCCGAAGTGCGACACCAGGTGTCCAAGTGCCTCAAATGTGACAGCCGTGAGAAGGTGGTTGGGGGAGTCATCCTGAGAGCCACATGCACCGACACACTCTGTGAGGACAACATGCTCACATTATCAAGCACAACACAGTACGCCACAGCGTACCTCTCCACCATATGCACGCGCCCGCCGCATGCGCGTCTCCACTTCCAATGCTGTGGACTGAAACGTGCCATGCTCTTGCTCATACATGCGCACCCACTGCGCCAGCGATCGCTGGTTCAAGTGCTGCGCAAGTGCTGTTGGCTTGGCCTTTCTCGTTCCATCGAGGGTGGGTGTTCGCGTGGTGGGCGATGTCAACGCCGGCATGGTTGTTGCAGTTGCGGTGGTGCGAAGCGGGCTCGCGAATCGCCGCGAGGGCGAACGAACGAGCACCGGGGTGTCGCGCTTCTTGGTTGCTTTGGATCGAATCTTGAGTTTGACCTGGCCACTCTGCGCCTTTGGCGTGGTGGCTGGAGACCGGCGACTTCTTCTTCGTTTGGGCTTCGGAGCCGGCGTGTTGGCGGCAGCAGCAGCGTGGTTGGCGCCCTGGTGCCGGTGCTTTCGGTGCTTTCGATCACTCGGCCTGGCTTTGCGGGTACGCGTGGCACTCATCGCGGGCACTGGGGAGTTGGGTTGTTGCTCTTGCGCGTCTCGCCTTGTGGAGGAGGAGATGGTGAAGGCAAACGCCTGCTTGGGGTTGGTGGGAGTGCTGTTCAACGCTGTTTTGACATGCGGCATGGACACGGCCACCGCTTCCAGCGTGTCATGTTGGACGGCGTCACTTGCCGCCCGGGTCAGTGAGCGTCCGGCAGCACCTCGGTGTCGCGCGTCTGGAGGCAGGTTGTCGCTGGCACTAGCTGCATGGTGCAGGTGCGTGGTGCGAGCCGCCAACACACCATGCGGCATGCGCTGGCGCATCGGTGAAAAACTCATCCACCCCGCATGAATAGAACCGCTGCACGGCGGCTCTGTGACCCCGACCGCTGTCGGGCTGCGGGCCTTTGCGATGACTCTTGGTGCGGGGGCAGAAAACCGAAACGGCCCCAGCAGGATGTTCAACGATTGTGGGCTCCGTTGACGTGATGAATATTGTCGCCACAGACAGCATCTTCAGGGGGGCTTATTTCGTTCGCCAATCGCCAATCGCTCAGTTACTGAGCAGTCTGAAACACGTGGTTGGAACACGGTTGGATTTGTTCTAGAAGCTCAATGAGGGTGGTGTTTCGGTCGCTTCAACACCGACCATCCCAATGAACAACCAGTCAAGGAATCACGTTACAAGAAATCAGCCAAAGCTCCGGGCATCGAGATGAAACACACTCTTCATTTGCCAATGAAGCCCGGTTCAAAAGCTGCAACGCTGGCACTGGAGGCCACTTGAGTCGTAGACACCAGTTCCGGCCTCGCTCCTGCTTAGCCAGATGTTGTTGTTCTTGAGACTGCACCAACAGTGTCGTCCAGGCTCGGGTGTCGCCGGTGACCCAGGCTGGGACTCCCAGCATGCGAAAAGGTCGCGGGTTCGCCGTTGTGTTTACCCAACCCTCACGTAATCCAACACTATTCTCCTCGCAGCGGTCAGTCGAGCCGCTGACTGTGGCCCACCAGGCAACCACTACCCATGTCTGAATGCAAGATGTCCGCCGCAGTGCGTGCTGATCGCACACCCATGTCAAGGACAAAGGAGACCCCAAACCGCGACATTCGCCACCGTCACGTCACCAACATCAAGCAATGACGTCCTTGCATGGGCCTGCAACCCTCGCTGGAGCAAAAAATGCCATTCGCCACACCGTCGTTGGCAGACATTGCCGCCACTATTTCCAAACACCCGGTTGTGTTCCACAACACCGTCTTCCAATTACAGGCCACAACCGCAGTACTGTAGGACAGGCGTCATCACGCCATGTTCCCACCTGCCTGTTCCCTCTCTTTGCTCTGCTTGCTGGGACAGCATTCCCTCCTGAGGCTGTGGACGAGGCTCGTGTGATGCAGGGCCAACTTGTCGTGGGTGTCATCAACTCCCTGGCGCTATTTCCACGACTGGCACGTGCTGTACCATCCTTGCTCGCGCAGCGTGCCGAATGCGAGCACGACACTGCAGCGGATGAGTGGTCAGACAGCGCCACTTTGACAAAGTTGGCAGGCGCTGTACCATGGGACAATGGGCTGCAACACGTGAGTTGGGACCAAGTGCCAGTGTGTTTGCTTGCACTGGCTACGCAGGAAAAAGACCGGAGCCGATGTCCACGACTCAAGTGGTGCCTTCAAGCTTCCAGTGTCTGCGCTCCAGCGTTGAAGCAGGTACTGCAGGCTTCATTGGCTTCAGCCACATGCGGGACAGTGACTGAAGTCGTCAGCCCCCTCAGTGTACCGTTTGGTCGTCTGGTGTCGTCAGGCGATTACACCAAAGTGAATTGGTTCGCTTGGTCGAGTATTTGAGCGAAGGCGGGGACACTGGTGGCATCTCCCGCACACGCAACGTTGGTGGCGGCACAGCCCTGCATCCAAGCCGTACACAAGAAGAAAGAAACCGCACTGCATTGGACGTGCTACAAGCGCGTGGTGATGGCGGCACTACGGCTGCTCAGTTGCCAAGGCGCACGAGATGCGTTGTCTTGTATCAACAGCCACGGCCGTACACCTCTTCTGTTGCCATGTTGGCGCGGACTTGGCGAAGTTGCAATGGCCATGCTGGAGTTGGATGCGGCCGCATGCACAATCCAAGCTGTGGACAAGAAGAAAGACACCGCATTGCACTGGGCGTGCAACAAGGGCTTGGCGCAGAATGCTCAGGTGCGAAGGCGCACGAGATGTGAGTTGTCTTGTATCAACAGCGACGGTGGTGGGCAGAACCACAGGCCTAGCGGCGAATCATTGCAATGCACAGAGATGTGCAAAAACAGAGCTTTGTAATGCGCCAATGGCGCAGCGGGGGTGACGGGGGGGAAACGGTGTGGAGGGGGAGGCCATACACTCCTTCTGTTGGCGTGTCAGAGGCTTTGCGACGGGCGGACGGTCATGTCGGACTTGTGCCCTGCCGTTTGAAGCACAGATAACTGTTGTGGGCGCAACCTGAGGAAAATGGGGCACTTTAAGTGGCGCTACAGATGCTTGGAACTTCCAAGTTGAAATGGAAAGTGCACGAGATGTGCTGCGCGTGTGAAATGTGGTCACAGCGGCATCCACAGAGCCGCAGTTTTGGATGCCCAAGGTCAGTGGAACAAAGAAAGTGGTGACGAGTGGGAACCGTGCATGAATGAATGTGTCACTGTCCATTCGTGCGACTGTGTCCATTCTTGCGACTGTTTGATCCCAGGGGCAGTACATGCGTGTTGTGTCTCTTGAAGACTCTCTTCGCTGTTGTGGTTGGATTTAGCTAAAAGTTGGGGGAGAAGGAGTGTGTTTCATCTCAATGTCTGGACATTTGGCTGATTTTTCTTGTTGCGTGACAAGTCGGTGGCGACCTAAATATCACGCTCAGCAAGCTACATGGACAAGCCAACAATACGCGTGTTTCAGCCTGCTATCGAGTGCCGATCGGCGAACCAAATCACTGTGGGCGACGCAGGTGGTGGGCCGATGGGCAAGGCATTGAGCACGAACTCGAGCTTGCAGAAAGGTTTATGCGTTGACGCGACCACGAACCGGTCCACGGCTACTCACTATGAAGTTGGGTTGCCTGCCCAGCTTTCAAAGGGTCGGTGCCGAGTACGGCCCGTGTTCGCAGCTGCAACGCAACAGCAGCAACCTTGAGCTTCATCCACAGCCATAACTGGCGCCAGTTCGTCTCATTGTCGCAGCAGTTTCGTGAGACCACTTTTTCCTGAGACAAGCTGTCTCACAGCTGCCGCTCAAGTTGAAGCTGTCTCGCTCAAGTTGAAGCTGTCTCGCTCAAGTTGAGACTGCTGTGCTGATTTGGCATGACTTCCAATTCTGTGAAGTCGTCTTGTTTTGCTGCGCCCTTCGGCGTCGTCCCCAAGTTGAGGACCTCAGCCAACCAACGACAACTGTTACACGGCAAGGAAGCACACACAAACCATGAGCGCACCAACCAAGTCCAAGGATGAAGCAGGGGAAGCAAAGACCGGTGACAGTGCGTGCAACTCGCCGTCGGCGAGTCGCCGAGTTGCAAAGCGTGCGTTCGTGCCTGACCATTCATTGGGTCCCATTGTGTGTTGGAGACAGCCAAGCCTCCATTTCTTGGTATGGTGATCATTCGCGCAGGGCAAAACGTTACTTTTGACATGGAGGACGAGCACTTCCCCTACATCCTGGTGCAAGAGCCCGGATCGAAGATCTTTTTCCCGTCGGGGCGCGTCGTGTTTCACTACAAAGTTTGCGGCTTGTACACCGAGAAGGTTTCGGCAACGATGCGTGGTGGACTGGGTTCCGTGACCGAGGAAGACATGAAGTCAACAGAAGGGAAAAGGTACGAGTTCAGCGAAAGTGGTACGTTTACCGCGAAGCTCAGGGGGGGCAAACTCACCATTGAGAAGTAGCAAAGCAAACAACACGGCTAGCCGAGCTTTTCATTACCAGTGCAACACAACTCCTTTACACCCACAAAAAGAAACTACTGTGCACACATTTCCACCATCCCAACGACACAGATCGTCTGCTGCCAAGTCGAACAGTCAGTGCCGTGACTATCGAAGAGAGCGAGCCAACCGCGAGTGTGGACGAGTGTTGTGCCGTAGCGGGGCGGTGGAAGAGAGGTCGCCTCGCTTGCTGTGCTTGGTTGGGCCCGAGAAGCCAGCTCGAGGCTTTCGCCACTTGCGTTCTAGTTGGCGAAAGGCCGTCGACGCAGGGCCAGGCCGCAAGGTTGCTGACAGGATGGGTGGGTACCTGCACAGCAGCAAACGTGTGCTCCAACACGTCAAATACAAACATCCAGAAGCCCCGCCCACACGCACACACACAAAAGCACACACCACGCAGTCGTACGTACCGCGTGCCCACACAATCTGCCGCAGACAATGGGTTCCGGTCAAACATAGTGAAGCCAGGGCGCAGTGTCACCGACGCATCGCCCTCCAAGTTTCGTCGCGCCCTGGCCTTGGCCTTGGCGCCGGCGGCACCACGGCTTCGCACCCCCGGTCCAGACGCGTGTCCGACCTCCACATCATCCCCCCACGCCTCGCTCCTTTCGTCCGCGTGCCTCGTGCTTGGCCCCCACAGGTTCTCCGTCGCGCCCTCGACGCCCCCAGCACCAGCACCAGCACCAGCACCAGCACCAGCACCAGGCCCAACCCCGGTCCCACGCCGGCTAGCTCGGGCGGTGCGTGAACGCAGGGCAGGCATGCTGGAGGAGGGACGAAGGACGGAGGCACGGTGGTGTGTGGAGCCCGGCGCACCGGTGTGACCCCCACCCGCCGGCTCATCGTCCAACTCTGGGTGTCGCCGCGACACGCGATGCGAGGGCGAGTGCCCATGACCACCGCCCTTGCCACCCCCTCGCCCCGTCGCCGCCGCAGCCGACCCACCAAGTATCTCGTGGAGCGTCGGCTTCTTGCGCGTGCGGCGCGAGCGAGGTGCCATGGACGGGTGGGGCGAAGACGGCAGCGCGGCAGGGGGAAGCAACGAGCGGTACTGCTTCAGGTTGGCGTATTGGGTGTAGTACGACGGCAGCGCGCCGTGGGACTCAGTGCCCGCTGTCGGCCGGCCGTAGTCCTTGTGCAGCCGAGAACGCGAGCCCAACGCGCTGTAGTTCACCAGGTAGTCGTTGGTGCTGTCTTCCATGAGTGAGTCCACGCTCGGTGCCACGCTGGCAGCCACCTGTGGGGCAGGATCCACGACAACCGCACCGCCACCACCTTCGCCGCCACTAACCATGCCACCCCCCATCCCGACCCCGACCCCGACCCCGACCCCAGCTCCCCCTTCCGCACTTCCACTGCCGCCTGGCAGTGTCACCCCTGCCAACGCCGCACCAAGTTCTTGCACAGTGGGCCCACTGGGAGGCATCCCGGGTGTGCCCGCGCCACCTGCAGCACCCGCGGCAGCCGCGGCACCTGCGGCACCTGCGGCACCTGCACCCACGCCTGTTGCTGTCGGCGCGGTCGTGTCTGTCCCCCGCCGACTGCCCGCACCATGCCGACCGCTGCGGCTGGGGCGACTGCCGCGGCTGTTCCGACTGCTGCGTCGGCTGCGGCGGCGGAACCGGCGTTGGGAGCGCAGCAGCGCCACGATCGGGTCAGACGACCGCCTTCGCGCCCTCGAGCCCCGGCGACGACGCGAGGTGCTGCTGGAGCGCGACGTCCGGCGGTCGCCGCCGTCTCCCGGCTCGTTGGCGAGCTCCGTCAGCATGCCCAACAACGGATCCCGGCCGTCGGACCCGACACCCGGCTCCTCCAGCGCCACCTGCCGCTCCTGCGCCGCAATCAACTCCTCGTCGGCCATGAGCATGGATGCCACGCTGCCGCTGCCGCTGCTGCTCGCGTCGTCTTCCCCAGCACTGTCCCCAGCGCCGCCGGCCAGGGCCTCCAACCCATGGTCCCGCAGCACGCCTTTGGCGGCTTGTAGCTTGTCCCGGCGCGACTTGTGGCGGTCCAGCGTTTTGCGCTTCCAGATCTTGGCGGTGCGCATCAGCTTGGCGTTGGGCAGGATGACGCGTGCCTCCTCTTCGTCCCGGCGCCGGCGGTGCTCCAGGTTGAACTCCAGGTACCACTTGACGGGGCCCACGGCCGGCGCGGCCCCCAACATGTACGAAAACTGGTACACGTTCTCCGCCTCGTGGTACTCCATCAACGCGCGGGCGGTGGGCAGCACCTCGGGCAGCTGCAGCTGCTCCGACTCCAGTTGCGCCTTGACAGCCGCGGCCGCACGCCGCAGCAGCGCCTGCGTGTCCGACTCCATCATCATCACCACCTTCGACGCACGAGACGCGGCGGTGGTTGTTGTGGTGCCCGTTTCAACCCCGCTGCCTGTTCCCGCACCCGTTCCCGTTCCCTTTCGCGCCCCTGTTCCTGTTCCTGTTCCTGTTCCCGGTCTCCCTCCCCTGCCACTGCCGCTCCCACCACCACCACCACCACCACCACCACCACCAGCAGCCGCGCCGACGATCGAAGCCACACCAGATCGAGCGCGGGACCGAGCACGGCTGGTGGGGCGTGTGGAGGTGGCGGAGGCGGCACCAGGACGACGACGAACCGTGTCAGCCGAGGTGCGTGAGGCCTCCGAAAACAGCCGCCGCTGCTCCTCCTCCTTCTTCAGCTTGGCGGCCAGCTGGTGCGTCAGGATCTCGGGGCTCAGTGTCGGCGCGGGCTGGTTGCGGGGGTTGGGGTCCAAGCTGCCCAGCAGCACGCCGTCAAACGTCCACACGCGGGCGTAGCCGTCCGCGGAACCCGACACGATGGTCTCGGACTCCGGCATCCACTGCACGTGGCTCACGGCGTCGTCGTGGGCCTGCCAGCAGCCGCACCACACGGGCAGGTGCTCCCCGACACTCGCCGCCAGTGCCGCGTCATCGCCGTAGTACGCGCCCTCCAGGGGCTGCAGCTTGCTCAGGCGCTTGGAGTACCGCACCGACGCCACGACAGACGCAAGGGTGTGCTGGGGGATGAGGCTGCGACCCATGCGTCGCTCCACCGTCGCCGACCGCGGCGCGCGCGGCGCCACACCGTGGCCCAGCTTGTCCATGAACTCCGCCGTGAGCTCCCACCGGTGGATGACCCCGGTGTCGTCCCCGGTGAACAGCACGTAGCCCCGCCGCGTTTTCGGCGCGGTGCCCAGCACGGAAAAACGGCGGCGGCGCCCTGAGGACCGCAGGGTCAGGCCCGGGTGGTGCAGCGTGTCCACCACCGTCACACACAGCGTCGTCTTGCGGTACTTGGGCGGCGCGGACCACACGGCCTTGGCGACACCGGCGTCGGCGTGGGGCGGCACTGCCCACAGGAACATGTTGCCGTTGGAGGTGGCGCAGAACAGGAAGGGGTGGGGCTCCAGGAAGTGCAGCGCCGTGACCTCGCCCATGACGCCCACAAAGCGACCGGTGGGCACACACGCGCCGGTGAGCAGCGTCTTGTCGTACCGCCACAGCAGCACCATGTGGGAGTCGTTCATGCCACGCGCGGCGCACGAAAACAGGTTCAGGTGCGGCGACAGCGCCGCGATGGTGACGTCCACCGACGCGTAGCCGTGGCGCGTGACACCCTCCTCGCCGTGTGGCAGCGAATGTGACAGCGATGCGTGGTGGCGCGCGGAGGACCCCAGCGTGTGTGACGGCGACGACGACGAGGCTTGGTCACGGGCGTGCAGCTGCTGGTCGTTCAGGCCGTCCATGATGGAGTCGGAGTCGCTCTCGAAGCTGCCAAAGGAGCCCTGCTCGAACCCCGTCGAGTCTGCCAGCTCGGAGATGCCCTGGAGGGGCGGGATCTTCGCCCGACGCAGCAGCACGGAGCGGAAGGCGGGGTGGAAGGCGTGGCCGTGCTGGGGGCGCTCGTCGCACACGTGCACGGTGGAGTCCCAGGACGTGGAAATCACGCAGCCGTCCTCCTTGGAGTACACCAGCGACGACACCACGCCGTTGTGCGGGTCCAGTTCCTTCATCACCGCGCCGTTGGTGAAGTTCAGCACCCGGATGCGGCCGTTGCTGTCGCCCACGATGAACTTGCGTTGGCGGCCATCCAGGCACACGGAGGTGATGCTGCCGCCGGGGCTGCACACGGTGCTGGCGGGGTAGGCTCGCAGCACCCGCCCAGAAATGGCGTCCCACACCGTGACCCGGGACGCGGTGGCGGTGACAAAGGTGAACGATGTGGGGTTGAACTCCACCGCCACCAGGGGCTGGGGCCGCGCCACGATCTGCTGCAGGCGCATCATGCGGAACCCGTCGCCACACAGGATGACGGTGGCAGTGTTCGCCGCGGTGGCAGACGGCGGCAGTGCCAAGATGCAATCCAAGCGGTGCAGGTACTTCCCTTGGGCGCTGGAGGTGGCGGCGGCGGCGGTCGCGGTGGTGCGACTGCGACGTGTGCCTCCCTCCTCGCCGTCGCTGTCCGAGCCTGACCCGGACACCACCTCGTACTCCTCCGCGATGCTGCGCACCTGCATGGTGGGCACAAACGACTGGCGGGCGGACGCCACAACGGACTGCACCGAGGGCTTGGCACGCTTGCGTCTGCGGTGACGGCGACGCCGCGACTTGCTCTTCATCACCATTGTCGCCTTCTTCGTGTTCGTATCCTCCTGCTGCCCCTCCTCCTCTCCCTCCTCCTGTGGGGTGTCGGGCGTGGCATCATTGGCACCACCCACGGCTGTCGCGGCACCAGCCACGTCCACACACACGCGGTCGTCGCCGTCAATGGCACTACCGCCACCACCACCACCACCGCCCGCGCCGCCGCTCTCCTTCTGCTTGCCGCCACTGCCGGGTTCGCCCGCAACACTGGCCTCAGACAGTGAGAGTGAGGCGCACGAGGCATGGCTGGCGGTGGTGCCGCGTCGAGCCACGTTGCCCCTGGACTTGAGTCGTCGGCGGGTGCGGGTCATGCGACCGCGATCCGGCGCCGCGGTGAGGAGCGCTTGCTTCACCTCCTTGCGCGAGACGGCGCGGGCGTGGCGTTGCATCACCGGCGGCACGCGCACGACGTTGAGTGTTTGGATGCACACGTGACTGACGGCGTGCCACACGCGCACGTTGCCCTTCACGTCCGCCGAGATAATATGCGGCGGCCCCGGCGCGCTGTCCTCGTCCTGGAACGCCACCCCCGCCAGCGGAAACATGTGGCCCTTGAGCATGACTGGGCGCGGCACCGGCATGCCGCCGTCATCATCGCTGCTCTCTGACGCCTCTGTGGCGTTGGAGTCGATGTCCCGCGTCCGGTCCAACAACCCATGGCGGTTCCCCACCCACGCCGCGGCGTCCCACAGATGGACGGCAAAGCACGTGAGGGCCTTGCCGGCGCTTGGGTTGCCCCCGGCGCCGTAGGAGGCCAACAGCGACAGGCGGGACGAGTACACGATGGCAGCGACGCCGAACTCGTGCGCCACGATGACGCGGTCTTCCACGCACGTGTAGCTGCGCATGTCCCACAGCACCATGGAACCGTCGTGCGACGCGGACACGAGGTGGTTCATCACGTTGCCAGGAATCACGGTCATGTCGGTGACGTGGCTCGTGTGCCACACCTTGAGACACACACAGGCAAGCAAGCAAGCAAACAAACAAACGAACAACCAAAAAAAGAACACACGGCACAACCAAAGCGGTAGGCACGTCACACACACAGAGAGCCGCCCGTCAGCACACGCCACATGGCCACGTCTTCGGCCCCGCCACAACTCACCAAACTGCGGATCTTTTGGAACGTTTTGATGCTCCACGCCACAATAGGGCTGGAGGTTCCCGCGCCAACACCATGCCCAGCTGAGAACAGTGTCTGGGCACGCTGGCTCCAGCACATGACCGTGTGCGGGGTTTGTGTGCTCACCCGCCGCTTCAGCGTCAGCGTGTGGGCGTCCCAAAACGAGATGTGGAACGGGCCTGTGACGGCCTGCTGACTGGAGGTGACAAGCGTGAGGGCCTCGGGGATAGCGAGGCACGTCAGCACCTCGTGGGGGCTGTAGGCTGTGTCGTGCCGAAGGAGTTTTGTTTGTTTGAGCTGCGCGCGAGTGGGGTCCGATGACGGGCGGTACATCTTGAGCATCTCCGAGCCACGCTCAATGGCAGCCACACAGTTCAGGGGCGCAGGCAGACGAAACACGCTGTCGATGTGACTGTTGTGCACATTGTGGTCCACGGATGGGATGAACTTGTACCGGTACTCCACTGCGACAGAGTTTTCCACCCCTTGGCCTTGTGCGAGTCCGGCCTCCACAATGTAGCTGGCACACACACAACCCACCCAATGTCACGCCACAACACAGGCCTTACGATGGTCCGTTTCCTGGACCAAGCAGGCTTTGTTCACGTCGTGCCACGCACCTGGTGAATTCATCCCATGTCATCGTGCCATCATCGTTGACATCCACCTGGCGAAACAAGTCGACGGCTTGGACTACGAAATCGACTTGGTTCACCACAAACGCGCCGAGGCACTTTATCATAACAAACACAAACTCGACGAGGGTCAACCCCTCTCCCTTGTGCTCGATCGCCTTTTGGTCAAACTCGTCCTTGATCTTGGACACGTTGGTGGACGACAGGTAGTACCTGTGACACATCGCCCACAGGTGAGGCAACTTCGACAGCACCCCAGGCAGCGAAAAGAAGAACAAAACAAAACATGACAACATACATGATATCTGTGTCGCGTTGCCATTCGTTCTTGATCTCGAGTCCCGTCTTGGGGTCTCGCTTGACATTCTTGGCTCTCTTCTTGGCCACCCGGGTTTGCAACTTGATGGTGGCAACCTCAGCGACGTGGACATTCGCTTGATGCGCATTCAGCTCCGGTACCTTGGCCTTGTCTCCACCATCCACCAACGCGGTCAGAAAAGTTCCGCCTCCACCATTGCCATCAGTAGTCGCAGTTTTCTGGGCCTTTGCGGCCAACGCTGCGAGGTCCATGTGATGATCGTAGCCCACACGACCGGCACCAGCGCCGGTGGCACACAGGCGTACTTCAAAGTGGCAGCGGCCCCCTGCTACAGCGCGGGCGAGTTCATGCTGAATGTGTCACCGGACCGCTCTGCGGCGCAGACGGGACAACGCAGCAGTCCCACGAGACAGAGTGCAGCTGTAGCTGGACGCAACGGAATGGGCAGCACACCCAGTATGACAAACAAAAATGGTTTTAACATGACACATTGCCAGCAGCAGCAGCA
>Ga0213833_1001281_pt1:0-2500 | contig 18501 bp, 25 predicted proteins | sample SWATP21_FD_160575 | JGI IMG/M metagenome (GOLD analysis project Ga0213833, IMG submission 160575) | Coastal seawater microbial communities from Marineland, Florida, United States - SWA TP2 #1 | ecosystem: Environmental > Aquatic > Marine > Coastal | place: USA: Florida | collected 2016-08-14
GTGATGGTTCCAAACCTGAGAAATGCTTGTACGGGAGCGCCGATAGCCCGTCGGAGTTGGGCAACTGTTTCAGGCTCCACCTCGGTTTGCCTCATGGGGGCATGCACCCGTAGTTGCCGGGCTTCGATTTCGGTTGTGTCTTTGTTTTCCTGTCCATTCAGATTATCAACTCCTTTACATGTATTCACTTGCTGCGCGTGTTAGCAGACCCAACCTTGTGTTCTGGGCACGAGTAAGGCTTCCACTGCAAGCACACTACGGTTCCATGTTCACAATGTGAACTTCACATGTTACTAGGGTGAAGGTTGTGGCGGGTCATGTCATGTAGGAAACGGGACCGGATGAACTGAGGAAGTGGATAGCAAGGTCTGCTTGGCTGGCAAGGCTACAGGTGTCACACACGGTGGCACAGTGTGTGACACACGACCCATTCTAGAAATGCCTACAACTCAAAGACACAGGCTGTCAAGCAGTCGGCCGCGGCTCGCACTGTGAGGCGCAGTTACACCGCAGCTTGAGAGAAGTTGACGACGACTGCGGAACACATACTCACGAACGTTGGGGGATCGAACAGGCACACTAATCGTCTGCAGCTTGCAGGAATGTGATCAACGCGTCTGCTGCGGTCATGGTGACGCGGCTAACCCGACCACAACTAGGTTCTCCAGCAAGAGTTGCAACATGCGTGCCTGCACCGGTACCGGCACCGGCACAGGTTCTCGAGACTCGAACCAGGACGAAGAAAGCAACCTCCGCAGCTGGCTGAATGAAATATAGTTGGCAACACGGACGAGCCATTGCTGCAGCCACCGGCGCCTGCCTTCAAGGAGCTCCTCGTGATGTGGCTGCAGGTGAAGACGGGTGCGCGTCCACGTATTTTCCGTGCTGAATTTGCACATGTCCTGTGGCACGCCCACATGTTGCAGTGTGTCCGACAGTTCCTAGAAAGACGTAAAACACTTTGGAACCCTGCCCAGCAAACCAGCGGGCGGCCACTGTGCACTTCTTGTGAAATGCGGGTCAACAAGGACCGCAAGTCCTGTGCGTGCACCCAAAACAGCTGAAGCCACACCAACACATTCAATCGTGGGGCCAAACTTGTTTGACAATGTTTGTGACGAAAGCCCATCTTGATCCATTTTCCTAACACAACTACAACTGCACTGCAGTGGTAGATGGCACTAACGTTCAAGACGCAGCGCCTTTCTTGGCGCCATCCTGGGCATCTTCCACCGGAACCCCGGCTCGAGAGACACCATCCATGGCGTGCGGGGTTTGCTTTGCTCGAATGGCTGTGGAACCGTGCAGAATAGCACTGGCAGCTTCGCGCGCGCAGAACTCGGCAACAAGCACACTGCGCTCCGCCTCGCGCACCCTTTCGTACGTGTGCTTGTTTATGCCGTGGCACGGCCACCACTCCGCTGTTATTTTGCGGCACTCACGAATGTAATCCTGCGGTATGGATGAAAGCCGATGAGTCAAGGGGGGGGCACTGCAACAGTGTTGCAGGGGGGGGCACTGCAACAGTGTTGCAACACGTGCAACGACATGCGAATGCCACACCTTTTGCGCTGCCACATCCATCTTGCGTCCTGCAACAAGTGACTTGAACTCCTTGTCCACCCAATCTTTCCCCACACGGACACGACGAGTTGTCTTGCGTGGGGTTGGCGGTCGTCGATCCAATGGGAGCTGCGACACAACACCAACACCTGATGAGCAAGCATACACACGACACAAACATCCACCACACGTACAGCCAGTACAAATGGGTTTCGTGTGAACAAAAGCCCCTGATACCACTCCTGTAGCTCCGGGACCCCGTCAAGAAAGTCCAAGGATGTGGCCAACTGCCGCGGCAATGGTTACTTTGTGAGAATTTCACTGAGAACCCAAGCTGGAACACCACCGCAGACACACCAAGGCGACCACTGCTGCACCTACCTTGATCAACACGTCCTCTCCATGCCAGTAAAACGGTGGAGGAAGGTGTGGTTGGCGTGGCCACGGTTTTCCCATGATGGGCGGCGTCGGGTTGCTGGCCTCGCCATGCTTGATGCGCTCCGTCAACATCTTGCGGGCAGTCCCAAAGTCTTTTGCCTCCACCTCTTGCCATTCTGTGACACACTCGACGAGGCGACACGCAGCACGGCGAATGCGTTGCAATCCAATGGTTGTCTTGCGGAATGCGGCTTGCTTCTGCTTGTACGTCACAGCTGTGCGCCACTTCACAGACCCGGCAAGCGTGTCCAGCATCACCTGGTGCACGAGGCGTTCGTGCACAGTGAGGGCTCGAACGATGCGGTCCTCCAGTCGTTGTCGCTTGTTCGCAGGGTGGTCATGGATCAGGTCAAGTGCCTCTTCATCACTCGACACACCATCGCTGCTTTCTGACGGGGGGCGGTGGCGACTGACAGCCTGCCGCTCATTGATCAACTGAATAAGTTCCTCGTGTGTCATGGTGGAGTAGTTCGGCTTGCGCTGTTGCTCCTCCTCCTCG
>Ga0213833_1001281_pt1:7500-18501 | contig 18501 bp, 25 predicted proteins | sample SWATP21_FD_160575 | JGI IMG/M metagenome (GOLD analysis project Ga0213833, IMG submission 160575) | Coastal seawater microbial communities from Marineland, Florida, United States - SWA TP2 #1 | ecosystem: Environmental > Aquatic > Marine > Coastal | place: USA: Florida | collected...
TTATGTGGGTTTGGTTGCGTACAGTCCAGCACCGCAACAGGCACAAGTTCAGCTGCAACGACAATCGTGAGGAAGCAGAAATGAAAGGGTGTGACACCACCATCACGAACCGCAACGCTTGAACTGTCTCGAAACACCACGCATCTTCCAAACTTCGGGAACAGCAGGGAGAAAGGACAGCAACAGTGAAACGCAAACATCTGGTAGAGAGTCGGCAGGTGATCGCGTCGCCATCTTGGGGTGGAGGGCGCCAACAAAGCGAGGGAATGCTGCACCACCGCGTGCTGCAGCACTGCTGCGCCGGGATGGTATTTACAATTGTAGTTACCCAAAATCACGGCTTACAACTCGGCCGTTTTAGGTTTGATCGGGTATCATGGTCACAACGAGCACGATGGAGCATCGGGACGCTGAACTGACATGGGGAGTAGCACAGATATGCCACATGTGTGGCAGGTAACAGCCCGAACGGCTCCAAGGGTCCCTTCCACAAAACACCTGCGACATTGAACATGCCAGGCAGACTCTAGAAGGGGGCTCTGACAGCATGCTTTTGGTTTCGTCGGTGTGCGTGACGGGCAACAGTCTTCACATGGAATGCTGACACCTGAGCAGCACCCCTTCCACCACACCTCCCCGACATGCAAGAGATCCACAGTGTCGTGTGGAAACGGGTGTCTTTGGTCACATACTGTACACGTGGTTCTATCCAGTCACGCCAGGCCGACAGATAGAGCCACGCAGACAGTTGGAGTACGCAGATGCCTGGCGGAGTGAATTCTAACTGATGTGGCACACAGCTGACTCGGTGAGGTGTTACCAACTTCATTGTGGACTACACAAGACGCTCCGTTGCCGCATTGTGAGCACGGACGGACAGTTCAGCTACACAAGTCCACGCAACTGCATGAGTGTTGGATTGGCAGGGTGTGAATGCACAACGAACCAGGGGATGATCGCGTTTGTTGTCTAAACAAAATAGCGAAAACACGTGCTGGTCCAAAGCAACAACGAAGCACCACACTTCAACAGCACAGCTCCATCGTGCTACAACAAGGTCGACTTGCCTGTCATTGTCTTCCACATGACAGCTGGATCGGGCAAGTTTTTCGGCGCACTTCCATCCTTCAGAGTGGCAGGCAGCAACTCCACAACATCCTCACGATCAGGACTCCGCTGAGGACGAGTCTGAGGTGCATTGCTGTCGCACGTGTGCAGCTTGCTCACGCGTTGTTCTGTGTCGCGAGGGAAGCCACATCCAACACAAGTATCGTCTTCATCTTCGTTGGAGACGTTGCGAAACGTGCAGAACTGGCACAGCCATGTGGCTGGCAAACATGTGGGAAGGGGCGCTCTGGGAGCCTGCACAGCACCTGACAACAAGGTTGCACGCCCACCTGAAAAGCGTGAGGAACCTGCTGCCAGCATTCTGTGGGAATGGGCAGGGGTCGTGCCAAGCACATGTCCTGCTGTTTCCACTCCACCCGAGATAGGCCTCCTCAACAACTCCTCTTCGTACTCTTCACTCTTCCCGTGCCAAGCCATCTCATCCGAGAATAGCCTGTGTCGTCGCACAACACAAACACACAACTTGTCACCTCCATTCCATGCCAGAAAAGCATGAAACGAACCTGTCTTCAGCGGCGCCGCGTGCTTGCTCGTCATGCACGTAGGGTTGTACACGCTGAAGACCTCGTCGAGTAGCACGACCTACGACTTGGCCAGCCAGTGTTTCTCGGCAACACAAACTGTAAACTGCACTGGCACAAGCTCCGCGTGTACCATGCGCAGGGATCATGATGAAATATGTGAAGATGAGAACAGCCACCCAAGTTGGTGACCCGACAAGCAAGAAGCAGAAAAAATAAGTTTGTTCTTTCAGCTTGTTTCAATTCAAACACGACTATGCAAATGTTCCGTAGGGTGCCCCGTGAGGCATCGCCCATGCCTTCACTTGCTCCAACGCAGGCAAGCACCCATGGTCCAGAGACTCTTTGTACTTGTCACAGTATCTCACAAACTCAACCAGCCGGCGCCTGTTGGCAGCAACCAATGGACTTAGACGACACTCAACAGTACCCACGACTGACGAATGAACGAATGGTACCTGGATGTCTCGTCGCCATCTCGCATGGCATGATGGCACTGTTGGTTGCACAGCAACTTCAAAAGAACGGCCATGAACTGCACACTGTACCGCGGGCGCTGAAAGCAAAGGCAACAATACCAATGTTACTCAAACCCAAACATGCACACATGCACACATACGCAAAGCACCCCACTCACCATGATGCCCACCAACTTTGACACGAAATGGCGGACCAACGACCGATCCACTTGGGTGACAAATGTTGAGGCGAATCGCAAGACTGCAAGTGGGAGGCTGTGAAAAGAGAAACAACACACGGGATGTAGTCAGTTGAACTGACTGCGTTGCTCCGGCGTGCGGCTACCACCAACATCAAGCGCACCCTTTCGACATGGCAAACACGAGCGCATCAATGATTTTCTTGCGAACATCGTTGATCGAGTAGCCATACTCGCCCTGAACAAATGCACAAATGCGCCTCCCCAGTCAGCAACACAAATGTCCCGCACGGATAAGCGACCACACTGGGCAAGAGGGCCCAACGCACCGCGGCAGCTGGCTGCAGCATGAACGCATACATCAACACGTCAACAGCTTCACGTCGGTGCAGTGGCTGGGTGTCAACGATGGCTCGTAGCACCGACACCATGACCATAGCACACTCTCGGAACATTCTGTGGCAGAAAACAAAACACCGTGAGCGTCTTGCGTTGCAGTGGCCATCCACCACATTGCCAAAGTGGAACTCACGGTCCATTCACAAAAATAGTGTCGCCCAGTGCTGTCCGAATCCAGCACAGGACGCCCATTGCGACCACTGGAAACTTGGACGACTTTTCTATCAACACCGCTCGGAAGTCAGCAGTGATCGCACGCGTGAGCGTGCTTTGGTTGTTGCACGTCTGTGTGGCGTCACATGGAGCACAGCAACAAGGAGTAAGCGTCACGGAAATAGACCCCTGACTGCACTGCAACACCACACCACACTGACAAACGTACGCGGGCGACAACCGTGATGTTTTGCTGCACTCGCGCGGTGTCCTGGATCAAATCGCCGCCATCCCGTCCACGAGCGGCAAACGCCAACAAGCGAGCACAGTGCGCAAGGCGCGTTGCATCTTGCTTTTCAGGAAACGGGTAGAAGGCCTGGAAGCGTTGGAAGGTCAGCACACACGCTGCTGCTGCGGCTGCTGCTGCGACTGCTTTGATGCACCCAACACCGGCACGCCACAGACGGCTCGAGCGGCACGCACCTGCGCAGTTAACGCAGCAAGAACAGATGGCGACCGCAAGTGTTGCAACGAAGGTGGCCGAGACCCAGACTTTGTGAACACAGACACGAGCTGCTGCGTGTGCTTGTACTGAACCGCGCGGAAATTATGGCGCGGGCGTGGTGCAGTGGAAAACTCCCGCATCGCGGTGGTCAAGTTGTCTCGCCACTGCCTCATGTGGACCTTGCCCACCTCCTGCACCTGGTGCAGCGCATGGACGCATGCGGCAGGAAACCCACGAGACCGTCGGTCCCTTGTGAATCGTGCTATGCGGCTGCGCAAGAGGCCTCGCTGCGACAGCACGTCTGCTTCCAGGTCCTGTGACAGCCGACGGCACTTGAACGAGTACAGGGCAGGAACTTGACTTGTGTCGCCCACTCCAGCATTGGAAGAGCCAGCCCCAGCACCAGCACCAGCCCCAGTACCAGCACCAGTACCAGTCCCACTACCAGCACCGGTGGCATCGACAGCCCCACTCGCACCGCCTGTAGTTGTCGCGGTGTCGCCTGGTCCAGCTTCTTCCGACACGGTGGTCGTGGTTGGTGTCGGGACTGCTGTGGGTGACGCTGCGTTGACCCGCATGGGCGAGTCAGCGCTAGGTGCGAGCGAGTCTGTAGCCGTCGCAGCAGCACCGTTCCCTTCCGCTGTAGAAGGCGCCGGAGCTGGCGGCGAGACGGTTGCACGAGACAATCGGTCAAGAATGGCCTGTGTGAACAGGTACGCGGAAGCGTTGTGTCCGAGGAACTTGACGAACGCTTCTAGGCGGCTGCTGAGGGCGTCCGGCTTTCGGCAAAGCTGTGCAGCAGGCAAGGCCGGCGAAAGTGAGCAGGGGGGAGAAGGCACAGGTACATGGGTCCACAGCACTGCCTGGGCACAAACCTCCAAAAGTTGGGCGCGAAGAACCTTGGTTGTCACATCCCGATACGCGGATGCACTGAAACGAAACACGCGCGCACAAGTGAAATAGAGCAACACCAACGCAGGGCAACGAATCACGCATGTGAGTTTGCATGGCGCCATACGAGACGTGCGGACAACATGTGCGATTCGAACCTGGCCACTTGGAACACATCCGCAGCGGAAACCTCAGAAATCCGCTTGATGCAGTAGCTCAACACAGGGCAACTCTTGTGCTTGTCGGCTAAATTGATGAATGCTTGGCGCCAGTCAGGGTCGCTCAACATCTTTGTCAGGAACTCCGGCTCTTTGGTGGCACCCTGATCACGTCGGGTGGACCACAACCGGTCACGGGCACAGTCGGAGTGCGCGTTTGAGGTGAGAGTGCCCACGAACCTCAAACACCGCCTTCGCACGCTCAGGTGAGTAGTGTTCATCCAGCAGCTTCACAACAGTCTTGATGGACAATCCCACCGGATCTGGCACGCAGCGGCGCCGTCAAGGTGAAACCACCGCACAGAACATGCAGCACACGGCAGCACACAATCGCAAGAAGGCCCGACCACGCACCACAGGTTGCTAAGGTTGCTGCCGGAAGCTTACGCTCCGTTTCCCTCTCATGCACATCCGCCAGCCATCGAAAAGACGCCTCGTACATCTCCCGGTACCCATGGAATCCCTCACGCAACGTCGAAGCCACCGCCTCAATGTCGGGCAAGGGTCGCGACTTGGCACCATGTTGTGTCGTCTCGTCCACATCACTAAAGTCAGGATTTGCGTCGATGGCGGCGAGTTCCGCAATCCAAGTGGGGACGCAGGGGTCGATGGCAGCGTCTTTGGCCACCAACGAATCCACCAGCTTGCCCCGCCGCTGCATGGCTTGCTGGAGCCGCTCCTGCCGAGCCTTTTCCAGCTGGAGGGCAGCCGCAGCAGCCATTTGTGGCGAGTTCCGGGCTTGCTCCAACCCATCATCCATCACCACACCGGGGCCAGCGGCATCGCCATCGTTGTGCCGGAAGGCAGGCAGCATCTCCGCGTCATCGTCGTCGCCACCCTGCTCCATGTGGCCCGAGAACGCGTCTGCGGGGGTGTCACCGACAGGCGTGTCACCGACGGGGGTGTCACCAACCGGAGTCCGCGTGGTGTTGGCCTCCAACCCGGTAGCATCCACCTCTTCGTCGATGGCATCGACTTGCCCTGAAGCGCTGTCAGGACTGGCAGCGGCGGTGGCATCGCCGTCCTGTGACAAGTCCGGCTTTTCCCACTGCGTGGTGTTCGTGACCTGCACACCCCAGCACACCACCCCCCACGATACGATGGACACATGTGTATTATATTGAGGCAATGTGTTGTACGCACGGTGGGCGCATTGGGAAAACGGCGTACCTCGTTGAAGTAGTACGGCTCGCCATGCTCGGTCAAAAACTCCGTCCACACGCTGTTCAGTCTGCGGCCTTCATCGTCACCGCCCTCGCCCTCACCTTCACCACCACTCCCGCTACCTTCTCCTGCTTGCATCGCTGTGTCAGGATCCTCTGCATAGGCGCCGTACGCTGCATCCTGCTGCGACCCATCAGCATCAGCTGATCCCAAAGGTGCACCATCAGCCTCTGTGGCGACAGCGTGTGTGGACGCGCCCCATTCATCACCAGGCACGCCTGCAGCGTCGTACGCATCGCTGCCATCCATGGGGGTGTTGTGCCTGCGCTTGAACCGCCAACCCCTCCACCAGAGCACACCCAAGCAAGTTGCGGGGGTGATGCCAAGGAACGGCGCAGCGTCAGCAACCTAATGCGAGCAGTCACATAACAAAAATAGCACCGACTTGGACTCTGCGTACACGCGCCGTGGTGTTGGCGCTATCGCTGGTGCCTGCCAAGTTGGATTGTTATGCAATACGAGGTGTATGAAGAAACAAGCCGCAAGAGGGGCCACACGATGCCATCACAAAGCAACTACTTGTGTTGAAAGTTTGGCTTCCGCTTCTCGGCGAACGCGGACATGCCCTCAGTTTGGTCTTCCGTACCGAAGCAGCCATAAAACAACTGCCGCTCTAGCTTGCACCCCTCCGCGAGAGACATCTCGAACGATGCATTGACGCAGTCTTTTGCCACTCGAACAATGGGTTGTGACAGCTTTGCAATTTGGGCAGCCACCTTCGTAGCACGCTCCACGGTGCTGTCAGCAGGAACAACCTCACTCACCAAGCCTGCCCGCTCTGCTGCGTCCGCAGTGATGGGCTCCCCGGTCAGAACCATTTGCATGGCCTTGGACTTGCCAATGGCCTGGGTTAAGCGTTGGGTACCACCGGCACCAGGGATGATACCAAGCTTGATCTCGGGTTGCCCAAACACTGCGTTGTCACCAGCGATGATGATGTCACACATCATGGCCAACTCGCAGCCTCCACCAAACGCAAATCCGTTCACAGCTGCGATAACTGGCTTTCTTGCGCGAGACACTTGCTCCAGACCAAGCAGGTTCGTGGCGGTGTCCTCGGCAGCAAACTCCGGGAACGTCTTGTCCTTCATTTCCTTGATATCAGCCCCTGCAGCAAATGCACGTTGGTTTCCAGTCAACACCATGGCTCCGACGTGTGGATCCTGGTCAAACTTGGCAACAGCCGCGCGCAGCCCCTGCCCAACGCACGCCATCATCCAAATGAGCCACAGCCGATCGGCAGGACAGCACGGACAGCACACGGCGTATCACCACAGCACCTACCGCAGCAACGTCAGCGTTGAGAGCATTCAACGCCTTGGGCCTGAGTAGGGGTTTGCAACATCGTGAACAAACTGGGAACACAACGCAAAACAACAACGGCCCATGGTGCATGCGGCACCTACCGGTTGATCGTGATCAAGCCCACACCACCGTCAAGCTTCTGGCTGAGAACAACACCCTCGGAGGCAGTGCTGCACGCTCGACGCCCCACATGCGCATGAGCACGCTGCACTCCTCGGCGGGCGAGAAAAGATGCCATTGCACTTGCGAAAGGTTGACCAGGCACGAGCAGACGACTACAAGCAAAATGGATCCAAGCCGCAGACAAGGTGACGCACATGTGGAAGTTGGCGTGACCCCCATTTCCGAACACGTCACGGGCACCGTCCGTCCGTGTACGGTCATCAAGCGCACAGTGTTCGTGGGCCTTGCTGTGACCCCGCCTGGATCTATATCCTCTGTTGACATTCGAGGACCCTTCACCATGCGTCTTGGTGTATCTGTGGCGTGCCTGCTGGTGCTGGGTGCGTATGCTGCGTGCTGAGGGTGGCACGCTTGTGCATCATCTTCGGTGTGGTGATGACAAACTGTTGTTTTTCTCTTCCGCCGCCAGCAACGCTTGCCCATGCCTACGCAGCGGCCCAGGTAGGCAACTGTTGTGAGTGATGTATGCTGTCATTCTGTTTTTTCATGTTGCCTTTCTGTCTTGTCCGTTCCTTGGCGTCCATCAACAGCCCTCAGCGGCTCTGGCCCACGACTTGTCCGTGAAGCTGCAGGCCCTTGTGGCACAACAGGTGGGCGACCCGTGCCACCCCTCCGTGTAGGTTGCCTGTCGTGTGTACTCATGTTTGTGTTCTCTGTTTTTAGGATGGAGAGGATGGCTCCAACCCAGCGGTGCGACCCTGTGGCTGTCTTGATCCCCGCGATCCCCGCCTCACATGCATGTCGCTGTTGCGTACTTCTGATTGCAGATTGCGGAAGTGGCTCTGTTGGCATCTCAGTTGGATTCTCAGCTTGCGAAGGTACGTCGCATGCAATACCAGTTTCCCGAGCTGTTGTCCCGCGTGTATGATCAGGGTTGTTGTTGCGTTGTTGTTGTTTATTGTTTGTTGCTGTTCAGGAAGCCGCCTCCTCTGGTGAATTCCTCCCAGTGGCGGACGCCGTGGTGGAGTTTGTGTATGCCGAGATGATCTGCACGGGACGGTTTTTGTGCGTCCCATATCCCCATCCTTGCTGTCGTCTTGAAGCTGTCTTGAGTCTCACATGCGTGGTGTGCGTGTGTGTGGTTGCGCAGCGTCGGCCTGGCGGCTCCGGCTTTCGATGTGGTCATGAAGTCCATCGACCGTGTGACCCCTATTGTCTCGCGGGCTGTCGACCAGGCTGTGGCGGCGACGACGGAATTCGGCACCACCTTGTATGCTCGTGTCGTTGAGCTGTACACGCAGCACGCGGAGCCCATTGGTACGCCGAACCCGGGCCTTCGCAATCGTTGCGCGTGTATTGTCGCCAACACGGTGTTTACCTGGTGTGTGTTGAATCAGTTGGAGCTCATGTGGAGACTGCGGTCACCGTTGCTATGAGCTACTTCAAGGTTGTGGAGACAACAGGTACTACCATGCTTTTGTTGCGCAGTCATGTGCTGGTGTCGTTGCTTGACCGCTAGGTGCGCTTGCACCATATCCACACGGCAGTTGCTTCCAAGCGCCAAGCTGCCATTGATTCCATCATCGAGCGCGATCCTGCTGTACGCTTTTGGTGTTGCTGCGCAGGACTAGCGATAGGTACAGCCGCTGACACCTCCCTCGTTTGTTGTTGTGATGGTGCTCAGAATGTCGCTTTTGCGGAGGTGGCCGTGGATGCGTTCCTTGTGTCCCACGCTGGCATGCTTGCCGTGGTCCTGTGTTGGGCTACTGTTTCGTTTCACCTGAGCTTGCTCCGTGCATGCTGCTGCCGCAAGTACGCATGGCTGGGCTGTTTGGTGTGCCAATTTTGTGTTGTTTTCTTTGGTTCATGTGATTTGTATTCATGTTCACTTGGTTCTGTCGTGCGTGCCTCTGTGGTTCCCACAGGCGTCCGAGCAAGCGCCAGCGCAAGTTGAAGAACCGCGTAGAGAAGGCCAAGAAGGCGCAAGCTCAGCCCAAGAAGAAGAAGGCCGCGAAGAAGGCGGCTGTGTCTGCTGACAGCGCGTCGGAAAGTGATGGTGATGACGAGGTTGACGTGGCTCGGTTGCGCCGGTTGACCCGCAAGAACGGCAAGCGCCGCAAATAGATGGCATGATGTTGCATGTGAAGACGTGCTTTGTTGTGGACTGCATAGAAAAGACATCACAACAGACAATAGTGCATCGACCTGTCTACCCATCTATCGCTTACGAGACCGCTTGAAGTGGCGCTCGCTGTCATCATCACTGTCATCGCCCATGTTCCAACGATCGTCATCAGGCTTGGAAGGGGGACGAGATCGCTTGATGATGCGCAGACTACCTGACGACGTCAACTTGACAGCACGCGAAACGTCGTCTCGATCCTCTTTGTCGTCGCCGCGCCGGCGGTGCTTCTTTTTGCTCCGCTTCTTGTGCTTTTTGCTACGCTTGCGCTCTGCACGCGAGTCACCGTCGTCGTGCTTTCGCTCTGGCGACTGGCTGCGGCTGCGGCTTCGTCTCCGTCGTCGAGACTTGGCACGCTCCACTGCTTGCTCTTCCTTTGCACGTCGCTCTTTCTCAAGCCTGCGCTGTTGCCGTTGTCGCTCTTTCTCGCGTTGCATCTCTTTCTTCTCTTTCTCGCGTAGCTTCTCTTTTTCGCGCTGTTGTCTCTCCTTCTCGCGCTGCTTCTCCTTCTCGCGTTGTTGCTTCTCTTTCTCGCGCTGCTTCTCTTTTTCACGTTGCTTCTCCCTTTCGCGTTGCTTCTCCCTTTCGCGCTGCTTCTCCTTCTCGCGCTGCTTCTCCCTCTCGCGCTGCTTCTCCCTCTCGCGCTGCTTCTCCTTCTCGCGCTGCTTCTCCTTCTCGCGCTGCTTCTCCCTCTCGCGCTGCTTCTCCTTCTCGCGCTGCTTCTCCTTCTCACGCTGTGTTGACCCAGGCACAGCCGCGCCTCCGTCACCACCAACACCAGCACCCTGGGGGGAGGTAACACCTGCGAGCGGCGATCGTGCTCGCCTGGTGGGCGCGGTACGATCTCTCTGCCCCTCTCGTCGAGGCGACGTCGCTTGCGCACCACCAGACGCCGCTGCATCCGCTTGGTGCGGCCTGCGCACGGGGGAGCGTGATCGTGAGCGTGAGCGTGGCCGTGATGGACGGGCTGGGGAACGACCCCGGGACCGCCCTCCACGCTTTGATGGACTGCGGCTGCGGCTGTGGCTGCGACGACGGCGATGGCGTCTCTGACTGGGACTCCGACTGCGACTGCGACTGCGACTGCGACTGCGACTCCGTCGATGGCTCCGACTGCGACTGCGACTGCGGCGTCGGCGTTCATGGTTGCGACTACGGCTGCGGCTCCGACGGCGCTTGGGGCTGCGGCTTCGGCTGCGGCTGCGACGGCGACCACGGTACGGACCGCCACCGCCATGACCATGGTCATTCATGTGGCGAGGCGGACCACGCATCCATGGCGCGTTCCCATCACGTGGCCCCGGGCCAGGTGCTGGTCCCCTGTGGAATGTTGGGGGCGGTCCGCGTGGGCCGCCATAAAACTGGTTGTCACGAGGTCCGCCGAAGTATCCGGGTGGGGGTGGGCCCCGGGGATTGCCAAACCCAGGGCCGCCGAAGCCACGCGGTGGTGGACCGTTGTTGAAGCCACGCGGTGGCGGGCCGTTGTTGAAGCCACGCGGTGGCGGGCCGTTGTTGTAGCCACGCGATGGCGGGCCGTTGTGGTAGCCACGGGGAGGCGGGCCGTTGTTGTAGCCACGGGGAGGCGGGCCGTTGTGGTAGCCACGCGGTGGCGGGCCGTTGTTGTAGCCACGGGGGGCACCGAACCCCATGTTGCCTGGGCCGTTGTTGAACCCCCGTGGCGGCGGCGGGCCGTT
>Ga0213833_1001283_pt1 | contig 18444 bp, 22 predicted proteins | sample SWATP21_FD_160575 | JGI IMG/M metagenome (GOLD analysis project Ga0213833, IMG submission 160575) | Coastal seawater microbial communities from Marineland, Florida, United States - SWA TP2 #1 | ecosystem: Environmental > Aquatic > Marine > Coastal | place: USA: Florida | collected 2016-08-14
GGGGGGGGGGGGGCACTCTGCAGAGTACCTCGGAGTGCGCCATCAGAACCAAGTTCAGACCCGCCAGTTGCGTGAACGCGCGGCAGTCTTGGAGACCGAGCACAACAACATGAAGCAACTGTTGGATGAAACCCAAATCAAAGCGGCAGCTGAAATTGCGGTGCGTCGTTGCCCGAGCACAGCTCGTGTTGCTGGGCAACAACAGGTTGGTGTGTGACGTGGAGAGTGATGCGGGTGCAGGAAATCCGAAAACAAGCCACTGTGGAAAGCGACCACCTGACGTCTCACAACCGTCTCATCGCTCGCCAACGCGAAGACGACTTGGCCATGTTGAAGGAGCAGTACTCCGAAGTGCAAGCTATGTACTCGGCGCGCGTGAAGGCACTGGAGTCGAAATTGACGGCCACACGCAAGAAGTGCGTCGACTGGGCCTTCTTGACGGAAGTCATGGTACCTTGTCAACTCATATGGTTGGTGGGTGTTGAATGGTCAGGCTGCGAAGCGTAGAGCGACGCCGCAACCTGGAGTTGGAAGGATTCACTGTTGACATCACGAACCTGCGGCGTCAGGTATGCGGAAGAGCAGTAGCTTGTCAACAGCAATGTCTAGCGTCAGTGGCATCACGAATTATGCTTGTGTGGTGCGTTGTGTCGCCAGATGCGTGCTCTCATGACAGCGGTAGTTGACCCGGTGCCACTCCCCACTGGCCCTGAAAACCTCTCGCCCCGATCCGGGTCTGTTCGATCTGGATCTGTCCTTCGTGAGGCTGCCCCCAGTCGAGGCGGCGTGTTCGGATTCAAGTCGTCGGGCAAAGCGAAGAAGAAGCTGCGGAAGAGAACGCCTGGTCGGAACCGGCGAGCGTCTCGCGGACCGCCGAAGCGAAAGCCTCAACGCGCTAACCCACCCCCGCCCCCGCCTCCACCTGCTTCCAACCGCGCCCCTGTTGGAACCGCAGTTCCAGAGTATGGTACGTGTGGCTTGTAGGCCCTGGGCAAGATGCTGTGCGGCGGCGCCGGCTAACATGCAGCTCCTATGACAGACGATCCAAACGTCCCGGCGGCAGCTTCGGATCACTTGCGAAACACTATTGAAACGTTGCAGGTAAGGTTCGCGTGGAGCAACGAATGTGAGCGCGAACGTTGTGCTGACTTGCCGAGACTGTTGTCAGGCGGAGCTGCAACACCTCGAGACTCGCTTGCGTGAATCTACGGCATGACAACAATGTGTTGTGCAGTCGGAGGCCAAGAACAGCTAGCAGCTAGCCTCCATACGTCCCATGGAAATGCAGCCGTGTTGCATTGAAACGTTGTGGTGAAGATGCGAGTGGTAACACGAAAACAAGTTGTTTACAACCTAGAGCTGCTTCTTGCGGCCTTCTACTTGTACTTCGACCGCACCTTCTTCTCAAAGGCGCCTGTGTTCTCACGAATCTCACGCGAAATCGTCTCATCCAGTGCAGTGTCTGGTTGAAGTACACAATCCACATGTGAGAACTGAAAAGCACCGGGACAACTCCGACCACGAACTCACCCAGATCGGGGTTAGCCAGCAAGCTCATGATGTGAAACACAAGTTCGTGCGCCTTCTTGGTTGGTCCTGTCCAGAACTTTTTGATGAAATCGTCACAAAGTTTTCCTGCATCTTCTCCGTCCTGTTCAACATTTGGATGATACAGTGGTGGCCGGAACACGGGCTGTGGCGCACGTGTGGGAACGGGTTATATGTCATGCCGTCCAACGAGCGTGCAACACCGAGCACGTACCACTGGGGGCTTGAACGGGTACTTCTCTGGGAACTGCAACTCCAAGTGAAACTGCTTGCCACCGTATGGTGAGTCGCGCTCGGAGCCCTGAATCAAGTACTTTGCCTGCGGAATGTCATGTGGTGAGCAACAAGGAACCAAAAACCTCACAACCCACCCGTGCACGCACCGGTCCCGTCATAGTGACATGCCAACAGAACTTTGACTCGCTGCCGGTGCCATCCTGGTCAGCTGTGATGGTAACACCTGCATCTGTCAGCTGCTTGGCAACCTTGGGCTTCTTGATCAACTTAGTTTCCTGATGACCGGGAACAAACAATCCAGCCAGTCAGACAGAACACCACAACACACGCAGGTGAAGAACACCACGCACAGCGTTGTATCGCTTCATACGCTTGCCACCGCCACGAGCAGCCATGACTACGGAACTAGAAGGGAATGAAAGGACAAAGAGGGGTTGGTGTTGCGAGCAATGTGCAAGATGTGCGATGAGAACGAGGGAACGTGACACGAAAGGTCGCGGAGTGCGCGTGGCGGATGCGCAGGTATGTTTATTCGTCCAAGATCGTCACGTCAATTTCACACATAACGGGTCGTGATGTGTTCGCAGTTGATGTTGTTATCGGACGCGGCTGCAGTTTCATCGCCAGGGGGGGACTAGATTCCCAGCTGCTGTGTCCGCATCTGCATCGCAGCGGCCGACAATCATACCGAACGCATGCACTCGTAGTCAACCGTATGCATCACCCCTCCTGTGTGCCGCCGTCACTCGCCTGACTGGCGCCATCAGCGAGCTCGCCGCGCGGAGTACGGCGCTGCACCGAACACTCCCCTGGATCTGCATCCATTGGTAACACTTGAAGACGTTCTTCCGTGGAGGCACCCACAAGCACGGTGACAGGGAGCACGGGCTGACTGGCTGTTAGCCATGTCCATCAGAGTGACGCGTCTAGCGTGACGGAAGAAGATCTGAGAGCAAAACGATGAGCGACCCGCCGCTCATCGTTTTTGCCGTCTCATGCGTCGTCATTGGTGGCTACTACGCTGCAATATGCAGCACTGTTCCCGCCAAGCGCACGCTGAGCTACAAGGGCCGATTGGCTTTGTACACTAGCTCATCCACCGTGGGAACAGTGAATGTGAGTGCCGCGCTTGCCATGTCTCATTTCAACATGGCTTGGGTTTGTTGTGTGGCCGTGGTTCACCTTTTGGCCTCCCCGCTGGGTACCTTGGTGTGTGGACAGGACATCATCATGGCGGTGTTCAGTATTCTTTCTTGTATCCTGTTCGTGTGGGAAACGTACAGTCCTGACGCAGGAACGCCGATCTGGATGTTCTCCACGGAGGTTGTGTTTTCCACTGGCTTTGCGATGCAGTATCTCCTCGGTTTCTACACTGCGCCAAGCATGTAGGTGGTGGTGACGGCCTGTCGGAGGAGTGTTTCTCTCCCGTGACGTGTGCGACGTTTGTGTCCCCATCCAGTCCGGCTTTCGTGTTCTCATTGCAAGGCATAGTTGATGCCGTGACCACCATCCCTGTATTTATGACTTTGCTCACGGCCGAGTACAGCCTTGCCTCGGGCGTTGGGTTCTTGCGGTTCAGCCGTGTGATGAAGTTCACGCGCATCCTTCGGCTACTGCGACTGTTTCGTTCAGCCAAAGCCATTTCGTCCGCCACTGAGAACGGTACGCATAGCCCTGCTCGCCTGTGTGTTGTGTCGTTTCCGGTGTCATTTCATTTGTCCCGCCATCCTCCTTGATGCGCTGACATCGAATCCGTTCTGCTGAATGCTACAGCCATTCGGCACCAAATGATCCTCCTGGTCACAACCATTGTGAGCATCTTGGTCATCACCACCGGCTTCGTGCAATTCCTGGGCAACGAGGTGGAGCGGGGTCAATGGGGCGACGCACTGGATGTCCACTTCCACGACGCCTTGTACTTCACGGTTGTGACGTTCACCACCGTGGGCTACGGTGATATCGCCCCCGGTGGTACCATTGGCCGCATTGTCATGCTGACGCTGGTGGCGGTGACGTTCGTGCTGGTGCCCTTTGAAACATCGAAGCTGGTGCGGCTGACGCGAATGAGGTCAGCCTACGGTGGACGTTTGTCGTTGACGGACGGCCACGCACACATTATTGTTTGTTGTGACGTTGCGTGCGCGGGCGTAAACGACTTCCTCAAGGAGTTCTTCCATGAAGATCATGGGGCGCAGGCCACCCGCGTTTGCTTGTTGGCACCAGGAGAGCCTACCGTTGCCATCAAGAGTCTCTTGCTTCGACACAAGCGCGTGACCTTTCTGAAGGGTGATGCCATGGTGCGTGGTGATGCTTCCTGCTGTTTAATTTGTTGTCCTTGTTCCCAGTTTCTGTGTGCGCCTTGCCTTTTTGCGTGCTGCATGTGATTTTGTTCTTGTTCTGTCGGCCACGCATGCCTCCATGGCAGGGACCGCCACTGACCAATGACACGACACTGTGGTGTGTTGTGTGCATGTGCCAACCTCCAGGCGGGCGATGATCTAGTTCGAGCCCGTGCCGACAAAGCGAAAGCGTGCTTTGTGCTGACAAACCGGTTCACACCTGATACAGACGAAATGGACTCCATCACGGTGCTGCGTGCGCTTAACGTGAAAAGTTTCAACCCAACCCTAGACACCTTCGTGCAGATCATAGGTACATAGTTTCTGTCACTCCACTCCCGTCCCACTATTGGAGGTGTGCAACCTTACGTTGTCTGTGTGTGTCCTGCGCCTCAGAGCCCGAGAATATCGTGCACGTCGTGTCCGCTGGCGTCAGCGAGGAGAACGTACTGTGTGTGAACTCGGTCAAGTTGGGTCTGCTGGGGCAGTCATGCGTGTTTCCCGGCTTCTCTACCGTCATCACAAACCTGGTGCGTCTCTTGTCCCTGTTTCCTGATGTGTGGGATGCAGCACATTGTAGTCGGCCTGTCGTCACCTCCATGCTTTCCCATGCGTTGGTGTGTGTGTTTTGGGTGCCAAATGTTGCCACTACCAGGTGGTCTCGGTGGGAATCTCCCTGGGGTATGTTATGCTGCCATGGCAGCAGGAGTACTCCCATGGGCTCCAACAAGAGATCTACAACATCGCGCTTCCCAAGTGGTACCATGGTCGTGCGTTTGGAGAGGTGTCGTTGGTACGTCCGCGTTGTGTGTTCGCCATCATTGCAAGGGTATTGCGCTCATGTTGTCGGGTTGCGCCACAGATCATGTACCGAGAGTTCGGCGCCGCCATGTTTGCCATTGGCTTCCGAGACCAGCACAACCAGTTCCGCACAAAACTGAACCCAGGGTTCGACTTCATCCTCCAGCCTGGTCAGATTGCGTTTGTCATCACAGAGGACCACGCTGCCATCGAGCGCATCGTGTCATATCATGGGGCGGTACGTCATGTGCAAGCAGGAGTCGAAACAGGCGCGACGCCCGTACTTGGATACGACTGGGTTTGAAATGATGTTGGTGTGCTTGCTTGTTGCTACGTTTGCAGGCCACACAAGTGTCGGAACGTGACCGGAAGCGACAGGCCAAGGCCACGGCCAAAGCGTCGAAACGCCGGCGCCGCTTGCTGAGTGTGCCGTGGACCGCCAGCAAACGCCGCCAGCGTCAAGAGGCGTTGCGGGCACACCGCCAGCGTGGCCACGGCATTTTGGAGGACGTGTTTACGCCCTCCACCACCGCACTGCCGACGGTACGTGCTTAGGCTAGTCCGTCAATGTGCAGTGGCACCGTTGCCGCACTGTGCGTGCGGCTCCGGCCGTTTTTGTTTTGTTGTTTGTTTGTGTTGTTGGGCACGTGCCTGATGTCGATGGTCCCCCTTGCATACTTGTCTTTGCGTGCGTTGCATTGTGGTGGGTGCTGGTGCTTCCGGTTGGTTTGGTATTCTTCCCGCCCGCGGCCTGCAGATACCACACGAAGCTCGTGGATCCGACGCCTCTGACAGCGACATCAGCGAGCGGAAAGCGCCTGGTCCGTCACAGACGGCGAATCAACCCTCGAGTAGGCTTGTTGTGCACCATCCTCAAGCACTGCCGGGACCCGGATCTGTGGTGGTCCCAAGTCGCACTTGTGATTCCCCACCCTCCGTCGTACGTAGTACGCACCAGTGTATGTTGTTTGTATGCGTGCGTGCGTGCGTGCGTGCGTCTTGTTTCGTAGTTTTGTGCAGTGCTTCCTTCACTTTGTTGCGAAGCCCCCACTTCGCTCGATGATGGTACACCAGTGACGCTGTTTGGTTGGTGCTGTGCCTGCTTCTTCCCACAGCCACGACCCACGGCCACCCAGTCCCTTCTGAACTCCCCGATGTCTATCCCCGATGCGGCGCGGACCGCGGAGGCGAAGGCTTCGCCCCAGCCTCAGCCCAGTCGCGCGACGCCCACCCGCGTTGTCATGGGTGGTGGTGCAGAGGGAGCGCCGAGCCACGACGGCGGCAAGGCAGACGCCGCGCCTTCCGGTAGTGGGAGTGGCAGCAATCCCGGACTGCCCGGCCGCATCCAGTCGCTTCCGCTCTTGGATGTGGAGGGTGATGAAGAGGAGCTCCATGAACAGCAGCAGCATGTGCAAGACCCAGGCGGTGGCCCTTCCGTGGCGTCGCGGACTCCGGTGTTTAGTTCGGTTGTGGGCCGGGCGCAGCTGCAGATGGCCCGCGCCACGCTGGTGCAAAGCGTCACGGACATCATCGACAGCATGCATGGCACTGTCCAGCAGGAGTTCTTGGAGGATGTATGTGCCGTGTTGAACACCATGGTGCTTCCGCCCGACCAACAAAAGTGGCAACAAGTTGTGGTACAGAAAGCGGAACAAACAACGCCGACGCGCCGCCGCTCGTTTTTGAACCATGCCATCGTGCGCCAGCCCTCGTTCAAGAGCCGCTCCATGAGTGACGTGTCTGCATCGTCAGTCGATTCCGGGACTGGCAGTCCAGCCTCCGGGGGCGTTCGTGATCACATTGTCGTCGTGTGCACCACGGCCGATGACTTGCAGTACGTGGTGATGTGTGTGATGCTCGAAACGCAAACTCCTGTACGTCCGTGTCCATGCGAATGCGAGTCTCACACACCAAGTTGTGTTGATCCCCCAGGTACTTGGTAGCCCCCCTTCGCTCAACTTACCTCAGCAGACTGCCGCCAGTGGTCATCCTGTGCCCAGAAGAACCTGATGAGCGCATGTGGGCAGAGCTTTCGTCGTTCGAGGACCTTCTCTATGTTCAGGTGCGGCTTTCTTTTGTGTTGGTGGTGGTGCATGCAGTCGTGTACGCGCTATTCATTCGTGGTGCCCACCAAGTGCCGCACTCTTGATCCTCACCTCGTCCCTTCCTCCCCGTCGTCTGCACCCAGGGTGTGCCACACATTCGTGACCTGAGACGTGCCGGCATTCACACGGCCGAGTGTGCCGTGATCCTTGCACGCAACACAGAGCCGGTGTCCAGCGGTCACTTTTCCTCGCAAGACGCCGAGGTTGTGTTGACTGTGCTCGACATCCAGGCTGTCGTCAAGCGGTCCATTCGCACGCTCGCTGAGTTGAGTACGTTCTTCGTCTGTGCATACCTTCCTCTTGCCTGCGCACGCTCCGCTGCTTTCGTTGCCTCATCTGGTGTGCCCAGATTGTTCGCGGTACATGAAGCACCTGGGTGCTCCTGTCGAGCGCCGCAAGCGCCAGTTAGATCGTGCGCGTGGCTTCAAGCGACAAGGCACTGAGTCAGACCTGACACGGATGGACGTCGCGAGTGATGACTCGTACATTTTCGAGAGCAGCTACACGTCCGGAAAGGTGCTGCCCGCAAACTTTCTCGAGTCTTTGCTTTGCCAGGCGTACTTCAACCCCTACATTGTGTCGCTTGTGACGGCGATGATTTCCGGTTGTCCAACGGGCCAAACCCGTCAAGATAGACTGAGACGTGACTCGTTCAACGTCAGCTCTGCGCTGCAGTACTCACCCGGTGCCCCCGAGCAATCACACAAATGTGCTGTCACGAGCCACGCCATGCAAATCGCGATCCCTGCAGATTTCCATGTGAGTGCTTGGTGTTGTTGTTGTTGTTGTTGTTGTTGTTGTTGTTGTTGTTGTTGTTGTTGTTGTTTCTTGTGTGTGGTTTTCTCTGCAGCGCCACTCAAATCCGCGTCATCGGTGCCACAATGTGTATGTCTCACGCTTGTTTTCTGGGTTGTGTTTTGTTTTATGTGCCGGATGCTGCAGGGTTCCACGTACGGAGAGCTGTACGAGCACCTCATGTACGAGTACAACATGGTCCCGATTGCTTTGTATCGGTATGGCCAAGATCTTGGCAACGACCTGCCATTTGTGTTCACCAACCCCGCCGCCAGTGTGATTGTGTCGAGCCACGACCTGGTTTTCGTGTTTGCGCCTTGCCAACTGGGCATGAAGCCCAACGAGTTCGGCAGTGATGGGTTCGGGAGTGTTGGCTCACGAACCTCTCGAAGCCCTCGCAAGAGCACTGGGCGTAAGAGCACTGGGCGTAAGAGCACTGGGCGCAAGAGTACCGGGCGCAGGACCGGTGATCGGCCACCTGTGCTTGGAGAGATGCCGCAGCCTTAGAGCTGTCTTCCCTCCACCAGTCGTACATTCGTTGGGATTTCTGTTGTTGTTTCTCTTGTTTTCTGTTGTTGTTTCTATGCCGCTTCCGTGCTGCTGTGCAAACGGAAGATACCACTACCTGTTGCATCAGTGTTTGCAACGCATGTGTGGCTTCGCTGTGCCGCCTGCGTGAAATGCAAGACTGAAAAAATTGAGGTGTGGCTACGTTGGACCCCAAGCCCCCGCATGCACAACACGGTGTAGTCAACACCCACATCACACGACGTCTGCAACTAATACGGAGCGGTGGCCAAGGATGGGACCATGGTAGCCTGTGCTCGGATGATCTGCGCGTTGATGTCGTCAGTCAACTGACGGCAATCCTCGGCGAGGGACGCATGCTCTGTCTCCTTGCCCTTTGTGTTGATGTACTCCCGCAGCTGGAAGATCTTCTGCTCGTAGTTTGCAAGTCGCTGCTCCAGGGACTGCAGCGTCTTCGCGGTTTTGTCGTCCGCAAGCAGGCTCTTCTTCCGCTCATAACTGCATTCATGCAGGGAAACGACACACATGAGCCACACTGCCCATGCAGCCCCACGCCATCCACCCTCGCAGACAGACGCACCTGGCCGACAATTGCCGAACTTGTTGGCGAATCAAGTCTCGCCGCCGCATGTACGTGGCCTTGGTTCGGGTCAACTGGCGCTTGGCTTCTTCAGCCTTAGCCCGCAAGGCGTCGATGTCGGTGTACTCCGGCATCGTGTTGTTCATGTGCTCAATCTTGTCGTTCAGACTCTTGAGCTCCAACGCGATCTTCGCGTCCAGCGTGTCAATCTTTTCCAACTCCGAGTTGCGCTTCGCCAGCTCTTGCAGCAGTCGCTGGTGAGTGGTTTGGGCGCTCTCCATCACACGCTTGCGGAAGGACAAATCTTCCTTCATGGCGTTGACGCGTTGCTTGCTGCGGGTGCACCATGGTGTCCCCAGTGTGAGGCGAGGCCCAACCACAACGACCATCACACCACCCCAGCACACATTCCACGCAACGCGCACCTCGGCAGGTTGTGTTGGCGCTCCAACCCCTTGCTAATGTGCTCCAACAACGCCACAATTTGCTGTTGCGTGTGCTTCTGGTCCGCCACAGCGTGTGCCTTGGTCTCATCGAATGCATCGATAAACTCTGTCATTTCTTTGTCGCGCTGGTACAGCACCTCGTACTTCTTACTATCCCCAGCTTCGCCCTTGCGCTCTTCCATGTCTTGCTCAAGGTCCGCAACAACCTGCAGTCACCACGTGGTTGGTTGGCCAGCGCAGCGAGCAAACAACACGATGCGCCAACAACAACACGCGCCATAGCACGGCGACGCAACCCCACCACAAGGGCGTGCGCAAGTGAGGAACGTACGTTGCGCTTGCGCACCACCGTGTCTTGGACCTCCTGGAGGCGCTGTCCCAACTGCATCAGCCGCGCGTTGTCCTGCTTGGCCTTCGCCAGCAGCCTTTCGCGGGCCTCCGCCGGGTCGAGCGACGTTTGCTTCGCCTCCTCCTCCAGTTCATCACGCTCGTGCTCCACACGCAGCAGCATCTTCTCGAGCCGCGCGTAGTCGTCACGGTACGGGTCCCTCCGGAGCTCGTTCTCTGCGTCCTCGATGTCCGCGTTGATGCGCTCAAGCTCGCTCTGCTTGTTGCGGACCTCCTCAGAGAGGGCTCGGTTCTCCTCCAACAGTCGCCCATACTTCTCGCGCTTGGCCGGGGGCAGGGAGTCCATCTTGGCAGCGGCAACACGTTGCAACTCCTCCAGCTGACGCTCCACCTGCTGCGTTTGTTGGTCCCGCTCCTGGCGGCGCACGAACACGTTGTCGATCTCCGTGGACTCATTTTGGTTGTGTGCTTTCAGCGATTGGTAGTGGTGCAGGATGACCCGCGGGTCCTGCAAAGCGAGTTCCACCGCAACCCGCACACGGATCACACTCCGCCACTCGCACAGCAACCAACACGAAACAAAAAACAGGTGCCGCATCGAGCTGCGACCGCAGCACCCGTACGAACCGTTCGCGCCCTGTGCTTGTCCATCGCTAGGTTATAGTCTGCAAGCTGGCCTTCCAACCCGCGCACTTCCTTGATGAGACTCTCGTACTTGCGCTCGTACTGCTGGTACGTCGAGCTGTCTTTGTGATACTGCTCCACCTCCGCCTTCATCTTGTCGATCTCCGCTTGCAGTTCGACTGTTTTTTGCCTGAGCTTGCCAACGTAGTATGACCCATCAACAACTTGCCGCCCAGGCCCCATGGCACCGGGTGCAATGCCGACCATGCCCTCACGGGTGACGGGACGGTCTTTGATGTTGACCTCGGTGTTCAAGCCGACACCGGTGTAGACTGCAGGCCAAGCCCACCCCCAAGCACGCCCACCAAGCAAAGCCAGCAGCACGTCATCATCCACACGACTACCACTCTCACAAAAGGCTCGTGCCACCAGGCGTTCACGCCTCATGCCGACAACGACACCCAATAGCACCTACCTGGCGCAGCGCCTGTACCCAGCCGCCCGGTACCAAGTCGCCCCGTTCCCATCCTGCCGGTGCCCAAACGCCCCGACATAGGGCGCATACCGCTACCAGGACGCATGCCACTGCCTGGGCGCATGCCAAAGCCAGATCGGCTGGACGGACGCATGTCTGACGACGCTGTGGCTGTCTTCAACAAGCACCCACACCCGGCTCGTGCTGATGCGGAAGCGAAAAAACGCAGGTTCAAACCCAACGGAAGTGAACTTCCGCAAAGATCAAGCATCGTTCTGAAAGACACGCCAACTTGACATGAATGCCGCGATGGGATGTGTCCTCGTGCAGTGTGTTGTGCGGCCCGCAGCAGTGGTGCGGCGCTTTCTCCCCCGCACCACCCCATATACGTATGCTAGTGTGCTGATCCACCTTTGAAGGTAGTGTGACGGCGGCCGGGGCCGGGCTGAGTGTGTCTGCTACCTTGCACCGGCGAGAAACGCCGCTGGCGCTGCCTTCTCCCCGCCAAGGCGCCTGTCTTGACAAGCCATGTCCAACCCCGGTGGCGTGGCCGAGGGTCGAGTGGGGCTGGTCACTAAGCCCGTGCGCGCCAAGACAATGTGTGAGCCGTCCCCTTTCTTTGATCTCAGCCGCGCAGGGCAAGCGGAGTTGGCGAGTGGCCTCGTCGTCCCAGCCTCCATGACTAATGGCCAACAACGAGGCACCAGCGACGAAGCGATGCGTGGGTTGATTGCCGAGTGGAGCCAGGTTCTCCAGTTGTTCCGCTCCAAGCATGGTGTTGAAGCGTGGCTTGAGGAGGGGAGCAACGCGGAGGGGGGCAACCCCGGCACGGGTAGTGCTGCTACCAGCTTGTCAGCGACAAAGCAAAAGCTGCTGCCTGCGTTACAGTTCCTTGCCTTCCTTGGCGTTGGCCCCAACTCCGTACTGACGCAGCTCACTCGCGAACTTTGCCAGGGTCTCCGTTCGCGCATCAAAACGCTGCGCCCGCAAGACTCGGCCGCACTGATGGACGCGTGTTTCCGATATGCGCACGTGCCGGAGCTGAAGGACGTTGTGCTGGAAGTGTTGGAAGCCGTGCCGAACAGTGTGCCTCCAGAGCACCTGGAGTGCCTTCATCACTCAAAAATATTTGGAAGCTTGCCACTGGCAGTGCGTCGGCAGGTGTGGATGCACGACGCCACCTCGTTTCGCAACGTGATGCGCGGCTTCATCGGTATGTATGCTATCTACTCCGCGCCATCCTCCCTCGACATGTCCATCGAACGCCCAGACGTGCCGTCAGACAGCCGCCGCCGCCGTGACAAAGTGTTGCAGAGGGTGCTGCGCAACATGGGCGATGAGCCAAAGCTGCACTGGGCCCTGGTGACCACTGTCACGAAGGAGTACCGCCGAGCTGCCGCTGCTGCAGCCGCGGTCGCAGGTGCAGGTGCAAATCCAGGTGCTGGTGCTGGTACCGGTGCAAGTGCCGGTGCCGGTGCAGGTGCCCGTGGTAAGCAGTCCGTTGCCACCCCCAACCCGCTGCTGTGCTCGCTGCTGTGCGACCTCCTGCGCGGCGCGCAGACAAACCCCCGTGTGGGGGTCGGCATCAAGATGGCGATGCCGTTTGGTGCCCACCGCCGTCGACGGGTCACCGCCACGGCTGGCCAAGCGGCGTTGGCACGCGTGCGCCGTGCGGCGTTCGGTGTGGTGGCGTTGGTGGACAAGGCGATCAACCATGGGTCCTTGGCGCCGGTGGCGGCGGGCCAGCCGTCGCTGGCCAACCAGATCCTGGCGTACCTCAAGGCCAAGCAGCACGAGCCGGAGTTCGTGCCGTACCTGGATGTGCTGGACAAGCTGCTGGCGGCGGACAAGAACCAGTGGTTCACGTACCCCGTGGACACCACGGTGCTGCCCAACTACGAGAAGGTTGTGTCGCGCCCCATGGACCTGTCGACCGTGCGCACGCGCCTCACCACCGGGCAGCTGCGCGGGGTGGACGAGTTTTCCGCGGAGGTGCTCCTCATTTTTGACAACGCGCTGCGGTACCACCTGCCCAAGTCCACGGGCTTCATCGTCGCGACCAACCTGCGGCGCCTTGCGGTGCGAGCACTGTCCACGCTCCGCACCAAGTTGAAAACCTCAGCTCGCAGCGCCAGCAACGCCGCCGCCGCCGCCGCCACCAAGGCTAAAGGTGCAACCACCACTGGCGGTGCAGCGGCTGCGTGGCGACCGAAGAAGACGACTGCGGGTGCCGGTGTGAACGACGTGGGGCAGGCGGTTGCCAAGCGGAAGCCGGTGCCAGCGCCCAAGGCGTGGAAAGAGAGCGAGCTGATTGCGCTGGGGGATGTCCCGCTTTTGCTGGATATCCTGGACGAGTGGGATGCGAAAGAGGCGCAGCGGTCGTTCGCACGACCTGTGTCCCATGAACTGGTGCCGACGTACCGCAAAGTGATCAAGCAGCCCATGGACCTTCAAACCCTTCGCAGCAACTTCATGTCGTCCAAGTACGTGGGTGTGCCGCTGTGGTGGTGTTGTTCTGTCTCGTTGTTGCAGTGATGCTGTTCTGTGGTGGGTGGGGCGATGTCGTGTTTTTTTCTTTTTTTCTTGTTTTTGGGTTGGTGACCACCTCGTGCTGACAACCACCACCGCAGGTACAAAACGTGCAAAGCCTTTGCAGACGACCTGGCGCTGATCTGGATCAACTGTATGACCTTCAACAACCTTCCTTCCAGTGCACCATGGTGCGTTTCGTTCGGGTCTCTTTCTGTGGTGTGCGCGTGCGCTCCATCTGACGGTGGATGGGATGGTCCTTCGCGTGCCGTTTGTGCCGATGCTCTTCGTGTGCTTGCGAATGTGTGCACTTGTGTGTACCTGTGTATCGCATGGGTTGCGTGGTGTTGCGTTGGGACCCGCTGTGTGTTGTGTTGCCTTGTCTGTCCACGTCGCACATTGGACACAGGTACCGACTGGGTGAGCGCTTCAAGCGCTTTGCCGAAGCTCGACTAAGCCGCGCCTTTGGTGGCAAGGCGTCCGTGAAGCAGCGCCGCCAAGCCCAAGCCAAGGCCAAGGCCAAGGGGACAACGGCGCGTGTCGCCACAAAGCGCTCGCGCCCAGCCGCAGCTGCCCACCCACCCACCCAACACCCCCCGCCACAACCTCAACCGCAGGCCAATGCTGCGGCTGCCACTGCCGCTGCCACTGCCGCTGCGGTGACACCATACACCCTGCAACAGATGCTGTCCCACGTCGTCAAGCAGCTCGCCGCGGCCGATCCAGCCCACGGCGGGTGGCTGCAGGCGCAGGAGGAGCTCCAGGCGCTGCCTGTGACGCAGCGCGGCCCGCGCATCGCGGAGAAAATGTCACTGGGCGCCGTGCGACGCAAGCTGAATGCGGGCGCGTACCGCAACTTTTCCGAGTTTTCCTCCGACGTCAAGCGCCTGTGGCGCCTCACCATTGACCGGGGCCGCCAGCGCCCCGAGTTCAAGCGCTCAAACGACTACCTCCGCGCGCGCGGGTTGAAAAAGGCCGCGGAGCGGGCCTGGGTGCAGATCTCCAAGGAACAGGAGGAACGCAAGGCAAAGGCCAAGGCCAAGGCGAAAGCGGCTGCTTCCGTCAATGCGCCTGTCGGTGCGCCTGCAACGTCAGGTGCTGGGACGGGTGCGGGTGCGGGTGCGGGTGTTGGTGCGGGTGCAGCGCCAAATCATGTGCGTAGTCCGCCCCGCAAGCGAGCGCGTGTTGCACCAGCGTCCGCGGAAGCCGCGGGGGCTGCGAACCACAACAAGCGCAAACCCATGCCGCTGCGGACGCGCATCGACCACGTGCTGCAGGTGGCGTACAAGGTGAACGCGGAGTACGCGCCCAACGACGGCACCGCCGTGGGCTGGTTTGGCGCGCCTGTGTCGCTCGCGGAGGAGGGGTACTACGATGTCATCAAGCAGCCGATGGACCTGCGCACGCTCCACTCCCACGTGAACGCCGGCAAGTACAAGCGCTTCTCCATGTTCAAGAAGGACCTCGCCCTGATCTGGACCAACGCCATCAAGTACAACGGCCGGCAAAACCTCATCGGCAAGGCGGCGCTTGCCATGAAAAAGGCGTGCCTCGCCGCCATCACCGCCACGGCTCCACCCACCCGTGTTGCCGGCGCTGCGGCTTCCGCTGCTTCCGGTGCTGCCGGTGCTACCGGTGCTGCTGCCGTGGGTGTGGCGACGACGGCGGTCGGTGCCAGTCCTGGCGCAAGGCGGAGTCGTGGTGGTCCGGCGTTGCTTGTCGCAGCAGCCCCCGCGCCTGTGCGGCTCACGCATGAGGACATCAACAACATTCTCCAGGTGCTCATCAACATTGATGGCACCATGGGGTGGGTGTTCTTCTTCAGGCCTTTCTATGGCACCGCCGTCGCGGACCCTGTGTGGCTGAAAGACGTAGAGGAGAAGCTGGACAACCATCGGTGTGTGTCGCGATGTGTTGTGGTTTGATTGTTTTGGTGTGTTACTGCCGGGGCTTTGGTTTGTTACTGACATGTTGGCATGTGCCGAATGCGCGTGTCTCCCCACAGTATGACGGAGGAAGAGTTCAGCACACTGTTGCCGAAGATGGTGAACGACGCAATTTCGTTCCACACCTCCAGTGCACCGTGCGTTGTGTGGGAGATCTGTGTGCAAGCCCGTGTTGCATGCGCCAGTTCGGGCACCACAGTGTGTCGAAGAACCTGTGATTGTGTTGACGCCCCTTCCCCCCACCCCGGATGCTTGTTTTTCGGGTGTGTGTCCTGTTTTATTTCACAGGACGGCAAGTGCCGACTACGGCAGGGCAGCAAAGCTGCTCAAGGTGGCGGTCGAGCACCTATTGAAAGCCCCACCGCGCCCCATCCCCCCAGCACGCAAGCGCAACGTGTTGCTGCAGCTGTGGAACGGCGCTCTGAGTTTCCTGTGCAACATTCGCGAGACGCTGGACATGGACATATTCGCGCTTCCGTTCCACGCCTCTATCCCTCCCCACGTGGTCAAGGCGGCGTTGGAGGAACAGGGCGGCAACTCGGCCGCCCGCCGTCGACTCCTCGCCAACACCCAGTGCTTTGCCGCCATCGCCATCAATGTCGTGCTGGGGCACCTGACGTCGTACGACCAGTTCCGACTGGCGCTGACCCGCATGGTGGCGCAGGCCCAGGCACTGTACCCCTCGTGGAGCGACGGCCACAAGGCCGCCGTGCGCCTCAAGTCCAAGCTCCCCAAGCTCTTCGCCAAGGCCGGCAAGCTCAAGCGCCTGTTCGACTCCGTGGCGGAGGCCCAAGCCCGAGCCACCGGATCCGGATCCGGATCCGGAGCGGGAGCGGGTGCTGGGGGTGCTGGGGGTCGCCTCACGCCGGGTCTTGCACACCCCGTGCAGTCGCCTGGCGGCGCCGACGACGACGACGACGACGACGGAGGCCGCACCGTGCCGCTGTCACCGCCCCCTGCCCCTGTCCCACACACCCCGCACGTCGCCAAGCGCGTCGTGCGGGGCGGCAAGCGCGGTCCGCAGCCGTTTGCTCGAGCAGTGCCGGCGCGCCAGCCCAAGCGCCGGCGCGCGTCTGCCGGGCACGTCCACCTGGGCAACCTGTTGTGCCAGGCCCTCACCGAGTTGGAGCGCGCCGCCAAGGAGCTGGGCGCGCCCGTCGACCTCTCCAGCGTCAACGCGCAGGTCGCGACGTTCAACACGGTGGAGGAGTTTGAGCACGCCATCCACTGTCTGTGCGACGCGGCGCAGGCCGTGCCACCCAGCGACCCTCGCTTTGGCGCCGTCGCGCGCCTGCGCAGCCGCGCCCGGCGCGAGGCCCAGATCGTGGCAACGAAGCTGCAGCGCCTGGCGGAGGTCAGTGGCGGTGAGTTTTTCGCCCAAGTCCCGGCGCATGTGGGCGTCCTACCGCCGCCGCTGCCGCCGGTCGGCACCTCGCGTTTGGTCAGCGAAACCGCGTCGGTGGCGTCCATCGCATCCGCCAGCACCGCGGCCGGCGGTGTCGGGGGTGGCGGTGGTGTGGCCACCGCGTTGGACCTGCTGCCGGTGCTTGGCGGTGTGTTGGAGCGCTTGGAGGCGGTGGCGGCGCGCCATGTGGGGTACTTTGACAACCTTGCCATCGGCGAGGGGCACGGAGATGGAGCAGGAGGGGGAGGAGCAGGAGCAGCAGGGGGAGCAGGAGGAGCAGGTGGTGTCGCGACGGGGACAGCTGTGGGGGATGGCACGGTGGGGAGGTGTGGTGGGGGTGGAGAAGGCGTGGCGCAGGTGGTGACGTTGGGCCGCATGCGGGACAAGTTGGAGGCGGGGAACTACGAGACGACGGAGCACTTTGAAAGCGACGTGTGGGCGGTGTTGAGCACCGCGCGGCGCAGTCTGGAGCAACACATTCCGCGCGGGGGCACCAAGACCAAGGTGAAGACGGCGTTGCGCGAGCTGCGGGTGGAGGCGACGAAGGCGTTGAAGAAGCTGAAGAAAACGCTGGACGCCACGGCCTCCAAACCGCCGGTGGGTTCGACGCAGGCGCTGGAGGAGCTCGCCGCCGAGTTGCGTGGGGCGGTGAGCAGCCTGGAGGCAGTCAACACGGCGCATGGCGGCATGTTCAACGCTGCGGAAGATGGGGACACGCCCCCCACGCAGCCGCACAGCCTGCAGTACGTGCGGAACAAGGTTCAGGGGGGTGGTGCAACAGACAACCCCGCGGCTGCGGGTGCGAGTGCCGCCGGCAAGAAAGGGTGGACGGGGTACACCTCACGCCTTGCGTTTTGCAAGGACATTCTCTCTGTCCGGCTGGCCGCGAGCCGGCGTCAGTCCAGCGTGCATGGGAAGTTCTCGGACGAAGCCGCTGCGGCTCTCAACGCAGGGGAGGCCCTCAACGACCGGTGCAAAGAGCTCATGCTGCGACCGCTGCTCGAGGATGTGCTAGAGGCGTTGCGCAAGGCCGACCAGGCGTCGGACGGCTGGTTTGCTGCGCCGGTGGTGGGCGTGCCAGGGTACCACGACATCATCGAGCAACCCATGGACTTGTCAACTGTCGGCACCAAACTGCAGTTGGGTGAGTACGACACCGTGGACGGCTTCGAAGCCCACCTGCGGCGCATTCGCGAAAATGCAGTCAAGTTCAACGGCCCCACACACCCCGTGGCACTCGCAGCCGAGAGGCTGTTCTCAAAGGCGTTGGCGCTGCTACGCCCCATCCAAGAAGTCTTTGAATACACGCAAATGCGCCGTGGAGCAAAGGTGGCGGCCACGACCGCTGACGACACCAGCAGCTCCGTGGCACCATCCTCTGCCCAGGCCGTCACCACAACAGACTCTGCGTCTGCTGCTGCACCTGCTGCACCTGCTGCACCTCCTTCTGCCGCCCCAGCCCCGGCCCCAGCCCCAGCCCCAGCCCCAGCCCCAGCCCCAGCCCCAGCCTCGGTGCCCAGTGCCGCACCCGAGGGTGTCGACACCGTCCATGAAGACGCTGTTGACGATGACGGCGACATTCAGATGTCACCGTCGACACCAGAGCCCCCTCGTGTGGAACCAAGTGAGGCAGAAGACGCGGACATGGACATGGCACGTGATGACAGTGGTCCGCCCGAAGCAGCAGCCACCGGCGAGTCGGTGTCAGCGACAGGGGCGTCAGCTCCACCCTCCACCA
>Ga0213833_1001284_pt1 | contig 18425 bp, 37 predicted proteins | sample SWATP21_FD_160575 | JGI IMG/M metagenome (GOLD analysis project Ga0213833, IMG submission 160575) | Coastal seawater microbial communities from Marineland, Florida, United States - SWA TP2 #1 | ecosystem: Environmental > Aquatic > Marine > Coastal | place: USA: Florida | collected 2016-08-14
CGTACCCTTTTCTTTTTTTTTCATGTCTGTTCTTGTTTTCTTTCTTTTCCGGGGCGGGAACGCACTGATTGACCCCGAAGTGCGATGGTTCACCCAGACGACAACAGTTGGGGAGCCATTTCTTTTGCGGACCGCATTCCCTCCTGAAGCCATGGATGACGGTCTCGAGGCACCCTGTCAACTTCTCGTGGGTCTCAATCATGCGGCGCTTGCTGCACAGACTGCAGCACAGAACGCAACTCGCCATTGGTTGTTGGCATGAAAACCGGAGCTGGACGAGGCTGCAACGTGGCTGCAGCTACGTTGGAATGACACAGTCGCTTGCAATATCGAAGCGCGAAACGTGGATAACCACACCGCGCCGCGTTGCCGTGCATGTGCAGCGGCGCTGTACTGGTGTGAAGGGGCGTGAGGAACGGTGCCTGCTGTCAGCAACGATGGCTACACAAGGTGTTGCTCGCATGTTGCATAAATTTGACGACGGTACAATGACAATATCACTGCCACTGCGCTTGCGAGCCCAACAAAAATGATCTTGCTTCAATCTCAAATCAACAAACGCAACACAAGAACGCACAGGCTGAACACAGACAAACGGAAACATGTGCTACTTCTTGAACCAAGGTTGGGGGTGGCAACACGCTGGTACGGCCCGCACATGGCGCGAATCGTGGTTGCTGCTATCATCTTCCCACCTCCATCTGACAGGCCGCTTGTCGCGGCGGTATTGGCGTCCAAGTTTGGTGTAGTCACTCAGCGTCTGCACACCAGTTGTGCCCTTCGAAACCTTCCACAGTCCCGAGATCTGACCTTTCCCGGTTCGCCGGTTGATGTTACGGAACTTGTTTGATGGCACACGAATCGTGACACCATCCACAGTCATGGTTTTTGCCTTCTTTCGAGGTGGGGGAGGTGGCATGGCAGCATTCGCGGCTGCCTGTGCCGCTTCCCGGGCCAGACGCTCGGCCCGTGCCTGCTCAATCTTGGCATCCGTTTCGGCGATGATGGCGGCGATGCGCTCCGCTTCAGCCTCTGCAGACCGCTTTTTGTCGGCCCGTGCCCTCTCACGCTCGGCCTCGCCCTCGGCGAACGCATCGGAGGTGAGGTTGAACGGTGCGGGTGCCACCGGTGCACCATCAGTTGCAGCAGCAGCAACAGCAACAGCAGCAGTGCCTGCTCGAACGGACAATGGGCTGCCTCCATGTGCCTTTGCAGGCTGTTTAACCGAGCGCGGCCGCTTGAAGAGAAGCATCGTGCCACATTGACGAGCAGCAGCAGCGAAGTGCAGGTGACACTTGGGTCAAGATGACATGACATTGAACAAGAGCTGCTGCACTCAAAGCAGCAAGCAAGCACCAGTCAAGCAGCTCGGCAGACCGATCTGCACGGTGGTACATGGTGCATTGGTAACCACGTAGTTGCGTTCGTTGGGCACAGCATAGTCGTGGTTCACGATGTCTATGCGAGCCATCAAATCGAGGAGTCTCGGACGGTTGCAGCTACTGGAGTGGCTCAATGCCTTCCTTGAATGTGACTACTCCCGCGTCGAGCATCTGAAAGACGGAATTGCTTTTGCCCAAGTACTTGACGCAGTGAACCCTGGAAAGGTGTGTGGTGCGGAGGCACGCGCTGTGTGTCCTCCTGGCATGCGGTTGGTTGGCTAACACGACACCTCGACAGGCTGGTTTGTCAAGGTTGAAGTTCAACGCCTCGACGCAGGAGGAATGTGAGCACAACCTCCGCGTGTTTGAGAAGGCCCTGCTTTCTTGCAAGGTTCACAAAGAGTTGGACATTCCAAGACTTGCCAAGGGCACGTTCCAACACACCTTCGAGTTGCTTCAGTGGTGCTATGAGTACCTCCACACCCACTACCCAGACGCAGACTACAAGTACAGGGCGTACGAGCGCCGTCAACTCGCAAGTGAGTCATACCTTGTCGCCACACGTCTTGATGTAGTGCGTTCTCGGTTGACGCCACATTGGTGTTGGTGCAGTCAGGAAGCAAATGGCCCGCCGGGCCCGGCGAGCCGGGGGTGGCAGCGTCCGTGAACTCGTCTCCAATCCGAATCTTGTCCCGAAGAGCTACTCCATTGCACCTGTGCGTTGGTGGTCTGTTTGCCACGACACAGTGGTTGCTGTGCTAGTTCTTACCTGTCTGCCATATGGTCAGGGAGTGAAGAAAACCCCTCCTCGTGACGTTGTGCTGGCCGGAGGGAGCTCGCGTACGTTGTTGTTGTTGTTGTTGTTGTTGTTGTGTGTGTGTGTGTGTGTGCATGCGCAACCAACTGCGTTTTGGAGCTATGCCGCAGAAGAGTGCTGCGTGTAACACGCGTCGCGGTATCGTGATTGACATGATGGTTTGTCTACTATCCCCTTCATTCTGCAGCTGGCAACCTGCCGGCAGCGAACAAACACCACCCCACGCATCACAGACGCCGTCTGCCTTCCACCTCCCCGACATCATCTGAGGATGCGTATCGCCTTCGCAGGTTCGTTGGACCTATCCATCCGTCTGCATCACATCACGCCGGGTTCAGTCACCACGGCAGTTTTGGCTTCGCGCGGCTGCATTGTGTGTGCGCGTGCGTGGTGTGCTTCCACAGCCTCACGGACGAGTTTGAGCAAATGCTGATGGAGGCTTCGAAGGACGGCTTCACAGTTCCCCAAAGCCCTGGGGCCCCCATGTTCTCACCCTCCCACCGTGACAGCCTCCGGCCCAACAGAGGGGCCCGCGGGGGTCGAGACCGTGACGCTTGGTCAGGCTCCACCTCCTCACCATCCCGCCACGCATCTCAACGGCGCGCTGGTGCTGATGCCAGATCCGGGCGCCCCCGGGGCAGTGACAACGTGGGATCTGGTCATGCTGCCGTACCTGCCGGAGATGTCGGGGTGGAGGCGAGCGAGTTTGATGACCTGGTACGCCGCAGTTGGTGGTGGTGGTGTGGTGGTGGTGGTGGTGGTGGTGTGTGTGTGTGTGTGTGTGTGCGTGTGTGTGCGTGTGTGTGTCCCCTACCTCCCCGTACAAGTTCGCACTTCTCACATGTTGTTGGCTACTGTCCCAGGTTCTCGTCTTGCAGCGAGATTTGACGAAGCGCGTAGCTTGGCAGGTCAGTTTGGGTCGTGCACGTCTGCATTCCCTCCAGGTCATGACTTGATGTTGCCTTGCCCCCACCCACACCCACCATCAGCAAAACCTTGAGTCCAGATTATTGCAATTACGAGAAGAAAGGAACAACGTGTTCTCAGCGTTGCGTGGTATCGAGGTGTGTGTGTGTGTGCCTATGTGAAGCGTCGCGCATGTTGTGTTGTGTGCGGCGGCTGAGCTGTTGTTGGCCCGCCGGAACTTGTCCACAGCGACTGTGCCAATCTGTTGGTCGTGGGCAAGATGTCTCTAAGAAGTTGCTCGAAGTGCTGCATACGTCCCCGGAGGCCTTTGCGCAGTCGTTTGCAGGGCCAATGGGCCAGGCCAGACAACCAGTGCGCGCAGCTTCGTCCGAAGATGCACGGCGGGCAAGCTTGGATCATGGCGACTCGTCGCCGTCCTAGCCACCGAGCAGTGATCCAGTCCACTTTTATGGCGACGGGATACATCACACATCCCACATGCTTACGTAGGCCACCGTAGTAGAACGCCCAGTATGTTTTTGTTTTGTTGAGTTTAGGTTGGAAGCAACGAGCTATCGAGGAGCAAGCCCGAACACACTTCTGACGGTTTGTACCAGCTCGTGGTCCGAACCGAAAGCAAAGTAACCGACTGTGCACAGAGCCCACGTGGCAGCAATGCGTCGAGCCCACACTGTCCGTGTCGCTGTGCGTTCCCACTCCTTGAGTTGCTCCCCATCCACCGTTTTGATGCCCAGTCGCTTTGCTCGTGGTACAAAGTAACTGCTGGTGATGAAGATGCCACGAGAAGGTGGGATGCCGTTCAGCGAAAGAACTGCTTTGAACTTGGCCACAGCTTCCAGTGGCACAGGGCCGGAGTAGTTTTTGCACTCCACGTAGGTCTTGAAGACGAACCCGTACATCACGTCGATCTCGGATCGGTTCCCGTGCTGGTCCACCACTACCACGGAACGCTGGACGTTGTACTTGCCCAGTCGCTGAAAAAGACGCACCACACGCATCTCGAGTCTTGTGCCCTTGGCTTTCATGCTCTCAGCGCCGCGCTTGCTGGCGATCACCCGCTTGCGCGGCGCCTTCCCTTTCTTCGCTCGAGAGGCACCAGGCGAGCAGTGCAATGCGCGCAGCTGCCCGCGCTGTAGCTGTACACGACACAAAGCCCGCACCTGCGACTGAACACATGGACGTAGGGGAACGTAGGAAGGCCATGCCCTCGTCCCCGCGCGGCATACGAAGCCCAACATGCTGTCCGGACAGCTGCTGTGTTGTGTTGACAGGTGCAACCCAATATTTCGCAGGCGGCGGTACTATGACGAATACACATACATCAAATATGTCCACGCGCCGTGCTGGCGGCAACCACACGCCAAACCGGAGCAGCAGTCGGACAGGATGGCAGAGGCGGTTGCACCAGCAGGTGACGGGCCAGTGAACACCGGCACTATGGATGAGTCCAAGGTGGCTGAAATGGACTCAAAAATTAAGGAGTTGGGGTTGTTCTTTGGCCAGGTGCACGATCGCAACCTGAAGGCGTTCAAGCTTCTCAACAGCGTGTGCCTGCCGGTGCGCTACAGCGAGCAGTTCTACAAAGACCTTCTGAAGACGCCAGATGAGGTCACAAAGATGGGTGCGTTTGGTGTCCGCCACGTGCCGTGGTGGTTGTTGTTGTTGCGTCACCGCGGCCGCGCCTTCCCCTCACCTTGCCTTACCCCTCGATGGTGGCATCAGTGTACTACCGTGATGTGTTTGTTGGTGGCATCGGCTGCCGGATTGAGAACGTCCCTGACTCTGATGACCAGCGGTTGTACATCATGACCTTGGGTGTCTTGGCACCGTACCGTGGGCTCGGCATTGGTAGGTGGTGGGGTGCCGTCTGGTGTTGTCGTGGGCACGCACCGCCTGTGCGTGCACGTGTGTGCGTGTGCTGATGGCGTCTGCTGCTGTGCTGGCACACGGGGAGCAGGTGGATGCCTGGTGCACAGCGCACTCCAAGGTGCTCAGGATGAGAAGTTTAAGAAGTGCAAGACCGTCTACTTGCACGTTCACACTGGCAACGAGGCCGCCATCCGGTTTTATGCTCGGTTTGGCTTCGAGATCACGGATACCATCAAGAACTACTACAAGCGTGTGGACCCCCCGGACTGCTACATCCTGTCTCGGCCCTTGCATGAGTAGACCCAATGCTGTGCTGAGACAGGCCCGCAACAAGTTTATGAAAGCATCATTTAGGTTTCATGTCTTGCTCAGTGCCACGCCACACGTCAACCACATCGCCTGGCGACAGCGTGTTTGTTGCACTTGCGGCGTACCCAAGTCCAAGAGGGAGACAATGCCGCGCTGCTCTACTCTCGCTTCAGCTTCGCATGGGGGCAAAACACCGGTGCGTTGACGAGCTGCCCACCCATTCCCACGCCCTTCTTGAGTTGAAGCCAAGACACCAGACCGAACAAGGCAGCGGCGACCATGTAGCCGATGGCCACACGCGCGAACAACGGCAGGTCTGTTGCGCACACACCAACACACACACACACACACACATCATCATCAGATGAGGTGACAGGGGCGAGCGCATTGGTGGTGCATTGGACAACAGTGGGAGAACACGAACCTGGCGGGGCCACGGTTGTCGTTGCCACAACCAACAAGCAGAGGAAAACCACGAGCAGTTGCCTCAAGAATTTCTCCTGTGACACCCACGTGCGCAGCGGAGCATGCAAATGAGTAACCATTCGCACATGGCACAACTGTCGCAAGCACTACGCACGATGGTGATGCCGCTGCGAGCAGACTTGATCACATCCATTTTGGAAGAGCTAGGTACAAAACTGCCCCACACAGACAGGAACCACACCACAGGGAGTCAGTTGTGCGTGTCAGCGGACCGTGTTGAGACAAGACACGCGACGCCAACAGGGTGCGCATGGGGCAGCACTCGAGCACCAGTGACAACGTACCGGCCCGTGAACAGGTCCCAGGCGTCCTGGTTGTGACCGTCTTGCAGGTTGTTGATCATGTACCGCTTCACGGAACGCCAGCCGTCTTGCAACAACCCGGCAAATGTGCGCTTGCCAGTGCGCGTGAAATCTGTCTTCAGGGCACCAGTTCCGGCGTACAGGTCACTGATGGCATCCGCGTGGTCGGCCCACACTGTGGAACAACAACAGCACAACGAGACACAGTCACACGGGTTCAACTCAACGGCCTGCGTTGCACAGTAGCATTCAACTCTTGCTCCTACCGTTCTTGAACGCCTTCTCGAAGCTCTTGAAGCGAGAGGACAGCACGGAGGTTTGTTCGGCCAACTTTCCGGTGGCCATCATGATGAACCGGCGCGCGAACAGGCTCTGCACAACATTCGTGCGGTCCAGATTGTCCATGCAGTTCGTGCGCAGCACACCAAGCTGGCGCTGCTGCACTTGACCCTGGGCGTTCATATGGAAAAACCTGCGTCCCGCACGGTGAATCAGGTGCCAGTGGAGATGAGACACGTGGCACAACGACACCATCGTTTGCACTACTACTGAGTCTTACCCAGAGTCACGCAAGGTCGCTTCAAGGATGTCCACAAGCTTGGACAGGTTTCCCCAGCGCATTTTGCGGCACTCATGGTGGAAGTCAAACCACACAAACCTGGAGACACGCGATTCCGCGTGTCAAACGACTGCATTACCCACACAACACCAATCGAATCAATCCAATCCGACCACACGCACTTGACTTGATCGCTGTTCAGGCGGTTGACAGCGCGTTCGAACGCCTCGCCCAGCATCAACTGGTCCTTCTTCTTGTCAATCAGGTTGACGCACGTCACCACACCGTGGTGCTTGAGTTGATTCATGTGGCGTGTGAACGCGGCCTGGGCCTGTACACCAAGGAATGAACGCATGCATGAGCATGCTCGCCGTCTCTCTTTACCCCGACTCCAACTCAAGAAACTCCGACTAGGCCCACTCCCTCAACGAACCTCTTCAGCTGTACCAGTCTTCTTGACCCGCGGCATGTATCGCATGGTGACGTACTGCGTCCAGTACAACGGGATGGAGCCTCGGATCTGAGGCCAAGCAAAGACACGAAACAAGTGCCAAAGCACAGCAGTCATCAGTGGCACTGTCATGTCCGGAGCCCATGCCATGCGGGGGTAACATCACGGACTTGGACGTAGGAAGAGACGCCGCCTTGCTCGTGCAACAGGATCTGTTCAGTCTCGGCAAAGTTCGCCGCGTTTCCGTCCTGTGATCGCACACAGAACGCCCACAGTCAAACGCCGCCCCACAAGAAAGACAAGAACCAAGAAAATAGAAACAAACAAGGGCCCATACACCACCGCTGAGTCGACTCGTACCGCATCGAGACCACGCTTGTTGAAGCGCGTGCCGACCCGTTGGCAACCACGACGTGAAATGAACACGAGGTCAAACTCGTGCTCGCCCACAGTCAGGCTGGGCAGGACCTTCACCATGCCACTGATGATGGGGCAGATGAACTCGTGCGCGGCAGCAACTGATGGAGTCAAGTGGCAAGAGGTGATTACACCGATGACATGACAAACTCCACACAAAGCACGTCGCACACGTACCCATCAGGGGCTCGAGCAGGTGCCGGTTCCAAAAGAAGCGAGCGTCAGCACGCTGCCAGGGCTGCGCCGATGCGTCGGAATCTTGTTGGGCTGGTTCATCAACCACCCACCAGCGCCGCGGCATGGTCATGGGGTGACAACTTGTGCAGCAGCAACACATGTGCACAGTCCCACGCACGTACCTTGGACCGAAAGAGTGATGTCGTAGTCTTGGGCAAAGAAGAAACTGCGCGTATGAATCACGCTGCGGAGTTGATCCAACAACCTGTACAGCCAGCCCCCCAATCTTGGTCAGACTCGGCGACAAACGACCGCCGCTGCAAAAGAAGAAAAATACATGCGACGATTGCGGATTACCATGCATCATTCTTCTGCACTGCCGGGTCGGATGGCTGCGTGAATGGCACGAAATCAACCCGCTCCACCAGGTAGAACTTAGTCTTTCCCCGGCCAGCTCCGACCAGACGGGACTTTGTCACAACCGCAAGGTATGGACCTGCGGCAGACACACGCAAAACATTGCTCAGACACACAAATCCGAAGCCGTGCTGCGTGCAGTGCAGACATGGGACGTACCTCCAAGAAGGTTGAAGATACCAAACACGATGTCCACGTCAAGAATTGAGGTAACACGACCCTCTGACTTGTCTGCGCTCACAACGTGCACGTGGTGATGAACGGTGGACTGGTGTCGAGACTGCACAACAAACACCTACCGAACGGCCGCACTTGGCATGTCACACCCTGTGATCCAGGGCCACGCGCCATTACGAGGCTGTTCACCCCATCCGAGGACTGAAGTGCCATGCACTTCCCCGTCACAGTCAGACGTCGTGGGTTGAGCCCGCTCATGTTGACTGGTTGCACTGAAGCAGCCTGGCACACTGCGTTGTGACTGCACACGACTGCTGCACACTGTGACTGAACAAGTTGACGTGACATATGACACTGTCAGCCTGACAGCGGATCTTGTGCAGCACTCACCTGCGCTGGGCTCAGGGCTGCAACAACAGCTGTCTTGCTCGAGGGGTGCATGTAGCTCACAAGCAAACGCTGCATCGGGTTGGGTTTGGCTGTGTTGCAGCCGTGCCGGCGGTTGATGATGAGCGTGTCTCCGTCACTGCGCTCGGCGCCGGAGCAGATGTCAGACGACTCGTTGCGGACGGAGCTAGAGGAGCTTCGCCGCACCATTCGTGCCAATGAGGACGCGCGCGCGGCTGTGCAGGCAGCGTACACTGATCAAATGGGGGAGCTGGCGGAGCGACGGAGCAACATCGAGGAACACGTGCACCAGGTGGGGGTCTCAGGGGCAACGGTGTGCATACCAGGCACACGCCGACACACGCCAACAAAGGGTGCTGTTGCTCACCGCCGTGTTCTGTTCTTCCTTATTATGTTGCAGGAGTTGAGCAAGATATGCGGCCCAGTGGATGAGGGGACGCCAGAGGCACGAGCGAGTCTGGAACGTGAAATCAAGGATGCCAAGTCCCAGTACTCCTCACTCCGTGTACGTGCTGGCTTGGTTGCACGGCGAAGTGTCGTGTTGTGCTTTTCTCTTCACCGTCGTTGGTTGGGGGGGGCACAGACAAAGCGACGTGAAGTGAAAAAACGGCTGAAAAGCTCGGAAGAGCGGGCGGCGGCATCGAACGAGCGTCTGCAGGTGTGTGGTCACTGCGTGGCGGTTGTGAGTCTCAAGCGTCACTGACGGTTGGTAACCAACCGCTGTGCAGGCTGTGTTTGGCGAGCTCGAGAAGCTCAAGGTTGCCATGTCTGTGAGACAAGTTCAAGCAGCGGCGGCTGAATTGCGCCACGCGAAACGAAAATTGGAGATCCAGGCAGAGCTGAAGAAAGAAAAGGTGCGCTGCGAACTCGGTTGTGCACAACTTCTTGATGACGGCTTGGTTGTGTGTGGGATGGTTGCTTCCTTTTAGGATGCGACCCGCCAATGTTTTGATGAGTATGTAGCGGAGCGCATACGTGAAGCCGAGTCACAGGTACGTGCATGCATGGGCGTTGTTTGTGTGACGTGTTGGATGGGTGGCGGGTCATCTTGTCGTCATTGTGTGTCCCAGCTTGCCCGAAAGTATCGGCCCATGATTGCAAAGATAGGACGAGAATCAAGTGAGCGAGTCAAGGTGGGCACCAGTGTGGGGATACGGTTGCTGCCGTTTTGTCATCCGACTTCTCTTCATTCCTCCCCTTCGTTGTCTCTCCACTGCTGATCCAGAAACTGGAGCGGGAGGCTACTTTGGCTGCGAAGAAAAAGGCACGGTTGCTCGCAGCCAAGGCGTCGAAGCGATTTGAGGAGGTAGTGTGGCCAGCGCTGCTCAAGTTGGAGGTGTCCACCCGTGCACAGGTCAGTACCATGGTGTGCAGCGTGTTTTTTTCTTCTTCCGGCGCTGCGGGTCTGTACCCCCGCCTTGCGTTGCGTGACAGCCTTCCGTGTTGTGTTGTCCCGGTTTGCACCAACAGCAACACGTCTCCATGGCACTGACGTCTGAGTTCGAGGCCCGGCAAGCTGCTCTCGGGGATCGCCCAACTCCCCCACCCACGGTGCGGCGCGAGCTCCTTGGGCTGCCGGCCACCCGGTCCCCAGCGCTCGCACCCACGCCTGCATCGCGTGATGCGCTTGATGTGGGCTCCACGCCTGCAAAGGGAGGAGCGCTGACACTGGCCGAGTTGGCCGCGCAACCCCTGTCGACGTCGGAGAGGGCAGGGCCACCCTTGACGAACGAGGGCACCCCGGTTACGCCTGGGACTCCTGCTGCCGCCGGGGCGTCGATGGGCTTTGGAAGTTTCCAGCAACTGAAGGCTCGCACGTTGCGCCTGTTGTCACAAGCGTCGGAGAAGTCGGAAGCAGAGCTGTTGCGGATGGTGAAGTTTTTGATGGAAGCCCAACTCGTGCGTGCCGCTGGCTCTTGTCGGCTGCGTGTGTCGTGTGCTGCAGCTGTACCGCGGCGTGCGGTTGTCAGTCGCGATGTTGTGTGTGCTGTTTGTCTTCCGAGTCTCACGTGTGGGATGTGGGGGTGCGTTGCGTCCACACAGGCGGTGACTACGTACAGCGAAGTGCTGGATTCAATGTACATCGCCGAGCGCACTCGGGTGTTGAACTCTCTCAAGGGCGGACCGATGTCGTAGGAGTGTCGGGGTTGAAGTCTATCACACAATGTGTGTGTGCGTGTGCGTGAATGGCGACTGGGGCGCATTCAAAAGAAGGTTACTGGGGCAATCAGCGTCACACACACACGAGCTCGGCTTCATCGCCAATGAGCTCAGCTTCATCGCCAATGAGCTCCCCCTCACGTCCCCTCACATCCACAGCCTCACCTCCTGCTCAGGCATCCAGATTCGAATGCAACGTCCATGTGTGTGTGTGTGTGTGTGTGTGTGTGTGTGTGTGTGCGCGCGCGCGCGCGCGGAAACACAACCTTCATCGCCAATCCTGGTTCTATCGCTGTGTGCGCCGTTGGAGTGGCTGTGGAAGTGCAGTGCAGCAACAGACACCACAGCGATTCAAAACGCGACTGCAAAATTGCGGCTGCTGGCCGCTGAGCGTGTGTTGCAGACGAGGTTGCGCGTCGACAGCACCGCGTCCACACGGAAAACCCTCGCGCTACACTGTACTCTACTCTGCTGTGGTTCGCTTCAGGATCTCCACCCTGGTGATGGGGGCAACCACAAGAGGTCAGCTCTGCGACTTTATAACGAGCCCAAGGCCAAAAGCGTACCAATAGTTGTCTGGGTCCAAAGCAAACGCAAGTCCCTTCATGCCACCCTCCTGCACATCATCAGCACCGTGAGCATGTTGGTGACGCGGGTTCATATAACCAACGTACATCGGGCTTCTTCTGGAACGGCACTCCCGCCTTCTCCAAGGAACTGGAGAAGCCGTACACGTCGTCAACAAGGAAGCCGATATGGCCTGCAACAAATGCAGAGGGACAGACACACAGAAGAAAAAATGTCAGGGGTGTGAAACCTATGGATAGATGGAGCAGAGGGGCACATTGCCACGTTGTGTGGTATGCGACGTACCAAATCCCTTGGGAGCCTTGTTGCTGCGCGCAGACGATAGTTTCGTTCACCAAACCCACAATCCGCGCATGAACGCAGGGATCGACGATGAGCATGGCAAGTGTTGCACAAAGGAGCACCGCTGCCAAAAGTGTAGTACGTACCCGTTGGCATAAGCAAAATCAGGATCGTCCTCGGTTCCGTGGTTGCTGCAAAAAGAGAAGTGCAGACAAAAAACACAAAAACAAAGAAATCCCAGAGGTGAGGCGAAGCACGTGTGGCCAGCCAACGGAAGCGGCACACACAACTACGAACTGGGTGAGTTCCAACACGCAGCCATCCCAGTTTCGCATCCATTCGCTTCCACCATCTCCCAAATCACTCGGCGGCGCCTTGCCTGCGGTTGTCAACACACGTGACGTCAACATCAGCTGCTGAGCACCCACATTCCGGTGATCCTGAGTGTGTCACATGCCTTCTGGAAGAGTGGCCATGAAGTACAGCGAGAACTTGGCTGCAGGGAAGTGCTTCTCACAAACGAGGGTCATGCCAAACAAGTCACGGTAGAATGCGACGGACTTGGCAGGGTCCTTGACGCTGGCACCATGACGACGGAACCACATCAGGTACACAAGACACCGACAACCGGAGCAGCATACGCAACAGTACTTTCACTGGAAAAAAAAAACAAACACCAACACAACGAAAACACCGAAAGTCTCCCACGGAACCACCACGCACCGAATCATAGTTTGGGCAAGGGTGAAGCCTTCCACGTTTCCACGAATCACTTCAATCCTGCAGTTAGACAGACACTGTCAACACACGTACATTCGAGTTGGTACAAGTGTGACGCCACAACCTACCAGTAGCCAGTAGGACTCAATGCAAACGCGAGGCCCTTCATGCGACCCTGAAGCAGGCAAGTTGGCATCGCAAAGCACACCTCTTGCCGTGAGCAACAGCACACAACATAGCCACTGCGACAGCCAGCGCACCTCGTTCGGCTTCTTCTTGAACCCGACTCCGTTCTTCTCCAAGACTTCACACGCCGCGTACACGTCCTTGCACATGACCGCAACATGTCCTGAATCGAGTGGAGGAGTTAACTACCACGGAACTCCCCCACCACACACACACAAACAGGGCGTACCAAAGCCACGGTTGGGCTCCACGTTTCCATTCACGTACACCTCCCCTTCCATGTCCTCTGTGCCATAGTTGCTGCAAGCACAGCACAGCACAGCACAGCACGGCCCGAGCAACGCGAGCGGCACACGGCAGACATAAATACTTCACTCGTCGAGCCAAACAAACAGCGCGGCTCCACGACCACCACTGCGAAACGCACTGGGTCAGTTCCAGCAATACACCCTTCCAGCGGAAGCACAGGTCTTGTGCGGCCTTGGAGCTGCGATCCTCCGGCAGTGTGACGCCGTCTGGTACGGTTCCCATGAAGTACAGCGAAAACTTCCACTGCGACATGAGAAAAGGAGGCGCACCGAGTCATTCACATGGAGTACATGCACCAGATGAACGAGCGCCTCTCAGCAATGCCATACCTCGGGGAAGTCGAAGCGCGCAATCAGTTCAAACCCAAAGTTCTCTCTGGACACGCCACAAACACCAAGACACACGCGGCGTGAGACAGCAAATCACCCATCACAAGAACACACGGCACCAGGCTCCAGGTTCACCGCCCAGCACCACCACCTCAGCCAGCACAATGCGGGCGCTACGTACTGCCAAAACGGAACTTCGACCTTCGGATCCTTGATGCGCAGCATCGTCTGCTGCCATTGCGCATTGAATGGCGTGCTCAGGGGCGCTGCAGGCACTGCCACTTCTTCCTCCGTCTTGGACGACATCACACGGGCGCTGAACAAAGGGGCTGACGACCACACTGAGGACGGAACGTGCCACAACGCTTTGTAATAAAGCAAATGGGCCGGCCGAAACCAAGCAAAGGTGGTGAGGGTAGCCGGAGCGAGGCGGAAGCAGGAGTGCATGGAGGGGTAGAAGAACACACGGATCCGCACGACAATCCTTGTGTGACTAATACACACATTGTGTTGTTATCGTCGCTGCGGCTGTGTTGTCAAGTGCCGGATTGAATTGCCTTTTCGCGGTGTGGTTGCTGGCACGCGCTGCGGACGGCCAAGCCTCACCTGGTTCGTGGCGATACTCTACGTCCCTAGGTCACAATGGCGATGGCAGGGGCCCGCACAGAGGTTGCATCGTTGCTGCGCGCGCTGATGGAGCGACTGGACATCGTGCAGCCAGAGTTGCTCACGGCGCACGTCGACAAGCTAGTCAGCGCCATCCGGCCCCCTAGGGAGCATGATGAATCAGAAGTGGTGCGTGTCTCTCGTCACACCTTTTGATGTTGGTTCGGTTCGTTCGTCGGGTGACCTACCCGTCTTCTGACAATGTGGCTGGGCGCAGGCGGAGTTGGCGGCAGTTCGAGCTAAGATCCAGCGAACACTTTCCCCGGATAAGCGTGCTCGTTTTGAGTCCCACTTTCTGCGCATCGCTGCTCGGGTTTGTTTCCCTTCCCTCCTTGTGTTGTTCTCAGCTTGCCATGGTCTTACGTGATGTGCCTCCCTCCACCGTGTCGTGAACAACATTACAGCAAGACAATGATATGGCTGGAGTGTTCACACTGCTCGGTGGGATCGCTTCCAATCCAGCAATCAAGGCCATGTTGCGCCTGGCTAGCGTTGGTCCGGCACCGTCCGTTGCAGAAAGCCGAGCGTCGTCCACTTCCACCCCAAGCGCCCGCCACTCGCGCTCATCACGAGCCGACGGGTACACGACACCTGCTCGACGCACTGCATCGCGGTCGCATGCAACGTCCGTGTCACGCTCTGCTGCCCACCGCTCCACGTTGAACCCAGAGAGCGCGCTTCGAGGCGGGCAACGTCCCGGTGGGGGTGACGGTGATTCCTCCAGTGTTCCCTCCACTTCTGATGTACGTCTCCTCACGCGCTGTTGTGTGACAACGTCACGTGCTCATGTGGTGTGCTGCATGGATGCCCAGACGATCTCGAACTTGAAGCGAGTCCTGGCTTCTGTCCGATCTGCCAAGGCACCGGCAGGAAGCTCGACGCCCTCATCGAGGCGCACAAGTGCGTTGTGTTGCACAACGTCGAGCCGCTGCATCGAGCCATCACAACCTTACGTTTGTTTGCCCTCCCTCCCCCTCCATCCTTACTTGTTGACCATGATTGCGGTGGGTTTCAGCCATCACCACTACAATCCACACATCCACACACACCCGAGGGCGCCGCCACAGTGCGTCGTTAGCAGACGAGGACCTGGACCCGTCCGTGCTTCGGTTTGGATCCAAAGTGATGGTGAAGAGCGGTGCAATCAGTGGATGTGGTGGATATCTCTCCTTCTCATCATCCACAGCGTCTGTGGATGTGACGGGCTGCGGCTTGGCATTGGCTTCCGAGACGTTTGTGGTCACATCGCCGAGTATTTCCGCCCTCTTACGCGGACCCGATGACAACGGACCCGTGTTGGTTGGAGACCAGGTTCGTCAGAATTACCCAGTTTTCCGTTGTGTTGTGGGAAGTTCTGTCCCTTGGAAAGTGGAAAGTGGTGTTTCTCGCCTTCTGTGACGCGCCTTGCTCACGCGTGTCTCTGTCGTGTCTTGCTTTAGGTGTGTCTGTACATGCCCAAGATCAACATGTACTTGTGTGCGGACTCTGGAACGGGGTACGTAGTAATGTCATGCATGGTTGCCGTTTGACATTGGATGGTCGACTTGCTCCTCCCTCGTGACGTTTTCTTCACCGCTTGGGTGGCGTGGTGGGGTTCCCGACAGCTTGCTTGCTTTCAAGTCGTCGCGTGGGAAGTGGGAGATCGGCAACGCTGACCACGTCATGGGAGTCGGCACCGTGTCGTCCGGATCTGCTGACGGATTTGTGCATGTGAATGAGCGCGTCTGTTTGCGGTCGTCCTCCGGATTGTGTCTCCAGCTTGCGGTACGCTGCATCCCCCCCCTTGTCTCACCATCTCTGTTTGCTTCCCGTCCCATCTTATGTTGTGCGCTTGTTCCCTGCGTGTGTGACTTGTGTGACTGTGTCTGCGCTCAGAACACAAGCCATGGCACCACGCGCGTGTGTCTGGGTCGATCATCTGGCGCGTATGGCGTGTCTCAGTTGGGGTCCCTGGACTGGTACTTTGTCAAAGCCCATGCGCCTTTTGAGCCAGTACGCTCCCCCCTCGCCGCTGCTGCCGCACTGCGCCCACACAGCTCGTTTTGTTTTCTTTTTTCGGCTGCATTCGTCGTCTGACCGCCACGGGTGTGTGTTGTGTGCTTGGGATCGGGGGGCGTGTGTGGCGTGTGTGTCGTTGGTGTCACGTGACTTTCTTCTCTCCAGGAATGGAATCGCTCGCGGCCGTTCCTCATCGGTTGTGAGCTGGCCAGTGAGCAAGGGGTATGTGTTTGTGTGTGTGCACTCTGTGTGGTGTTGGCGTATGTTGTCGACAGGGTGCAACGTCTGTTTAACGCGACGCGTTCTTTTTCGCACCCAAACCGAAACGCACGCCACTCTCACACGCAGAGCGCCGCTTCGGACGCAAAGGCAGCTGGGCAGATCGGCGGCCTGCCATCGCAGCTTCAAGAACAGATGCTCGTGGAAGACGTGTTGTACGCCCTGCTCGGCATCGAGGGCACGTACATCAAGACCAAGTCACATGGCTCCCTGTCCTCTGGTGCCGGTGCCGGCGCCGGTGCTGGAGCGGGTGCTGGGGGCAAGGTGGGACGCCGGGAACACCATGCCTCTTCACACGGGTTTGAGGGCGTCGATAGTGGCATGCGGGCTGTCGAGTTCTGCCTCGTGAACCGTGGCGACATCAATCCCTCCTTGGCATCGCTGGTGAGCTTCCAATCCTCCGCTTGTTTTCATCTGATGTTTCCCCCGCCTTTTTGCTTGTGCTTCTTGTTTGTAGCGGTGGTTGGTTGTTGTTGCCACGTACTGATCCCATGCATGCTTCGCTCTGTCGCCTGTGGTACGCACTCAATCACAGGTCGAACGCATCCTCCCGGTGTGCCAGCACTATGTACGATGCTCCTGGTATGCCGAAATGCGCTCTCGCTACGAGGCGGGCCTGGTTGCAAACGCGTTCTCCGCTGCTTGTCGACTGCTGTTGCGCGAGTACACTCTGTTTGTGGCACAGGTGTGTGGTGATTCGCGTGCCGCGGCGTGTACCATCGCGTCTGTTTCATCACCTGTTTCCACGTTGTGTTCTTCGTTATCTGTGTTGTGTGTTTTGTTCGCGATATCTACTGTCAGCTTGAGCACTTTGCGCGGCAAGGGCGATTGTCGTTGCAAAAGTTGTGGTTCTTCGTGCAACCCTCGCTTCGCACTCTCGCCACACTGGACAGCATCATCTTTGCTGCACCGTTTGCCATGGGTGCGAGACGGGCCAACGTTGTGGCCGCTCGTGTTGGCCGTGTGCCGCACTTTGATGTGACCCATTGACATTCGACTGTTTGTCTGTGTGCCTACTGACTTTCCCAACCAGGTGGTGCGCTCCTCAACTCCATTCATAAAGCGTCGGCTCTCACAGGAGACGACCAAGCTCGCAATTTGTCTCGATTCCTGCTCGAACGCGCCGCGGCACCCTACATTCACATGCTGGAGAAGTGGATTTTTGACGGTGAGCTGGAGGATCCGCATCAAGAGTTTATGGTGAGTGGTCGCTTTTCGGTCTTCCTGTTTCTTCTTGCGTCGGCTGCGTCGTGTGGCTTGTGTTCCTGTATCCATCACACGGGCTCACTCGAACCGCCGTGCGTGTGGCAACTGTGTGACAGGTGAAAGAGAACCCTGCTCACACCGCGGAAAGCCTACGAACTGACCCCGAGGCTCGGTATTGGACGGATCGCTACAGCGTCCAACAAGAGCAGGTGCCTGTGTTCCTATCCAAGCTGGAGCACGATATCTTGACCACTGGAAAATACCTCAACGTTCTTCGGGACTGCGACACCTCTGCTCGAAGTCCCCTGGCCATGTCCATTCCGTTTGGTGAAGGTGTGTTCCTTTTCAAGCGATTTTTCTTCTGGGTCTGGGTTTCGTGGACACCCCCATGTGCTTGTGTTCATCCCACTCATTTGCTTGACACCCTCTTGTGAAAAAACACAGATTCGCGTGCCTACAGCGCAATTATCCACGAAGCACGGCAATTCGCCAGCCAAACCCTGCTTCAACACGTGCTGGACAAGACCCAAGTACGTTGCGCACGTGCTGTGGTGTTGCGTGTCTCGTTTCTTTCGGTCTGGTCTCGTTTGCTTGCTTTTGCGCACCGCTCACGTTGCGGGCGTGTGTGTGCCACTTGGTACGAATGTGACGGAGTGCAGTTTGTCCCACGCCTGACGTCTCTCAAGCGGTACTTCTTGCTGCATGAAGGGGATTTCCTGGTTCATTTCTTGGATCTCGCAGAGCCGCAGCTGAGCAAACCCATGGAGAAAGTCACGCTGTCGCACCTGCAGTCGCTGCTTGACTTGGCAGTGCGCTCTTCCATCGCTGCTTCCGACCCATTCAAGGTGTGTAGTGCCCGTGCTCACTGTCTTCAAGCGCTTTTTATTTAAAAGCCTCTGGAACGCGACACACTCTCACGCGATTCTGTTCTCAATTATTGATGTTTGTCATGCCGTTGCGTTGCCACTGGTGTTGGGGTGGCAACAGGACGACCTGGTCTGCGT
>Ga0213833_1001286_pt1 | contig 18401 bp, 24 predicted proteins | sample SWATP21_FD_160575 | JGI IMG/M metagenome (GOLD analysis project Ga0213833, IMG submission 160575) | Coastal seawater microbial communities from Marineland, Florida, United States - SWA TP2 #1 | ecosystem: Environmental > Aquatic > Marine > Coastal | place: USA: Florida | collected 2016-08-14
TTGTCCCACCCCCGCACCAGCAGCAGCTTGTTCAGCCGTGGGTTCCCCGCCAGGACGTCTTGAAGAAATACCAGCTCCCGCCACGTCAGGGACGAGACGTTGAAGCGGACGTTGCCCGCGCCTCGCAGTCCGCGGCCCGAGACGTCTTGCACAGGCAGGCACCTGGATGCGTGAGGGGGGCCAGAGTATCGAAGGCCGAGGTCTTCATCATCCTTGTCCCTCTCGGATCGACGAAGCAGAAACGCTGTCTGTGTGTTTCCGGCACGGCTAGCACGCTCGGTTTCATCTTCGTCACTCGATGTGAAGCCATCGTAGTCGGAGGGTATGCCGGTGTCCCTGAAAAGAGTGCATTGCATCCACACGCAGAAGAATGAGTGCCAGGATAGACATATCTCAGTACCTCCGAACGTCCCCGTACCGTTCAACACGTTGACGACGAGGCAGCGACAGTACCAATTGGTCGAGTGTGGTGTTCTTCTTCACCGCTGTGGCGATGGCCTTGACGTGCGCGGCGGTATGAATGCTGTCTGCGACGGACAGTGACTGCAGGTACTCGTTTTGCGCCAGCACCGTGGTCACAAACGCCAACTCGCATGCAGACAGCATGTGCACTCCGCCCACGTGTGCAACCCTCGCTGTCTGAGCGCACGGCGGCACAATGCTGGTGGGTCGTGCCGAGTCGCGGTGCGCGGTGTGGGTGCTTGCATGGTGATGACGATCAGCGGCGCTCACGGCAACCGACAGGTCCACCCGCCGGCGTCGGCCCTCACCATGACCACAAAGGGCCTGCACATCCAAGTCCTTGTCGTGGAGCCGCAGCACTTGGAGCTGCGATTCACGGTGGGCGCCGAGCGCCGTCCCAAAGTGCGTTCCCACCACCTTTGTCTGCGCGGTGTTGGCGTTGCGACCGAGACACAGTCGCCGCAGGCCTCGGTTCACGCGCAGCGCTAGGGCCAGCGCGGCACATCCTGCCACGTGAATGCCACACCCCTCCAGCATCAACTCACGCAGCGTCACGTTGCTGCGCAGCAGTGTGGCCAACGTCGCGGCGCCGGTATCGCCGATGGCTGGGTTGTCGCTCAGGTCCAGCACCCACAGGCTGCAGAAGGCGGTTTGCACCACCACCTCCACGCCACGCTTGTCGATGGGTTCGTGCTCCGTGAGGAAGGCAGCCAACACCGTCACATCCTCTGGCGTCACGCCTTCGTCAGAGCCGTCCAAGAGGCGGCGGCGCCCAACGTCTTCCCGGATGACTGGGCGGTCCCCAAGGGCATAACTGTATCGTGTAACCGCAACAGCAGATGGGTTGTCACAACAGCACAACCACGAGGGTACAGACTGCAGGTGGGGCGAGTGCTTGTGTTCCGTTCCACGCAGCCACACCAACGCAGTGCCAGAGGCAACCATGGATGATGCGGGCCCTTCACATGCGCAGCGCACGCAACACCACCACCAACGTACTCGAAAGGGTCGACGTAGCCACGCCTGTTCTCCTCCTCCACCTCTTCTCGATCACGGACACCCTCGGGCAGGGCCACAGTGGGGTGCCCCGCAGGCTTTACCCACCGAAGTCTGTACGACGCCTGGAGTATGTTGATAGGGATGGGCCACCGGCGCAGCACCAGGTGGTCAAGGTGGCAGTTGTACCGACACGACTGGGTGCGCAGCTTCGCGGCCCAGTCCACACCGACGGCGGACGCTGGGTTTCCGGACACGTCAAGGTGCACCAAGGCGGGACGACCCTTCCGCTGTGCTACGAGGCACCCCGCAAGGGCGCCCATGCCCATCGGCGTGGCGCGGACGCTGGCCAGCCGCAGGTGCGTCACCGTGGCGTTGGCGGTGTGGAGGCAGTGCCCAAGCGCCGCCAGCGCCTCGTCCCCGATCGGGTTGCGCGACAGGTCCAAGGACGTCACCGAGGCGTTGTGGGCCAGGTACCGTGCCACCAGCACGCCGGTTTCGGTCCACATCCCGCACCCAGCAAGGGCAAGCGAGCAGAGCACCGGCGGCTGGTGGTGCCGCAGCGCGGCGACGAGTTCCGCACACCCCGAGTTCCCCAGCCGGGTGTCGCCCAAGTCCAGGTGCGTCAGGGCTGCCGCTGCCCCCGGCGTGCCCAGCATGGCACTCACACGCGCCGCCAGCCACGCGCCGCCCCGCGCCTGACCGCGCAAGTCCAGCGACATCAACCTGCCGTACGGCGTTGCGGCCGCCAGGTCCACCAACCCACCCAGCGTTCCTGCTCCCAGGCGCAGGGGCTCGGTGCGGTGAAACCGCGACACGCCGCCCGCCCGTGGCCTGGACACCACCATGAACCTGCGCTTGGCCGTGCCCACACGCACCGACAGCAACCGCGCGCCGGTGGGTTGTTGCGTGGCGCTGTTGCCACCGCTGTGAGGCTGCTCGCTGCTGTGCCCAGTGGCAGTGGCAGTGGCAGTGGCAGTGGTAGTGGCAGTGGCAGTGGCAGTGGCAGTGGCAGTGGTAGTGGTAGTGGCAGTGGCGGTGGCGGCGGGTGGCTCCATCCAGGTCACGCAGTCGCTGGGAAGGAAGCCACATGGGGCGGCCCGAGGCGCAGGGATCAGCACCACCCCATCATCCGCAGCCTCAGGGCCGGGAGGGGTGGGGTGGCCATCAGGCGTGGCGTCGGTCGGATGGCGAAAGCGAGCGCGGCCGCCGTGCAGTATGTGGCGCACAGGGAGCGCGAAGCGCTCGAGCCACAGCCACTGCACCAAGCCGGTCGAGGTCGGCGTCTGGTGATCCCGACCCGCCCTGCGTGCCAGGGCAGCGAGGATTCGGGACACGGTGGCGCGCGACAAGCCGCGCTGACCACGCAGGGACAGGCCCGTGAGCCCGGGACAAGACGTGGCGAGGGCAGACACGGCGTCGTGGGACACGTGACGGAACCGGCAGTCGTCTAGCATGATGAGGGACGGCAGGCGTCGCGTGGGCGAGAGCGTGCTGGCCATTCGCAGACAAGACGCCATCAACGCCACGTCTGCCGTGGTGCATGAAGCACCAAGGAAGGGGGCAATGCGGGTGGGAAAGGTGAGGTGGGGCACGTCACGTTGGAGCCCAGACCCCTCGACACAGATCGCCCTGCGCACGCCAAGAAGCACACCGACAGGCACAGGAAGGGAGGCAAGCGTCACGTGGTCCGGCACAGAGTGGCCCTCCGCAGACAGCGTTGCCAAGTGTTGACCCAACGCGGCACCCACAGTGCCACCGCGATGTGCATCAGCGGGGACATTATCAAGCCTGAGGCACAGCGTCGCACATGTTAGCTCAGCTTTGACAAAACACAAAGGGCGCGCGGCGCAAGGGTGCACTCACTTGACTGTCGTTTGCGTGGCAGCGGCTTCTCTCCATGCAGCGTCGAAGCGTTTGCACCACTTGGCGGCGGTACGGTCATCGACCCGCCTGGACACCTTGCAGACGAACACAAGCTGTTTCGCCACCGCAGCAAGCGTGTGATGGTGCCGCTGGTGGTCGCTGGTTGCCTGGGCTTGTGCCCCTGCGCCCACCAGATCGCGCGTTGGGGTGCATTGTGTGTCCTTGGACTGGCCCTTCCCCTTGGATCGCTGCTTTTCCTTGGACCGGTTGCGTCGGCGGAGCATGTGGGACTTGACACGTCGCATGGATCGTCTTGACACACGCGCCGCTTTGGCCGCTCGACGCACGCTGGTGGCGGAGGTCACGGCCGCACGCCAGCTGTCTGACTTGTGTTCTTCCGCATGCTGCAGCGCGCGTTGCTTGCTGGGCGGGAGAAGAAGCACGGAGTGGCTCCGACCATCAGGGGAGCGGACGGTGGATGTGTCCCACCCAAGCGTCGACCGGGCTCGCTGCAGCGCAAGCGCCTCGGAAGAAGCTGCGTGCCCCAGTGCCTCGCCGGCACCCGCGGGGGCGTCGCTGCTGTGGGTCTGCAAGGACCATTGCAGAGCCTCGCGGCTGGTGTGGCGCTCCAAGTGGGCTGCTCGCTGCCGGCGCTCGGCTTCGCTGACCGGGACGAAGTCTGGCGACAGCAGTGTGGCAGCGGTGCTGCTAGTCGCGCCCCGCTCTGACTGCATCGTGGCGCCGTCTTGCGCCTTCCTCAGCACAAAGGCTCGACGAGCATGTCAGGGAAGCCACTGATCAATCACATCTTGCGGCGGTGTAGCAGACCTCTTTGCGGCCGCAGCCGACAGTCTCGGGTCATGCGGGTCAACAAACTGCCGGTTGATTGATTTCAATCCAGATCGTCAAGATGATCGTCGCTTCCGCAAACGCACGCTTGCATGTTGTGTGGGACGCACCCACCCCCAGCCCGTCCAACGCCAGTATGGCAGGAAGAGCCAACAGTACGTAGGAGTGTGCATGATGGATGTGAAACCGACGGCACTGTTGGGGCCAGCGACGGCGTGCAAAGGTGACCAACTACAACGAGAACTGCGGCGACGGTGATGTGTGCACATCGGCGCGAGGAGCGTAGGAACACGAGGAACACAAGAGGCACGAGCATCGCCATGGCCATGCCCACAGTCCTGAACCTTAACAGTCTTTCTCACAGGCAATGAAGTGAACTCAGCGGCAGAAATGAGGTGTGTTATGGTCTGCCTTCAACAAAACGGTTGGTGCTGGAGCATGCATGAAAGCATTCTATTTTCCGACACCCATGTTCAACAGCATGTTGCTGCTGGGCAAGTAGGTCACATTGCGTGCCCGTGCGAGTGTGTGTGCGATATCACGAGCAGCCTGCGGAAAGAAGGGGAAAAAGAAAAAAACAGAAAAGGAAACCAAGAGAACACGCGTCAGCGTCGCATGCACAAACAACCACCATGGCACCACGTTGCCCCCAACAGCGGCCAGGTCTGGCAAACGTACGTCAATCCGGCGAACCTCAATCAAACCAGTACCATTCACGGCCAGAGCTTGTGAAATGAGCTCAGCAGCCTCGGACTCTCCCTCTGCACGGATGATGGCGGCCAACTTCAGTTGCTCGGCCTTCGACACGACGAACTTCGCGCGCTCAGACTCCTGCTGTGCGACCTGCTTGGCCTCGATAGCACGCGTGAACTCACGGCCGAATGCCAAGTGGGTGATAGATACATCTGCAAGGGCGATACACTGTGAGCAAGCAGGCTTCACAGCCACAACACGGGTGTGAGGATTCCTTCCACGCACCATCCAGCATCACGTGGAACTCCTCAGCACGCTCGTTCAGCTGCTCCGCGATGGAGCGCGACACAGCCTCTCGCTGCGTCAACAACTGATGGGCATCATGCTTGGCAACAACCGCCTTCAGCACCTCGTTCACAATGGAAGGAAGGACTCGGTCATCCCAGTTCTCGCCGAGCTCCTTGAAGATCTTGGGCAGGTACGCCTCGTCGGGGCGAGACAACACACGAAGGGAGATGTTCACCATCTGCAAATCCTTGGTTCCTGTGCGAGAAGAGATGACGCGGGGGCGCAGGCGCACGTCGAAGGTGGTCGGGTACTGTGGCAGAGAAACGGGTGGAGTGAGATGTGCGCACGCACATCAACAGTTGCTGCCACACCACACACCTGGACAAAGGGAATACGGAAGTGAGTGCCCTCTGCGTACACCTCGCTCTGAACACCATTGAAACGGTCCCAGATAACCCCACGGAAGCCACCCTCAACTGTGATGAAGAAACACAACATGCATCAGGGTGTCAAAACGCCGAACACAGGACAGCGATGGGTCCCAGCGTACCGTTCCACAGGCACTCCTGGACTCCCCAACCAACCAAACCCAGGCCGATGCTGCCAAAGGCAATGCGGTTCAAAGCAGCCGCTGCACGGTTCATTGTGACTGTGTGTGTTCACGTAGATCAGTCTGGTTCCTGTTGAGCAATGGCTGGTGTGTGCAAGCCTTGCATCCTCGATTGCCAGTGTTTTCTGGTGGAACCCAGCACAAAATATCGAAAATACCATGTTCAGAACCGTGTCGAATGTGTATTTGTCAAGTTCGCCATGCGCAGCAGCAGAGAGACACGCCCGACAGACACACGCAACGCAACCTGGCCATGCTTCACAACGAAGGTTGGTGACGGTCATGCGGGAGTCCTTTGGTGGTAGTATGAGTGAGAATTATGTGTCTGATGCGGAGAGTGGTGCGCGTGGTGCTGGGGTATGTTGTCAGGTTGGCAAGACGTACTGACAAATGTGTCGCCCTACACATACGGCTACATGGGAGTGGCGATGGGGCTTGGCCTGTGTGTTCTCGGTGCTGGATGGTACGTGGACATGCGCAGACGTTTTTGAACGAAACAGTGTTGTTGGTGCTGTGGTAGAGGTTGGTGAAAACGCCGCATGGAGTCACTTGGTGTGTGGTTGGCGCCTCCACAGGGGAATCCTCTTAACTGGCGCGACACTGGTGGGTGCGTCTGTCAAGTCTCCAAGAATCCGCTCAAAGAATCTTATCAGGTGAGACGCATCACGGGGGGAGTATCCTTCGATGTGCCGTTGTCCTCATGTTATGTTGCTTGCTTTGTCCCCGCGCTGTGCGATTTGATTTGTGTGCCAGCATTATCTTTTGTGAAGCAACTGCCATCTACGGCGTGATCGTGGCCATCATATTTGCAGCCAAGGTTCTTTGACCGCCGGTGTTCGCACAACTGTGACCATAACGTGACTCACAACCCCGGGCATTGTGGCTGTGTCCCAGATGGGTGACGGAGTGGTACAGGGGGCCGAGGATGGCAAGTTTCCAGATTCGTTTGACTTCAACCGCTTTCGGTTCGCTGGATTTTCTTTGTTTTCAGCTGGCCTCAGCGTCGGATTAACGAATCTGTGTAGTGGGTGAGTTCTACGCGCGTGGTCACACGTCGGTGCTCTTCACTCACGCAACATGCCAATGTGGCGGGTGTCGCACAGAATATGTGTCGGTGTTGCAGGGAGCAGTTGTGCCTTGGCTGATGCACAGAACCCTGCTCTGTTTGTCCGTGTCTTGATTGTGGAGATCTTCGGTTCCGCTCTCGGCATTTTTGGTGTGATTGTTGGTATCATGCAGTCAAGCGGTGGCCAGTTTCCTGGATAACCCGCTGTCGCGAGCATGTGGAAGGGGATGTGTGTCCTTGCTCCAAATACAATACGTTTACGTCTAGCTTGCGACTCGACATCACACAAGCCAGTTTACCTGATGAATTAGTAGTACTTCAACCGAGACTTGCGCCGACGGAGCAGCGCTTCGACGTCGGGACTGATGTCCACGGTCACAACTCCGGACCGCGCAGCGGCCTGGTTTCGTGTGGACCCTATCGGGGCGTCATCGGACGTTGTCTCAGGCTTGGCGGCTGGTGGCTCATCCGTGCTCGAGTGCTTCGCTTCGTCCACCGCCATTGCGACAATCCGGCCTCGCTCCACACTCACAGCTGCCCGCACCAACGTAAGCTCGGCCTGATCCACGACTCTCAACCCTTGCCGCGCACGCGTGGCGTTGAGCCACTTCAAGGACTCCCGAAGTTCTTCCCCTGGTAGCTTCCACACCGCAACGCCTGTGGATACATGCAGCAGTCCCGACTGCACGTCACTCACTGTGTGGCAATGCGACCCACCCGGACATCAACGCCACCGCTGCAGAACTGGTGGTACCTGTGACCTTGTGCTTCCAAAATTCCATCTTTCGCTCGTCCTTTGCAACGCCGTCACGATACAGCTGCCACTCGTGGAAGTCTGGGCGCATTTTCACTGCATCTGGGATGTTCACGCTCTACATCACACGCCACAACACACACACACACACAGAGTGTATCACACACACATACCATGAGCGCCACATGCCACGTGTCACCTGGACTGCACTGCACAAACCACAATGCTAGCACAGGCCACCGCACAGCTCACCGGCATCCATTCGTAGCCTGGCTTGGCACGCCACAAGACAATCCTCGGAGGGGATGGGTCCGGATACAGTCCCCCAGGTTCACGATGCCGAAGGAAGTCCTTGTAGTTGTGAAACACGGCATCGTTTGCCGCGTCGATCGTCAACGCACGTCGGTACAAGACATCCGCCTGCGAGATGTAACAGTGGTCAGGTCGTGAAGAGTTCGGCGGGGGGGAGAAGGTGGAAGGTGCGTACCGTTGCGTAGTGCTGGTTGATGCATTGCATGACAAGCGCATAGTTCAACAGCGCGAGTGGGTTCCCAGAGTTCGCGAACAAGCCAAACTGGAAGAAGCACCTGCAAGAGTACCGTTCCGTTGCATGAGCCGCAACACTGCACTGCACTATCGCCGGTCGTAGCACCTGGCAAACCACACACACCCAGATGACACTACGTACTGCCGGATGTGGTAAAACTCAGCCGCGACATCGTCGCGTTTTCGTGCTTCCACGAATGCAGCTTGGGCAATCTCCCACTGCACCTCACGTTGGCCGTGGTCGTCCGCAAGAACAAAAACGCCCCAGGACCATAACACGGCTGGGTGTTTCTTGGGAAGGCTTTCGTACACAGCCCGCGCCTTGGCAAAATCTAGCTTGATGCAGTGGAAGTAGAGCGCCTGATTCAGGGTGCGCATGAGAAAGTTCTTGTCGTGTTTGTCCGGCCTGTTTTGGCATGCGCGGACACCTCTGAGTGAAACTAGCACGGGGCATCACATCACATCACACAGCAATACTGACGCGTTTAGGTTGGCTTCGACCCGCTTCTGCACAGTGAGTGCTTTCACGAGCGTTGCCAGGTCCATAGAGCCTATCTTGGCTTGGTACCGCTTCACCGCCTTCTGAAGAACTCGAATCGCCGTTTCTCGGTTGTACCTGGGTACCATCCATCCCCATTCACAGTGGCGTCATGCGGGCAACAGGCCACGGCAACCGGCAACCCTTTCGCTTGGCCTATGGGAGCGAAGCCCACCTGCTTGTCCGCCCATTGCTCTCGTTGAAAAACATCGTGCGCCCGATGCCCGTTTTGAACGGCTTCCATTCATCAACGGGCTGGACATCGAGCTTTCCCAAAGACGTGGGCTTTTGCCACGAGCATGCACCGGTTCGTGTTTGGTAGTAGTAAAACGACTGCTGGTCCTGATCGTAAATCTTGCGGTATGACTTCATCGCGGCAACCTGCAGTGCCAACCGTCCGATCCTGTAGTTGCGCACGCGCTCCCAATGGGACTGCATGGCCTGTGCTGCCTTGTGTCGACGCGCCTGGCAAGCCGAGCCGATAACAGCGTGGGTAAGAGAAGTGCACAGTGCCACAAGTTGCTGGCCCACAACAGTGCGTGCGAAGCCACAACACCAACCGCAGTCGCCGCACGCGCGTGCTGAACATCGTACCGTCTGCCGCAAAGCCAAGCCTGGTAGGCCACCCGCCTTCTTGCGCAACTCCACGACGCTTCTGGAGATCAAGGTGACAAGACTTGCCTGAAGCCCGCGCTTCTTCGCCAGCCACCACACACGTTGGGGTGGGTCGACGAGACCTGCAGCAGCGACAGCCAGCCAGGCTGCGCGTTGGACCAGGAAGCTGGGCGTGGCTTCACCACCCAACCGCAAAGTGCCAACGTACCCGGTGGTAGTTTGGGGTCCGCAGTGGCGCGAGGTGCTTCTTCCTGCAATCTCGAAGGTAGCGCATCCACTGCGTTGGCTGCTGCAACGTGCCTCAACGACAAGCTCTCATCCTCAAGCACGTCATCCAACAACAGTTTCCAATCGAGAACGGACAGGCACAATGGCTGCGGCTGGAGGCGCCGAAATCGAGTGTACGCCTGTGTGTTGTTTATCACGCCACGCACATCGTTTGAGGCAGTGGCCACGGTTGTGGGTCAACTGTAACCCACAACAACACCACGGGGTGTGTCGCACCTCGATTCTGACACGTTCATCGTGCTCCACCACCCGCACTCGAACAGCGTGCCCATCCAACCTCATCGTACCATGACGCAAAATCGTCCCCGTGGTAGGCGGAATCCGAACCGAAACGTACGGTTTGCCACTCACGGCCCGAACAACGAGCTGTTGCAGAAGGAAGGCAACACACCTCAATTCGCACGGACAACACGAACCACAGCCTCCGAGCCAACGCCCAGCGAGTGTACGTACCATGGAAGCTACGTGCTGCAGCGTCACTCTGTTGAACATGTAGCGCAACTGCTGTTGTTCCCCGTACACGGAGAACAACACTCGATGCATCAGGTCCTGGCGCACAATGGTGCCGCCCTCGAAGCAAGACGTGGGCTCAAACACCCGCACCAGCACCCTGTCCAGGCGCCGACCGTCCTGAAAACAGCGGATCACACACCGTCTTGGATGAGTCTCGTCCCAACCGCCCATCCCGGGGGACAAAGAGACGCCGGACGCAGGCACGGTGTTCACCGTGCAGCACAGCAGCTTGGATTCACGGGCGCGACGTCTGGCAGTGCGCCACGCGGCAAGTTCAGCCGCGGCAGCGTGTTGTTTGCGCCACTTGCGGCGGTACCGCACTCGGTCTCGCATCAACAGGAAGTGCGCGCGCAACACGCGGCCGGCGGTAAGTTCGCGTCCGTCACCGAAGACACGGCAGTGGTACCCGCGCCACACCGCTTGCAGACGCACCGCAGCTGTGTGGCGCAGGTACCACCGGCGGCGTGTGAAGCCACGGTATCGAGTCTGAATGGCGCGGGCAGAGAGGTATCGAACGCGCCACAAGTACCACCGCATGGTGCGCAAGAACGTCTGCACACGAACGGCCGCCTTGCGGCGTTGTAGAAACGCGCGGCGCTTTGTGCACCCGCGAAGCACTCGCTGCAGCATGACAGCACTGGCGTTACGGGGGCCCAAGTATCTTCTCCCCAACCGCCCCGCGCCCATCCCCACACGGTACGCAGCAAAAAGCACATGGAACAACACGAACATCGAGCGACGGTGAGTGTCGGGAAACTCCGACTTGCAGCCTATGTCGATAGCAGCGCAGGCGTTTCGCAGCCTACCCTGCCACACGCAACACCACACACAGACTGGCAGGTGGGCCTACCTTCGTGCCAATCGCTGAATGCAACTCGCCGCGTCAACCACTTTGTCTCCTGTCGCCTTTCGTCGTGACGCGCTTCGCTGCAGCATGGTGGCCACGTTGTTGCGCGCCTGCTGAGCGGCAGCCGCCCTAGCGGAACGTTGACGAGGAAGCAGAACCCTCCGAGCATGGAATCCGCGAGCCACCTGCATCAAACCACACAACAACATGTCAACATGGCGCGGTTGGCTGTCGAAGGGGGGGGGGGGGGAGTTGCTCTCACCGGCAGAATCTTTTCAGCTGCGCGGTGTTCGGCTGCCAGCCGCTCGATCACGTCATGCCATCGCCGCAGCATCCACCGGGCACTCCACCTAACAGCAGCTGCTTCAGCTCGCACTAAAGCGACACTGCGCTTCATTGAATCACCACCCAGGTGGTCAGTGCGCGCCTGGAGGACCACACGCGTGTCCCGTAGAGACGTGAACACACCAGAGTGGCCCACAGGCGTTTTGCGGTGTATCGCGTCCAACAGAACCCGAAGCTCCATGGCTCTTCCCCAAACGCTGTCGCGGCGCGGGGGTGTGCGGGCCAAGCGCGGGGAGCCACGCACAGGACGGGGCGAAGTGAACCTGTCGCGGCTGGTATACGCCAGGGCTGGGGGCGGGGTTCGTGGCAGGCTACACCTGCGCCCGCCGTCCCGCCTTCGGCGTGTCACCCCAGGGAGTGCAACACTGACGCTACAAACACCCCCTGGTGAGCTGGTGGATGCCCGTCTGGTGGATGGGCTGTGGAAATGCTGTGCCGAATGGGCCGCAGGCTGGCTGACATGGTCACCTGGTGGTGGCGTTACAAGCTGGGGCAAGCGAACAGTTGTGGGTGTGAGGCCGCTAGTTTGGAACGCGGAGTGTCTTCGATGCATTTGTACCGCCCTCACAAACACGACAAGGGGTCACACACGGAACGAGGTTCCTCCTGAGAAACGCTACATGCCGGTACACACCGGGAGTTGGAACCCAGCTGCAGCCTTGTCAGCGCAACACAAGTTGTTACACAACCCAGGTCCTGAGCAAGTGCCGATGCCAAAATCAATCAATCAAACTCGGTCATTTGTAGCAAAACTACCATCATCGTTGTGTGACGCCGCCGTGCGTCTCGGTTGTTGACCACCAGCAAAAAAAAGTAACAGCTGCAAGGCCAACGTCCCACTCCACTCCAACGCAGCGATACAGGTTCTGGGTTGATGCAGCCCCTTGTCCCCTCCGTGTTCGTGTGTTGTCTGGTCCTATGTGCGGGCCTTGCCCATGCAGCGTTCGATGGTCGGGTTCGGTCGTTGCGCGGTATTCAGCATTGCCCAAGCACACCCTTTGCACAAGTGAACAGCAGCCTTGTGGAATGTCACCACAACAGAACGTCCTTGACCAGCATCACGCTCACGTGCCTGGTTCGTGCTCGAACGGAGACGGTTACGCACGGGCTTGAGGTGCAAAGCGACTGCGGGATCGTGGAACACATCCCATTGCCGACCTCTTCGGGGCCTTGTCGCTTTGAAGTGCCTCTGCACCGGCCTCCAACAGGTTGCTCTAACCTGACAGTGGGGGAGCACCTCAGCGTCCGTGTGCTGCAGCTGGCATCCAACGCGTCGATGACATCAACCGCTCCTGTTACGTACACATGGCCGACAGACTTGGGCGCGCTTGGTTCGCCGCTTGTGTTTGGGTTTGGAGACATCATGTGGTTCGCACAGGGTCACACGTTGAAGGTGGTTGTGTTGTACGCACCTCCAACTCCGCTGCTTCACGGTGTGGCGAATTTGACAACACTGGAGTGGGGACCCGAAACGTGCTCGAGAACAAACATGACCACCTTGTGCCAACGTGTGGCCGATGTTCTCGTTCAGCCTAAATGCGCAACCCCCAACCACACCCACACCATCCTCCCCTTTGGTGTGCGATCCACGCACTTTTGCGCCAATTCTCAAGATGCTGAGCGGTATCATTGCGTGGCGGGGGGTTCGGTAGTGCAATATTGGGAGGAAAAGGCAACAGTTCCATGTGAACCAAGCATTGCCGAGCATCAGCAGCACGTCAATGCCCTGTTTCAAATCGAACCAGTATCGCAGGTAACCACACACCTTTCTGCAACCGCTTCGCTGGTTGACGCTGCCACCAAGGAGAAACTGCCGAGTGTCATCGTGCGGCTTGTGATGCAAATCTACCCGGTCGCGGAGCAGGCGCGCTCTCCAGAGCAGATTATTGCGGGGTCAAGCCCCACTACGATACCTCTGATCCTGGGGGGTGATGTGAGAAATGCGGCAGCGACTTGGGGTGTGTCACCGCCTGAGGCGCGCGAACAGCATAACCTGTCCTTTACGACTCCGATAGACGAATTTCCCGTGGCAGTGGGGATGAAACGCCTTGTCCTGGTGAGCGGGGTGCTCAGGGTTGCGACGGAATTTGTCGGGCAACGTCGCCGGGTCATGACAGTGGCTCCTCTGGAAGAGGAAATGAAGCGCATGTACGAGCTTGTTGGTGTTGCAAACGGGGTGAAGATGATTGCAGACAACCGCGACGTTCCAGCTTCGGATGATTTGGGTGCCGGCGGCGGCATTGAAGGCAGTGGTGACCAAGGAGGTTTTCCAGGCAGCAGTGGCAGCAGTGGCAGCGACAGTGGTGATGTCGACGCTGATGTGCCCAACAACAGCCACACAGAGACTGCTGCATGGTACACTGCATGGTACGTGCTGGTGGTTGCCGCAGCAATCACCGTCTCGGTGTTGGCACTGCCCGTCGTGGTCATCCTGCGGCACCGATCCCAGCCCGGTAATGTGGTCCACGTCGACGTCACACGCCGAAGAGGACCAAACGAGCTGACGTTTGTTGCTGTGCCCACCGAGGGGCAGAGCCCAGCACGCCCCTGCACGCGTCACTGTGCACCCCTCTCCCTTGTCGCAGCGAGCGCAATCGTACTGTGTGAACGGGAGAGCTCCGCCACTCACCCCTGATGGCCACCAGCAAGACTGAAATGCCCGGGGTGTTTGTTTGTGCGCTAGGTTTCGGGTTGGATGTTGGGAGCGAGAGCAACAAAGTAATGAAGTTGTTCGAACAAACTGACAACAGAACAAAACTTGTGTGAAACGAACGAACGATCAACGGTGTTCAACCTCTCATCAAGCAACAACGCGAAAACCGGTCGACGCAATGGCCTTCCCCTCGTGGTCGCGTGGATGCTCATACTTGGGGCGGTGCTCGTTGTACAATGCCTCCAAGGCTTCAATGTACTTTCCTTGATACACTTTGATTTGTTCCTTGGTCGGTTCCTTGATCAAAGGCACCTCAATTGCACGCCCCACCACGGTGTGCACCGGTCTGCGGTGCGGCATGATGCCGAAGCGGTACTGGAAAATGCCCCGACCGCGGAACATGGGGAGCGTGAACCCCGTGAACTTGCGGAACAGCATCTGGAACCTGCGCAACACCGAACCGGGGGCGTTGTCGATTTGGGTCCACAGTTCGTTCTCGCCGAACGTGAACACCGGAACGAGTCGCGCGCCGTGCTGCAACGCCAACCGAACAAACCCTGAGCGACACTTGAGCGTCAGGTCCACGTGGCCCGGCCGAGCGTCCAACGCTTCACGCGCCCCACCCACAACGATCATGCAATTCAAACCCTTTTCCAGCACTGCACGCGCGCTTGCACGCGACGCTGAAACAAAACGAAGGCCCAAGATGATGTCGCGCCACAGCGGCAGAAGAAAGTTGAAGGTGACGGTCAACACACGATAATCCCGCCCTCCCAGCGCTTTCCGTGCTTCCTCTCCGTTCGTGATTAGAGTAGCCACCATCCCGGCACCAATGATTCCGTGGGGGTGGAGCCCAAACATGTGCTGCCGCGTCGGATCCAGTTTCTCAGTCACCACCAGCCGCGCCGGATAGTACTCGCGGATGAACCGCCACAACCAGAAGCCTGACAGCCACGGGAGGGGGCGACCGCCATTGGAGGGCGTCTTCCCGTCGAACACATATGTCCAGATCAAAAACAAGATAACCATTTCACGGGTGTAGTAGGGGCGCAGCGATGGGAGGAAGAACAGCGTCACGAGCAGCGTTAGTGTGATGGGCATCAGAGTTAATGCAACCAACACGGCGAACGTCTGAAGGCGCCGGCGCCACGGGATGTCTAGCGGCGCCCAGTCAGTCCCAAGCCCATGAACAGACTTGCCATCAAGGTCACCACTTCCCTCTGCTGTGAATTCCCGAGGATCGCGCGGTTTCCGTGGGCGACCCTGCACACCACACACTGTGGTTGGCGTGGCAACCTTCGCGCTACCGCCGGGGGTCGCCCCGGCAGCAGCACTCATGTCCAACTTCCCAGGGCGACGTGGGTTATCATCTTTGAAAGAACCCTCTGTCGGCTGCTTGCGACCTCCCGCCTTTCGCTTCTTGGCATTCTTGCGCTGGCGTGGCATCCCTGTCTGTGCCGGGATTGCTGTTGGACAGGCTACAGGAACGCGGGGAAGGACCAGGACACAAGGGGGACGAGCGGGCTTGACCGCTTGCTATGCAGTTTGAAACTTTCACTTTGTGTTGAGTGGCGCGTGCAGTACCGGCTCACAGACTCGCAACCGGCGCGTGCGTCGAGCTGGAAAGTGGGTTGGTGCGTCACGTGGCCCGTGACGTCGCGTGTTTGGCGCAAAAACACTTCTTGATTTCATCACAACACGAGCTATTTCAAAACTAGTCACTCGCTGTGCGCGAGGTGTGCCAGCACCTGCTCCTCTCCAACCAGGTCGGCGATTGTTGAACAGGGAAAGGAAGGAGTGAGTGTAACCACTGAGCTGCACTATGCCTCGCCGTGGAGGGAAACGTGTACGTGGGCTGGTTTGTGTGATGCAAACAGGTCGTTGCGTGCGATTGACCGCCGGCTTCGGGACCTTGTTTGTGCCACTTCCGGTGCAGACCAAGCGCCGCACGCACGTGGAAGACAACAAGGCAGACGAGAAGAATGTCCCACGAACCTTTGTGCTGCGACGCGGCAAGACAGACTCGAGCGTGATCGAGCTTGTGGAGAACATGCGCCGCGTCATGTCTCCATACACCGCCCTCAAGCTGAAGGAGCGCAAGTGCGTCGTGGTTGCATCCCCATCGCGCAGTACACCAGGCGTCTCACCCGTCCTTTGTGTGCATAAAATCTGTCACGTGCCAGGAAGAACTCGCTGAAAGATTTTGTGGCCATTGCATCTCAGTTTGGTGTGACGCACATGCTGTTGTTGTCACAAACGGAGGAGCACGTGAACATGCGCATTGTGCGACTTCCACGAGGCCCGACTCTGTCCTTCCATGTTCGTGGCGTCTCTCTGCCGTTGTTTCGCTGCCTTTCCTGCCCCATGCACTTGCTTTGGTTTTGATCTTGCGTGGCGACGGCGCCTTTGTGGTGACCCCATTTGTCAAATGTCTTACACTGTTCGCCGTGACCACAACACACACGTTTCGTGGCGCCGCAGCTGAAGGAGTTTACGCTGATGAAGCACGTGCACTCGATTCTACGCCGCCCCATCGACACCACCACGGCGTACCTTTCTTCTCCACTAGTGGTGCTCAATAACTTTGCTGACAGTGCCAAGCAGCTCAAGGTGTGTGGTTGGTTACGTTCGTGCGGGCCACCACACCACTGATGGCTGTCGCTGTGTCTGGCTTGTTCCTCTGCAGATTGTGTCGGCCACCGTGCAGCACATGTTCCCAGCTATTGACGTTGCTACAATCAAGTTGGCTCAGTGCCGTCGAGTCGTTCTGCTGCACTTGCACAAGGTGAGCCTGCCGCGCAGCCGAAGTGGCTGGTTCAGTGTGCCTGACCACTTTCACGCCATCACCAGGAAACCGGGTTGATCGAGTTCCGACACTACGCGATCACTGCTGTTCCCATCGGGCTGAGCAAGGCGTACGTTTCCGTCACACCATTTGCAGTGTGGTGAGGTTCGCGGTTGTCTGACATTGCTGTGCGCCGCACACAGCGTCAAGCGCATTGTTCAAACGAAGATCCCGGATCTGAGCAACATCACAGACATCAGCGAGTATGTGCTCGGTGCCACAGCTGCAGGCGCAGCATCCGACAGTGAGGCCGATGATGAAGAGGCGCACGTGACGCTCCCACAAGACTTGCGCGGCAAAGGAAACGTCAAGGCTGGCCGCAGCGCCATTCGCCTCATTGAGTTGGGCCCACGGTTGACCATGGAGTTGTTGAAGATTGAAGAGGGCGTCTGCGAGGGAGAAGTCTTGTACCACTCCTTCAGTACGACGCACGCGGAGAAATGCAATGCGCGCGTTGCGTGGAGGGGCAGCGCTGGAGTGACAACGATTCGTGTGTTTGCTGTGCGCGCTGTGTTTGGTGTGGCTGCAGTCTCGAAGACCCCAGAGCAAGTAGCCAAGGAGCGCAAGGAGTTTGAACGCAAGCGGCAGCTGAAGGCAATGCGCCGTGCAGAGCAGGAGCGCAACGTGAAGCGGAAAGAGGACGAGAAGGCTGCCAAGCGCCAAGCCAAAAAGGATCGACGCGAAGCAAAGAAGCAAGCCCAGCTGCATGCTGGAATGGTGGCCATGGAAGAAGATGAAGGCGATCTGGAGGTTGTCGCGGGGCCAGAGAGCGACAGTGATGCCAATGATGCCGTGGCACAAGAGCTGATGGCGGGTGGTGACAGTGACGACAGTGACGCAGACCTTGCGTTTGAGTCGAGTGATGACGAGGTGGCTGTCGGTGCATCCGATGATGACAGTGACGCAGGCACAGGTGCAGGCGCATCCGCGGGTGCGATGGCGGCTGATGCATCTGATTCCGACGAGGAGTGGTATCGAAAGGAAGTCGGGGAGGCTCCGAAAGAGGGTGCGTTTCCATATGGATGCGTGTGCGCGCGGAGGGGCTGAAGATGTGATGGTGAGGTAACACTCGGATGCTGATGCTTTGTTGTTTTGTTTTTGTTTTTGTTTTGCGGCCGTTGTTGTCCTCAGGCGAGCTTGTGAAACCCGCACCCAGCAAGAACAAGAACCACAAGAAGAAGAAGAAGAAGGGTGGGCGTGGAGCCAAGGGTCCCAGTGCTACGCAAGATGCGCACAAACGTAGACGTCCCCATGCGTCCACGAAGTCTGACAGCAAGCGGAGACGAAGGAAGTGAGGCGGAAGTAGTGTAGAGTGGAGTGCAACAGTGAACGTTTCGATGTGTTAGTGTTCTCGCTTTGTGGGCCCAATTTTCATACGATTGAGGTCATTGCCTGGTGTTTCATCATGCCGTGTGCCCTTGCCTTTCGATGCTCTGCTGATTTCCAGTTCTTTGTTCAAAGTGAAATTACAAAATTCATTGATGAAATTCCGTGCCCTCCGTAGTGAGACGCAGCTGCAGCTGGCGTGCGCAGCGCTGACAGCCACAGCCAGGATGGAGGAGTCCAAGTCCGGCCCTTATGGCTTGCAACAGGCTGTTTCGCTGTTCATGGCGAGAAAAGTGGGGCT